>Ga0160427_10000049_pt1 | contig 114538 bp, 101 predicted proteins | sample SolpanmetagenomL_FD_108194 | JGI IMG/M metagenome (GOLD analysis project Ga0160427, IMG submission 108194) | Solar panel surface microbial communities from Lawrence Berkeley National Laboratory, California, USA - L | ecosystem: Engineered > Built environment > Solar panel > Unclassified ...
CCACCACGCCCTGCAGGCTCACGGGCGCGGCCTCCAGGCGCACGGTGAGGGCCCGCCCATCGGCCGGCACGCGCACCCGCTGGGCATTGTAGCCGATAAAGGTGACCGTGAGCTCGCGCACCGCGGCGGGCGGCGCCAGCACGAAGCGGCCGCTGGCATCGGTAGTGGTGCCGGTGCCCAGGGCCACCACGGTTACGCCCGGCAGCGGCTGCTGCGACTGGGCATCGAGAATGGTGCCGCGCACGGCAACTTGCTGCGCATAGGCGCTGCTTAGGCTGGCAACGGCCAGCCCGGTAGTCAATACAATAGCTTTCATCCCTGGCTACTAGAGCACTATACAAACCAAGGGGGCAAGGCTCGGCGGGGCTAGCGGGCGCACGCGCACCCTAGGCCCAGCCGGCCGGCAACTCCCCACGCGGACGTGTGCTTAGCCGAGGGGCGGCCGAAAAACAGCCCCTAGGGGCGCAGCATAAGCGCCCGCCACGAGCGGGGCGTAGCGGCTAGCGCTACGGGCCAGCGGGCGCACGGCCAGCGGCTGCCAGGGCCGGAAGGTGGCGGCCAGCATCTCCAAGCGCTCTTTGAGCGGGCCGGCCGATTTGCTTTCGCGTTCCTCCTGCTTCTTCAGCTGCTTGGCAAAGTAGCATTTGCCGTCGCAATGCAGTTGGGGCCGGGACTTGTTCACGCAGAAGCGCGCCGTGATGGCGGCCCGGTTCAGGGTATAATCCACCACCAACACTTCGCGGCTGAACGTTTGCAGCAGCACGAGCAACATGAGCAGGTAGGAGAAAAACGCCTTCACGAAAAGCAGCAGTAGCCGCCGCAAAAGTACAGGCCGCCCGCGCTTCTCTCGCTAAAAATGAGCTTGCCTGCCACCACTCGCCTGGGTTTGCTCGCCGATGGCCGGGCTAGGAAGTAATTTTGAATGGATTTTTCCTTCTGCCACCCCCATGCCCGACTCTCCGCCCACCACCTATTTCCAGAGCGAAGCGGGCCTGCTATTGCAACACGCGGCGGGCTATGCCGAGCTGCGCTACCTGCCCGGCAAGCGTTCGCCCATGGCGCTGGCCACGCTGCTCACCCGGCTTGGGCAACTGCTGCTGGAGCGCGGCTGGACCAAGTTCCTGGCCGACAACCGCCAGATGAGTCCGCTCACCGTGGCCGAGAAAGAATGGTTCGTGAATCAGTGGCTGGGGCAGCGAGTGGCTCGCCCCGCGCCCCTGCTGGGTGTAGTCGTACTGCCCCTCGATGTGTTTGCCCGCCTCTCCTTTCTGGAAATGTACGCCCAGGCCAACGCCATCTCTATCAAATATCGCACGTATACCGACTTAACTGAAGCGCAAGCGTATATAGCGCGCGTATAGTCAAGCTAATGAAGGATTAGAATGAGTGAGCAGGTTATTTTGGCTACTTCCTACGGCGTGGCGCTGGCCGATGCGGAAGTGCCGTGCGTCATCACGCAATGGCACGCCTTCGCCAACAAAACTGATTTTATTGCTTTGCAAGGCGCGGCTCTTGCCTACTTCGAGCAGCATTCTACCCCGGCGGCCCCCTGGGGCTGGGTGGGCGACGTGCGGCGCATGGGCGCCATTCCGGAGGAAGCCCAGCGCTGGCTGCAGGAAGAGTTTAACCCGCGAGCACGGGCCGCGGGCCTGAAGCTCGTAGCCGTGGTGCTGGCCGAGACCATTTTTGGTAAAATCGCGACGCAGCGCTACGCTCAGCAAACGCAGGAATCGCCCCACGACGATATTGCTGTGCAGTACTTCGCCTCGCTGGAAGAAGCCAAAGATGCTATCCGCCAAATTGCTGGCAGCTAGAAGCCAGCGCTACTAGCTACCAGCACGTGCGCAGCCCGCACTTTTACAGCTCCGAAGCCATCGCGCTGCATCAGCATTGTCGTACTGGCTAGCCCCTAGCTACCCTTTGCACAGCGCCTAGACAAGCAGCAAAAAGCCCCACGCTGGTAGAGCGCAGGGCTGTTAAGGTATTTCTGAGCCGGATTCTTTAAAAAAGCATTACTAGCTGCGGTTTGGGCGGAAGCACTAGTTTTTAGGCTTCCGGGTTTTGACAGTGCTCGTGCTATTCGACGGGGTAGTGCCTAGGGGCTTGCCGGTCGCGTCTACTGGGTTGTTTGAGGTAGCGGCACTAGGAGTGCCAGCGGTGCTGGACCGGTTAGGCGCCATGTCGCCAGAGTTGCCCTGACCAGTTTTGGTGGTCTTGCTGCCTGAGCTAACAGTAGTGCCTGCTGTGCGGCTGCCTGCGGGAGTGGTCTGAGCCTGGGCTGTCAAGCTAAGCGTACCAGAAACAACCAATGCGGTCAAAATCGTCTTAATCATGCTAGTTAGCTAAAGGAAAAGACCTTAATAAGGGATGAAGCTAGCTTACGAAAAGCGGCACCAAGGGTTTACGAAGTGGCCTTTCCTTTAAGGCTAGTAGTTACCGGATATAGTACTCGTCGTACTCTAAGTACCCGGCGGCTGTTGGATAGGCTTTGTTGGAAATGCGTAGCGTTAGTGTTTGCGGGGTGAGCGCTTTAATGAGTGTCGGCCTAGCATTCTTCACATGGTCGTAGTAGATGGTGTCACCACGCAGAAAATAAGGGGAGGCAACCCATTTGCCTGGCATTGTAGGCCCGGGCCCACCGCTTATATCCGAAAACCGAATAACTGTGCTATCGGTAATGATAATCTTGTTGTTGGTGCCGGCCGGTGTGGTCTGCTGTTGGATAAGCTTACCGGTTGAGTCGTAGTCATAAAAGGTCACCTGCTGCTGGTACCAGTCTCCTAGCAGAGTAGTGGTTGGGTTGGTAGTTGCTTTCTGACAACCAACCAAACTAATAAGGGCTGTTAGCGCGACGGTCGCTTTCATTGCTATCCGGGAAAAGGGGGACGAGTAGATGACCGGGCGCTCATCATCAAGGGTTGCGTTAGTGCGTCTTTTGTTTACCACGGGCCTGCACTTGGTAGCCGTGTTGCTGGCCGCGAGCATCTTTGGCCAGGTAGCTGCCTGGTGCTACATCTCACAAACGCAGGACTCGCCCCAGGATGATAGCACCGTGCAGCACTACGCGTCATTGCAGAAGCGAAGGAAGCCGCCCGGCAGACCTGACCACCTAGGGGCCACGGCGGCTTACGAGGGCTAGTGCGCGGTGTAGCAACTCGACTACCACGCCGCGCGGCCGCCAAGTGCGCAGGCCTACCGACCTTACGGGCTGTTTCCTGCCTTGTAGGCTTGCTCGTTTTCCCGCGCTTAAGCATGATTCCCCCGACGTCTACTTCGCTAGCTGAGCTGGCCCTGCTGTTTCTGCGCCTAGGCACCACGGCCTTCGGCGGGCCAGCTGCCCACATCGCCCTCATGGAAGAGGAAGTTGTGCGCCGCCGCAGCTGGCTGACGCAGCAGCAGTTTCTGGATTTACTTAGCGCGGCTAACCTCATTCCTGGCCCCAACTCTACCGAGCTGGCCATTCATATCGGCTACGAGCGCCGGGGCTGGGCCGGGCTACTGGTAGCTGGCACCTGCTTTATTCTGCCGGCCATGCTCATCGTCATGGCTTTTGCCTGGGTTTACGTGCGGTTTGGCACGCTGCCGGCCCTAGCGGGCGTGCTCTACGGCGTGAAGCCCGTGATAGTAGCCGTGGTGGCGCAGGCCCTTTGGAGCCTAGGCAAGTCGGCGCTGAAAACCTGGTTCTTGCGCCTGGTGGGTGGGGCGGCCCTCGTGCTGGGGCTGCTCGGCGTGAATGAGTTGCTGCTGCTCGCTGCGGCTGGCTTGGCTACCAGCGCCCTAAGCTGGCCAACACTGCCCCACAAAACAGTGCCGCCGGCCCTGCTCAAGCTGGTGGGGGCCGTGGCCGCACTGGCGCTATTACCTGCAGCACTGGGCCTAGGGCCGGGGGCTAGTCCCGCCGCCGGGGCCACTACGATGCTAGGGCTGCTGCCGCTGGGACTGGCTTTCGTGAAAATCGGCTCGGTGCTCTACGGCAGCGGCTATGTGCTGCTGGCTTTCCTCGATGCCGACCTGGTGCAGCGTTTCCACTGGCTCACCCAGGGCCAGTTGCTCGACGCCGTGGTGGTGGGGCAGGTGACGCCAGGGCCGGTGTTCACGACTGCCACCTTTGTGGGCTACGTGCTGCTAGGCTGGCGCGGGGCACTGGTGGCCACGGTGGGCATCTTTCTGCCGGCCTTCGTTTTCGTGGGCCTCAGCACTCGGCTAGTGGCGCAGCTGCGGCAGTCGCCGCTGGCCGGCGCTTTTCTAAATGGGCTGAATGCAGCTTCGTGGGCGCTGATGGCGGCCGTGTCGCTCACGCTGGCCCGCACGGCCCTGCTCGATATACCGACCGTGCTAGTGGGCGCAGCCAGCGCCATACTACTGCTGCGCTACCGCGTCAATTCAGCCTGGCTGGTGCTAGGTGGGGCTGTTCTAGGATACGGGCTGCAAGTCTTGGGCTGGGCTGCTTGAGCGTAGGTGGCCCCTAGACAGCGTGAGTTGGTGCACCTAGTTAAACGGTGCGCACCTTGTATTTAGTTAGCTTGGCCCATCGCTTTAGACTATTGGCTACCCATATGAAACAATGCAGGCAAGAGCGCACCTAGAGGATGCCAGCAGCTGGCCGGGCTAGAAGTGAGCGCAGAGGAGCTATATACTAAAAAAGTCCCGTTGCTGATGAATAGCAGGCATTTTGAAAATAAATTATCTAATTATCAATTATTTAAAAAATAAATTGAGACACTGCTCCTTCATAAGGGGGTGGGTGCTTCTGGGCCGCATGGGTGCCTTTTCAGCTTTGAGCCGTACCCAACTCCGGGCACATTAAACCTAGTTCAAGTATGAACAACCTACAAGAAGGTAGCAAAGTCTTCCTCGGCAGCATGCCTATGTGGATAGCCCGCATTGAAGGCAGTACAGCTCATTGCACCTGGCTGCATGCGGGAGCACAACAGGCAGGCAGTTTTCTGCTGGCTAGCCTAGTGCCAGCGGAAGAGTACGAAAGGCGCCGTGGGCCATTTATCATCCGTACAACCTAGGTGCCACGGTGAGGGCCTTGTTTAAAGCGAGGCTCCTAAAACACAAAACCTCTTTCTGCTCTAGAAAGAGGTTTTTTCGTGGGCAATATCGGACTCGAACCGATGACCTCTACCATGTCAAGGTAGCGCTCTAACCAGCTGAGCTAATTCCCCAGTGGGCGGGGCCCTAGGGGCTGCGCTGGCAAAAATACGGCGGCGCGGTGTTTCTCCACGCGGCACCAGCTTCGGCAGCGGGTGCGCCGGGCGCGCTAGCGAGCGCGGCCGTACCTTCGGGCCATGTTGCTTTCGACGCTTCCGACCGCCGGGCCAGCCTGGCTGGCGGCCTACCAGCACCACGAGTTTTTGCTGGGCCGGGGCCTGGGGGTGCTAGGGGCCTGGGCCATGCTCAACCTGCTGGTGAGCGGCTACATGATGCCCCGCACCGATGCCCGCGAGTGGCACCACCACTTCCACCTAATGAACTGCGGCTGGGGCTTTGTGAATGCCATACTGGCGGCGCTGGGCATCTTGCGCACGCACCCCGGCCGGCCGCCCCTAGGGCTCACCGAGGCTGGCGCCCTAGCCTCGCAGCTCCTCACCGAGCGCATTTTTCTGGTCAACGTGGGGCTAGATTTTGGGTACTTGCTGCTGGCTTTCTGGCTGCTCAACCGAGCCACCCTGCCTCGCGTCAATCGCCCCGAACGCCTTTACGGCTTCGGCCGCTCCATTCAGCTACAAGGCGCTTTTCTGCTGCTTTTCGATGCCGTGATGTGGGTTGTCTTGCGCTACTTCTAAGGGCCTAGGGCCAGACGTCGCACATACAAAAAAGGCCGTCCGACTACGCGTAGTCGGACGGCCTTTTGCTTTCGCCTTACAGCTAGGCGCTTACTTTTTCACCTACCAGGGCTTCTTCAAGTTTTTGGTTGAAGGCCGGAATATCGTCGGGCTTGCGGCTGGTGATGAAGTTGCCATCTACCACCACTTCCGAATCTTGCCACTCGGCGCCGGCATTGCGCAGGTCGGTTTTGAGGCTGGGCCAGCTGGTCATGTGCTTGCCGCGTACCACGCCGGCCTCAATGAGCGTCCAGGGGCCGTGGCAGATGGCGGCTACCGGCTTACCCGAGTGAGCAAATTCGCGCACAAAGTCCACTGCCTGCGGCTCGAGGCGCAGCTTGTCGGGATTAATCTGGCCGCCGGGCAGCACCAGAGCATCGTAGTCTTCGACCTTCACTTCATCGAGGGTCTTGTCTACGTCCACCTTATCGCCCCAGTCGGTCATGTCCCAGCCCTTGATGCTGCCGCTCTTCAGCGACACCACGTGCACCGTAGCACCTTCATCTTTCAAAAATTTCTGCGGCTTGGTCAGTTCTACTTGCTCAAACCCGTCGGTAGCCAGAATGGCCACGCGCTTGCCTTTTAGTTTATCGCTTCCAAAAAGTGACATGTGTGGAAAAGGAGTATGGCGGCAGCTAGTTCCGCCGCACCTACCTACTTACGCCCCACTTAGCCCTAGGGTTAAATAACCCTTTCCTTCACGCTATCAGTCAGCAAGGTAGCTAACACTACGGTTCACGGCGGGCTTTCTTCAACTCTTGGCGCAAAGCCTTTACCCGGTCGTCGAAGCCATCGGGTTGGTAGTCAGCGCTGGGCTCGTCGAGCTGCTCCAGCAGTTCCAGCAGGTCGTCGGAGTGGTCGAGGCGGGTGCCGGCGGGCAGGCGCACAAACGCCATTTCCGACCACAGCAGGGCCAGCAGGCGCAGGCCATCGGCGGTGCGCATCTGCATTTCTACCACCAGGTTGGCGTGGTCGGCGTGGATAATCTGGGTGCGGATGCGCACCACTGCGCCCTGCCGGGCCGGCTTGAGGTAGCTAAGTTGGTGCTTGGTAATCACCCAGGCCGCTTGCTGCTCCTGCGCCAGCTGGCCCATGTTCAGGGCGTAGTGCTCGGCCACCTGGTCTTCGCGGGCGTTGAGGAAGTAGTCGAGGTAGCGAGCATTGTTGAGGTGCCCCAGCATGTCGCAGTCTTGAAAATGAATGCGGTGCAGTGTTTCGGGCGAGCGGAGCAGGGTAGGCATAGGCGGCAGCACTACGGGTAAAATGGCCCCTAGGGCTCAACGAAGCTACAACCCCGCCGCCAGCCCAAGCTGCTTATCGGGGTCTGCCCGGCGGCCTGCCAACCATGGGCAAAGGGCCTTAAGTAGTCGGCACGCCTACTAGTTCGGTTATTATGCTGTACCTTTCTTGGCCGCTAACCTCTTGCCATGTTTGCTCTTACGCCGGCCCGCCTAGCCGTTTTGCACGCCGTCGCCGATACGTTTCTGCCGCTCGGCCCGGCGGGCGAGCCAGCCGGCTCGGCACTCATCCAGTTCGAGAAGCTAGCGGCTACCATCGGGGTGCAGCCCCTAGGGGCGCAAGTCGAGTTTGAGCGCTTGCTCGACCTGCTGGGCCGGCCGCTGGTGGGCCTGACTTGGGGTGGCCCGCTGCGCACTTTTGTGGACCTGGCACCCGCCCAGCGCGAGCTGCTGCTGCAGCGCTGGGCCACCTCGCGGCTGCCGCCCCTGCGCAAAGGCTTCAACGCGCTGCGGCAGCTGTGCCTGTTTTTCTACTACGGCGACAGCCCCGCCGACGGGCGCCCCAACCCCGCCTGGGCAGCCCTAGGGTACCCCGGCCCCGCGGAGGCCGCCCGCACCCCCGCCGCTGGTGCCGACGACCAAGCGCCCGTGCCCACCCCCGCGCGGCTGCCGCTACTGGCCCCCACCGCCGACGTTACCTACGACTGCGACGTGTTGGTCATTGGCTCGGGGGCGGGCGGGGGCGTGGTAGCGGGTGAGCTGGCCGCAGCCGGGCACGACGTGCTGGTGCTCGAAAAAGGCCCGGCCTTGCACGCCAGCGACTTCACCCAGCGCGAGGCCGACATGCTGGGGCAACTCTACGAAGCGCGGGCCAGTTTGCTCACCCACGATGGCGGCGTGGGGCTGCTGGCCGGCTCGTGCCTGGGCGGCGGCACTACCGTCAACTGGGCCGGCGCCTTCCGCACGCCCGACTACATCTTGCACGAGTGGGCCACCGAGCACGCCGCGCCCTTCTTCACCGGCCCTGCCTTTGCCCGCAGCCTCGACGCCGTGGCCGCCGCCCTGAGCGTGAACACCGACTACGCCCAGCACAACGGCCAGAACCAGGCCCTGCGCGACGGCTCGGCCCAGCTGGGGCAGGCCACCCAACTCATTCCGCGCAACGAGAAGCACCTCAGTGCCAGCCAGGCGCACTTCGAGGGCCTAGGGTATTCGAGCCTGGGCGACCGGCACGGCATCAAGCAGGGCACGCTCAGTACCTACCTGCCGCTGGCCAGCACCCACGGCGCGCGCATCTTGCCCCAGGCCCGCGCCGAGCGCGTGACCGTGGCCGCCGGCCGCGCCACTGGGGCCGAGGCTCTGCACACTACGGCCACCGGCCAGGTGGTGCGCGTGCGGGTGCAAGCCAAGCGCGTGGTGGTGGCGGCGGGCGCCGTGCACACGCCGGCCCTGCTGCTGCGCTCGGGGCTGCGGCACCCGCACCTGGGGCTGCACCTGCACTTGCACCCTACGCTCATCGTGGCCGGGCGCTACCCCTGGCCCATGCACTCGTGGCACGGCCCTAGCATGAGCATCGTAAACGACCACTTTACCCGCCTGGATGGCTCGAACTACGGCGCCAAGCTCGAAACGCCGCCCACCCACCCCGGCTTGCTGAGCATGGTGCTGCCCTGGCTGGGCGGCCGCCAGCACCGCGAGCTGCTGGCCGGCGCCGACCACCTGGGCTCGTTTATTGTGCTGTGCCGCGACCGCGACGGCGGCCGGGTGCGCCTCGACGCGCAAGGTGCCCCTAGGCTCGACTACCGCCTCTCGGCCTACGACCGGGCCCACCTGCTGGCTGGCGTGCGCGGCGCCGCCGAAATCCACGCCGCCGCCGGGGCCCACACCGTGTATTTGCCCCACGGCACCCTGCCCGTGCTGCACGCCGCCGAGGGCCGCTTCCGCAACCCCGAGCTGCTGGCCGCCCTGCCGCAGTTGCCCTGGCAGCCGGGCCGCTTTGGCTTGTTCAGCGCCCACCAAATGAGCAGCTGCCGCCTGGGGGGCGACGCCGCCACGCACCCGCTGCGCCCCACCGGCGAAACCGTGGAAATACAGGGCTTGTACGTGGCCGACGGCTCGGCTTTTCCGGCTTGCAGCGGCGTCAATCCCATGCTCACCATCATGGCCCTGGCGCATTACCTGGCCCAGGGCTTAAAATAAGCGCTGGCGACCCTAGGGGCTGGTTTCGGCCAGTTCGGCTGAATTGCTTAGCAATCAAGCACATTAATAAGCCCTACTATATACGGACCTGCCAAGAGTCAATATTAAGCCCCCATAATACTATTTATATAATACATAAACTTAAGTAAACAAGTATGTTAGCTGCCAACACTCGTGTATATTTGCTACTACACTTGCTAGCTATCTATTCGCTCTATGCTGCCCTCATCCGATACTACTATTCCCTCTTACCAAACTACTACGCCTCCCCCCTCACCGACCGCTGCTAACTTCCCCGACCTACTGGTAGCTGAACTACGCCAGGCGCTAGCGGCGGCGCAGGCCCAACTGGCGCACCAGCAGCACTACCTGCAGGCGCTGCTCGTTAGCATCGGCCACGTTAACCCGGGCGACGACCCACTGTGCTACGGCCCCCTGGCCGAGACCAGCTCCAAGAGCACCTTACCCGACTACTCGCTCATCGCGCTGCTGGCCCAGAACCCGCACCCCGTGCTGCGCCTGTCCGACACCGGCGAGGTGCGCTACGCCAACCCCGCCGCCCAGGCCCTGGGCGACGCCCTGACGCAGGCTACCCAGCCGGGCGGCTACCTGCCGCCGCTGGTGCGCACCGCCCTGCGCCTAGGCCTCACCCAACGCCAGGAGGTGAAGCTGGCCGACAACTGGTACTCGCTGCAAGTGGTGCCGGGGCCAGGCAGCACCTGCGCCACGCTCTACCTCACCAGCAACAACGCCCTGCACTACGCCGAGCACCGCCTGGCCCAGCAGCGCGACTTCTACGAGAGCGCGCTCAACGGCGTGGCGGCCGAAGTAGTGGTGTTCGACACCGAGCAGCGCTTCCAGTTTGCCAACTCCGCGGCCATGAAGAACCCCGCCTTGCGCGCCTGGGCCATTGGCAAAACGGAAACTGAATTCTGCGCCCACCTGCAGCTTTCGGCCGAGATAACGAGCGCCCGGCAGCAGCGCTTTCAGGAAGCGTGCCGTACCCGCACCCGCGTGCAGTGGGAAGAAGAAACCTACCACTACCAGGAGTACGAAGGCCCGCAGCAGCTGTGGCGGCAGTTGCAGCCGGTGCTAGCTCCCAACGGCGACCTGCGCTTGCTGGTAGGCACGGGCCTCAATATTACGGAGCGCCACCAGGCCCAGCAGAAGCTGACCGAGCTACGGGCCTTCTACGAGCTGGTGCTCAACCAGATTCCTAGTGATATTGGTGTTTTCGACGCTCAGCTGCGCTACCTGTATGTGAACGAGCGTGGCATCAGCAACGCCGAGCTGCGCGAATGGATTATCGGGCGCGACAACTACGACTACTTCGCGCGCACCAACCGGCCCCGCACCATGGCCGACGAGCGCCACGCCCGCATGAACCAAGCGCTGGAAGCACGCCAGCTCGTGACCTACGAGGAAAGCTTTACCCGGCCCGAAGGCACGCGCCACCTGCTGCGTTGCCTGCAGCCAGTGTTCCGGCCCGACGGCACCCCCCACTTGGTGGTGGGCTACGGCCTCGATATTACGGAGCGGGTGCTGGCCGAGCGCTCGCTCACCGAAGCCAAGCAAACGGCCGAAGAGTCGGCGAAGGTGAAGGAAGCATTCCTAGCCAACATGAGCCACGAGATTCGCACGCCCATGAACGCCATCCTGGGCATGAGCCAGCTGCTGGCCAAAACCACCCTTTCGGAAGAACAAACCGGCTACCAGCAAGCCATTGCCACGTCGGCCGAAAACCTGCTCGTCATCATCAACGACGTGCTCGACCTCTCGAAGCTGGAAGCCGGCAAGCTGCCGCTGGAAATCATCGACTTCTCGCCCACGCACCTGCTCAACCAAGTAGAGCAGACCCTGCGCTTTAAGGCGGCCGAGAAGGGCCTAGGGCTGGTGCTGCTGCTAAGCCCGCAGGTACCATCGGTGCTGCTCGGCGACCCCTACCGCATCCGGCAAGTCATTCTCAACCTGGCCGATAATGCGCTCAAATTCACGAACAAGGGCTTGGTAACGGTGTCGTGCCAGCCGGTAGCCGCAACGCCCGATGCCCCGGCCGGCACTGCCGCGCTCGAATTTAAGGTGACGGATACGGGCATTGGCATCGAGGCCGAGTACCTGGCTACGATGTTCGACGAGTTTAGCCAAGCTGACTCGTCGGTGACGCGGCGCTTCGGCGGCACGGGCCTCGGGCTGAGCATCTGCCGCGACCTGGTGCGCCTGATGGGCAGCGAGATTCAGGTGAGCAGCCAGAAAAACAAGGGAACCACTACCCGCTTCGTGCTGCACCTGCCGGTGGGCCAGACCCAGTCCGTGCCGCGCCGCAAGCTGCCCCCCGCCGAGGTAGACCGGCGCCGCCAATTGCTGCGCGGCAAGCGGGTGCTGCTGGTAGAAGACAACTACTTCAACCGCCAGATTGCCCGCTCGTTTATGACCCAGGCCCACGTGGACGTAACGGAGGCCGAGCACGGTGCCCAGGCCGTGGAGCTGGCCCAGCGCCACTCTTTCGACCTGGTGCTGATGGACGTGCAAATGCCCATTATGGACGGCTACGCGGCCACGGCCATGCTGCGCCAGCAGCTCGGCTTCGCGCAGCCCATCATCGCCCTCACGGCCAACGCCATCAACGGCGAGCGCGAGAAGTGCCTGGCGGCGGGGATGAACGGTTACCTAGCTAAACCGTTTCAGGAGGTGCAGCTGCTGCAACAGCTGTTCGACTTCCTGGTATCGCCCGGTGATGCCCCGGAAGTCGCTGTGCCAGCGCTGGCGGCCCCTATCGCCCCGGCCAGTCCCGCCAGCCAGGCGGCACCGCACCTCTACAGCATCGACGACTTGCTGAAGGCCGGCCAAGGTGACCAGGAGTTTGTGGTATTCATGCTGCACACCTTCCTGGAGAGCTGTGATGAGGCTCGCGAGGACTTGCGCCGCGCTCTGCGCGAGGCCGACACCGCCCTGCTCAAAACCACGGCCCACACCCTGAAGCCCAGCTTGCAGCACCTCAACGCCTGGCAGGCCCTGCCGCCCGTGGAGAAGCTCAACAAGTGGCCCGGTGCTTTCGAGCTGGAGCCCCTGCAGGAGCTGGTGAGCACCACCGAGCAGTTGCTAGGCGAAGTGAAAGCCCAGATTCTGCTCGACCTGGAGCAGCAGCAGGTGATGCAGCGCGTGCTGGCCGCCTAGGGCCTACCTGGCTCCAGCGGCCAGCCGGCAGTAGCTTGCGGCATGAAGCGACTCGTTGCCCTCTCGCCGTCCCAGCTACTGCTGGCGGGCCTACTGGCGCTGCTGGTATTTAGCAGTTGCGAGGGCGGCGTCAACGGCTTTTTGCGGGGCCTGGGCCCAGCGCGGTGCCAGCGCTTGCGCGAGGTGCTGGCCCAAGAAAAGCAAGCCCGCCGCCAAGCCCGCCAGCAGCTGCGCGGTCGCACCCACCTCGCTGCGTACGACCGCATTATGACGCGCACGCAGACGCGCCTCGATAGCCTGGTACGCTATGGCTTTGGGTAGCGCAAGCTGCAGCACCGGCCCCCTAAAGTAGCCCGGCGCTTGCGTACCTAGCCCGAACTGGCGCCCGGCCCCTAGGGCCTGCAGGTGCGGTGTAGCCACAAGGGCACCATTTGCGTAGGAGAAGGTTCTTTCGCACTTCTCTACCGCATGAACACCGCTCTTCTTTCCCTGCGCCGCCCGTTGGCCCTCGGGTTGCTAACGCTTACGCTGGCGAGCTCGGGCTGCTCTATTTTCCGCCGCCATCGCGACGAGCCCGCCCCGGCCGCCGCCACCCCGCCGCCTCCCCCACCCCTGCCCGCCGCTGCCGCGCGCGACCTAGCCGACGTGATGACCGACGTGCTGAAGCTGCAGCCCGAGCAAACCGGCAAGGTGCGCCAGATACTTAGCACGACCGTGCAGGAAGCCAACGCCGCCCGCCAGCAATACCCGGCGCAGTCGTCCCAGCTCACGGCCGCCCTCACGCGCATCAACCAGTCGTCGGAAGGCCAGCTACGGCAGGTGTTGGGCACCGCCAAATACCGCGAGTTGCAAACCAAGCGCGCCCAGATTCAGGCCGAGATGCAGAAGCGTTAACCGTAGCGCCTAGGCTACTGGCGCTGGTACTGCCCTAGGGGCCGCCAAAGCCCCGCGTACTGGCTGAGCTGCCGCTGCGCGCGTCGGCCGGGTAGGTGCAGGGTTAGCTGCACGCGGCTGGGGGTGCGCTGCCAGGCTACAGCCCCGGCGTCGAGCGCCCGAAAACGCAGGGTATCGGGCAGTAGCTCTTGCCACGAAAGGCGCGGGCCCACTGTAATTAGCCGCTGCACCTGCCAGCGGTTGGGCTGCACTGGGTTGGGCACGCTGAGGTAGTAGCTGCCTTGGTAAAAACGCAAGCAGGCCAGTTGCTGAGCGCCGGCCTGCCACAGCGTATCCTGCTCTTGCCAACTCAGGCGTAACGAGTCGGACGCCAGCGCTTGCAGCCGGTAGCGCTGGCCGTGCCAGTATTTTATCCCTGGCTGCTGCGGTACCCCTAGGGAATCGAGCGCGTGCCTGGTGAACGTCCAGCTCTGCCATTGCTAGCGCACTAGCAGCCGCGACTGCAGCAGCAATGCCTGGCTGGTATCGCCGGTGGCCAGGTAGCGGCCCTGCCACCGGGGCGCAATACCCGGCACATCAGCTTGGCTAGCTGGGTAAGGCGCATCGCTGGCTACTTCTACGGGTGCATCGCCGCAGGCCACCAGTCCGAGGGCCAGCGTCGGCAGCAGGAAACTTGCCAAGGGCTTCATGCTACTTGATACTTGACCGTGAGGCAGGTAACCTTTCTACTCTGCACGCGCTGTAGCAATACGCGGGCTGCTATTACAAATACCGCAGCAGCCAGCCCAGCAGGCGCTGAGTGCGGCTGGAATAGGGCGGGTAAAACGTCCGCAGGTTGGTGAGGCCCACCCGCTGCTTCAGCACCGCTTTTTCATTGCTAAAGGCCACCAGGCCCGCGTAGCCGTGGGCTTTGCCGAGGCCGCTGTTGCCCACGCCCCCGAAGGGCAGGCCAGGGTGGGCGAGCTGCAAAATGGTTTCGTTGACGGCGGCCCCACCCGCGGCGATGCTGCCCAGCAAGTAGCGCTGGTTGGCAGCGCTGCCGCTGAACACGTACTGCGCCAGCGGCTTGGGCCGGGCGTTGACGTAAGCAGCGGCTTCGGCCAGGGTGGTGAAGGTGAGCACGGGCAGTAGTGGGCCGAATATTTCCTCCTCTAGGATGGTGGCCCCGGCGGGCACATCGAGCAAGATGGTGGGCTCGATAAAGGAATCCCTAGGGTCGAGGTGGCCGCCGCAGGCCAGGGTAGCACCGCGGGCTTGGGCGTCGGCCAGCAGGCCCGCCACGCGCGCATAGTGCCGGGCATTGACGATGCGGGCCAGGTCGGGCGACTGCTGTACCCCTAAGCCGTCGGGGTTGTAGTAACGGGCCAGCACCTCGCGCATGGCCTGCACCAACTGGTCGCGCACGCTGGCCTGCACCAGCAAGTAATCGGGGGCCACGCAGGTTTGGCCGGCGTTTAGGAATTTGCCCCACACTAGCTTCTGGGCCGCGTCGCGCAGGTCGGCGGTATCGTCCACGATGGCGGGGCTCTTGCCACCCAGCTCCAGCGTGAGGCCGCTGAGGTGCTCGGCGGCGGCGCGCATCACCACCTTACCCACGGCCGGCGAGCCGGTAAAGAAAATATGGTCGAAGGGCAGCGCCAGCAGCGCGGTGGCCGCTTCCTGGCCGCCCTCCACTACCAGCACCTCCTCGGGCGGAAACAGCTCCTGGGCCAGGCGGCGCAGCAGGGCTGAGGTGGCAGGCGTTTGCTCGGCGGGCTTGAGCACCACCGCGTTGCCGGCCGCCAGGGCCGACACCAGCGGGTCGAGGGCGAGGTAGAAGGGGTAGTTCCAGGGCGCAATTATTAACACTACGCCCTTGGGCTCAAGCTGCACCCAGCTGCGGGTGCCCAGCAGTGGCAGCGGCGCGCCCACCCGGCGCCGGGCCAGCCAGCGGCGCAGGTGCCGACGGGTGTGGCGCAGCTCGGTAAGCGAGGGCCACAGCTCGGTGAGGTCGGTTTCGGCGGTGGGCTTGCGGAAATCCTGGTGCAGCGCCTGCTGCACGGCCTCGCGGTTGCGCAGCAGCCAGGCCTCTAGCCGAGCAAGGCGCTGGCGGCGGGCTGCCACGCTGGCTGCCCCTAGGGCCGGTGCCTGGGCACGCAAGGCCGCGAAGGCTGACGCGTAGGGATTGGCGACGGGGGGCGGGGCAGTGGCGGGGGTGGGCAGTGCGGGCATGGGGCGGGGGCTAGGGGGCAATGGCGGCAAGGTACTGGCCGCCGCTAAAATGCAAAGGCCCGCTGCCAGAAAGCAGCGGGCCCGTAGCCTAGGGAACCTAGGGAGTGCGAGCGGCCTAAAGCAGGCCTTTCTTTACGGTGCGGTGGCCGTCTTCGTCAATCTTAATTTTAGTGCCGTCGGCACGCTTGATTTTGACCGAGCCGTCGTCGCTGCGCTTAATCTTGGCGCCGTTCTCGAACTTCACCTTGCGGTCGTTTTCATCGTTTTCGAGCTTCTTGATGCCCGAGCCCTGGCCTACGCGCTCGGCCAGCGAGGGGCGGCTGCTAGTAGTCGTGGTCGTGGTGATTACGGTGTAGGGGCCGCTGTAGTAGCTGCCCTGGTTGCTGGCGTAAGTGGCATAGGCGGGCGCGCCCACGATGCCTTTCACGGCGGCGCTGGCCTGGTCGTTGGCAGCCTTGGTGGCAGCGTAGCGGCCGGTCGAGTCCGTCCGGGCGTCAATCTTGCTCAGGGCGCGGCCGCGGGTGTAATACACCTGCTTAATCTGGCGTACCACGGCCGTGTCGGTCACCTTAATATCACTGGCTACGCGCTGGGCCAGCGCATCAGCCGGCGAGCGGTAGGACAAGGTATCTACGGCCGCGGGGGGCGTGGCGGGGGCGTCGGTAGTGGTAGTAGTCGTTTCGGTTTTAGTATCCGACGAGCACGAGGCAAATGAAAAGGCCGCGGCCGAAGCCAGCAGCAAAAACTTATTAGTCATAATTTTAAGTAAGGCTAACGTGCGGCTTTTTCCGCAAAACACGTTCTTGTACGGTTGTGGCTACCGGATAGTTAAGCCCTGGTTACGAAAAAAACCTGCCCGGCACCCCCTAGGGCCACCGAGCAGGTTTTTGCTTGCCAAGCCGCGAGCAGGCTAGCTATTTACCACGTCGCCGCCGTTGGGGTGCAGCGTCTGGCCCGAGAAGTACGAGGCGTCTTCGCTGGCCAGGAATACGTAGGCCGGGGCTACCTCCGAGGGCTGGCCGGCGCGGCCCATGGGCGTGTTCTTGCCGAAGACGGGCACCTTGAGCAGGCCCGCGCCCGTGATGAAGGGCGTCCAGATGGGGCCGGGAGCTACCGAGTTCACTCGGATACCTTTCTTGACGAGCTGCAGCGACAGGGCCCGCGTGAAGGCCTCGATGGCGCCCTTGGTAGAGGTGTAGTCGAGCAGCGCCTCGTTGCCCTTGTAGGCGTTCACCGAGGTGGTGTTGATGATGGCCGCCCCCTCTTTGAGGTGCTTGAGCGCCGCCCGCGTGATGCGGAACATGGCGATGATGTTGAGGTTGAAGATGCTTTCCAGCTCAGCGTCGGTAATGTCTTCGAGCGAGTCGTGCCAGTTTTGCTCGGCGGCATTGTTCACTAGCACGTCCAGCTTGCCGTACTCGGCCAGGGTGCGGTCCACGATTTCCTGGCAGAAGGCGGGCTGCTTGAGGTCGCCCGAGAGCACCAGGCAGCGGCGGCCTTCGGCCTCCACCAGCTCCTTGGTTTTGGCGGCGTCTTCGGTCTCGGTGGGGAAGTGCACGATGGCTACGTCGGCGCCCTCACGGGCAAAGTGCACGGCCACGGCCCGGCCAATGCCCGAGTCGCCGCCCGTGATGAGGGCAATTTTGCTGCGCAGCTTGTCAGCCCCTTTGTAGCCTTCGCGAATGAACTCGGGCTCGGGGGTCATCTTGTATTCCATACCGGGTTTGCCGGCACCGGCATCTTGCGACTGCGGCGGAAAAAGCGTGGGTTTATCAGACATCAGTCTTGTAGTTCGTGAGGAGAAATAAAAATTATTTTATTTCTAACGCAATGCATCAACCTGAGGTTAAGTTTTATAACATTAGGCTTTCCTAGTATTAATAGAATACACATACTTAGGTTCATATTTTTTCTGCTTCTTATAGACTTAGAAGGCATTCTTATTTAGCTTTTTAGCCGTCACGACTCATGGATGAGGCGAGTATAGTTGTGCTTGGAGGTTGTCATGTCGCAGGCTATCCAATTGGGCAGGAGCAGGCGTTTACTGCTCGGCTTCAGCAGTTGACGGCTGGCGGGGTGGTGCGGCAGCTTGCGCATGTCAGCTTGTCGCACCTGCCCCAGCACCTAGAGATTATTGACGAGCTGCGGCCTAGCCACGTAGTATTACAGCTAGGCAATTTCGAGTTCTCGAATAGTGTACGGCAGTTGCTAAACCAAGTACATCCACGAAAACTACCTAAGGCCAGCAAACCTAAAGACACTGCTAGCAACGGCCTTGGCGAGCCGCGGCTGGCTTGGGTACGCACTGCTGGCCTGAGCTTACTGCTGTTGCTACTGTGGTATAGTGGGCGCCTGCAGGCACGCAGCTTGCGAGCCCTACAGACGTGTATGCGCCAGCACCCGCAAGTAGTTTTCGTGGTGGTGGCGCCCTTCCCCAGCCTCCACCCGACGTTGAACACTATGCGGCACCTAGGCGGCTGGCTGCTGCGGCGGCGGGTGGCGGCGCCCAATTGCCATTGGGTGGACTCGCACCAGCTGTTGCTGCCTGCCCAAGCGCTTTTTGCTGACCCGCTGCACCTTAATTCCCGCGGCCACCAGGTGCTGGCGTACGGCTTGGCCGCGGTGCTGGCTGGTACTGCGGCGGCGCACCCTAGGCAAGCGGCGACCAGTATTTTTATGGCCTGATGACCACTTTCGTCACCCACCGGCACTTTCTCCTGTTCAAGCCCGACGGCTACCTGAGCCAGTTTTGGAGTGATGATGCGAAGGAGCAGCGCAAGAAGCGCTTCCTGGGCGAGCTATACGATTTCCCGGCGGGCACCATGGCCGTGGGCCGCCTCGACGAAGCCAGCGAGGGCCTGCTGGTGCTCACCACCGATGGCCACCTGAGCGAGCGCCTGCGCCAGCCCGACGTACCGAAGGAGTACTATATTCAGGTGGCCGGCGTGGCCACCGAGGCGGCACTGATGCAGCTGCGCCTAGGGGTACGCATCAGCCTGCACGGCGAGGCTTTTTGCACGGCGCCGTGCCAGGCCGAACTGTTGCCCGCCGCCCCAGGCCTACCCCCTAGAAGCCGCCCCGTGCGCGACGACCCGCGCCACGGCCCAACCAGCTGGCTATCAATCACTATTAGCGAAGGCAAGTTTCGGCAGGTGCGCAAGATGGCGGCCGTGGTGGGCCTGCCGGTGCTGCGGCTGGTGCGGGTGCGCGTAGGGGCCCTAGGACTAGGGGAGCTACTGCCCGGCCAGGTGCGCGAGCTGCCGCTGCCCGACCTCGCGCCGGAAACACTTTTTTTGCTACCTTCGACCGGCATAACTGGAATTTAACCCGGCCCAATTTCCTTATTTAAGCGACCGTATCTGCCACCTGTACCCATTATATGGCCAAGCAAGAGTATTTCGGCAAGCAAGACAGCGAAAAAAAGCGCCAGCAGAAAAAGAATGAGAAGGAAGAGCGTCGGCGCGAGCGGCAGGCCAACAAGGGCCAAAGCCTCGAAGACATGATTGCCTACGTAGACGAAAACGGCAATATCACTTCTACCCCACCCGACCCGACCAAGAAAAAAGAGGTGCCGCTAGAAAGCATCCGTATTGGCGTGGCCCGGCAGGAAGACCGCGAGGAAGAAGACGCTACCCGCCAAGGCACGGTAACGTTCTTTAATACCAGCAAGGGCTACGGCTTTATTAAGGATACGGGCAATCAAGAAAGCATTTTTGTGCACGCCAATAACCTGAATGGCCTAGTAATTACTGAAGGCGACAAGGTAACATTTGAAACGGAGCCGGGCATGAAAGGCCCCACCGCCGTGCGCGTGAAAAAAGCGGCGGCCTAGCCCCCATATCGCATCGCAGCCCCTATTTGGCTGCCTCGGCTGGCAGCAGGCGGGGCAGCCATTTTTTGGCTGGCTAACCTAGTTGTGCGATGGCGGTAGTAGCTTGTGCTTTTTATAGGCGCGGCGGGAATCTTAAAGCCCGGCAGATTGCTTATTATTAGGAGCCTATTCAGGCTTCTGCCACCCAACCCCCCACTAATGGCCAGAGCCCAGACATCATTCGGTAAAAAGGAAAACGAGAAAAAGCGCTTGCAGAAGCGCACGGAAAAAGAAGAGAAGCGCAAGGAGCGCCAGGCCAACGCTACCCCCGGCCAGGGCCTGGAGGAAATGATGGCTTACGTGGACGAGAACGGCAACATCACCAGCACGCCGCCCGACCCCACCCGTAAGAAGCAGGAAATCGCGCTTGAGAGCATCCAGATTGGTGTGCCCAAGCAAGAAGACCGCCCTCAGGAAGACCCGCAGCGCACGGGCACCGTGTCGTTCTTCAACGATTCGAAGGGCTACGGCTTCATCCGCGATGCGGCTAGCCAGGAGAGCATTTTCGTGCATGCCAACGCCCTAGGGGGCCTGGTGCTGAAAGAAGGCAACAAGGTTACTTTCGAGGTAGAGCCGGGCATGAAGGGCCCCACCGCCGTGCGCGTGAAGATGGCCGCGTAAGCCTATGGCTTACCGCTACTTATAGATACCCCTGGCCCCGCTACCAAGCGGTCGCCAGGGGCTTTTTGCGTGGGCAAGATTTCACGGCTTACTGGCGCTAGTAGGCAACTGCTGCCCATTAGGCTGCATCTTGCCGGTTGCCTAGGCTACAAGGGTAGCCGTAGGCGAGCTATACCTCTTTTTCCGTGCTACCATGGAGGTGGGTTTTCTTTTCTTATTGGGTTGGCTAGCGGCCCTGACCAGCGCAGCCCAAACCAAGCCCGTTGACTTGCTGCTGATTGGCACGTTCCATTTTCACAATCCCGGCGGCGATATAGCTAAGGTGAAAAGCTTCGACATACTGAGTTCGGCGGCGCAGGCCGAGCTAGAGACCATGACGGGCAAGCTGGCTAGATTAAAGCCCACGAAGTTTTTTGTGGAGTGGCCGCAGAACGAGCAAGCCGAACTGGATGAAGTGTACCGGCAATACTTGGGCGGGCCAGAGAAGTACGAAGCCTTCGTGAAGGCTACTTACAAGCCCAAGCAATACGATTTCTTCTTAAAGAATGAAATTGTACAGCTGGCGTTTCGGACCGGCAAAAAGGCTGGGCTAACTAAAATCTACGCGCTCGACTACAACAAGACGGAATTTCCCTTCGACAGCGTGCAAAAAGCCATGAAAGAGGCTCACCAGGATGCACTGCGCCAGTCGGTGGACGCGGCCATTAAAAATGAGGAAAACAGCTTTAACCAGAAGGTAGCTACCTATTCGCTCACGCAATTGCTGCTGGACCAGAATGACCCAGCTAGCCTGCGCAGTAACAAAAGCATTTATCTCAACATCCTGAACCGGGCCGGCACGGTCACCAACTTTGCGGGGGCCTACCTGGTGTCGGAATGGTATCGGCGCAACCTCTATATGTACTCGATAGTGCAAAAGAGCGTGACGCCTGACGACTCAAACGTGTTGGTGCTGGTAGGCGCCGGGCACGCTGCTATAATGCAGGAATTCGTGACCTACGATAGCACCTTCCGCTTGAAGCAGCTGAAAGACGTGCTCAAGAAGTAACGGCCTAGGGGCCTAGGCCCGGCCTAGCTGGCGCAGGAAGGCCACGTGCGACACTACAGCCTGCCACATGCGCGGATACTCCTGGTAGGGCACGTCAAACTCGGCGCAGGTTTCGCGGATAATCTTGCTGAGCTTGGGGTAGTGCACGTGCGACACCTTGGGGAAGAGGTGGTGCTCGATTTGGAAGTTGAGGCCACCTACCAGCCAGCTAATGATGCGGTTGTGGGTGGCGAAGTTGGCCGTGGTGCGCAGTTGGTGGATGGCCCACTCGTCCTCCATCTTGAAGGTGGTGGCGTGCGGCACTGGGAAGGCCGTTTGCTCGACGGTATGCGCCAGCTGAAACACGATGCTGAGCGTGAAACCGGCTACCGACATAGCCACCACGAAGCCTAGCAGCCAGCCCGAGAAGCCCACCATCCACACCGGCAGACCAATGAAAATGCCCAGGCTGAGGACTTTAAAGCCCCAGAAGGTGAGGTGGTCGGGGCGGCTCATGGCCTTGAGGGGCACCGAGCCAATGCGGCGGGTGAAATACTTCTGGTAGTCCATCACAAACACCCAGGAGAAGTACAGCAGGCAGTACAAGAACCAGAAGTAGAGGTGCTGGAAGCGGTGGGCGCGGTAGCGCTTCTGGTCGGCGGTCATGCGCATCCAGGGCTGGATGTCGAGGTCGTCGTCTACGCCATCGATGTTGGTGTACATGTGGTGCACGGTGTTGTGCTTGGCGTCCCACATGTAGCTGCTGCCGCCCATCACGTTGAGGGTGAACGCGGCCGTTTTGTTGAGCCAGCCGTAGCGGCTGAAGCTGCCGTGGGCTCCGTCGTGCATCACGTTGAAGCCCACTAGCGCCATGGCCACCCCTAGGGCCACGCACTCGGTTAAAGCCCAAGCCAGCGCGGGCGTAAAGAACACTAGGTGCACGTAGAGCGCCACCAGGCTGCCCACCAGCAGGGCGGCCTTGCCCAGCAGGGCCGCGTTGCCAGTTTGGGCTTTGCCCTCGGTTTGGAAGTAGTCGGCGGCGCGGCGCTTCAGTTCGGCGTGGAACGAGCGTGGGGGTGCAAAGCGGGGTAAGGCCATAAAGAAACCAACTGAGTAGCTCCGGCCGCGACGGCCGCTGGAGCGGTGCCGTTTTTGCCGTTTGGCAAACCACAGCGGGCTTCTGCACCTTGCATAAGCCTAGGGGGGTACTGCTAGCCTAAGCTGCCCCAGCCGAGCCGGGACAATGAAGGTAGCGTGTACTGTCGCCTTTAACGGAGGGAGCGAGGGAATAGTGCGGCTCATTGCAGAGATGCCCTAATCTTGATAATCGGCTAGGCGCCGCATTTGCACGGGGTCGTACAACTGGCCACCTTTCATTACCAGCTGCACGCGGCGCACAGCCCGAATCTGGCGCAGCGGGTCGCCGTCGATGAGCACCAGGTCGGCTTGCTTACCGGGGTCGAGCGAACCACTGGCTTTGGTCAGGTTCATGGCGCGGGCCGGGGCGATGGTGGCGGTTTGCAGGGCCTGCATCGGGGTGAGGCCGCCCTGCACGTACAGCTCCAACTCGCGGGCCAGGCTGGTGCCGGGAAAGCCCATATCGGTGCCCGCCACCACTGGGATGCCGTGGTCGTAGAGGGCCTTCACGAGGGGAGCGTAGCTAGCCAGGTAGGGCGCGGATTTGGCGGCGTCGGCGGGCGGCATGCCCGTATTTGCATACAGCGCCTGGAGCGGCTGCGGCAGGCGGGCAAATGCGGGCTCGATGCGGGTGATGCTGTCGGCGGTGGAGCGGTAGGCCAGCTCAAACACGCCCACCGTGGGGTCGATGACGGTGTGGTGCGCTTTGAGGAAGGCGAAAATGCGGGCGGCCGTGGTGTCGGTGAGGATGACGGAGCCATCGGGACGGCGCTTGAGCGGGCGCACCACGTAGTTGATGTGGTTGACCTGGTCCATGCCCGCGGCCACGCCCTGCGTTATCGTCATGCCATCGGGGATGTGGCCCGTCACGGGCAGGCCCAGGCGGTGCGCCTCCTGGCACACGGCGCGCACAATGTCGAGCTTTACCGAGCTGTAGAGCTTGATTTCGGTAAAGCCAGCGGCCTTGTAGCGCTGCACCTGCTGGGCGGCCTCGGCGGGCGTATTGGCCCGCACGATGCCTAGGGCCCTAGGTCCATCGCCGTCGATAAGACCAGCTTTGAGGATGCGCGGCCCCACGCCCTGGCCGCTGTCAATGGCCTGCTGCACGGCGTTGATGTAGTCGAACTCGTTACCGCAGTCGCGCACCGTGGTCACACCGGCGGCCAGGTAGGCAGGGCCCCACTCGGCCTGCTGGAAGTGGGCGTGCATGTCCCAGAGCCCCGGCAGCACGGTCTTGCCCGCCGCCTGAATAACGCGGGTGCCCACCGGAATTTTCACCTGGCCGGTCGGCCCTACTTTGGCAATGACGCCATTGACTACCAGCACGGTATAATTAGCCAGGGCGCGGCCGCGCACCACATCTACCACTGTGCCGCCCACCAGGGCCAGCGGCGGAAGCTTAGTTGCCGCGCCGGCCCTAGGCCCCCCGGTTTCGGCCACAAACAGGCGCATACCCTGGCGCGCCGCCCGCGCGGTGAGGGCCGGCAGCAGCGCCTCGTAGGGCTGCCAGAGCATTTCCAACTTGTCGCCTTCCGCATCATTAGTGATGATGGCCGCCAGGCGCCCGGCCGGGTCGGTCCAGAGCAGTTCGTTGCCCCACACCAGGCCCTTGAGCACGTAGCGCGTCAGCACCAGCGGCTGCCCCTGGTGGCGGAGCGTGTCGTAGCCGTCTTCGCGGATGCGCACCGTGCCGCCGGGCAGTAGCGGCAGGCTGGCGGGGCGTCCGTGCTGCTGCCAGTAGCGCAGTAGCAGCCACTGCCCGGTGCCCGGCGCGTAGCCCGCCACCGGAAACGCCAGCGCCGGCCGAGCTGGGCGGCGCACCGCGCTGTCAACCCGCACGTAGGCTTGCGCCGGCCCTAAGGCCACGCTGTCGTCGATGGTGCTGAAACGCGAGGCTTGCCCCTTGGCCACCAGCGCCAGCGGCTCGCCAGCGGGCGTCGTCACGAGGCGCGCCCGCAGCGCCACCGGCGAGCCTCGGTCCACAAACCGGAAGCGCACGTCGTAGGTATCGGCCTGGGCGGTGCGGGTGAGGCGGTAGGTTTCGCGCCCGATGGGCTGGGCGAACTTGTGCAGCACGTAAGTGGCGCTATCGGCCGGCGCAGGCAGCGGCGCCTGGGCGCGGGCAAGCAGCGGCAGGGCCAGCAGAGACAGGTATAGGAGGCGCATGCGCGGGGTACCGGGGCTAGGGGTCGGGCGTTACAAGATGCGCCAAGAAGCCACAACTATCGGCGTGCTACTAGCCGGTTTCTTATCCAGATAAATAGCAGCAATGCTTCCACCGCACCCGTAGCGCCGGCTACCCAATCAGCGTACTCAGATGGGCATGGTGGACACGGCGCACCGCCTCCCAGACAGGGTTCGCACTCCATACCGGCTAATGCCAGGGTGTAATAGCCACCCACACTTGCTATCACGAAGGCAAGCAACAAGCACATCTTGTTCAATTTACTCATAAGCACTCACACATAAGCGTCTGAAGCTACGGTAGCTGCAGGCGCTTTTGCGTGGCTAGGAACCCCTGGGGCCTAGGTATAAATCTACTGGTTCTCAATGGAGGTGGGCTTCCATTCGCCTACTACGATGCCGGTACGCTTAATCTCCTGCACAAACGGGTTCCAGTCAGTGAACTGCTCGGGCGAGAAGGTGTGCGGCTCGATGTCGACGTGCTTGACTAGCGAGCGGGCAAAAGGCTGAATATCATCGGGGCCGAAGCCAGTGAAGTTATCAGCAACCAGCGCCAAGTCAATATCTGACCATTCGTGCTGCTCATTACGCACAAAAGAACCGAAGAAAATAGCTTGGCGGAGTGGCACACCTACGGCCAGCAACTCCTGCAAAAATTGCTGTATTTCAACTAAGGCAGCGTGCTGAGTAACCATGTTCGCAAAGTGGTTATGTCTTGCAAAAACGCTTGTGTGTACGGCTGAGTTGCCTGCTTCTGCAGCGTGCGTGCATAATCTGGGTAGCGCCCTTCCATCTGAAACTGGTTCAAATCAAGGGCTAGCTTTTCCTGGGCGGCCGTTGGCTGCAACGTCGTGCTTTGCCATAGCCGCACGATGTTGTGAATACGGGGCGGGTAATCATCCACATTATCTTGCACCCAATGCGCTTTGCTCAGCTTTTCTATTACTAGGTGCGCCCAAAATAGACATTGCACGTAGTGGCCGGCCTTGAATAAGTCCTGCATTGTCAGCCAATCTTCTTCTGCCGTTTCCTTCCAGTATAGAATGTGGTCTGCCTTCGTCATAGGCGTAAGTTACTGAAAAAGCGCCGGAAACTACGAGAGCTTCCGGCGCTTTTGCGTTGTTAAGTACCCCTAGGGGCTAGATGTGGATGGCCCGGTTCTCGGTGGCGGCGGGGCAGGCTTCCTTCATGGCTTCGGCGTAGGTGGGGTGGGCGTGGCTCATGCGGGCCACGTCCTCGGCCGAGGCGCGGAACTCCATAGCCGTCACGGCTTCGGCGATGAGGTCGGCGATGCGCGGGCCTATCATGTGCACCCCTAGGATTTCGTCGGTGGCTTTGTCGGCCAGCACCTTCACGAAGCCGTCGGTGTCCATGCTGGCACGGGCGCGGCCGCTGGCCTTGAAGGGGAAGTTGCCGGTTTTGTAGGCGCGGCCCTGCTCCTTCAGTTGCTCCTCGGTGTAGCCCACGCCGGCCACCTCGGGCCAGGTGTACACCACGCCCGGAATGAGCAGGTAGTTGACGTGCGGCTTCTGGCCGGCAATGGTTTCGGCTACGAACGTGCCTTCTTCCTCGGCCTTGTGGGCCAGCATGGCGCCGCGGATTACGTCGCCGATGGCGTAGATGCCGGGCACGCTGGTTTGCAGGTGCTCATCTACCTTGATGCGGCCGCGCTCTTCCATTTGCACGCCGGCGGCTTCCAGGTTGAGGCCCGCGGTGTAGGGCGCGCGGCCCACGGCCACCAGGCAGTAGTCGCCTTCCAGCTTCAGCTCCTCGCCCTTGGGCGTGGTGGCCGTCACGGTCACGGTGTCGCCCGCGCGGGTGGCGCCGGTCACTTTGTGGCCCAGGTAGAACTGGATGCCGATTTTGCCCAGGATGCGCTTCAGCTCCTTGCCGAGCGACAGGTCCATGGTGGGGATGATGCTGTCGGTGAACTCGACTACGCTCACCTTGGCGCCCAGGCGGGCGTATACTGAGGCCATTTCGAGGCCAATCACGCCGCCGCCAATCACGATGAGGTGCTTGGGCACTTCGCGAATGTTGAGGGCTTCGGTGCTGGTAATGATGCGCTGCTTATCCTGCTGAATGAAGGGCAGCACCGTAGGCTTCGAGCCGGTGGCGATAATAACGTTCTTGGTTTCAATCTGCTGCGCCTCGCCGCCCTCGGTGGGCGCAATGCTGAGGTGGTTCTTGTCCACGAACGAACCGACGCCCTTGAGCACGTCGATTTTGTTTTTCTTCATCAGGTAGGCGATGCCATCCACGTTGGCTTTCACCACGCCATTTTTACGGTCAATCATCTGGTTCATGTTCACGGCCAGGTTTTCTAGCTCGATGCCATGCTCCTTGAAGGTGCTGTGGGCGTTGTGGTAGTGCTCAGTGCTGTCGAGCAGCGCCTTGCTGGGGATGCAGCCCACGTTGAGGCAGGTGCCCCCTAGGGTCGGGTACTTCTCGATAAGCGCCGTTTTCAGGCCCAATTGCGCGCAGCGGATGGCTGCCACATACCCGCCCGGCCCCGAGCCGATAACGGTAACGTCGTACTGATTCATAAACGCGAGAAACGAGTGAGGCCAGCCCCTAGGGGCCGGCCTCACAAAGGTAGCTTTTAGTTAGCTGTTAGCTTTTGGCTGCTATGCTTTAGCTGGTGTAGCTGCTGGCTGTTATCAGCATTAGCTAGCAGCTACTACTTGTTCGTCTTGCTCAAGGCCAAGCCGCCGGCCAGCACCAGCGCATCTTCGCCGGCGCCGGTCAGGCCCGAGTCGATGTGCAGCTTTTCGGTGGCTTGCTTGCGCAGCCAGAACGTGGCGTAGGTGGCGGCCACCGTGCCTAGGCTGCCCACCAGGGCGCCTACCCAGGCGTTGCCGCCCTTGGCCTTGTAGAGCGTGGCACCCACCAGCGCCCCCGAGGTGGCGCGGGCGGCTATTTGCGGCAGCACAATGCGGTTGGGCGAGCTGGGTAGCTTATCGCCTACGAGTTCGCCGGCCATCAGCAGCTCCAGCCCGGTAGTTACGCCCGGCTTGGCCAGGAAGCGGAGCGGCGACTTGGCCAGCGCCGGGCTCATGGCTTGGTGCGAGAGGTATTGGCCGAGGAAAACCGGGGCGCTAGTGGCCCGCGAGCCCGCCAGCGCGGCAAAGCCCAGCGTGGGCCAGAACTTGGCCGAACGGGATGTGGTAGTTGTCATGGAGAGAGGAAAATGCAAACGAGCCTTCCTATACGGCAGAACCAGCCCGGCGGTGCATCCCGGCACGTTCTATCCCTAGGGCCTGCCCTTCCCTGGCTGCTCAGGCTCAGCCTCCTAGGGTACTTACGTGGCGCCGCGGTAGTTTTTGGGCGGAGGCTTTTGGTTGTTGCAGGCGCTGGCCGGCAATTTTTGGCGCGCAGCAGTAAAACTGCTGGCCACTATAGCTCACTTCGTATCAGTGCCTACCGTTAGCCGCTCGGCCAAGTAGTAGTAGGGCTGGAACAGGTGGTGCCGAAACACCTGGGCCGGGTCGTTGGGGTATTTGGCGTAGTAGGCCGCATCGGCGGGCAGCACGATGGTGGGGCCTGCCCGCATGTAGTTGCTGCTGGGGTAGTAAGCAGGCACCTGGTAGCCAGGTAGGCTTTTGCGGATGGCCTTGCCCACGTAGCCGCCCAGGTAGCGCTGGTAGCGGCGCTGGGTCCGGCGCGAAGGGCTATTCAGCTGGCCAAAGGCAAAGCGCGCCACCAGGTTCTTGGGGAAGGGCTGCTTTTTAATGATGGAGCTGACGCCCACAAATGGATTGGCTGGGTTGAAGTCGGTAATGGTTTGCACCGTAAGCGGCACCTCGGGCACCCAGTCGGCGGGGTTCACCACGTTCACGGCCCAGCCGCCCTGGGTGGCCCGCTCGTAGTCGTAGGCGTAGTAGAGGTTGCCGGGCTTGGGGGCGGCGCTGCAGTAGGTCTTGATGCGGATATCGGCCGGCAGCTGGCCCTGGGCTTGCAGGCTGCGCAAGTGCGAAGTGAGCAAAAACGCAATGGCGCCGCCCTGGCTATGGCCCATTACGAGTACGTCGCGGGTGCCGCGGCGGTAGCACGAATCGATTTTGTGCACGATGCCCTCGGCCTGAAACGCCATGCCGAGGAGCCAGCCGGCGTGCACGGCCGCCTGCGGATTGGAAGCCAGCCGGTAGGCGAACGTGCGAGTGGGCGACAGCTTCAGCTCGCCGGTGGCGGGCAGCATGGCCGCGTACAGGTTTTCGAACCAGCTTTCCTGCGCCTTGGTAGTGCCCCGAATGCTGATGACTATCTGCGGCTGGGCGCCGGCCTTGGCCCACAAATCCCAGCGGTTGTCGAGGCCCACTACCGGCGAGCGGTACACCATTTTGAATTGCTGAGGCCGCGGAATGCCGGCCCACCACATCGAGTCGAGGCCGCCCATGCGGGCGTGCAGCCGCAGCAGCTCCAGGTACTCGGCCTTGTCGAAGCCGGGCCGCAGAGCCTGGGCGCGCAGGACAGTGGTGGCCAGCAGCAGGAGCAAGCCGGCGCCAACACCGCGCAAGAGCCGGGCCGGCAGAAAAGTAGATAGGCGCATGGCTTTCAGGAGCAATTGTTACTCGTTGGCCGCTCGTTCTTCAGCGGGTAAAGTGGCGGGCAGCTTGGTGCGCAGGGCTCCCGGCGCCACGCGCAGTTGGCCCTGGCCGGTGGTCGCTACGTGGGCCTGCGGGTCTTGCCAGAAGTAGGCCCCGTCATCCACCAGCAGCTGGCCGGCAACGGTGACCTTGGTGTGGGGCGGCAGCTCAAGGGCGCCGCCCTTTTGGATGCGCAGCGTGGCCCTAGGGCCGATGTATAGCTCGGGTTCCTGGCCTGGCACCTCGCTTAGCGCTAACACATTGCCGGGCCCTACCTCCACACGCGCAGCCTGTTGTCCCGGCGGTCGGCCCAGTGCTAGGCCACCCGGCAGCACGTAGCGGCAGCCAGGCGCCTGCAGTTGTAGCTGCGCGCCAGGCTGCACCACTACCGAACCGGCAGTCTCAGCGGTACCCAGCACCAACGTGGTAGGCACGGGCGTCGGGCGTTGCGGTCCACTCACCACAGTGGTAACGCCGCTGAAAAACACCGGCGCCAGCTGGTTTACCACCCCTAGGGTCGGTTCGGGCTGGTCGAGCACGAGGGTGCAGCCGCGCAGCCGGAAGGCGCTGGCTGAGTCGGCAGCAGCGGCCATGGCGTACAGCAGGCCGTTGCGCGTGCCCACGAAGCGGCAGTTGGTGAACTGCATGGCCCGCGCCTCGCGGTCGGAAAATACCAGGTGCTGCCCGTAGGCCGGCTGCCCGTGGTAGGGCCTGTCCTCGAAGGTGCAGCCCACGAAGCGCGTGGCCTGCGCGCCCCCTAGGGCACAGCCCGTGACGAAAGCGCCGTAGAGGCGGCAATTCTCGAACAGGAAACCGGTTTGCCGCACCCAGGCCGACCAGTTGGTGGTGCCCCAGAGCAGGCAGCTGCGGAGCACGATGTTTTTGGTGGTGGGCGGGCCGTTGCCGTAGCGGTCCGACACGACACCCTGGCCGGCGTTGTCCACGAAGCGGCAGTTGTCGAGCAGCACGTTGGCCGCGTAGCCACCCTCGGGCTCCACGTCCACGCCCGCGCCGGGGTTGGAGTAGAGCGGCTTGCCCAGGGCCGGAATGAGCACGCGCCCGGTGTGGCTGAAGCTGCAGTTGGTGGCGCGCAGCCCGTTTACGCCCGTGATGGAGAGGCCCTGGCGGCCGTTGTAATCGAAGCGGCTGTTTTCGAGCACGATGCCTTCCTGGGCGGGGTCGTCTAGCTTTTTAGCGAGGTGGCTCAGCACTTGGGCGCCGTCGCGGCCGAAGTGGTGCACGGCCAGCCGGCGCAGGGCAATGCGGCGCGAGTTGCCCACGAAGATGCCGTCGTGCGGGAGCTGAATGCCGGTGTCGCCCCAGTGCCCGCCCACCACCAGGTGCCCGCTGTTGCCATCGAGCGTAAGGTCGCTCACCTCCACGTTATCACACTCCTGCAGGTTGATAGCAGTGCCCACGCTTACCGCCCAGTTCCCGTCGGTAAAGTAGGCCACGGGCGGCTCGTAGGGTTGGTGGGTGGTGGGGTTAAAGGTGCCGTAGCGCAGGCTATCGGCGTAGCGAATGACGGTGCGCCCGCTGTCGGCCCCCACGATGCGCAGGTTGCGGCAGTGGCGCAGGGCCATCAGCTCGGCCATGCTGCCGGGGCCGGGCGTGCCCACGCGGTAGGTGCCGGCCGGAATGCGCAGCACGGCGGGCCTAGGGCCCTCGGGCGTGGTGGCCCGCTGGTTGAAAAAAGCTGCCGCCCGGTGAAACGCCTCTTGGTCGTCGCGGCGGCCGTCGCCCACGGCGCCAAAGTCGCGGCGCAAATCTTTCTGCAAGGTCTGGGCCGAAACTACCTGCGGCCACAGCGGACTCAGCACTAGTAGCAGCAAGACTTTCAGCGCGTTGGGCTTGGCAGTAGTCATCTTAGCGTTCACGGTGCGCCCCTGGTGCGGCCGGGCAGCAGTGCCAGGCTCGCGCACCACAAACATACCCCAACCAATTGCGGCCGCGGCTAGTAGTCCTCCTGGTTCTTCCTCGCCCGGCTATGTTTTCCAACCCGCGTCTGCTCCTCATCTACGCCATCGTGCTGCTCGACGTGGTAGTAGGCTCGGCCTCGGGGCCGGTACTGCCGCAGTTTGTGCAGGGCCTGGCGCAGCCGCAGCTCTGGCTCACGCTGGGCACGGCGGTTTTCCTAGGGATACAATTGGTGTCGGCCCCAGCCCTAGGGGCGCTGTCCGACCAGGTGGGGCGACGGCCCATCGTACTGGTGTCGGGGGTGGGCACGCTCATTGCCAACGTGTTTCTGCTACCCATTCGCACGGTGCTATTTTTCGTCAACCGCCTCAGCGACGGCTTCACCAACGGCCTGTACTCGCTCATGCGCTCGTCGGTGGCCGACATCTCCGATGATAAGGATATGGTGCAGAACACTGGGCTGGTGAGCACTGTGCAGTCGGTGGGTGGGGTGCTGGGGCCGCTCGTGGCCAGCGGGGTGCTATTCTTCGTGAAGGAGCCCGGCCAGCAGGCGCGCTGGGTGGTCATCGCCGTGCTGGCCCTGTCGGCGCTCAATATTGGCTTATCGTTCTTCTTTCAGGAAACGGCCAAGGAAACCAAGCCTTACGACGCCGGCAAGCTGCGCGACGAAATCCGCAAGAATATCAACATGCGCAATCTGTGGAAGCGCCTGCAGGAGATGGGCAATGACAAGCCCAGCCTCATGCCCCTTACCCTGCTCACGCTGCTACTCACCCTCAATCAAGGCTACCTCAACTATTTTATCCCCTACGTGGGCCTAGGCAAGCTCAAGTTCGACTCGACCCAGATTTCTTATTTTTTCGCTTTCTTCGGTGGCCTGAGCGCCATTAGCAACTTCATCTATTTCAAGTACTTGGTTGACCGGCTGGACAAGCGCAAGGTCATTATCGTGGCGGCGTGCATCGGCGTGGCCCTGCACCTCACCTACGCCAACGTGCACAGCTCGGTGGTGCTGCTTTACGTGGCTGCCGCGGCCGATGCGCTGTCGGCCTCGCTCATTGCCGGGCTGCTCAACGGCCTCGTAGCCCAACTCTCCGACGAAGAAAACCGGGGCGAGCTATTTGGTATCACTCAAGCACTTACGGGCCTGGCCAGCCTGGTCACCACGCTCGTGTACGGCGGGTTGTCGCTGCTGTCGCTGAGCGCGCCGTTCTACTGGTTTGCGGCGTGCATGGCGGCGCTGGCGGTGGCGGCCATGCGGCTGCAGATTCCGACCGAGCCGGAGCCGGCCTAGGGGTCCACCGTTCCCCAGGGCGTAACTTTGTCCCCCGTCATGTCCGAACGCACCACCACCCCAAGCGCGTCGGCCGCGAAGTACATCTTCGTAACCGGCGGAGTCACCTCTTCCCTGGGTAAGGGTATCATCTCAGCTTCTCTGGCCAAGCTCTTGCAGGCCAGAGGATTCCGGGTCACCATTCAAAAGTTTGACCCCTACATCAACATCGACCCCGGCACGCTCAACCCCTACGAGCACGGCGAATGCTACGTCACCGACGATGGCGCCGAGACCGACCTCGACCTAGGCCACTACGAGCGTTTCCTGAACGCGCCCACTTCGCAGGCCAACAACGTCACCACCGGCCGCATCTACGACACCGTGATTCGGCGCGAGCGCGAAGGCGCTTTCCTGGGCAAGACGGTGCAGGTGGTGCCCCACATCACCGACGAGATTAAGCGGCGCATGCTGCTGCTGGGCCAGAACGGCGAGTTCGACGTGGTAATCACCGAAATCGGCGGCTGCATTGGTGACATCGAGAGCCTGCCCTTCGTGGAGGCCGTGCGCCAGTTGCGCTGGGAGCTAGCGCCCCACGACTCGCTCGTTATTCACCTCACGCTGCTGCCCTACCTGGCGGCCGCTGGCGAACTCAAGACCAAGCCCACCCAGCACTCGGTGCGCGACCTGCGCGAAGCCGGCTTGCAGCCCGACATCCTGGTGTGCCGCTCCGAGCATCCCATCCCCACGGAGATGCGCCGCAAAATCGCGCTGTTTTGCAACGTCAAAATCAACTCCGTTATCGAGAGCCTCGACGCCGACAGCATCTACTCGGTGCCGCTGCTGATGCTGAAGGAGGAGCTAGATGCTCGTGTTATCAGCAAGCTGCGCCTGCAGGGCGGCCACACGCCCGACCTGGAGGAGTGGAAGGAATTTCTGGGCCGCCTGAAGAACCCGACCGAGGACGTGACCATCGCGCTGGTGGGTAAGTACGTAGAGCTACCCGACGCGTACAAATCTATCATTGAGGCGTTTATTCACGCCGGCGCTACCAACGAGTGCAAGGTGAAGGTGCGCACCATCCAAAGCGAGTTTCTGACGCCCGAGAACGCTGCCCAGCAGCTCGAAGGCGTGGATGGCGTGCTCGTGGCGCCCGGCTTCGGCGAGCGCGGCTTCGAGGGCAAGGTGGAAGCTGTGCGCTATGTGCGCGAGCAGGGCATTCCGTTCTTCGGCATCTGCCTGGGCATGCAAGTAGCCGTGGTGGAGTACGCCCGCCACGTGCTGGGCCTGCCCGAAGCCAGCAGCACCGAGATGAGCCCGCTGACGCCCGACCCGGTTATCGCCCTGATGGCCGACCAGAAGGACATCACCCAAAAGGGTGGCACCATGCGCCTAGGGGCCTACGCCTGCGAGCTGAAGCGCGGCAGCCGCGCCGCCAAGGCCTACGGCCGCAACCTCATCAGCGAGCGTCACCGCCACCGCTACGAGTTCAACAACGACTACGCCCAGCGCTTCGAGGAAGCGGGCTTGCACCTGAGCGGCACCAACCCCGAAACGGGCTTAGTGGAGGTGATTGAGCTGCCTAAAACGGTGCACCCCTGGTTTGTGGCCGGGCAGTTTCACCCCGAGCTGAAAAGTACCGTCGAGAATCCGCACCCGCTGTTCGTGCGCTTCGTGAAGGCCGCCATTCAGCGCAAGAAAGGACTGTAGGTTCTTAGCTGGTAGCTGACCTCTTAAAGTAAGGCCTATATAAGAACGTCATGCTGAGCTTGCCGAAGCATCTCTACCACGCCCCTAGGGTATTGTTTGGTAGAGATGCTTCGGCAAGCTCAGCATGACGTTCTCTTTGTAATGTTCTAGCTGTTTCTCCTATACTGTCATTCAGCCTAAAAAGCCAACAGCTCAGAAGAAGCCGTACCTTTGCCTTTCGTAATTACCCTACTGAATAAATGGACCGTAACCAAGCAACTGGCCTAGTTCTGATATCGGCCTTGCTGCTGATTTACCTATTCTTCTTCTCGCCCAAGGCCGAGCCGGAGAAAGGCAAAACGCCCGCCGCTACCACGGCGGCCCAAACCACCGCGCCTCCCAGCTCGGCGGCCCTTCCTGTGGCGCCTAGGCTCGACTCGGCGGCCGGACCAGTGCGCAAAGTGCAGCTCAAAAACCCCGAGCTGACCATCGACTTCTCGACCCAAGGTGGGCGCGTAGCCTCGGTGCTGCTGAACCAATACAAGACGTTCTTCGGCAAGCCGCTTTTCTTGTTTGATGAGCAGAGCGCAAGCTACGACACCAAGTTCCGCACCTTGAGCGGGCAAACGGTGGACTTCGCGACCCTCAACTTCCAAACCGCCGGCCCGCAGCCCACGGCCGACGGCGGCCAGCAGCTGGCTTTCACGGCGCCCGTTGGCGGCGGCACTATCACCCAAACTTACGTGCTGCCCAAAGCTGGCTACCAGGTGAAGTACAACCTGAAGCTAGCTGGCGTGCAAGTGGCTCAAGAGCCGCTGCAGTGGTCGTTCAAGGACAACGTGCGCCAGACCGAGCAGGACATCAAGCAGAACCGTAACCACACCACCATCAACCACTACTCGGCAGGCGGTACCCAGAACAACCTGGCCGAAACCAGCGAGAAGCCTGAGGAAAGCAAGGTAGCCGAGCCCCTGACCTGGGTGGCCGACAAGCACGACTTCTTCGTGGCCGGCATCGTGGCCGATTCGCAGCCCTTCACGAGCGGCCAGTTCAACGCCAACGTGAACCTGCAGGACAGCACCTTCATCAAGGGCTTGAGCACGCAGCTGGGCATTCCGGTGGCCGACGTAACGAGCGCCAACGGTAGTAACTACCGCCTCTTCTACGGCCCCAATCAGTTCAACCTGCTCAAGAGCGTGGCGCCCGAGTTCGACCGCAACGTGTACCTGGGCTGGGGCTTGTTTCGCTGGGTAAACCGCTTCGTGGTGATTCCGGTGTTCAACTTCCTGCAGCAGTATATCAGCTCCTATGGTCTCATTATTGCCCTGCTGGTAGTGCTTATTAAGCTGGTAACGTGGCCTTTGACTTATAAGAGCTACGAGAGCCAGGCCCGCATGAAGGTGCTGAAGCCAGAAATCGACGCCATCAAGGAAAAGTATGGCGACGACCAAATGAAAGTTCAGCAGGAGACCATGAAGCTCAACCAGGAGTTTGGGGTGTCGCCGCTGAGTGGGTGCATACCGCAGTTACTGACGCTGCCGATTCTGTTCGCCATGTTCCAGTTCTTCCCCAACGCGATTGAGCTGCGCCAGCAGCCTTTCTGGTGGGCAACCGACCTGAGCACCTATGACAACCTCATCAAGCTGCCGTTTACGCTGCCCTTCCTAGGGTCGCACATCAGCATTTTCACGGTGCTGATGACGATTTCAACGCTCTTCATGACCTACCAGAGCAACCAGACGAATGCGGCTGCCATGCAGGGCCCGATGAAGTTCTACAGCTACCTCATGCCGTTGATTTTCTTCTTCGTGCTCAACAGCTTCGCCGCTGGCCTAACCTGGTACTACCTCGTGTCGAACGTAGTGACGATAGGCCAGCAGGCGCTAACTCGCTCGTTTGTGGACGACAAGAAAATCCGCGCTCAGCTGGACGCCAACAAGTTGAAGAACAAGGACAAAAAGCCCACCGGCTTTCAGGCCCGCCTGGCCGAGGCCATGAAGGCCAGCCAGGAGCGCGAGTCGCAAGGCCGCAAGAGCCCCGGCAAAGCCTAGGGTGCATGTGCGCTAAGAAAGGCGGCCCGCTGTGCAGTGCACGGCGGGCCTTTTTTTTGTGCTAGCCGAAGGCTATTGCAGGTAAATGCCTTGCCAAAGTGGCGTTTGCTGGGCGGCGTTGCTTGCCTACTAGCAGCGGCTAGCTGGTGGATATTCTTTGGCTAGTGCAACAGTAGGCCGGCTTTTTACCACCTTTGCGCTATGCACCTAGGCTTTACCCTGAGCCTGCTGCTTACCCTATGAAAAACGCTCTTCGCACGGCGCTGCTGCTGGCTGCAACCGCCAGCACTACCCTACTCACCGCGAGCAACCCGCCGGCGGCACCCAGGCCCGGCATGGCCATCATTGCCTACTACGCCGGCGACCCCACGACTTTCAAGCAGTACCAGACCCAGGGGCTGACGCACATTATCTACAGCTTTTTGCACCTCAAGGGCAATGCCTTCACCTTTGACAAGCCGCAGTCGGAGGCTACAGTGGCGGCGCTGACGGCTCTTAAGGGGCAGAACCCCAAACTCAAAATCATGCTGTCGCTGGGCGGCTGGGGCGGCTGCGAAACCTGCTCGCAGGTGTTTTCGACCGAGCAGGGGCGCGCCGAGTTTGTGGCTTCGGTGAAGCAGGTGCTAACTGCTTCCCATACCGACGGCATCGACCTAGACTGGGAGTATCCGGCCATTCCGGGCCCGCCTGGCCACCGCTACACGCCCGAAGACCGCCACAATTTCACCCTGCTGATACAGGGGTTGCGTGCTACCCTAGGGCCGAAATATGAGATAAGCTTTGCCGCCGGTGGCTACCGCGAGTACCTAAAAAACTCGGTAGAATGGGCTACTGTGATGCCGCTGGTGGACCGCGTGAACCTGATGAGCTACGACCTCGTGAACGGCTACAGCACCGTAACGGGCAACCACACGCCCCTCTACTCCACCCCGCGCCAGCGCGCCTCGGTAGATGATGGCGTGCGCTACCTCGACTCGGTGGGCGTGGCGCCAAGCAAGATTGTGATTGGTGCGGCCTTCTACACGCGCATCTTCGGCGGCGTACCGGCCGCTAATAACGGCATGTACCAGCCCGGCAAGTTTAAAAAAGCCTTCGACTACAAATACTTCGCCGATAGCCTGACGACAGCGCGCGGTTTTACCACTTATTGGGACGATGTGGCCAAGGCGCCCTACGCCTACAACCCGCGCCGCCAGGAGTTTGCCACCTTCGACGATAAAAGGTCCATCCAGCTGAAAACCAAGTATGCGCGCGACAAGCACTTGGGCGGCATCATGTTCTGGGAGCTGACTGGCGACACGCCCCGCAACGGCTTGCTGGAAGCGATGTACGGCGCGGCGCGGTAGGGCTTTGGCCGCATGCGGTGCCCTAGGGCCCTTGTCGCACGCGGTGTCCTAGGGCCCTTGCCGCCGACGCAGCAAGCGCGGGGCGGCGGGCACCAAGCGACAGGTTACTTGCGCAGGCCGCTGGCAATGGCACGGTTTTTTAAGCGGCTGGCTCATCCTCGATTTTTCTTTGCCTGTCCTATGCGCGCTGCCTTCTATCTGCTGACACTCACAGCCACTTTGGCGGCTTGCACTCGGCGTCCGGCCACCACTAGCGCGGCAGCAGCGGCAACCCCGGCCACGCCGGTATTTCAGAAGCCGCGCACCGTATCCACCATCCCCATCAACACGGCGCCGGGCGATACGGCGCTGGTATACCAGCGGACACCATGCTTCGGCACCTGCCCAGCCTACACGGCCACGGTGTTTCGCGATGGGCGGGTGAGCTACTACGGTGACCGCTTCGTGCCCGTGAAGGGGCAGCAAATGTTGAGCCTGCCACAGCCCATGGTGCAGGAGCTGCTGGATGGTGCCCGCCGCATCAATTTCACCCAGCTACCTACTGAGTACCGCTCCAACGTGACGGACCTGCCGGGCACCTACGTCACGGTGTATTTGCCGGGGCAGCAGCGCCACAAGGTATTTGCCGAGCGCGGCGCCGCCCCCAAAGAGTTGCAAGGCTACCTCGATTTCCTGCAGGGTCGGCTCGACCCGTTGGCCGGGCTGAACCTGGACAAATAAGTGTGGCCCTAGGGCTTGAAAGCGCGCCGGAAGGCCCCTAGGGCCGCCGGGTGGTATATGGTAGCGTGCGTTTCTTGCGTCATGGGCTCGTAGTAGCCGCTTAAGCCGCGGGCTGACTCCCGGTTGAGTTCGCGGGCTAGCTCGCGGGTGGCGGTGGTGTCGCCCTGGCTGCTGGCAGCCAGGTACGCGCGCCGAGCTGGCCCATTATAGGCGCGCAGCAGCGCCGGCGCCTGGCGGGCCAGCTCGCCCTTGTTCCACCACAGGCTGGGGTCGAAAGCCAAGTAGGTGTCGAACAAGGCGGGCTCGAGCAGCAGAGTTTCGACCACGAACAAGCCGGCCAGCGACTCGCCCACGATGGCCGTTTCGGTGGTGGTGCGGTAGCGGCGGCGCACCTCGGGCATCAGCTCCTGCCGGATGAACTGCCTAAAAGCGGCCGAGCCGCCCACGCGGGGCGCTATTTTGCGGTCCTCGGCGCTGGTGGTGGGGCCGGTCATGTCGCGGCGCCGCTGGGTGTTTTCAATGCCCACCAGGATAAAGGGCCGCATCGAGCCATTGCCCACCAGCACCTGCACCAGGCCTGCCACATGCAGAAAATCCTCGCCTAGGCCCCCATCGGGCATATATAGCACCGGCAGCCGCTGGGTAGCCGATTCACTATAGCCCGCCGGCAGGTACACGTTGAGGCGGCGGGTTTCGCCCAGAATTTTGGACGCCAGGGTAAACGTTTGGCCGATGCAAAGTGGCTGTGCCGCCGGGCCTTGGGCCGCTGCTCGCTGCCCTAGGGCCAGTAGCAGCAGGAATGCAAGTAGCAGGTTTTTCATAGCTTGTCTAGAATCAGTTGTACTCGCGAGCATATTACGCATCAAGCAATGACAGACAGGTTTATTGCTTTGAAGAGACCCTAGGCTACTCCTTCCGCACGCGCTCCAGCAGCAGCTGGTTCATGGGGTTGGTGCCGAGCCCACGCACGTTGTTCTGGGTCAGGCGCACAATCTCGTCGTAGTAGAGCGAGATAACCGGCACATCGCGTACTACCAGCCGGTCCATGGCCTGGTAAAGCGCCGTGCGCTTGGCGGGGTCTTGCTCGCGGATGGCCTGCTGGTAGAGCCGGTCGTATTCACTTGATTTGTAGTGCGTTTTGTCGGGGCCGGCGGGGCTGAAATTGGGCGAGTAGAACAGGGCCAGGTAGTTTTCGGCATCGGGGTAGTCGCCGAGCCAGCTCTTGCTGAAGAAGGCCGTGCGTCCGTTGTCCACCAGCTCCTGCTGGGCCGCCGACTGGTTAATGTCGATTTGGACCTGGATGCCCACATCGGCCCAGTTCTTTTGCAGATACTCGGCCACAGCCTTGCGCTCGGCCACGGTGCTCAGGCGCAGGCGCAACGGGCGCCTAGGGCCGTAGCCGGCCGCCGCCAGCAGTTGCCGCGCCCGCGCCGGCTGGTAGGTGTAGCCAGGCACCTTAACGTCCGAAAACGAGGGCAGCGCGGCTGGCACGAAGCCCGAGTTGCCCGGCCGCCCCACGTGGCTGAGCACGTAGGCTACCAGCTCGGGCTTGTTGAGGGCGTAGTTGAGGGCCTGGCGCACGCGCCCATCGCGCAGGGCGCGGCCCTGGGCAGCCTGTGGCCCCGTCAGGTTGGTGCTGTCTAGCTGAAACCCTAGGTATTCGGTGTTGAGGTAAGGCGCCTTTTGCACCTGGAAGCGTCCCTTAAAATCGGTCCGCACCGAGCCATCAGGGTTGAGAATAAGGTCGCGCGAGCCTTCGCGTATGCCGCTCAGAAAATCCAGCTTGCCCTGCACGAACGTCAGGAATTCCGTCTTGCGGTCAGCGATGAAGCTGATAGCTACCGCGTCCAGGTAGGGCAGCGGCTGGCCCTTAGAGTCAGTGCGCCAGTAGTTCTTGTTGCGCTGATAAAGCAGCACATTGCCCTCGTCCCAGAGCTTGAACTGGAATGGCCCGGTACCCACCGGATGCTCCCGAAAGTCCTTGCCGTACTTCTCCACCGCCTCGTGAGGCACCACGTAGGCGTAGGGCATCGTCAGGATGCCTAGGAAAGGGATGAACGGCGCCTTGAGGTGGATGCGCAGGGTAGAATCGTTCGCCGCCACGAAGCACGTGTCGCTGGGGTTGCCCTGTTTGTCTTCCAGCACCTTGCCCCGAAATATCCAGCCGCCCGGCGAGGCCGTTTTGGCATCCAGCAGCCGCTTGAAGCTGTACACAAAGTCGGCGGCCGTGACATTACGGGTGAAGGGCTGCCCAATGCGGATATCTTCTCGAACTTTATAATCTACTGGTCTTCCGTGGAATCTGACCTCATTTTTTGCGTCTGTGCTATCCTCCCGCGCTAATTGTCCTTCCGACTTTTTAAAGACAATAGTGTCTCGGTGAAACAACACCCCCTGCCGCAGCCAGAACGTGTACGTCAGGCCATCGGGCGAAATCTGGTAGCGGTGGGCCAGGGCCGGGGCGGGTTGCAGCGAGTCATTCAGCTCCAGAAGTCCATTGTAGAGCTGCGCCACGGCCCAGCTGTTGGCCTGGTTGCGGGCAAAGGCCGGGTCGAGCGAGGTGAGTGCCTCGGGCTGGTTGTAGCGAAACACGCGGCGCTCGTCGGCCGCCGACACGCCGCTGCCCTGGCAGCCAGCCAATAGCCCAGCACCCCCTAGGGCCAGTAGCAGCGCAGCAAGCAGGCGAAAGCGCAATTCGGGTAAGAACATCCGTTTGGGGTATCGGTTGCAAAGGTAGCGGCCGCGTCTACCCCTGGGCCGGCGGCGCCCGTTCTACATTTTCTCATTTCCACATTCGCACATTTCCCCCATGCAGCTTACCTATTTCGGCCATTCGTGCTTTCTGGCTACCATCAACGGCGTGCGCGTGCTCTTCGACCCCTTCATCTCGGGCAACCCGCTGGCCAAGGACGTGAATATCGACGCCATCGAGGCCGACTTTATTTTGCTCTCGCACGGCCACGGCGACCACTTGGCTGACTTTGAGCGCATCGCCACCCGCACCGGTGCCAAGCTCCTAGCCATTGCTGAAATAGCGGGCCACTACGGCGCCAAGGGATTCGACGGCATCGGGGCTAACCTTGGCGGCAAAGTGCAGTTGCCCTTCGGCACGGTGCACTTTGTGGCTGCCGCCCACAGCTCGTCGTTTCCCGATGGCAGCTACGCCGGCGTGCCGGTAGGCTTCGTCATCAAGACCAGCGAAGGCAAGACCTTCTACTTCGCCGGCGACACGGCCCTCACCTACGACCTTAAACTCATCAAGGACCGCCACCAGCTCGACTTCGCCCTGCTGCCCATCGGCGACCACTACACCATGGGCGTCACCGACGCGCTAGTAGCCGCCGACTGGGTGGGCGCCACCGAACTCATTGGCATGCACTACGATACCTTCCCGCCGCTGGTAATCGACCACGAGGCTGCGCAAGCCGAGGCCAAAGCCGCTGGCAAAAACCTGCGCCTGCTGCACATCGGCGAAACGGTGGAGCTGTAAGGGCCCTAGGGGGCAGCCAGCACCTAAAAGAACGTCATGCTGAGCTTGCCGAAGCATCTCTGTCGCGCCGTTAGGATTACCCTAGGGGCTTTGTGCGGGAGAGATGCTTCGGCAAGCTCAGCATGACGTTCTGATTTCTACCAGCTGACAACCCGCCCATACCAACGGGCTTGGCGAATCCATTTTTTTTAGCCTTATTTTGTAGAGTGAATTGCCGGCGCCACCCGGCGCTACGTACTAGCTCCGGCATTATCGACTTTAGGTATTATGGGTAAAATCATCGCGGTTGCCAACCAAAAGGGCGGCGTCGGCAAAACCACTTCGGCCATCAACCTGGCCGCCTCGCTGGCGGCCCTCGACTACCGCACGCTGCTCGTGGACGCTGACCCTCAGGCCAACGCCACCTCGGGCGTAGGCTTCGACCCCAAGGATATCGAGAACAGCGTGTACGAGTGCATGGTCGATGGCATTGACCCACACGACATTATTCTGCCCACCAACATCCTGCCCCACCTCGACCTCATGCCCTCGCACATCGACCTGGTGGGCGCCGAGGTGGAGATGATAAACCTGCCTAACCGCGAGGAAAAGATGAAGGCTGCCCTGCGCCCGCTGGCCGCTGAGTACGACTTTATCATCATCGACTGCTCGCCCTCGCTGGGCCTTATTACCGTCAACGCCCTCACGGCGGCCAACTCGGTTATCATCCCGGTGCAGTGCGAATACTTCGCCCTGGAAGGCCTAGGCAAGCTTTTGAATACCATCAAGATAATCCAGAGCCGCCTCAACACCGACCTCGATATCGAGGGCATCCTGCTCACAATGTACGACGTGCGCCTGCGCCTCTCTAACCAGGTAGTGGAGGAAGTGCAGATGCACTTCCAGCAGCTCGTGTTCGACACCATTATTCCGCGCAACGTCAAGCTTTCCGAGTCGCCCAGCTTCGGCATCCCCGTCATCCTGCACGATGCCGAAAGCAAGGGCGCCGTGAGCTACCTCAACCTGGCCCGCGAAATTGTGGAGAAGAACAGCGTAGAAGCCAACCCCGAAACCGCCGAGGACGAAGTGGCCTAGGGTACTAGGAAGCAAAAAACCGAACGTCATGCTGAGCTTGCCGAAGCATCTCTCCCGAACGATACGGCGCGGGAGAGATGCTTCGGCAAGCTCAGCAGGACGTTTTTTCGTATTTATGATACTGTCTTCCGCCACCCATCCACTCATTGGCATCGACCCCGAAATCCAGTTCGGCCGGCCATGCATTGCGGGTACACGCATCAGCGTGCGCGACGTGCTGGGCCAGCTGGGTAACGGCATGAGCGTAGCCGAGGTAATCGAAAATTTTCCGGAGTTAGCTCCGAAAACTATTGCGGCGGCGCAGACCTACGCAGCCGACAGTGTACGTTCTTACACCACGACTCTTCGCCCTGATTTTCGCGTCACCTACCGTATTTTTTCCGCGGAGGAAGGTGGCCGTAAAATTCCTGTTTATCAGCATATCCGTTGGGATTCTTGTTATGCAGACAAGTCGGTTGCACCAGGGAATTTCATGATTTTCCCAGAGTTTCTAGACCCTGACGGACACCTCATTCCCAATGGGCCGATTTCGCCAATAGGACAAGCTCTCATGTTTATAGTTCGGTCGGACAGGCACGATTTTCATCGCCCGCTTATCCAGCCCGGAGTGCGTGGGTATTTCATGGAAGGCCGTCCGGTTGGCATGTGGGAAGTAATTGAGGTACTAAGCTTGCGCCAACCTGCTGTCTAAGCAACCCTATCACCCCTGCCACCGTCCTACCCTTCCCATGCCTGCCGACTCTCGCTTTCCCCTCATTAGCCAAGACTCTACCGTACGCGGCGGCCGGCCCTACTTCACGGGCACGCGCATCAGCGTGGCCGACGTGCTGGACTGGCTGGGCAGCGGCATGAGCGAGGCGCAGCTGCTACGCGATTTTCCGCAGCTGACCCCCGAGATGCTGCACGCAGCTCGCAGCTTCTCGCGCGACCGTGGGCAGTGGCTGCAGTAACGCTCGGTTGCAGCTTGCCCTTCGGCGGCTAGGGCGTAATTTTGATTTTCGGCTGCAGCTCCACTTTTGAGCCGGCCCCTGGAATTATGGCTTTGGACAAAAACGACGAGAAACTGCAAGCTGCTCTGGCCGCCGCCGCGGCCGTGAAGCGCAAAAGCGGCCTGGGCCGGGGCTTGAACGCACTGATTGAGGGCAGCTACGAGAAGAAGGGCGAGAACCGCGAGCGCCTCGTGCCTCACCCCATGAACTCGGTGGGCCAGATTCCGGTGGAGCAGATTGAGGCCAACCCCTACCAGCCCCGCACTCACTTCGACCAAGAAGCCCTGGCTGAGCTGGCCGACAGCATTAAGATTCAGGGTATTATCCAGCCCGTGACGGTGCGCCAAACCGGCACTAACACCTACCAGCTCATTTCGGGCGAGCGCCGTTTGCAGGCGTCTAAGCTGGCGGGCCTCACGGCCATCCCGGCCTACATCCGCAAGGCCGACGACCAGCAGATGCTGGAAATGGCGCTGATTGAGAACATTCAGCGCGAAAACCTCAACGCTATTGAAATCGCCCTCAGCTACCAGCGCTTGCTGAGCGAGTGCCAATTGCGCCAAGAAGACCTGGGCGAGCGCGTGGGCAAAAACCGCAGCACCGTTACTAACTACCTGCGCTTGCTGAAGCTGCCGCCCGATATCCAGATTGGCTTGCGCGACGGCGTAATCGGCATGGGCCACGCCCGCGCCCTCATCAGCATCGAAGACCCTAGGCAGCAGCTCAACCTCTACCACCGCATTGTCACCGAAGACCTCTCGGTGCGCCGCGTGGCGGAGCTAGTGCGCCAGGGCGCCGGCAAGCCCACCGAGACTAGCGAGAAAGGCCCGAAGGAGGCCGCTACGCCCGCCGTGCCCGCCGCCGAGCTGCGCCGCACCGAGCGCGTGCTCACCGACCATTTCGGCTCACGGGTGCAGCTGCGCCCTACCGCCCAGGGCCGCGGCGAAATCAAAATTGCGTTCGATTCGGTGGAGGATATGCAACGCATTCTGCACATTCTGCACCCTGCCTAGTAGCTGCACTACGGCGCCGCCGGTGGCGTTAGCAGCTTGCTTATGAACGACTACGCAAAGCAAATAGCCTCTTGGCCGAGAGTATTGGCGGGGCTGCTTGGGCTACTATTGCTACTAGCTGGCAGCCCTAGGGCCAGTGCCCAAACCTTCCCCACCACCCCCGACGGCACCCCCGTAAACCCGGCCGTGCCCATGACGCGGCCCGACACGGCCACCGTGCGCAAGCCCACCAAAAAGCAGAAGCGCGAAGAGGCCGCCGCCGATTCGGCCCGCCGTACGGAGAAGCTATTTAATTTTCGCGTGACGAAGCCAGCCAAGGCGGGCTTTCTGGCCATTATCCCGGGCGGCGGGCAGATTTACAACAAAAAATACTGGAAGCTGCCGCTGGTGTACGGGCTGGTGGGGGGCCTAGGGTATTGGATTGTGTATCAGCAGCGGTACTTCGGCTACTATAAGTTTGCCAGCGCGGCCCCCGACTCGGCCGCCATCCGAAAAGGCACCCGCGAGATACCCAATGATGTGCTGCGCAACAGTATTGCCCTGGCCAAGGCTAACAACCCGAACGCCATCACCAATGCCCTCATTACCGCCCGCCGCTACCGCGACCTGTCAATTCTGCTGAGTGCCGTGGGCTACTCGCTTACCGTGCTCGATGCGGTAGTGGATGCGCACCTGAGCGAGTTCGACGTGAGCGACGACCTGTCGTTGCGCTGGCACCCCACGGCCGTACCGGTGCCGGGGCAGGCAGCCTTCGCGCCGGGGGTGGTACTGGTGCTGCGAACCCGCCGCTAACCAGCTTGACGCAAGGCCCTAGGGCCCGGCAGGCCACGCCCGCCAACGCCTTCTTTACGTTGCTTTTTCCATGAAAATCCTCCTTATCGGCTACGGCAAAATGGGCCAGACCATTGCAGCGTTAGCCAAGGCTGCCGGGCACGAGATTGCCGGCATTGTTGACCACCAAGCTTCCACAGCCAAGATTACCGACTTCTCGCCCGAGCAGGTTGACGTAGCCATTGAGTTTACGCACCCCGAGTCGGCTTTCGACAACGTGGTGGCTTGCTTGCAGCAGGGCCTACCCGTGGTGTGCGGCAGCACCGGCTGGCTCCACCGCTTCGAGGAGGCCGAGCAGCTGGTGCAGCAAACTGGCGGCGCGCTGTTCTACGCCTCCAACTACAGCGTGGGCGTCAACCTGTTTTTTCACTTCAACGAGTACATTGCGCAGAAGATGAGCCAGTTTGCCGACGGCTACGATGTGCAACTGACCGAAGTGCACCACACCCAGAAGGTAGACCAGCCCAGCGGCACGGCCCTCACGGCGGCCCACGGCATCTTGGCCAACTTCCCTGGCAAAACCACGTGGCGCAATGCCCCGGCTCAGGCGCCCGAGGAGCTGGCCGTGCTCAGCGAGCGGCGCGGCGACGTGGTGGGCATCCACGAGGTGCGCTACGTGTCGGATGCCGATACCATTACGCTGCGCCACGAGGCCCATTCGCGCCAGGGGTTTGCCCAGGGGGCGCTGCTGGCCGCCGCCTGGCTGCCGGGCCGCCAGGGCGTATTCGGCATGAATGAGCTACTGGGGCTGTAACTTCAACTGTCCTTGCAGGCACGCAGCGCAGCAGGCAAGGTGGCGGCACTCGCAGCCTGGATGCCCCTAGGGGGTGCTGTGCTGGGGTGAGTAGCGCGCTACGCTCGCACTAACAGACGATTATCTAGCGTTATCGGTGGTTGCGCCTGCCCGGCACTCCGCTTACTGGTTGTTTCTTTGCCGAATATTCGGCTTTTCCTTTTTTCATGCTGCTTCGCAAAACTGACCCAACGGCGCCGCCCAAAGCGCCCAAGAGCAAAACCCGCGAATGGGTCGATTCGCTGCTGTTTGCCGTTATCGCGGCTACGCTCATCCGCTGGGCCACGTTCGAGGCCTACGTCATCCCGTCGCCGAGCATGGAGCATTCGCTGCTGGTGGGCGACTACCTATTTGTGAGTAAGCTGCACTACGGCCCCATCACGCCCCAAACACCGCTGCAAGTGCCGCTCACGCACCAGACCGTGCCGGTTCTCAACGTTAAGAGCTACTCGGACTTAATCCAACTGCCTACTTACCGCTTTCCCGGCTTTAGCTCCGTCAAGCGCAATGACGTGGTGGTGTTTCACGTGCCCCACGAGCAGCAATACCCCGCCGACTTGCGCACCAACTACATCAAGCGCTGCATCGCCGTTGCGGGCGACACGCTGGAGATTCGCAAGGGCCAGATATTTATCAATGGTAAGCCGGGCGAGATTGGTGGGCAGCCCCAGACCTCGTACTTCATGCAAGTGACGGAGGCCAACGACGAGGTGCGCCAGGCCCTGCACGACCACGGCGTGGTAGACTACGAGCAACTGGATGGCATGCCGATGGCCGGCTCCGACCCCACCACCGGCACGGTGGGCTACAACTTCAGCTGCCCAGCCGACGTGGCCGAGTTCTTCCGCCAGCAACCCTACGTGAAGAAGCTGGAAGTAACCGAGCCCACCGGCCTCACGCTGTTCCCGGATGCGGCGGACTTCCACGTGTCGGGGGCGATGAGCGCCACGCCGCGCAAGTGGCAGCTCGACGACTACGGCCCCTTGCCCATCCCTAAGAAAGGGCAGACCATCGCCCTGAGCCCCGCCAATGCGGCCATCTACTACAAAATCGTGAGCCAGTACGAGCACAACGCGGACGTGAGCTGGAAGGACGGCATGATTCAGCTCAAGGGCCAGCCCCTGACCAGCTACACCATTAAGCAGGACTACTACTGGATGATGGGCGACAACCGCCACAACTCCGAGGACTCGCGCTTCTGGGGCTTTGTGCCCGCCGACCACGTCGTGGGCAAGGCCGTCCTCATCTGGCTCTCGCTCGACCCCTTCGGCGACGCCGCCCACAAAGTGCGCTGGAACCGCATCTTCCGCACCATCGAGTAGGCAATCACTCCCTAGGGCAGCCTAAGCCCCGCTAGCTTCGGCCGGCGGGGCTTTTTGCTGCCCTAGGGCCTCACTCCCACCAGCGGCGCTGGGGCAGCGGCTCGCCGGTGTCGAGGCGCACGGGCTGGCCCAGCTCGGGCGTGGTGAAGGGCAGTTGGCGGCGGGCGGCCTCGGCGCTGGCGCGGCGCACGGGCTCGTTCCAGGCGTGCAGGGCTTCGGTGAAGGCGCCCCAGTGCACGGGCAGCATGGCGCGGGCCCGCACGTCGAGGGCGGCTTGCACGCTCTGCTCGGGCTGCATGTGTATCTGGGCCCAGTGCTCGTTGTACTGCCCACACTCCATCAGGGCCAGGTCGAAGGGCCCGTACTGCGCGCCGATAGTCTGGAAGTGTGGGCCGTAGCCGCCGTCGCCGCTGTAGAATAGCCGCTTGCCGCCGCCCACCAGCACCCACGACGACCAGAAGGTGCTGTTACGGTTGGTGAGGCCGCGGCCCGAGAAGTGGCGCGTGGGCTGGCTGATGAGCGTAAGGCCCGGCAGGCGCACCGAGTCGCCCCAGGTTACCTCGCGAATGCGGCTGGCGGCCACGCCCCAGCGCCGCAGGTGCGCCCCGTCCCCTAGGGGCACGCAAAACACGCCCACCTTCTCCTTCAGGGCCAAGATGGTGCGATAATCGAGGTGGTCGTAGTGGTCGTGCGAGATGAGCACGGCGTCGATGAAGGGCAGCTTCTCGGCGGCGATAGGCACCCTAGGGTTGTAGCGCACCGGCGCTACGCCTTTCACCGGCCCCATCTTGATGCTGAGCATGGGGTCGAGCAGCACGCGGCGACCGGCCAGCTCTACCAGCGTAGCCGAGTGGCCAAACCACGTGACCTGCACCAGGCCCGGCGCTGGGTGCGCCAGGGCAGTCGAGTCGAGGTAGCGCATGGGTAGCGGGCCGGGCGGGTTGGCCTGGGGGTTTTTGTCGAAGAGCAGCTGCCGCAGCGCGCCCAACTGGCTGCCCCCAGTCATTACTTCGGTGGGCTGGGGATTCACAAACTTGCCATCGTGGTAGTGGCCTAAGCGGGTAAAAGCGGCTTCGTCGGCCTTGGTGGGCGTGCCGCCCATTTGCGGGCTCAGCTGGCAAAACGCCGTGCCCGCCAGCAGGAGCAATAGTAGCAGCCCAGCCACGAGCTTGCCGGCCCTGAGTAGAAACTTTTTCATAGAGGAAAACCAAACACTAGGGCCAGCGCAGCAGCCTGATTCGGTGCTATACCAAGTCGCCCCAGGCTACTACGCAACAGCCGAGAGCGGCGGTAGTTGGCGGGCTTGTCCAGGGGGCTGCGGGTGGCGCGCAGTTACCTGGCCAGCCGCGCTAACTCCCTAGGGCCTAAGCATAACGGCCCAGCTTCAAATCGGGCGGAATCTTCCCCGTAAGGGGCTTGTTTATCAAGCGAAAGCTAGTAGCTTGCATAAACTTCGTTTTCGCCTGCTTGTATGGACCAAAAAGTGCTTGTACTAAATGGCGATTATACCGCCATTACCTTATGCAGCGTGCAGAAAGCTTTCGTGCTTCTGTTTCTCGACAAAGCTGAAATGGTGGCTAAGTCGGAGGGCGCGCTGCGCACGATTTCTCAGGAGTATCCCAAGCCGAGCATCATCCGGCTGGCGCGCTACGTGCGCGTGCCCTACAAGGGCATTGCCCTGAGCCGTCACAACATCTTTAAGCGCGACCAGTACGAGTGCCAGTACTGCGGCTCGCCCAAAAACCTGACCCTCGACCACGTGCTGCCTCGCTCGCGCGGCGGCGACTCGGGCTGGACCAACCTCGTAACGGCCTGCTCGCGCTGCAACCACCACAAAGGCCAGCGCACCCCCGCCGAAGCCAACATGCCCCTGCGCACCCAGCCCAAGAAGCCTACTTTAACCGGTTTCCTCAAGCTGAGCGCCGGCACCATCGACAAGACGTGGCACGACTACCTCGGCTAACGCAAAAGCCCCCGCTGCCAGTGGCAGTGGGGGCTTTTAGTTTAGGCCGGGCCCTAGGGGCTTAGCGCGTCTGGTCTTCGTAGCGGGTGGCGTCGTTTTGCTGGCGAGCGGGCAGGGCGTCCGTGTCGTTGGCATCGTAGTACTCTTGCACCGGCTGGCCGCTCACGAAGGTGAGTAGGTCACGGTTGAGACGGTCGGCAGACGTGATGTTGAGGCCGTGCGGCTCGCCATCGTAGGCAATGAGCTGGGCACCGGGCACCATCGGGGCGGCAGCTTCGGCCCCAGTGGCGGGGGGCACAACAGCGTCGCTAGTACCGTAGATGAATAGCGCAGGCACCTTAATGGCTTTCATGTCCTGGCGGAAGTCAGTTTCGCTGAAAGCCTTCACGCACTGCGTAGTAGCACGCGGCGAAGCGGGGTAGGCCAGCATGGCGAACGAGTCGAGCACGCCCTGGCTAACAGGGTGCGAGAGCACGCCCTGGCCGTAGAAGTTTTTAGCAAAGTCCTGGAGGAAGCCAAACCGGTCTTTGCCTAGGCCCTTAATCATGTCGTCGAAGGTTGACTTGTCAACGCCCGAGGGATTATCGTCGGTTTTGAGCATGTAAGGCGTTACGGCACTCACGAAAGCCACCTTGCTGACGCGAGCCCCTTGGTGGCGGCTCATGTAGCGGGCTACTTCGCCGCCGCCCATCGAGAAGCCAACTAGCGTTACGTTTTGTAGGTCGAGCGTATCGAGCACGGCCTTGAGGTCATCAGCAAATGTGTCGTAGTCGTAGCCATTCCAGGGCTTCGACGACTGGCCAAAGCCGCGGCGGTCGTAGGCAATAACGCGCACGCCGTGCAGCGGCAATTCGGCCAGCTGGTATTCCCAGGAGGCACCGCTCAGCGGCCAGCCGTGGATAAGCACAACCGGGTTGCCCTGGCCGTAGTCGCAGTAATGAACCTTAATATCTTGGCCGTGGTCGTCGGTACCAACTTTGATGTAGCTCATGAGGAGAGAAAAGAGTAGCGTGAAAAAGGAACTGTGCACTGACTTACGCAAAGTGCTGGGCGTTGGGCGGCCAATGACATAATTTTTTTGTTATTAGCTATAATTTTTTGATAATCAACCGGCAGCACCTAGTAGTTGCAGCGGCCTAGCCAATCTGGTTTGGCCGCGGTGGCGACTGGCTGCACCTTTGTTCCATGTCTGCTCTGCCCCGCCTGCTGCCTGCTGCCCTACTCCTAAGCCTGGCTGCCTGCCAATCGAATTCCACTCAGAACCAAGTGGCTACCACCGCGCCGGCAATTGCCGAGCCGGGGGCACCAACTGACACGGCTACCGTGGCTAGCTCGCCAGGCAGTGCCTACCGCGTGTTTCGGGGGCTGCTGCCAGGGCAGGCAGACAGCGTGACCGTGCAGCTGGTGACGGCGCCCGCCAGTTTTTTTGCCTACGGCACTGGCCCCGGCCACCACGGCAGCTACTACGGCGCCGATGGCCACCCCTACGAACTGCAAGGCCAGCCCACCACCGCCGCCGACAGCCTGGTGCTTAACGATAGCAGCCCCGAGCACGCCCAGGGCCCTAAGGGCGAGAGCCCCACGTGGCGCCTCAAGCAGCAGCCCGGCGGCAGCCTGGCGGGCACCGTGGGCGGCCGGGCCGTGCGCCTGCGGCTAGTGCCCCCAGCGGCTGGCAGCCTCAGCCTGGCGGTGCACTATCTGGCCGACTCGCTGGCGGCCAACCCGCAGGATGCTAAGTCGCCTAGGGCCCGCTTCAGCCTGCAGGCCCTGCTACCTATTGGTGGCCCGCCTGCCCCACGCGAGGCCCTGACGGCTAGCATCTTGCGCGACCTGCGCGGCGACACCACCGCGGCCAAGGCACCGCAGCCGGTGGCTGCGCTGTACCAGCAGCAGCGCGATGCCTTTTTTAAAGACTACCGTGAAGAGGCGGCCGACCTACCCGCCCCCGCCGACACGGCCGACACTGGCTCGTACCGGGCCAGCCTCAACTACGAAAGCCAGTCGGCCAGCTACGTACTCTTCCGCCAGGGCGACCTGCTGAGCCTGGCCTACTTCACGTATGACTACACCGGCGGAGCGCACGGCAACTACGGCACCACCAGCGCCAGCTACGACCTGCGCACCGGCCGCCGCCTACGCTACGAGGATATCTTTCAGCCTGCCGCTGCCGCCCAATTGCCGGCACTGCTGGCCGTGGCCGTGCGCCCGCTGGTGGGCCTAGGGCCGGGCGAGGCGCTAGACAAAACATTGTTTGTGAAGAAGATGCCGGTCACGCACAACGTGTACCTCACGACGGGTGGCGTAGTATTCACTTACCAGCCCTACGAAATTGCGTCTTACGCCCAGGGTGAGGTGCGCGTGTTTCTGCCCCTAGGGCAAGTGCGCGCGCTGCTGCGCCCGGGCCTGCCACTGCCCGGCGCGGCCAGCGTGGCAGCACGTTAAGGTTTTTACGCTCAAGCCCCCTAGGCCCCTATGCTTGCCAACGCCGCCCGCTTTGCCGATGCCTGCCGCCTCTTCGACGCGGCCAACGCTGAAGACCCCACGCAAGAGCCCAACGACCAAGGCCAGCCCGTGCCCAAGGAGCTGCTGTATGCCCAGCGCATGAGCGCCTGCCTGGCGCGCGTGGCGCCCGATGCGCCCGAAGCTGTGCAACTGGCGGCGCGCAGCCAGCACATCCGGCGCTGGCATATCCCGAGGGCCGATTTTCCGATGACGCGCCCCGGCTACCACCAGTGGCGCAACACGCTTAAGCAGTACCACGCCCAGCTGGCTGGCGAGCTACTAGCCCAGGCTAGGTACGACGCCGATATGATACTGCGCGTGCAACAGCTGCTGCGCAAGGAGCGCCTGCAAAGCGACCCCGAGGTGCAACTGCTAGAAGACGTTATCTGCCTCGTGTTTCTGGAGCACTACTTCCTGCCCTTCGCCGCGCAGCACCCCGAGGAGAAGGTGCTGGAGATAGTGCAGAAAACCTGGCCCAAAATGACTGAGCGCGGCCATGCGCTCGCCCTGCAGCTACCCTTCACGCCTGAGGCACTGGCCTTGGTACTGAAAGCGCTAGGGTAATAGTTGGCGCAAAATGCTGTGTTAGGCGTGCGCTACTCGGTAGGCGTGGGCACAAAGCTAGCATTTTGCCTTACCTCCACCACGTCGCCGATGAAGATGAGCGCCGGGTAGGTAATGCTCGCGGCGGCTACCAAGGCGGGCAAGTCGCGCACAGCGCCGGCCACCGAGCGGCGGTGCGGCAGTGAGGCGTGCATCACTACGGCGGCGGCGTATCGCCGCGGCCCTCGGCTTCGTAGGTAGCCACAATGTGGGGCAGCTTTTTCATGCCCATGTAAATGACCACCGTGGCGTTGCTTTGCATGGCCAGCCGCAAATCGGCCGAAAGCGAGCCGTCTTTTTTAGTGCCCGTCAGCACCCAGAAGCCTTCGCTCACGTGGCGGTGCGTGAGCGGAATATCCTCGAAGCCCACGGCCTGCATGCTCGAAATGCCGGGGATGTAGTGCGCCGCAATGCCGTGGGCGCGGGCAAAGAGCATCTCCTCGAAGCCCCGGCCGAAGATGAATGGGTCGCCTCCCTTAAGGCGGATGACGCGGCCTTTTGCGCGGGCCTTTTCCAGGATGAGGTCATGAATGACTTCCTGGGGGGTGTACTCGCCGTAGGGCTTCTTACCCACATAGATGCACTCGCAGGCGGCAGGGGCTAGGGCCAGCAGCTCTTGGTTGGCCAGGTTGTCATAGAGGATAACATTGGCCGTTTGCAGAATTCGGTAGGCCTTGAGCGTGAGCAGCTCCGGGTCGCCGGGGCCGGCACCTACTACATATAGCTCGGGCAAGGGGGAAGGTCGGGACATGGCAGTAGCCGAGAGGCAGAAGAATGGCCTTCAAACAGCAAAGTAGCCGAAAAGGGTGGCTCGGGTAGCAAATACATCCTGTTTTGCTCAAAACTAATGGGGTTGCAGCTAGTATGGGGTCAAATCAGAGGGGGTCGTAATGAAACAAAGGAGCATCTCAACATTATACCCTATATAAATACAGGGTATTTTCATAAAAAATGTAGCTTTATTTGATTTACCCCCTTTTATTTCAAGGGCACTTTGACTTATGTTTGCCATGAAAGCTGTAATACCCCCTTTAATTTAATAGGGGTCACTCACAAATTACATCTTTCGCAAGCACTCCCTCCCCTCCCCCCCCCTCCGTTTCGCCGCTTCATTTTTCACTACCTGATTTCCTTAGGATAGTATGGCAATGCAGGGAAAAGCTACCGTCGTTGTGGTTGGCAATGGCATGGTTGGCTACAAGTTTTGCGAGAAGCTGCTCGCCAAATCAACCGATTTCAACCTAGTAGTATTCGGCGAGGAGCCCCGCGCGGCCTACGACCGGGTGCACCTGAGCGAGTACTTCGGGGGCAAAACCGCCGACGACCTGCTGATGGCCCCCACCAGCTGGTACCACGACCACGGCATTGTGCTGCACCTGGGCGAGGCGGTGCAGGAGATAGACCGCGCCAGCCGCACGGTGCACGCCCGCAGCGGCCTGGTGCAGCCCTACGACTACCTGGTGCTGGCCACTGGCTCGGCCGCGTTCGTGCCCGACATTCCCGGCGTGGAGAAGGACGGCGTGCTGGTGTACCGCACCATCGAGGACCTGGACGCCATAAAAGCCTACGCCGCCACCGCCCGCAGCGGGGCCGTGCTGGGCGGCGGCCTACTCGGCCTAGAAGCCGCCAAGGCCCTGCTCGACCTAGGCGTGTCCGAGGCCCACGTCATCGAGTTTGCGCCCCGCCTGATGCCGCGGCAAATCGACGCCGCTGGCAGTGCCATGCTCCAAAGCAAGCTGGAGGCCCTAGGGCTGCGCATTCACCTGAGCAAGGCTACGTCGGGCATCGTTGCTGCACGGCACACTCACGGCCCAGGGCGCCTACATCAAGAACGTGCTGTGCGAGCACTTCGACTACTCACGCCAGGAGCTGTTTGACCTCTTGAAAATCAATGATATCCGCACCTACGACGACGCCCTCGACCGCTTTGGCAAGGGCGACGGCTGCGAGGTATGCAAGCCGGCCGTGGGCAGCATCCTGGCCGGCTTCTGGAACGACTTAGTGGTGAAGCAACACACCATTCAGGACACCAACGACCGGTTCCTGGCCAACATCCAAAAGGGCGGCAGCTACTCGGTGGTGCCGCGCATGGCGGGCGGTGAGGTCACGCCCGAGCAGTTAATGGTAATTGGGCGGGTGGCGCAGTACTACGGTCTGTACACCAAGATTACCGGCGGGCAGCGCATCGACCTGTTTGGGGCGCACCTCAGCGACTTGCCCGCCATTTGGGAAGAGCTGATAAACGCCGGCTTCGAGAGCGGGCACGCCTATGGCAAGAGCCTGCGCACCGTGAAAAGCTGCGTAGGCAGCACCTGGTGCCGGTTTGGTCTGCACGACAGCGTGTCGCTGGCCATCGAAGTCGAGACCGCTACAAGGGCATTCGCGCGCCCCACAAGCTCAAGGGCGGCGTGAGTGGCTGCGTGCGCGAGTGCGCCGAGGCCCAGGCCAAGGACTTCGGCATCATCGCCACCGAGAAGGGCTGGAACCTCTATGTGTGCGGCAACGGCGGCGCCAAGCCCCAGCACGCCCAGCTGCTGGCCGCCGACGTGGACAAGGACACGCTGGTACGCTACCTCGACCGCTTCCTGATGTTCTACATCAAGACGGCCGACCCGCTGACGCGCACCGCCACCTGGCTCAACAAGCTGGAGGGCGGCATGGCCTACCTGCGCAACGTGGTGGTGAACGACAGCCTAGGCATCGGCGCCGACCTGGAGGCCGAAATCGCCCTGCTCATTGCCAACTACCACTGTGAGTGGCGCAAGGTGGTGGAAGACCCCGAGCTGCGCAAGCAGTTCACCCACTTCGTGAACGCGCCCGCGGTGAAAGACCCCACCCTGGAGTTTGACGACATGCTGCTGTTCGCGCTGTTTCTGAAAATGGCCAACGGCGCCACCTACTCCATCGTGCCCCTCGTGAACCGCCAGGCCATTGGGAGCGTGAGCGGCATTGTAGGCGCGGGCGGCAACCTGGGCGCCATGCTGGTGGGCTTCCTGTTCAAGGTCAAGGACCTCAGCTACAGCACGGCCTTTCTCTACATCGGCGTGGGCGTGGCTACCGTGGGCGGCGTGGTGCTGCTGGTGCGGGCCTTCGCCGCCCGGCGCGAGGTAGCCGAGGTGCCCCAAGTGGCGCTGGCGGCCTAGGGCACCTTCGCGAAGCGCAACTCTCTGCTATGCCAACTCTTACTCCCAAACCATCTACTTGCTGCTACTGCGGCGTGGGCTGTGGCGTGCTAGTATGCAGCTGCAACAACGTAGGCGCCGACAACCTGCGCCAAGCCATTGCCACAAGCTGCACCTCGCTGCCGGTGCTGTGCGCCACCACGGGCGCCGGCACCGGCTGCGGCTCGTGCCGCCCCGAAGTGCAGCGGCTACTGGAAGCCAGCTTGGTAGAAGCCTGATGGGAGCCCCTACCCCTAGGCCCACTTCACTGTAGCAGAGACATAACCAGACTATTCTCTTGTTTTTAAGCACCTGAAAACAACCACGCCGCCTAGGCTCTCTCTCCTAAAGAGGAGCCAGGAGTCGGGATAAACGTTATGCCTACCATTCGCATCAACCTGCTCGGCGGCATTGTGCCGGCTGGCGACCTGCTGGCCATCGTCGAAGCGGCCGAGGCGGCCGAAGCCGAGCACCTGCACATCGGCACCCGGCAGCAGCTACTAGTGCTGGTAGAAGAAGCCCGGCTACCGGCATTGGCTGATGCGCTGGCGGCGGCCGGCATTGCCCACAAGGTAGACGCCGAACAGCATCCCAACATCAGTAGCTCCTACGTGGTGGAAGACGTGTTTCACAGCACGGCTTGGCTGCGCGAGGGAGTGTACAAGGATATTCTGGACTTGTTCGACTGGCGGCCGCGCCTGAAAATTAACCTCATCGATAAGGGCCAGACCTTCGTACCCTTCTTCACCGGCAACCTCAACTTCATCACTTCCGACACGCCTAACTATTGGCACCTGTACGTGCGCTTCCCCAAGCACAACCAACTGTACTGCTGGCCCTCGCTGGTGTACTCGGAAGACATTGCAGCCGTGAGCGGGGCTATTGAGCAAGTGATTTTTGGCCACCGCGAGCGGTTCTACGACCAGCCGGCGGCCGATGGCACCTTGCTGTATGGCCTGGTAAGCGCGCAGCACCGTTTTGGCTTCCAGCCTATTATCACGCCGCTGCCGGCCTTCACGCTGCCCTACTACGAGGGCTTCAACCACTACGGACGCAAAATCTGGCTCGGCATCTACCGGCGCAATGAGCAGTTTCCGCTGGCCTTTCTCAGAGACGTGTGCCAGGTGTGCCTGCGCACGCGCATCGGGCAGCTATGCACTACGCCCTGGAAGTCGCTCATCATTAAAGGCATCGACCCCACCGACCGGCCGTTGTGGGATACCGTACTGCGCCGCCACCGCATCAACGTGCGCCACGCCGCTAACGAGTTGAACTGGCAAGTGGAAGACGACTGCCCCCTGAGGCTGGCGCTGAAGCACGAGCTAGTGCGCCACTTCAACGAGGAAGATATTCGCACCTACCAGCTATGCTTCGCCATCAAGACGCAACCCAAAACCGGGCTCTTTGGCTCTATCGTGGTGCGCAACCAGCGGGGCAGCCTTAGCCAGACTGGCCTGCACGCCGAGCAATACGAGCTGCTGCACACCCGCGACTTCAACCCCAACAGCAAGGACTTCGTGAGATTCCGCCAGAAAGTGGCCCGCGAAAATCTGCCCTGGTACCTGACGCAGCTCTGCGACCAGTTTTACGAGCAGCAAGCTGCCTCTACGCTGCCCGCCCCCGTGCTCGAAGAAATGCCTACCGACACCGCCGCCACCGAGCCCCCACGCCTGCACCAGTGCCGCCACTGCCTTACCGTGTACGACGAAGCCCTAGGGGATGCCACACAGAGCATTGCGCAGGGTACGCCCTGGGTGGCGCTGACCGGCTACGAGTGCCCCACCTGCGCGGCGCCAATGAGCGATTTCGCAGCCGTGCGCGGGTCGGTGAGCGAGTGGCTGGCTAGGTAAGAACTTAAAGCGAAAAAATTAGTGTGTAGGCTATGTTCTAGTACCCTAGCAACCATTAGGCTGAAATGCAGCAAATGAGGCCCTACCTCGACCACGTCGCCGATGAAGATGAGGCCGGGTAGGTAATCCTCTACGCTAACCAGCGCCGCAGATACTGCTTAAATTCAGCACCTGTCCAGTTCCCTACCTGAAACCGGCCTAGTTGGTGCAGCGCCGACTGCTCCGTTAAGCTATTAGCATCGGTAGTAAACGCGGCCTGGAAACCTAACTCGGCCGCTAGCGCGCTGGTTTCGCTGGCATAATCTCCATACGGATACGCCAGCAGTTGCGCGGGGCTGCCAAGCTGATGCAAAACCTGCTGACTATTCACTAGTTCGATGCGCTGCTCAGCCAGAGGCAAGCTACTCAGCGCCGGATGCGTAACGGTGTGATTGCCAACAGAAAATAGCGAATTTTGACTCATTGCCTGCACTTGGGTGGCAGTCATGGCTTGGTAAGTAGAACGAGCAGCAGCTGGCTGGCCGGCCCAGTCACGTAGCTGTTGCAAAGCCTGCTGCTGTGCAACGAAGGGCAAGTATTTTAAACGCTGCCATACCTTATAGTACAATGCCGCCCGCTGCGATGGAGGTGCCTCGCTGCTCGCCTTCCATTGCCGATGCTGCTGCCGCAAAAGCGGAGTCAGGTGCTGCTCGCTATGCAGTTCTCCTTCTATCACATCTGTGCCAATGAAAAAGCGCAGTACGGGAGGCAAGTGCTCCATTAGCAGAAAAATGGCTTCCAGCTCGTCCCACCAGAATTCGCTTGTCTGCTCGGTCTTACCGGTTGTGATAAAAAAGGTGGCTGGCAGCTTATAATTCAGGAGTAATTCTCTAGCTATTTGATAGTTATCACCATAACCATCATCAAATGTTATAGCAATACTGCGCCGCGGCAGGGCGTGCTGCGCTAGCCGCGAGACTAGCTCATTGGCTTTCAGCACGAGGCCTGTTTGCTGCAGCACCTGCAAATGCTGTTCGAAGTTGGCCGGGCTAACGGCTAGTTCCCAAACATCTGACTCCAGTTCCGCTACGCGGTGATACATCAGCACCGAGGCCCGCGGCTTGGCATAGGCGCGCAGACGCCGCAACGCTCGCTTAAGCATTCAACTGTGGCTTTACAGCTTTCACAGTATTAATCACCTGAAATTGCGGGTCGTAATAATTTAGGTCCGACTCTCGCATTTCGGGTAGTCCCATGCCGTAGAGAAATGCCGTCGCTACCCATACATTACCAAACGAGCCAATAGTCACGTCAGCATCAGCAAAAAAGTCGGTCATCAGCCGTTGCAAAGCATTGGTAGTAAACGACCAATACCAGTAGTCGCGCCATTCACCTCGGTCGAGGGGCGACAAGCCTGGCACCGTTAAGAGCAGCGTGCCACCGGGCTTTAGGATGCGGTAGCACGTTGCTAGCGCCCCCCGAAAGTCATAAATGAATTGCAGCGTCTGAGTCAAGATGATGCAGTCAAAAGTATCATCCGGTAGTTGAGGAGCCTGGCTCAAATCGCCCACGAAAGTAGCCCGCGGATTAGTGTCGTCGATGTGCAGGATATCACTAGCATGCACAGCCGCCGCGCCATACTGCACAGTGTAGGCATTGTCACCAATCTCTAGTACCCGGCCGTGAATATTAGTCGCCTCCTGCGCCAAGAAGCGTTCGATGTAGTATCGGTCTACTGGCCCGCCCCGACCATAGCCAAAATCGTTGTTAAATGGCGTTAGGCGATGAAAGTCCCCGGCCCGCACCCCTCCTAGGGGCGGCATCGGAGGTCTTATTAAACCAAGGCGCCTTAGACCGCGCTGGCCCATTTTCAATCCAGCTTTTACAGCAGATTTAAAGCGCCATTTACTATATTCTACTCCGGTATCGGGTGCGTATTGCAGTAAGAAAGCCATAGTAGGCAAGTAAGGTGGAGTAGCGCCGGCTGCTAGACTTTTTTTAAACTCCTTAACGTAATAAGTTTCCCAAAACGCTATTCCCTGCTCGTAGGCTTCTCGTTCCTCAGTAGTAGAAATTACTGGCAGTTGTCGACGCAGCACCTGCAGTGCGCTGCCTAGCATTGGGGGTATAAAGGCCGACAAGGCCGCGGTATGGATTCGGTAAATAGCCAGCAACGATTGGTGCTGAGCCACTGAATAACGCTGCGTTATACGTAGGTATATATCATAGTCTTCGCACCGAGGCAGGGAAATATCAAATTGGTAATCAACCAGTACCCAACGAGCAAACATAACAGTGGCAATCATGGCTATGAAATTGCCTTTAGCTAGCAAATCTTGGTAAGGATGCCCTGAAGTTGGAGGATAAAAGTCGCGCCGCCGGCCATCATCGAACACAGCCGTGTAAGCTCCGTAGCAGAAAGCCAATTCCGGCAACTGTTGCAGCACCTTTAAGTTGGTTGCAAGCGCTGCTGGTAATAGCCAATCGTCAGCATCCAGGAACACTATATATTGACCAGTGCTATATGCAATCCCCGTATTACGAGCGGCTGAAAGACCTTGGTTTTTTTGGTAGATATATTTTATTCCTGGGTAGCCAGCTACTGTTTCCCGCGTATTATCTGTCGAGCCATCATCAATGACGAGCACTTCTACAACTGAATGTGTTTGCTGTTGCACGCTCTCGATAGCTTGCGGCAGAAAACGCGCATAATTGTAGCACGGAATAATTACTGAAACAAGAGGGTCAGCAGCCATTATCAAGATAAGGAGATAAAGACTAAGATTGCCGTAGGCTAAAAGGCAATAATGGGCGTACACTACCCCACCACTTACCATACCATTTGATTTCGCCACGATAATCAGCTAAATCGAATGCTAGACATTCTTCTAAGTCGTAGAGCGAAGTAGTAGTGTCTTTGACTACATACAAGGATATGTAGTACGACCCATCGTTGAGAAAATTACCAGGGATAGTACACTCGCCTGCTACCAAACCAGATTGAAACAGCGTCGCTGGTGAAGGCACGTCGAAAATACATTCGCCTCCGTAGGAAAATAATACTAGATTAACGCTGATGACGGTGGCTGGTCCTAGGTTCCAAAACTCAAACTGTACAGTTAGGGGCGTACGAATATCCAAGGGGTCATCGGCGTGAGCGAGTTGCGGCACCAGTGCTACTCGCCTAAACCGGATACGTTCGTTACCAGGCCCTTCGTCAGGTGTGGCCCAAGTCTGCGTGAGCTTTAGATGCTGTGCAGTGCTCAGGTAACGATTTACTACGTGAGTTACCTCCCCAATTTCCTTTATCTGACCTTGCTGGAGCCACACGCCTTTATCGCACAAATTGGCCACTGCCTGCATACTATGACTCACAAACAGGATAGTCCGGCCGGCACTACGCGATACCTCCCGCATTTTACCTAGGCATTTTTTTTGAAAATCGGCATCACCTACCGATAAAACCTCATCTAAAATCAGAATATCAGGTTCTAAGTGAGCAGCGACTGCAAACGCCAACCGCACATACATACCCGATGAATAACGCTTTACAGGAGTATCCAAAAACTTTGCTACTCCAGAAAATTCGACAATCTCTTCAAATTTGGTCCGAATCTCTGCTTTACTCATTCCCAGGATATAACCGCTGAGAAAAATATTCTCTCTTCCTGATAAATCGCCTTGAAAACCCGTACCTACCTCCAAGAGGCTGCTGACTCGGCCCCGCCCCCTAATTATTCCTTGAGTGGGGCGCACAATGCGAGATACTATTTTCAGCAGTGTTGATTTACCGGCTCCATTACTACCAACAATTCCCCATACCTCTCCCTGCTTCACCTCGAAATTGACGTTTCTCAGTGCCCACAACGTTTGGCCTGATTGGCCTACAGCATCTAAGTGAAAGAAAGGGTCAGCTTGTCGACGAACAGTTTTGGTCCACCACCGTTGCACGTCTTGGCGCAACGACCCTGTGCCAATACTTCCTAGCCGGTACATTTTTGATAGGTTCTCTATCTGAATTACTACGTCTGACATAGGGGGCTATACAACGTCAATCAGGCGGCTTACCTGTTTATTAAAAATAAGTAACGCCACTACTGTCAGCGCAAGCGTCAAGCTCCCGTTGCATAATAACTGCCACGTCGTCACAAATCCTTCACCTAATAAAGCTCGCCGAAATAGTTCGAACGCTGATGTCAATGGGTTGAGCATTACTACCCAACGCCATTTTTGAGCTATGTATTGAACTGGATAAATAACAGGGGTAAGGAACATAAGTAATCGTACTCCTAGGTTTACTACAAATGTCATATCCCGGTACTTACCAGTAAGAACTGAAAATAACATTCCCCATGCTAAGCTTTGCGCGCCTACTAAGGCAACAGCAGGTACTGCAAGTAGCCACATATTTCCTGATGGTGCATGCCAAGCGGTAAACAGTTGATAATAAATTAATATCAACAGCAAAAATACAAATTGAATACCGAAGCTAATAAGGCAACTCACAACGTGCGCTGCAGGCACAATAAATCTAGGAAAGTATACCTTACCAAATAAATTAATATTATTTCGGACTGAAGCTGATGTACCAGTAAACACATCATTAAACAAAGTCCATAGTATAACCCCTGCCAAGTAAAAAAGCACTGCTGGAGTGTGCCCAGTATTTATACCTACTACCTTCCCAAAAACGACCACATATGTTAGCATAGTCATAATAGGCTGTAGCAGCGTCCAAAGTGGACCTAGCACTGTTTGCTGATAACCAAGTAAAAAATCTCGCTTTACTAATCCAAGCAATAGATGCCGATAAGTCCAAGCTTCTTGAAAACCGATATCCCACCAATTTGATGTTGCTTTTATTTCCCAATCCCACTTGCTCTCACTATCTCTATCTGTTGACATAAGTTAAATTAACAAATTAGTTGCGACAGTTATATGAAGCGGGTTTATCTGTTAAAAATTGATCTTGATTTTTGAATAATTTTTTTAATTCCTTTACGAACTATTTCATTATTTATCAATCGCTTAACAATCACGATATATACTTCTTTATCCTGACTCAATTGCAATGCCCCACGTACTTGGCGTAATGCTGCAGCCCTATTTGTACGGTATAGAGAACAACTTAATCCAACACAATATAACGCGTAATCTCTACGAGCTAGCTTGCCTATACGAACTTGGTCGCCAGCAGGAAGATAACTTTGCATAATGTCGATAATTCTAATAATATCGCGCACATTTTGTCCGCTTAAAATAGAACGCTGAGTAATGCTCTCATTTACATGATATCGATAGTTTGCTAAATCCTGAGGCGAATATGCAATGGGAAAGTGAGCCGCAATACGAGTCCACATTTCCCAATCCTCCCCATAGTGCACTGCGAAAAAACCACCGAGCTGCTCATATACCGCTCGTTTAACTACGATGGCTGGAGGTTGAACAAGCAGTTTTTGCGCATTCCGCACCAGGAAGTCTTGCACGATACCAGGCTTGCTAAGTAACTTGCTATGAGCGAATAATATTTCACTTTCGCTTGTCATATAAGCAACATTTGTAAATGCAGCTCCAGCGGTAGGAAAGTTTTCAAAAAGGTCTTTTATTTCTGTGTAAAAACCTGGCAGCACTCGGTCATCACCGTGTAAAATATGTATTAAGTGACCGGTCGACAAGTTTAAGCAAGTTTCGAAATTACGAAGACTACCTTGATTTTCAGTTTGTCGAAAATATTTTATTCGGCCTTTTCCTATTTCCTGTACTAATGCGCCTACATCACCATCAGTGCTACAATCATCGACAACTACAATTTGCATTTGTTCTAAGCCGGGGTCTTGGGATAGTACACATTGCAGCGCTTCCGGCAAATAGCGCAAACAGTTGTACACCGGAATCATTACTGACCATAGCGGACGCGCCACATATTCTCCAACCGGTTTGATTACAGGGGGGATTTGTGGAATACGCTCTTGTAAAACAGCGTTTGACTCGGCGCTCGACTTCTCAAGAGTCATACAGGCAGTAACTGGTATTTTGAATTATAATACTGATTATGAAGCTATTGAAATTATTATTATTATTGCTTCATGGATTTTTTATTGAAAATTTGTAAGTTTTTTCTGGAAATATAAGTGATTATCAATCAAATAATAGAATTCATTAACTAGCCGCCAATTTAAAGTAATAAAATTCATATATTTATATTTACTAATACATGTTAATTCTCCATTAAACCATTGACAGCGTTTAGTTACCATACTACTATGCCCGACCTAAACCCGCTTTTTCCCGCTTTCCTGAAACTTGAAAACCTGCGTGTGCTGCTCGTGGGTGGCGGCAACGTGGGCCTCGAAAAGCTCACGGCCATTCTGCGTAATAGCCCCGACACGGCCGTGACGGTAGTGAGCCTGACGCTACACGATGAGCTACGCGCGCTGGCCGCTCGCCATCCTAGGGTGCAGTTGGCGCACCGAGCCTACCAGGAAACCGACCTCGACGCCCATGACATCGTGTTTGCCGCTACCGACGACCCGGCCCTGCACCGCGGTATCAAGGCAGCGGCTCGCCAGCGCCGCCTGCTGGTGAACGTGGCCGACACGCCCGCGCTGTGCGATTTTTACCTGTCGTCGGTGGTGGTGAAGGGGCAACTAAAAGTAGCTGTGTCCACCAATGGCAAGTCGCCTACCGTGGGCAAGCGCCTGCGGGCGGTGCTAGAAGACACCCTGCCCGAGGAGCTGGACGAGGTGCTAGCCCAAATGACCGTAATACGGGAGCGCCTGGCCGGCGACTTCGCTTATAAAGTAAAGTCGCTCAACGCCGTAACGGCCGAGCTGGCAGGCGGCCGCGCCTACGAGTCGCCCGCCACCCGGCGCTGGCGGCGCGTAGCTACCGGCTCGCTGCTGGCCCTAGGGGCCGTGCTGGCTTATAAGAGCTTAGAACGAAGAGCTTAGAACCAAGAGACAAGAGGCACTTGAGCCTGGCCACACCAGCAACATATTCCCCAACTAATTGGCTCTTGGCTCTAAGTTCTTGGTTCTAAGCTCTACTGCAGGTAGTAATGGCGAATGCGCTCCAGGTTGTCGTCCAGCTCGTACACCAGCGGCACGCCGGTCGGAATTTCGAGTTTGGTTACTTCTTCGTCCGAAAGCTTATCGATGTACTGCACCAGTGCCCGTAGGCTGTTGCCGTGGGCCGACACAATCACCTTTTGCTGGTTGCGCAGGGCGCGCACAATGCGCTCGGTCCAGAAGGGCATCACCCGCGCCATCGTCTGGCTCAGGTTCTCGGAGAGGGGCAACTCGCGGTCGGTCAGGTGCTTGTAGCGGATGTCGTGGCCCGGAAAGCGGGGGTCGTCACGCGTGATGGCGGGCGGCAGCGCGTGCGGGTCACGGCGCCACAGCTGCACCTGCTCTTCCCCGTACTGCGCAATGGTTTCGGCCTTGTTCAAGCCCTGTAAGGCCCCGTAGAAACGCTCGTTTAGGCGCCACGACTTCTGCACTGGCACCCATAGGCAGTCGGCCCCGTCGAGCACGTAGTCAAGAGTTTTGATGGCGCGACGCAGCACCGAGGTAAAGCCCTGGTCGAAGGTATAGCCGTTCTTTTTCAGAATCTGCCCGGCGTTGCGCGCCTGCTGGCGGCCGGTGTCGGTCAGGTCCACGTCGGTCCAGCCGGTGAAGCGGTTTTCGAGGTTCCACTGGCTTTCGCCGTGGCGGATAAGCACGAGTTTTTCCATGAGAGAGGCCTAGGGGCCGGTAAGGTGGTAAAGCTCCGGCCGCCCCCGTGTACGGCTGGTGAGGTAGATGGTAGCTTGGACTTTGTAGTCCGAGCTACTTGCCTGCTAGCACCCGCAGGCTGCTGTGCTGCCAGCCGCGCCGTCGCCGGCAGTTGGGGCTGGCCCGCACGGAAACAGCCCAAAATGCTGGCTCTTATTGCCGTGCACGCGAAAAGCGGCGCCGTAGCGCGTACGCGACACCATATCGGCCGTGTTGCCGCACACGAGCATGGGGCGGCCGGTTTCGAACACGTGGTGGTCGTCGAGCACGAAGCGGTGCGGGTTGTCGGGCGTACCCAGGTAGGTGGCCACCTGGCCGTAGTCCTCGCACTGGTCCTCCAGCTCAAGCTTAAAGGCGCGAATGGTAATGGAATAAAACTTAATGTTGCCCACCTGCTGCTCAATGGCCTCATTCTCAATCGTGAGCTGGCGTCGGGCTACCACTCGGTAGTCGCGAATGCCTAGCTCCAGCAGCAGCCGGCGAAAATCCTCGATGTAGAGCGCTCCGCTCAGGCACTCGCCGTACAGTACCGGGTCGTGGCGCAGGGCTTCGGGCACGCGCCGGTCGGCAAACACGTCGGCAATGAACAGCTCGCCGCCCGGCCGCAGCACCCGAAGAATCTCGCGGTAGGTAGCAACCTTGTCAGTGCTCAGGTTGAGCACGCAGTTGGACACCACCACATCCACGCTGTTGTCGGTCAAGCCCGCCGCCTGCAAGTCCTCGATGTAACCCTGCCGAAATTCCACGTTGGGCTGGGCGTAACCGAAGCGTGCGGTGTGGGCCGCCACGTGGCGCCGGGCCACGGCCAGCTGCTCCTCGGTCATGTCCACGCCAATCACGCGGCCGTGCTCGCCCACTAGCTTCGAGAGCAAAAAGGCGTCGCGCCCGCTGCCCGACCCTAAGTCGAGCACCGTGCAGCCCTCTATGCCATCGGGCACGGCCACGCCGCAACCGTAATACTTCTCCAGCACCTCGCTTTCGAGCGTTGCCAAGATGCGCCGGTGCGCCGCCGGAATGTCGGTAGTGCAGCAGGCGTTGGTTTTAAGGTCTTGGCTGGTTTGCAGCTGGGTGCCGTAGTAGTCGCGCACCTGCGCCTGGGTGGTGGGGTCTTGCATCGTAGAGGAGGGCCTAGGGTGGCTGTGGGGATAACAGATGGTTAGTTGCCGCTGTTTGGCTCTCCTCGCTACACTTCCCGCAATCGCAGGTCTGCGCCAACTAATAGCTGAACAGTTCTACCAGCTTGTCGCATACCGCTTGCGCTTCCGCGTCGGTGAGCTTTCCCAGCTTCTTTACCAAGCGGGTCTTGTCCACTGAGCGAATGTAGTCAAGCGCCACCTGCCCGGCCTTGCCCTGAAATTGGCACCCGACCCGCGACGGATACGCCCGCTGCGCACTCGTGAGCGCGGCCACGGTCACAGTGCGCAGGTAGCGGTTCAACTCGTCGGGTGAGATGACGACGCACGGCCGGGTTTTGTTGATTTCGCTGCCTTGCGTAGGGTCAAGGTTCACCAGCCACACCTCAAAGCGCTGCGGCGCGGCTACCATTGCCATTCATCCTCCGCACCATCGGCAAAGCCTTCTAGTAGCTCCCCCTCTGGTTCCTGTCCGATGGCTAGCGCGGCCTGCATCTGCGCGTCCCAATCGTGGCGGGCGGGCTTGGCTACGGGCGTGATGAGCAAGCCCTCGGGCGTAGGGCGCAGGTCCACTTCGCCCGTTAGGTGGTACTGTTGCAATAGCTTCTTCGGCAAAACGATTCCTTGGGAGTTGCCGACACGGATGAGGCGGGTGTGCATGCCACGAATGTACTAACTTTGTTCGTACATTCAGGTAAACTGGTTTTTCAAAATTGAGTTTCCGCTAGTGAAGGCAACGTCGGCAACAGCCTTGTAAGTCAATTAGAGATTCAGCGCATTATTGCTCATCAGCAAAGTCTTCGGCTATTTCTTGAATTTCAGGATTGGAGTTTACCCGACAGAGCACCAGCAAGTTTTTAAGCTCCTCTGTGTAGCGGAGTAGCGTGTATAACTCTGCAACTCTTCGATAATGCCATTCATCATTACCAGCAAGGTAACCATTTACTACAGCAACTATATCGCTCCTCATTTGAGGCTCACCCTTGCTATGGTACAATACCTCTTTAGCTAAAGCTATTTCTGTTAACTGACCACTATCAACAACTGTATCAACCAATAGCGGAACCAGCGGAGCTACTATAATAAATTTTGGTTTAGTGTCTGCTAGTAGCCTCAAAGCAGTTAACCGGTTACGCACTGAATGCATTGCTAGCTGCAAATCACCGCTTAGAACCGTCTCGTCCTGCATGACATTGTAGCGCCTAGTGATATACTCGTCTTCTGCTTTGCGAAAAAGAAGCCAATCTTCTGAATAAGTCATGCGATAAGCAATGAAGTATGCATAGGTAGAAGTGCTATGCAAAGGTTACTTGCCAATTAGCAAAACTCGCTGAAAATCCGTACCTTTGCGGCCCCGTCAAGGTGGCGGGCTGGGACCCTAGGGCCTCAGCATCAACTCAAACTGCGCTCCGGCTTCGGGTTTCGGCCGTGGTGTTCAGTAGCTTAGAAACCCGGATTCTTATGGCAGAAGTAGCCGACGATAACTTCGACTGGGATAATGTTGGAGCCAGCAGCTTCGGGGGTAATTACTCTTCCGAGCAACGCGCCGAGCTGGAAAAACTGTACGGCGACACCCTCACTACCGTTCAGGAGGAAGAGGTAATTAAAGGCACCGTGGTGGGCATCACCGACCGCGATGTTATCCTGAACATCGGGTTCAAATCGGACGGCCTCGTGCCGCTGAGCGAATTCCGCGACATGCCGGAGCTGAAAATCGGCGACGAAGTTGACGTATTCATCGAAGACCAGGAAGATGCCAACGGGCAGCTTATTCTGAGCCGTAAGAAGGCCAAGATTAAGCAGGCTTGGAACGCTATCTACGCGGCTCTCGAGAATGACACCGTGCTGGAAGGCGTGGTGAAGCGCCGCACCAAGGGCGGCCTCATCATGGAGATGGACGGCGTAGAGGCCTTCCTCCCCGGCTCGCAAATCGACGTGAAGCCCATCCGCGACTTCGACATTTATGTTGGTCGCCGCATGGAAGTGAAAGTAGTGAAAATCAACGCTGCTTTCGACAACGTAGTAGTATCGCACAAAGTCCTCATTGAGAAGGACCTGGAGCAGCAGCGCGAGGCTATCCTCAACAACCTCGAGCGCGGCCAGATTCTGGAAGGCAACATCAAGAACATGACCAACTTCGGCGTGTTCATCGACCTGGGTGGCGTAGACGGCCTGCTGCACATCACCGACATCTCGTGGGGCCGCATTGCGCACCCCTCGGAGGCGCTGCAGCTCGACCAGAAGCTCAACGTGGTTGTACTGGACTTCGACGATGCCAAGAAGCGCATCTCGCTGGGCCTGAAGCAACTGACCCCCCACCCATGGGATTCGCTGCCGGCCGACCTCGGCCCCGGCTCGCGTGTACAGGGCCGCATCGTGAACGTAGCCGACTACGGTGCGTTCATGGAAGTGGTACCGGGCGTAGAAGGCCTCATCCACGTTTCGGAAATGAGCTGGAGCCAGCACCTGCGTAACCCGCAGGACTTCATCAAGCAAGGCGACACGGTGGAAGCTGTGGTGCTGACCCTCGACCGCGAGGAGCGCAAGATGAGCCTAGGCATCAAGCAACTGACCGAAGACCCCTGGACCCGTGGCGACTTCAACGATAAATTCGCTGTAGGCACCAAGCACAGCGGCACGGTACGCAACCTCACCAACTTCGGCCTCTTCGTGGAGCTGGAAGAAGGTGTAGACGGCCTCGTGCACGTATCGGACCTGTCGTGGACCAAGAAAATCAAGCACCCCTCGGAGGTGGTTAAAGTTGGCGACAAGCTCGACGTAGTAGTGCTGGAGCTGGATATGCCGGCCCGCCGCCTGGCCCTAGGCGTGAAGCAGCTGGAGGAAAACCCCTGGGATACCTTCCAGACCGTGTTCACCCCTGGCTCGGTACACAAGGCTACCATCACCGAGAAATCGGACCGTGGTGCCGTGCTGGAGCTGCCCTACGGCATCGAAGGCTTCGCTTATCCGAAAGGCCTGGTGAAGGAAGACGGCTCGACCGCCGAAAACGGCGAGCAGCTCGACTTCCGCGTAACCGAGTTCTCGAAGGATGACCGTCGCATCGTGCTGTCGCACACCGCCGTGTACAACAAGGACGACGAGAGCAACAAGAACACTTCGAAGTTTGCCAAGAAGGCCCCGGCTGCTAGCAGCCAAGGCGAAGGCAAAATCAGTGACCTCAAGAAGCCCGCCGAGCGCAACACGCTGGGTGACCTCGACGCCCTGAGCGCCCTGCGCGACCAGATGGCTGGTGCTGAGCGCCAAACCGCTGAGGACCGCTTGAAGAACCGCGCTGACGCGGGCACGCCGCTGGCCGGCAACTCGCCCGACAACGCCGACATCCAAGGTGCCTAGGCCCTAGGGTAACAGTGAAGCAAAAAGCCCCGGGCCGTGAGGTCCGGGGCTTTTTTACTTTGGTAGTAACATTCAGATAATGAAATCCGTATAACAATCATCACAAATCTCTATTAATCAATAATATATGAGCGAATCTTCTTCCGAAGCCAGTTGCGAATCAGAATACATAGTAAGTTACGTTAGCGCTACCGGTTGTTCTGTTTGGATTCACCAGCTACATCTTGGCTCTGAACAAAATGACAATGAATGGATAGCGCGATTTATAGCTGATAATGGAAGTTCAGTAACACTTTTACCTATCAGCAGCGAACCAGGAGTCAAAAACCCAGATGCAGAGATTGATGGGTTACTATGAGAGTTTAAAACTAACCGCGCAGGTACTAGCAACTCCGTTCATAATGGTATAAAACGAGCTAGTCATCAAGCAGATAATGTGTTATTAAGATTAACTCAAACAATGCAAATTTCTGATTTAGAGAATGCTATCCGTAACCGTGTTAGACAATGCACTAGCTTACTTAGGTTGCACATCATTTATAATGATAGGCTATATCAATTCACTCGAGACGATATTCTTAATCCAACGTTTCGCGGCCTTATAAAGGAAAAGGGAGCCTGACCAAAGCCAGTGCTCCCTCTCCTAGCGGTCTAGGCTCTCGCCCAATCCATACACAAATATACGTTTTTTATTTGAAAAAAGTTGCTTACCGCACGGCACAACGAAGCTACACTACCCTATAAGCAAAAAGCCCCAAACCGTGAGGTCCGGGGCTTTTTTGTAACCACAAGGCTACACCAACCGTTTTTCTGCTTACCTTTGCACCCCCAAGCCGGTAACGTGACCGAGTGGCTAGGTAGAGGTCTGCAAAACCTCCTACAGCGGTTCGAATCCGCTCGTTACCTCTCAAGCCCCGCTGAGCAAGCTGCTCGGTGGGGCTTTTTCGTGGGCTTAGCCCAGCACGAAGCCACGCAGCGTTTGCAGCAACTGGCCATCGACGGCGCTTAGCTCTTGCTGCTCGAAGCCTAGCTCGGTGGGCGACAAGTACCCTAGGAGCTGCTGAAACTGCTCAGGGGCAAGGGGGCGAAAGGCCATGCCCCACTCGGGGAAAGCGCGCTCGGGAATGTGCTTGTCGGCGAAGGTGGCCACGTTGCGGTGGCGCGGGTCTTGGCGGATAAGCTCGTAGAGGGTGCGCACGGTTTGCTCATCACCCTCGAGCACCTGCAGAAACTGATTGTTGCCGTAGGCGAGCACCCCCGTCAGGTCCAGGCTGGCATTGTTGCGGCGCGACTGGTCGAGCAGGGCCGACAAGTCGGCGTCGGTGAGCGGCTGGGTCGCGTGGCTGAGGTAAACGAGGTGGTGGGGCATGAAGCAGGGAATGCGCAATGAGCGGCCGGCAGGTAAACACCAACTACCCAGAGGTAAGTTGCGCCGTTATCAGGTAGTGTGCCAAGTAGGGCTGGGCACGGTAGGCTAGCAGGTCTACCTTCGCTGGCTTCGGCAGTTATTCTACCCCCTAGGCCTCATCGAATGTTATCGTCTTGGTTCCGCCCGCTGGTAGCGGGTTTACTATTGGTTTTGGGTAGCTTGGCCGCGCGGGCGCAGCAAGCACTGGGCATCGAGCCGCTCGACCAACTGGTTATTGCCCTCAACCAGCGCTCGGTGGCACCGCTGCGGCCCTACCTCACGCCGGCTACCCGGGTGAGCGGGCTGCCCGCCTCCTATACGGGACAGGCCCTGGCGCAGTTGGTGCCGCAGCTGGGGCCAGTCGAGGCTATTCGGGTGGTGCGGCACGAGGCGGCGGGCGGCAATGTGCGCTACGTATGCGCCCTCACGCGCCAGGGCACCGAAAAAGAGTACACCTTCGTGCTAACGCCAGACGACAAGTTTGCCGAGCTGAACCTGGCGCCGGCCGGCCGCAAGCCCCCTACTGCTGCCTTCGATACGCAAAACCTAACCACGCCCGACCGGGTGGAGCTACCGGCGCAGCTGGTGAATGACTTGCTGGTGGTGCAAGCCGAGGTAGACGGCCGAACCGGCGCGTTCTTTTTCGACTCGGGGGCGCCGACGCTGCTACTCAACCGCCGCGAGTTTGCGCCCGTGGCAGGCCAGGCCAGCACGCCGGGCCAGGGCGCGCGGGGCGTAAACGGCGCCGTGGCCGAGGTATCGTCCTACACAGTGCAGCGGTTTGCCTGCCAGGGCCTGGTGCTGCAAAACCAGGAGGTAGCCACTCTCGACATGGCCAGCCTCGAAGCGCGCCTAGGGGTGGGCAAGCTCCTGGGCATCATCGGCTACAATTTGCTAAGCGAGTACGCCGTGACGCTGGACTACCGCGCCGGGCGCATTGTGCTGCAAAAGCCGGCGGCAGCAGGCGCCGCGCCCATGGCCGGGGTGCGGGTGCCGTTTGTGCTGCGCGGGCATCTGCCGGTGGTAGACGCCACCATCGACGGCCGCACCTACTCCCTGGGCCTCGACTGCGGCGCCCAAACCAACCTGCTGGACCCGGCCGCGGCGGCCCGGCTCACCAGCAAGCTGCGCCACCGCGAGCAGGTGACGGTGCGCGGGGCCGACGCCGCCGGCCGCACCGCCACCACGGGCGACATCCCGCGCCTCACGCTAGCGGGCGGGCAGCTCAAGTTTCGCCGCCAGGCCACCACGTTTGCCGACGTAAGCTACCTGAGCCGCTCGCTGGCCACGGTGCCACTGCAGGGGCTGCTGGGCTACCCGCTACTGAGTGAATACCGCACCACCATCGACTACGTAAATAAGGCAGTAGTATTCGAAAAGTGGTAGGCGGCCGCAGGGTTAAAACATGCGTACTAAGCCTGGCAGTGCCTACATTGCCACTCTGCTGCCCGTACGGGCAGCTTTTTCTGCCCTGGCACTATGAAGATTATTGACCTGCGCGTGATGCGCGGCCCAAGCTACTGGTCGGCGAAGCACTACCGGCTTATCGTGTGCAAAATCGATTTAGAAGAGTACGCTGGCGAGTGGAGCAATACCATTCCGGGCTTTGCCGAGCGGCTGGCGGCGCTGCTGCCCAGCATGGGCCAGCTGCCCAACGTGCCGGGTGTGTCGAAAAAGCTGCTGGCCAAGCACCCGCCCCTCACGGCCGAGCAGCTGGCCGACGGCGAGCCCCTAGGGCACGTCGTGGAGCAGGTGGCTCTGGAGCTGCAGCGCCTGGCCAGCATGCCCGTGTACTGGGGCAAAAGCTACCCGGCCCGCGAAAACGGCGTCGAGTACGTGGTGTTCAGCTACCAGGAGGAGCGCGCCGGCCGCTACGCCGCCCAGGCCGCCACCGAGCTGGTCGAAGCCCTGCTGGCCGACGAGCCCTTCGACCTGAAATCGGTGATTGATGAGCTGCACGATATTCGGGAAGAGGAGTTTTTCGGGCCCAGCACCTATAGCATCGTGGCCGAGGCTGCCTCGCGTGGCATCCCGTATATTCAGCTGAAGGACAGCAGCATCATTCAGCTGGGCTACGGGCACAACCAGCGGCGCATCTGGGCTACTACTACCAACCTGACCTCGCACGCGGGCGTGGAAGTGGCCGGCAATAAGAACCGCACCAAGGCCATGCTGCACAACGGCGGCGTGCCGGTGCCGCGGGGCACCACGGTGTACGGCGAAGAGAGCCTGCGCGACGCCATCGACGAGTTGGGCTTCCCCATCGTGACCAAGCCGCTCGACGGCAACCACGGCAAGGGCGCCACTATCCGCATCATGAACTGGGAGGATGCCGTGGCGGGCTTGAAGGCGGCCAAGGAGTACTCGCGGGCCGTGATTGTGGAGCAGTACGTGACGGGCGACGACTACCGCCTGCTGGTGGTGAACGGCAAGCTCATCGCCGCCGCCAAGCGCACCCCGGCCGCCGTAACGGGCGACGGCACCAGCACCATTACGCAGCTGATTGACAAGGTGAACGAGGACCCGCGCCGGGGCGTGGGCCACGAGAAGGTGCTCACCAGCATCAAGGCCGACCAGCACACCATCGACCTGCTCAAGAGCCGCGACCTGACCCTGGAAACCGTGCCCGAAGCCGGCCAAGTAGTGTACCTCAAGAGCACCGCCAACATCAGCACCGGCGGCACGGCCACCGACGTAACCGACCTCGTGGACCCCTACAACGTGCTGCTGGCCGAGCGCGTGGCGGGCATTGTGGGGCTCGACATTTGCGGCATCGACTTGCTAACCAGCGACATTGCCATTCCGCTGAACCAGACGCGCGGCGCCGTGATTGAAGTGAACGCCGCGCCCGGCTTCCGCATGCACATTGCGCCCACCGATGGGCTGCCGCGCAACGTGGCCGCGCCAGTGGTAGATATGCTGTTTCCGCCCGGCGCCGAGGGCCGCATCCCAATCATGGCCATCACGGGCACCAATGGCAAGACAACCACTACCCGCTTGCTGGCGCACCTGGTGGCCAGCGTGGGCTACAAAGTGGGCTACACCACCACCGACGGCATCTACATCCAGGGCGTGCAGCTGCAAAAGGGCGACTGCACCGGCGGCCAAAGCGCCGAGTTTGTGCTGAAGGACCCGACCGTGAACTACGCGGTGCTCGAAACGGCGCGCGGCGGCATGCTGCGCTCCGGCCTGGGCTTTCACACCTGCGATACGGCCGTGGTGACCAACGTGGCCGCCGACCACCTGGGCCTGCGCGACATCTACACCGTGGAGGAAATGGCGGAGGTAAAGGCCGTGGTGCCGCGCACGGTGCGCAAAAACGGCTGGGCTATTCTCAACGCCGACGACGACCTGGTATACGACATGGCCCAGCGACTCGACTGTCGGGTGGCATTCTTCTCGATGGACGAGCACAACCCGCGCATTCGGGAGCACGTGGAAGGCGGCGGCGTGGCCGCGGTGTACGAGGAGGGCTACGTCACGATTTACAAGAACAGCTACAAGCTGCGCATCGACCGAGCCGCCGAGTTCCCGATTACCCTAGGGGGCCGCGCCACCTTCAACATCGAAAACGTGCTGGCCGCCGCGCTCGCCGGCTACGTCAACGGCTTCGATAAGGAGGCGATTAAGCGCGCCTTCCGCACTTTCATGCCCTCGCCCACTACCACGCCCGGCCGGGTGAACGTGTACAAGTTTCCGCGCTTCGAGGTGGTGGTAGACTACGCCCACAACTCGGCTGGCATTACCAAGTTTGCCGAGTTTGTGCGGGCTACCCCAGCCACCCGCAAAATCGGCGTGGTGAGTGGCCTGGGCGACCGCCGCGACGAAGACACCCTAGGGTTTGCACGCGTCGCGGGCCAGACCTTCGACGAGATTATCCTGCGTCAGGACCGCGACCTGCGCGGCAAGTCGGCCGAGTTTCTGCAGGAGATAATGACCCGCGGCCTGCGCCTCGACAAGCCTGATTTGCCCGTGCACTACATCGAGCACGAGATGGACGCCATCGACCACGTGCTGGCCACTGCGCCCGACGGTGCTCTTATCGTGTTGCTGACTGAGAACATCGCCGGTACCCTGAAGAAGCTAGACGATTTTGAGGCAAGCCAGAAGGCCTAGGGCCCTCATGGTTTAAAAAGAACGTCATGCTGAGCTTGCCGAAGCATCTCTACCGAACGACCCCCTAGGCGGCGCAGTAGAGATGCTTCGGCAAGCTCAGCATGACGTTCTTTTGTATTCTTCTTTCTGCAAAACGTACTCTCCTACCCCACTCATGAAGCACCTTCTTCCCCTGGCCGCGCTGGCGGCTACGCTGCTGGCCGGCTGCCAGTCGGGCACTAAAACCGACGCTGCCGCGGCGCCCAATAAAGACCTGAATGACCTGTTTGGGCAGTACTGGGAGAAGCAGTCGCGCCTCGACCCGCTGGCGGCCACGGCCCAGGGCGACAATCGCTACAACAACATCCTGCCCAACGACCAGACCCGCGCCTACCGCGACACCCTAGGGGCCTTCTACCAGCAGTACCTGACGCGGCTGGAGAAGTTTGACCGCAACGCGCTGGACGAGAACGATAAAATCAGCTACGACATCTTCCAGTACGAGATGCAGCAGCGGCTGCAGGGCCTGAAGCAACCCACCTGGATGATGCCGTTTCAGCAGTTTTGGGGCTTACCGCTGACCCTAGGGCAGTACGGTTCGGGGCAGGGCAACCAGCCCTTTAAGACGGTGCAGGACTACGACGCCTGGCTGGGCCGCGTGCACGGCTTCCCGGCCTGGGCCGACTCGGCCATTGCCAACTTCCGGACTGGCATGCGCCTCGGGGTAGTGCTGCCCCGCACGCTGGTAGACAAGATGATACCGCAGATGCGCGGCAAAGACATCGACGTAACCGACGCCACCAAGTCGCTCTACTACGGGCCCATCATGCGGATGCCAGCCAGCTTCTCGGCCGCCGATAAGGCGCGCCTGACGGCGGCGTACAAAAAGGCCATCCTCACCGACCTGGTGCCTACCTACCGTAAACTAGGTAACTTCCTGGCCGGCGACTACCGCCAGAGCGCCCGTACCACGAGCGGCATCGCGGCCATTCCGGGCGGGCCGGGCCTGTATACCTACGACGTGGCCTACTGGACGACGACCACCAAGACGCCCCAGGAGATTTACGAAACCGGCCAGAAGGAAGTGGCTCGCATCCGGGGCGAGATGGAGAAGGTGAAGGCGCAAGTTGGCTTCAAGGGCGACCTCAAAGCGTTCTTCGCCGAGCTGCGCACCAACCCCAAGTTCAAGCCCTACAAAACGCCCGAAGAGGTGCTGGCGGCCTTCCATAAAATCCAGGATACCAGCGCACCCTATCTAAAAAAGCTGTTCGGCCGCACCCCTAAGACGCCGTTTGAAATCCGCGAAACCGAGAAATTCCGCGAAGCCTCGGCCTCAGCCGAGTACAACCAGGGCTCGCCCGACGGCTCGCGGCCGGGCGTGTTCTACGTGCCCATCCCCGACGCCACGCAGTTCAACACTACTTCGGGCATGGAGTCGCTGTTTCTGCACGAGGCCATTCCGGGCCACCACTACCAGATATCGCTGCAGCAGGAAAACCAGGACTTGCCGAAGTTCCGGCAATTTGCCTGGTACGGCGCTATGGGCGAGGGCTGGGCGCTCTACAGCGAAAGCCTGGGCAAGGAGCTAGGCCTCTACACCGACCCCTACCAGTACATGGGGGCCCTAGGCGACGAGATGCACCGCGCCGTGCGCCTAGTGGTAGACACCGGCCTGCACAGCCGGGGCATGACCCGCGAGGAAGCCATCAAGTACATGATGGACAACGAGCCGCTCGATGAGGCTGGCACCACGGCCGAGATTGAGCGCTACATGGCCATCCCCGGCCAGGCGCTGAGCTACAAAACCGGCGCCCTCAAAATCAAGGAGCTGCGCGAGAAATACCAGAAGGAACTGGGCAGCAAGTTCGACCTGCGCGCCTTCCACGACGAGCTGCTGAAAGACGGCGTGATGCCCCTAACGGTGCTGGAGCGCAAGATGGACGCCTGGGCCAAGTCAGTGAAATAAGTAAAAGGATTTAAGAAAACGTCATGCTGAGCGCAGCCGAAGCATCTCTACTGCGCCGCCTAGGGGGTCGTTCGGTAGAGATGCTTCGGCAAGCGGACGCTAGATGAGCATGACGTTCTTGCATGGGCAATTGACCTAGCTTTCTTCGCTATGCTAAAACAGTTACTCCTGGCGACGGCCCTAGGGCTAGCGCTGCTGCCGGCCCGCGCCCAGCAGGCCTCACCCGCAACCGCGCCGCTCGATGTGGCCGCCGTAGACGCTACCGTGGCCCGCACCCTCAAAGCCTTCGACGTGCCCGGCATGGCCGTAGCCGTGGTGAAGGACGGGCAGGTGGTCATGGCCAAGGGCTACGGCGTGCGCTCGCTAGCCACCAAGGCGCCGGTCGATGCCAACACGCTTTTCGGTATTGCCTCTAATACCAAGGCATTTACGACGGCAGCGTTGGGCCTGCTAGTAGAAGACGGTAAGCTGCAATGGGACGACAAGGTGACCAAGTACATCCCCGAGTTTCAGATGTACGACCCCTACGCGACGGCCGAATTTACGGTGCGCGACCTGCTGTGCCACCGCAGCGGCCTGGGCCTGGGCGCCGGCGACTTGATGCAGTTTCCCGACTCGGCTGACTTTACGCCGGCCGATGTCATTCACAGCCTGCGCTATTTCAAGCCCGTATCATCGTTTCGCAGCAAATTCGACTACGATAACAGCCTCTACATTGTGGCCGGCGAGGTAGTGGCGCGGGTGAGCGGGCAGTCGTGGGACGACTTCGTGACCACGCGGCTGCTGCGGCCGCTGGGCATGAACCGCAGCGCCACCGTGTATACCCGCCTGCCCGACCCAACCAACGTCATTGATGCCCACGGACCCGTCGAGGGTAAGGTGCAAGTAATCAGGCGCGACCTGAATACGCTGCTCGGCCCGGCTGGCGGCATCTACAGCAGCGTGGCCGACCTGAGCAAGTGGGCCCTGATGCTGCTCGGCGGCCCCGGTGCCCCAGCCCCGCTACTCAAGTCGGCCACCCAACGCGAGCTGTGGACGCCGCAAACCATCTTGCCCGTCAGCCCGGCGCCCTCGCCCTACAACACGCACTTTAGTGCTTACGGCCTAGGGTGGTTTCTGCGCGATGTGCGCGGCTACAAGGAAGTGTCGCACACCGGCGGCGAAATTGGCATGGTTACCAAAGTGCTGTTGCTGCCCGAGCTGCACTTGGGCGTTATCGTGCTCACCAACCAGGAAAGCGGCGCCGCCTTCACGGCCGTGAGCAACACCATCGAGGACCACTACCTGGGTGTAACGGGCCTCGACCGGGTGCAGGAAATGCTAGACTACCGGAATAGCGCCAGCTCCACTGCCGACCAGGTCACGGCCGCCGTGTGGCAGAAGGTGGCTGCCGCTCAAAAAGCCGCACCCAAGCGCCCCAACTATACTGCCTACCTGGGCCGCTACCACGACGCCTGGCTGGGTGACGTGAACCTCTACCAGCAGCACAACCAACTGTGGATGAAGGCAGTGCGGGCCCCGCGCCTGGTGGGCCAGCTGCTGCCGTACAGCGGCACTACTTACGTGGTGCGCTGGAAAGCCCGCAGCTTTAATGCCGACGCCTTTGCCGATTTCACCCTCGACCAGCAGGGGCGCGCCGCCAGCATCAAGATGAAGCCGGTGTCACCCCTCACCGATTTCAGCTACGATTTTCAGGACCTCGACTTGCAGCGGGTCGAGTAGCGCCGCGCGCCGGGGCTGGGTTGTCGCGGTAGGGCGCCCGGTAGGTTCGCGCGGAGCGGCGCTTACCGCCTAGGGCCAACGCAAGTATCGTGGCGGCGACCCCAGCCACAGCCAAGCCCTTCACCCAAGGGCTGACCAGCGGCGGGGGCACCGAGCGCACCCCACTAGCATCGGCTACGGCGGGCTCGTGTGCGTAGCGGCCCACTTTAGGCCGAGCCAATTCGTTAAAGTCTACGGCTAGCTGTTGCAGCTGGCGGCGCAGTGTTTCGCCGTGCATAGCAATGCCGTGGCCCGTCGCAGCCACCTCGGGCGTGAGGCTGAGCAGCGTGGCCACCGAAGTGCGGGCGGCGTCCCAGTCGGGGGTGAAGTAGGCGGGCGGACCGTGTACCACTTGCTTCTGGGTGAGCGTGGCCAGGCCCGACTCGCCCACTACCGTCGTGAAGGCGTCGCCAGCTAGCAGCACCCGGTCAGCCTCGCGGAAGAATGACACGTGGCCTGGCGTGTGGCCTGGCGTATGCACCCAGCGCCAGCCGGGCAGGCCGGGCACGCTGCCATCGGTCGGCAGTGGGTGAACGCGGGTGCCCAGGTCGTAAGGGTGCTTGGGGTAAACGAATGACAAATAGGCCATCATGCCGCCGCCCACGGTGGGGTCGGGCGGGGGGTAGCTGCTGCGGCCGGTGAGGTAGGGCAACTCCAGCTCGTGGGCGTACACGGGCACGTCGGGCCAGGCCTCCAGCAGCGCCCCTAGGGCCCCGGCGTGGTCGAAGTGGGCGTGCGTCAGCACGATGGCTGCGGGCGGATTGTCGGGCCCGAACGTCTCGGCGGCGTGTTGCCGGATGGTGCTGGCCGAGCCCACCAGGCCGGCATCGACGAGCACCCAGGGCCCGTGCGGCTGCTCGGGCACCGCGGCTACGTAATACAGGTTCACGAACACGTTGCGCAGCACGTAGAGGCCGGGCACTACGGGCATGAAGGCGGGCGTGCTGGCCCGCGAGGCATGGTTGGAAAGCATAAGCGAAGAAGCTAGGAAAACAACCCGAGCAGCCGCACTAGGCGCCGCCCGTTCCTTCCTACGGTCCATCTGGCTAAATGGCTTGGCCCCGCCGTGCTATGGTCGACGTTATCAATCAAGCACTTCGCTCCTTAATAAAGGCTAAGTCAAGTTACTAGCTGGCCGTGGCGCGGTGGTTAAAAAAAGACGACAGCAACAGCAGTTTAGGGTCTGTGGATGATGAAAAAGAACGTCCTGCTTGAGCGCAGTCGAAGCATCTCTAACGAACCATGATTGCGCGGTAGAGAGGCCTCGACTGCGCTCAGCAGGACGTTCTTTTCTTACCCGTTTACTCCTGGGTTAGGCGCAGCACCTGGCTGTAGTGCTCGCCCTGCAAGCGCACCTGGTAGGTGCCAGGACTGAGGCGGCTCAGGGGCAGCGGCACCGTCGTGCCGCCCGCCACGCGCACGGACGGCAGCACCGGGCGACCCAGCACGTCGAGCACTGTGGCGAGGTAGCTACCAGCAGGCAGAGCGCTGGCATCGAGGGTAGCGGGGCCGCGGCCCGCGGGGTTGGGGTAAAGCTGGGCCAAGCTGGCGTTAGCGGCCGGGCGCGCCGCTAGCGCTGAAGCCGGCGCCGTGAGCTTGTAGATGGTGCCGCTTTGGTCGTCGGAAATGAGTAGGGCGCCCTGTGGGTCCACGGCCACGTCGACGGGGCGGCCCCAGGCGCCACCGCCATCCACGAAGCCGGTGACGAGGTCGGCCTGGGCGCCGGGCGTTTGAGTGGTGGCATCCCAGGGGAAGTAGATGACCTTGTAGCCGGCCGGCGCGGTGCGGTTCCAGGAGCCGTGCAGGGCTACGGCGGCCCCGCTGGCGTAGGCCCCCGGGAAGCGCGTGCCTTGCAAAAACGTGAACCCTAGGGCCGCCGAGTGCGCCGGAATGCCCTTACTGATGGTAGTGAACGTGCTGAGCGGCACTGCGCCAGTGCGGTTCAGGTCGTAATCGAGGTCGAAGGGCATGTTGTCATAGCCCGCGTCGGGGTTGGGGTTGGCGAAAGGCCAGCCGTAGTTGCCGCCGTCCACCACCTTCGTGAATAAGTCGGGCGGGTGGTTATCGACGTAGCTGGGTACTACCTGGCCGTACTGGCCAGTGGCATCCTGCTTGGGATAAGGCGTATTGTCGCGGCCGTTAACCGTCACCCACAGCGTGTTAGTACCCGGTATGAAAGCGAGACCCTCAGCATTGCGTAGGCCTTGGGCAAAGAGGCGGCGGTTGCTGCCATCGGCGTCGTACTGGTAAATGGCGGCGCGCTTGGGGTCGCTTTGCGTGTCGGAGAGGCACACGTTGCAGGTCGAGGCGATGCTGACGTAAAGCTTGTGGTTGCCGTCGAGGGCGATATTCTTGAGGGCGTGGGCGTAGGCGCCGTTCAGCTCGGGCGTGCTATCGTCGGGTAGGCCCGAGCTGATGACTTGCCGGTTTTGGGCCGTAGCGTCGCCGGCCTGGTAGCTATAGCGGTTTATCTGGTTGCTTTCGGCCACGTAGAGGTAGGTGGTGCTGCCGATGGTGTGAAACACCATGTCGTGGGGCCGGCGCAGGTTGCTGGCGAAGGTGCTCACGGTGGGCACGCCCCCATCGGCGGCCGGCCGCACCAGCGCAATGCTGCCCGACCCCGGCTGCGACACGAGCAGGGCGCCGTCGGGTGTAATGGCCATGAAGCGGGCGCCCGGCACCCGGGCGTACACGGCCAGCGCCCAGCCGGCTGGCACCTGCACCGTGCGGGCTGTATTGAAGGGCGCGCTGGCCAGGGCAGCGGGCACCTGCACAGTGGCCGTGGCACTGGCGGCCAGCGGCGGCGTAGTTTGGGCCAGGGCGGGCAGGGCCGCCAGCGTAAGGCCTAGGGCCGGCAACAAGTAGCGGAAGCGAGTCATAAGCAGTTGAGCAATAAGTGTACACTTCTATCTACGTACTTCGACCCTACTCTGGACGCACCTTGGCTAGCGCACGCCGGCTACCCGCATGGGCACCGTATAAACTGCCTCCGAGGCCGTGATAAACAGCGTTTTCATATCCTTGCCGCCAAAGCAGAGGTTGGCCGTCCAGGCGGCGGGCACGGCCAGGTGAGCCAGCTGCTGGCCAGCGGGGCTGTACACGGTCACGCCCTTGCCAGTCAGGTACACGTTGCCCTGCGTGTCGAGCGTCAGCCCATCCGAGCCCTGGCTCACGAAAAGCTGCTTGTCAAGTAGCTTACCCTGGGGCCCTAGGCGGTAGCGGTAGGTTTTGCCAGCTCCGATGTCGGCCACGTACAGCAGGCGGCCATCGGGACTGCCCATCAGGCCATTGGGCTGCTGCAGGCTGGTTTCGATGGCCACGGGTTGCTTGGCGCCGGGGGCCAGGTAATACACGTTTTGGGGCGCGGGGCCGGGGTGGTCGGCCGGCCAGTAGTCGCGCTTGTAGTAGGGGTCGGTGAAGTAGATGCCCCCGCCCGGCGCCACCCACACGTCGTTGGGGCCGTTGGGGCGGCGCCCATCTACCCGGTCGGCCAGCACCGTCACCTTGCCCTGGGGGCTGATGCGCCAGAGCTGGTTTTGGGCGTCGGCGCAGGCCAGCAGGTTGCCCTGCTTGTCGAAGTACAGCCCATTCGAGCGCCCGGACGGCGTCAGAAACACCGTGAGCTTGCCGCCGGTGTCGTACTTGTAAATCTTGTCGTTGGGCTGGTCGGTGAAGAAAATATTGCCCGCTTTATCCACGGCTGGCCCTTCGGTGAAAGCGAACTGCTTAGCCACCAAGTGTGGCACCAGCGAGCCGGCAAACAGCGGCCGCCCCGCCGAGGTGGCCGATGAGCTATCGGCCGGGGCGGCGGGTTGCTGGGCCAGGGCCGGCCCTAGGGGCAGCAGCGTGGCAAAAACGAGGCGAAGGCAAGCAGATAAAGGCATAGCGCGACGAGTGGTTGCCGTACAAACGCCGTTAGGCGCGCCCAGTTGCATGGCCCGCCAACTCCGCGCCGGCCACCCCGTAAGCTAGCCACCTCTCTTACAATATGAAACTCAATAACTTCGAGCTAGCCTTCGTGCTGGGCCGCCTGCTGCTGGGCCTCAACTACCTGCTGCACGGGCTGGTGCGCATCCCCAAGCTGGCTGCCTTCAAGGCGCACCTGGTGCAGCAATTTGCGGCCGCCCCGTTGCCCCCGGCGCTGGTGGGCGCCTTTGCCACGGCGCTGCCTTTCGTGGAGGGGGCCCTCGGGTTGCTGCTGGTGCTAGGGCTCTTCACGCGGGCAGCGCTGGTTGGCGCCATGCTCGTCATTATGAGCCTGATATTCGGTAGCAGCCTGCTCGAAAACTGGAGCCTGGTGGGCGACCAGATGCTCTACGGTCTCTTCATTATCACGCTGGTGCTGCACTTGCAGCGCAACCGCCTGTGCCTGGACGCGGTAGCCCCACCAGCTGCCTAACGCCCCGGCCCTAGGCTACCGGCCGGAGGCAACTAATGGGACTGCCGCACGACGCGCAGGCTGGCTTAACTTCCGGCCTGCGTTTGTCCTAGCCCCATGCCTGCTTCTACTTCCCCGGCCGCCCTACCGAAGGCTGTCCCCTTCCTCATTGCCAATGAGGTAGCCGAGCGCTTCAGCTATTACGGCATGCGGGCCATCCTGCCCACGTTTCTGGTGGCGGAGTTCTTCAATCCCGGCCACCAGGCAGCGCTCACGGCGGCGGCCGAGGCCCGCGCCAACGACCTGGTGCACTCGTTTGCGGCGCTGGGCTACGCGCTGCCGGTGCTAGGGGCGCTGCTGGCCGACTGGGTACTGGGCAAGTACCGCGTCATCCTGTACGTGTCGCTGGTGTACTGCCTGGGGCACGTGCTGCTAGCCGCTTTCAGCCACGATTTAGCGGGCTTCCGGGCGGGGCTGCTGGTGGTGGCGGTGGGCATGGGCGGCATCAAGTCGAGCGTGACGGCCAACCTGGGCGACCAATTCGACCGCCGTACGGCGCACTTGCTACCCAGGGCCTACGGGTGGTTTCAGCTGGCCATCGACGCGGGCGCGGCATTGTCCACGGCGCTCATTCCGGAGCTGTATGCCCGCGCGGGGGCGGCCTGGGCCTTCGGGGTGCCGGGGCTGCTGATGGCGCTGGCCACCTTTCTCTTCTGGGTGGGGCGCCATCGCTACGTGCGCGTGCCGCCCACCGGGCTGCGGGCCGGCCTGCGCCAGACCCTAGGGCCGGGCGAAAGTCGCGCTGCCCTAGGCCGGGTGGCTGCTATGTTCCTGTTCATCCCGGTGGTGTGGGCGCTCTACAACCAAAGCGAGTCGGAGTGGGTGCTGCAGGCGGCCCACCTCGACCGGCAGCTATGGCCCGGCTACGCGCCGCTACCCGAGCAACTGCAGATTCTAGGTATCGTGTTTGGCATTGGGCTTAACCCCCTGCTCACCTACCGCCTTTACCCGGCACTGGAGCGGCGCGGCATCCGGGCTACGCCGCTGCGGCGCATGGGCGTGGGTATGGTGCTGGTGGCGCTGGCCATGGTAGTTATTGCCGGGGTGCAGCACCGCCTCGATATGGGCCAGGTGCCGTCGGTGTGGTGGCAGGTGCTGGCCTACCTGGTGGTGGCTGCTGGCACGCTGATGGTGGCCGTCACGGGCTTGGAGTATGCCTACACCCACGCCCCGCCTGCCCTCAAAAGCCTCGTCACGTCCTTGTGGCTGCTCACCATCGCCGGCGGCAACTACTTCCTGGCCCTAATGAACGGCAGCATTGCACGGGGCGGCTTCTTCGCGCAGTTTCAAGGGGCCAGCTACTACTGGTTTTTCGTGGGGCTAATGGCCGTCAACGTCAGCTTATTTGCCCTGCTGGCAGCCCGGCTACCCCAAAAAACGTATGTGGGTACACAGCCTCTGCCGCTGGAGCCGCTGGCCGAGTAGGCTGGCCTGCCAGCAGCCATTTCCTAGCTCCCATGCGCCATATTACCGCCGCCGACATCGCCGGCTTCGAGAAAGTCTACCGCCTCAACCTCGTCAATGCCCTGCCGGGCTTCAAGCCGGCTAACCTGGTGGGCACGGCCGCGCCGGGCGGCCCCACCAACCTGGCTATTTTCAGTTCGGCCATCCACCTAGGGTCCGACCCAGCAGTGCTAGGCATTGTAACGCGGCCAACCAGCGTACCGCGCCACACCTACCAGAATATCAAGGACAACGACGGCTGCTTCACCCTCAACCACGTGCTGATGGGCCAGGCTGCGGCCGCGCACTACACCTCGGCCAACTTCCCCGACGATGAGTCGGAATTCAAAGCCTGCGGCTTCTCGGAGGCTTGGCGCGACGGTTTTCCGGCGCCCTACGTGGCCGAGTGCGCCGTGGGCCTTGGCCTACGCCTGCGCGAGGAGCACGCCCTTTTCAACGGCACTGCGCTGCTCGTAGCCAACGTGGAGCACGTGTACCTGCCCGACCACATTGTGCGCGAAGACGGCACCCTCGACCTGGCTCCGCTTGGTACCTGCGCCATCTCGGGCCTCGACGGCTACCACGCGGTGCAGACGCCGGTGCGCTTTGGCTACGCGCGGGTAGGGCAGTGGCCTAGGCCGCTCGGCCAAGAGGAAGCCGCCAAGTAAGCTACTAAAAACGTCGTGCTGAGCGCCCGCGAAGCATCTCTACCGAACATTATGACATGGTAGAGATGCTTCGCGGGCGCTCAGCACGACGTGAAAGGGTTAGTGCTATTACTGCTGCTGCCCGGCGCTGTTCGAGCTGGGAGCATTGCCGTTAGCGGCGGGGGCGGTGCTAGCCGCGTTGTTGGGGTCCGATTTGTCAACGGAGGCCTTGGTGCCGTTGGCGTTTTGGCCAGAGGTGGCGCTATTGCCAGCGGGAGCCGAGTTTAGCTGGTCGTTGGTGCTACCATTCTGCACGGCCGTGGCCGAGCCTTCGCCGATGGGCGTGTGCACCTCCTGCTTGTAGTTTACGCTGTCGCGATTGACTTCGGCGTTGGTGTAGCCGGGCGGGGTACCGAAGCCCTCTTTGAACTGCGGGTTTTGGCCGGGGCTATACTTGGCGTAGTCGCAGGCGGTAAGCAAGGAGGCCGAAGCCGCAAGCAACAGCGCGGCTACAACGGGGCGAACAGAGAAACTCATGCTAAAATCAACGAAATGAATGCCACAAAGATGCAGCCGAATAACCGGATTGCAGAGCGGCAGCCCTGCCAATTGCCCGCCGCGAGCGGCTAGGCGCATCAGGCTAGCCCTAGGGCCGGCCGCCAACCATCCGCCGCGGGGCACCTGGCAGCCCGCTCGCGTTGTTGTACGTAGTTGCCTTTGTTTGTTTGCCGGCTTGGCCTTCTTTCCTCGCGCATAATGCTGCACCGTGCCCTTTCTGCCCTCAGCCACGTAGCCCTGCTACCCGTGCGTCGCGCCGCGCAGCTCGTGCACAGCGGCCAGGCTCACCAGCATTTTTTGCTGCCCGTGCTCAACGGTGCGCTCGGCGACCAGCTCGCGGCCACCCACGACCCTAGGGCCATCCAGCTGAGTTTTCGGCGCGACGACCAAGACGTGGCCGTGGCCGATTTGCAGCTGGGCACAGAGCGGCAAAAGACGGTGGTGTTTGTGCACGGCCTGATGGGCGACGAGCTTATCTGGCAAAACAGCACCCCCGCGGTGCCCACCGACCCGCCGCGCTACGGCCCGCGCTTAGCCGCCGCAGCTGGCGTGCAAGTACTCTACGTGCGCTACAACTCGGGCCTGCACATCTCCCACAACGGCCGCGCCCTCAGCGACTTGCTGAGCGAGCTGGTGCGCACCTACCCCAGCGCCGTGGGCGAGCTGGTGCTGGTGGGCCACAGCATGGGCGGGCTCGTTATCCGCTCGGCGGGCTACTACGGGGCTCCAAGCCCGGCAGCACCCCTAGGGGCTGATGCGCCGGCCCCTCCCCCACTGGGCGGCGTGTCGCCCGCCCTCGAGCCGGCCCCCTGGCTGGCGCACTTACGGAGCGTGTTCCTGCTGGGGGTGCCACACGACGGCTCGTATGTGGAGCAAAACAGCGCTGCCGCCGAGCGCCTGCTGCGCCGCCTCAACGTGCTGCCCACGCGCCTGCTGAGCGAGCTGCTGGCCCGGCGCTCCGACGGCATTAAGGACCTGGGGCAGGCCCGGCTGGTAGATGCCGACTGGCAGCACCCCGCGGCCGACGGCCCCGCGCCGCCCCGCACGCCCGTGCCCCTGCTGCCCGGCGTGGCCTACCACGTGCTGGTGGGCGGTCTGCTGCGCACCGGCCGCGCCCAGGCCCTGCGCGACTACTTTGGCGATGGCCTCGTGAGCACGGCCAGCGGCCAAGGCCGGGGCCTAGCTCCCGACGAGGCGCACCTGCCGCTGGGCACTACCCTGCGTACCGCCCGCTTCGAGGCGCGGCACCACGGCGGCCTGCTGCACGACGAGGGTGTGTACCGCTACCTGCACCGCTGGCTGTGAGCCTGCCCAAAATGCACGCAGGCACCCAGGCGGCAGCCTGCGCCTTCCGGTTAGCGCTACTGCCTAGAGCAACTTCGTAAACCATGTACAGGCCGGCTGTCGGCTATCAATTTACGGCTGACACGGCCGACGAGCGAACCGGCTGCTACCGGCTGCTAAGTGCTTAACTCTTGCTGACGTGGCCGAGCCCATTGGCCAATTTGGCGCGCAGCCGTGCTACGGCGGCCTAGGTCCCGTGTCGGCAACCCAGGCAGCGCAAGCTGCCGCACTGCCCGAATAGTTAAGCAAGGCCCTGCACTACCAGTTAAGTAAATTATACCAGCGCGCTATTGTCCACGGGTCTGATACCTGCATTAAAAACGGTATTTTTCGAAGAAATAACTGTCTTTCTTCATGTTCGCGGAGTAGCTTAGTAGAACTGCACCGACGTTGAACGCCAAGTGGGTACGTAGGCACTGGCGTACCCGATTGGCCTGGCAGGGCGCGCTACCCACTTGTGTTCTTTTTCCCTCTTTTACTTATGAAAGCACTTTTTACTTTCGCCGTGGCTTTGCTCTGCCTGCTGGGCCTAGGGGCGCAAGCCCAAACCATTACCAACCTCGACTTCGAGACCTGGGCTACGCGCAACGGCATTGAGGCGCCCGCCAACTGGCAAACGAGCGACGATATAGTGCATAATCTGATAGTGAAACAGGTGGGATTAAACACTTATATCAACACGGGCACCGTCACTAAAACATCACCGGCACACGGCGGGGCTTACGCGGCCAGTTTAACTACGCGCTCCGTGACGGGCATAAGCGGCTTGCTATCAGGCGTTCTGGTGCTAGGCACCAAGCTCGGACCTAATACCATAGGGGGCGTTCCTTATACCACCCGCCCGGCGCAACTCCAGTTCTACTATCGCTATAGTGGGCCCATCGCCGACTCGGCAGCGGCAATAGTTGCGCTGACTGCCACGGTGAGCGGGCAGCCGCAACTAGTGGGTACCGGCCAGGTCTACCTGGCGCCCACGACGGGCGCCAGCTTTGTGCAGCTTAGCGTGCCTGTTGCTTACCAGTTGAGCCTGACGCCCGATTCGGTGCGGGTGCTGTTTTCGTCGGGCGCGGCCGATGCGCTCACGGCGGGCGCCAACCTGGTGATAGATGACGTAGCCCTGACGGGTTCGGCGCTGGCCATCCGGGCCGATGCCGGGGTGCAGGCCCTGCTAACCGTAGCGCCCAACCCCAGCACCGGCGGCCGCTTCACCATCAGCTCGCCCGACAAGCCCGAGCTAGCCGCGGCCCCGCTGGAAGTGCTCGATGCCCTAGGGCGCTCGGTGGCGCGGCAGCCGGCCCAGGCCGCACCCAGCGGCCCGCGCGAGCTAGACCTGAGCAGCCTTAGCACCGGCATCTACCTACTGCGCCTCGACTCTCGGCAGGGCACCATCGTGCGCCAGCTCACGGTGAAATAGTAGCAGGCCCGCTAAAGAGAACAGGTGTTTCATACGGCGAGGAGGAAAAAGGAAAAATGGAAAATCAGAGTTGTTTATCAAAGCGGCCTTGCGTCACCCGGATAGTATCACAACCTGGTTGCGCTAGTGTGAACTCGAACGTGCCCGCGACGATGCCCGCGTTCAGGTCCAGTCGGGTTATCGTGAGCCTGCCGCGGCGGTAAGTCGTCGCGCTGTCACGGCTGCTCCAGTAGCAACCTAATTTATAGTCAGAGTAAAGGGCAGCCGCACGCTGAGGACTTCTTAAAGAATATGTCCCTACTTGTACAATTTGACCGGAAATTATTGCAAGGCCTTGAAGAGCATTTGATGCGTCAGGATAACGGTATGTCTGTATGTCAAGGTGTCCTCCCTGTATACCGGTGTCATACACGACACTATAATTAGAGGTACCGTTATAGCCCTGCGGGGTCCAAGGCTGACCATTAACGAGGCAGCCAAAAGTGTTGGCCCCGGTCTGGGTGGCGGGGGGTAGTTGGTCCTCGGGCTTGGCCGGGCCGGAGTTGCTTTTTTTACACTGGCTCAGGCCCAGCAGAGCGGTTAGCAGCAGGGGAGGTAAGTACCAGGATGACATAGGAAAAGGATTGAAGGAAGTGTGCTTGAAAGCATGCACTCGTTTCCGGAAAATCAAGTAATAATTTTACGTTATTTCTATACCTTATTTGCTGAGCTAGCGCAGTGTTCGCTGGCTGGCCCCAACTAATAGAGCCAGAACTGCTTAGCTGAGTGCAGGCAGCGGGCAAGGATGGGAATTGGCCCAAGAGCAGGCGGTAGCGGGCATCCAACTTTCTACCAGGCCAGGCGGTGTGCTGTCTGCGAAAGGGAAAGAGAGTAGGTTGGACAGGTTTACTAGTGGCAAACGTCGGTACTGGGCCAGACGAGCGCAACTACTAAGTCAGCTGCATCTGACTTTAGGTTTTTCAGGCGTGACGGGTATAAACTGCGAAAAAGAGCATTCAGAAGCATTAGGGATATTCCTGAGCCTTTTGCTATCCGACTTTACACCTAGCCACCAGAATGGCCATTCAATCAGGACCTGCCCCCGCAGCTGGCTTAATCCGCAGCGAGCCAATAAAAAAGCCCCGGCTACCAATTGGTAACCGGGGCTTTTTACTGATGCAGGACCCTAGGGCACGGCTACCACGAGCCGCTGTTGTCGCCGCTGTCGTCGAAGCCGCCACCTCCCGACGAGTCGTCGTAGGAGCTGTCGCCGCCCGAGAAGTAGTCGCCCGAGTCGTTGGAGTCGCCCGCGTCGGAGAAGTAGTCGGGGCTGCTGTTGCCGCCGTTGTCGCGCGAGGCGAAGTAATCGTCGCCCCCGGCCGCGGCGGCACCCCCGGCGGCTGCGCCGGCTCCCAGGCCCGTATTGTTATTAACGTTGTCGTTGTTGAAGTTATGGCCATTGTTATCGTCGTGGCTGCCCCCTAGGCGGTTGCCTAGATACGCACCCGCGGCGGCCGCAGCACCAGTAGCCAGAATGCCGCCCATGCCCGAGCCACTGCTTTGGGGCGCGCCGTAGCCAGGGCCTTGGCCACCCTGGTTGGGATAGAAGGTAGGCTGGTTGCCGGGAGCAGGCTGGTTTGGGCGGTTGGGGTAGAAGTTGGGTGAGTTGCCGTCGTTGCTGGCGGCGTTGCTGCGGCTAAACAGCTTCTTAAGCAAGAAGATACCGCCAACGATAACTACGCCACCCAGCAGCAGCGTGCCCCAGGGCAGGCCCGTCGAGGGCGCCTCTACCGGAGCCTGCGTGGTGCCAGATGGGTCGTTCATGGCCGAGCTGGTTTCGGGCGCGGCGCTGCTGCCTAAGGCGGCGCCCCCAGCGGCCGGGGTGCTAGCCTGGGCGGCTTCATTGGCTTTCGGGGCCGAGCTAGGGTTAGCGGTGGCCATCAGGTAGGTGAGGCCTTCGCGCAGTCCAGTATTATAGTTATTCTGCTTAAACTGAGGCGTCATCTTGCTAATGGCCTGCTGAATAACGCTGGGCGTAATGGTGGCGCTTAGCCCCGAGCCAGGCTCGATGCTGAGCTTGTGCTCTTGCTTGGCTATCACCACTACTAGGCCGTTGTCCTTACCTTTCTGGCCCACGCCCCAGCTGCTGCCGAGCTGGCGGGCAAAGGCGTTCACGTCTTGGCCACCCAGGCTGGGCACGGTCACTACCACCACCTGGGTGCCCGTATTATCGGCATAGCGGCGCAGGCCGTTGTCGAGGCGTTTTACATCGGCGGGCTGCAGCAGGCCGGCTTGGTCGGTTACGAACGTAAAGGGCTGGGGCCGGGCGGGCACCCCATCGGCCGCGCGGGCCGGGCCGGCCCAGGCGGATACCAGCAGCGCACACAAAAAAAGAAGGTGTTTCATGGCAAGGCAAAAAAAGAATGGATACCAGCCTTGTACGGGGCTTACGGCTCAGCGGCTGGGCCAGGGGGTACACCTGGCGCCACCAACCCTACTAAGACCATTACTCGTATGGTCAAACCAACTCTTTTAGTATCAATTAGCAATGGCAGTTTCTTACCCCCGGCCCCAGGCGCTCCTCTTCGACATGAACGAGACGCTGCTTGACCTCGCTTCCCTGCGCAAAGCCGTGAACAAGGCTTACGACGACCCCAGCGGTTTCCGCCAGTGGTTTGGGCAAGTACTGCTGCACTCGCAAACGGCCACGCTCACCGACAACTACTTCGACTTCTCCGCCCTTGCCGACGTAGCCTTCGACACCGCCGCCACTATGCTGCACGCCAAGCCCCTAGGGGATGCGCAGAAGCACGAGCTAGCCCAGCTTTTCACTCAGCTGCCCGCCCACCCCGATGTAGCCGAGGGCCTGGCCCGCCTGCGTGATGCTGGCTACCGCTTGTTCACGCTCACCAATTCGGCCCCTGCCGCCATGCAAAAGCAACTCGAATCGGCTGAAATCGGCGCGTATTTCGAGCAGGCCTACAGCGTAGAGCCGGTGCGCCGCTACAAGCCGCACCCCGCCCCCTACCAGTACGTGGCCCAGCAGGCTGGCTTGCCACCCGACCAGTGCCTCCTGGTAGCTGCCCACGGCTGGGATGTAGCCGGAGCCCTGGCCGCCGGCCTGCAAGCCGCCTTCATTGCCCGCCCCGGCCAGCCACTTTATCCGTTGGCGCCCGCCCCTACCTATACCGCGGCCGATATCCTGGCCCTAGCCAAGCAGCTGACGTAGCCTGGCCCGCCTCTCCCAACTGCTAGCACCAGCCGAATGCGGGGACTGAGCCCACCAGTTGCCAGCCTATAGCAGTAGGCTTGGCGATAAGTTAGAACACCCCCTAAGATTACGGGTGGCCCTAGGGGCTCTTTTGTTTGAGAAGTCTTTGCCTACCCCTAAGGCTGTTTCAGAGGGCGCAACAGCGCGGCTAAGTCGGCGGCCGAGTACACGCGGCCCTGCGTCACTACGGCCGCAATGCGTCGGGTATGGCGAATGTCGGCTAGCGGGTTGGCGGTGAGCAGCAGCAAGTCGGCGTCTTTACCCACGGCGATGCTGCCAGTGCGCACGGCTACGCCCAGCCAGCGGGCACCGTTGAGCGAGGCGGCTCGCAGGGCCTGGGCCGGCGTGAGGCCGGCGTGCACCAGTTCGGCCAGCTCGTCGTGCAGCGAGGACCCGGGGTACACGTAGGAGTTAAACGCCCCGCTGTCGGAGCCGGCCAGCAGGGGTACGCCGGCCGCTTGCAGCAGCGGCACCAGCGCCTGAAACTTCGCTTCGAGTTGGGCGGTAAAGGCGCGCGCCGCGGCCGACTGCTGTCGGGCGCTGGCCAGCCGCCGGGCGTAGGTGCGCCGGATGGCCGGGTCGATATAAGCCAGCAGCGTGTCGCGGGTGTGGTCGGTGTCGGGCAGCTCGGCCAGCACCCGGCCAATGGCGAGCGTGGGCGTGGCCGAGGTGCGGTGCGCCGCCAGCTGGGCCATGATGCGGCGTGCGGCGGCCGGGCTGTAGGTGGCGTACACGGCCGGCAGCATCGCAAACAGCCCTAGGGGGCGAGCCGTACTTTGGCTGGCTTGCACCAGCGCCGTCAGGCTGTCTTCCTTGCCCGAGCAGGCTTTCAGCAGGTAGTAGAGGTGCTCGGTGCCGTCGAGGCCGCGGGCCACGGCGTCGCTCAGCTTCACCGAGTAGGGCATGTGGCCGGTGGTTTTCAGGTGCCGCGCCTCGGCCTGGGCAATGGTTTCGAGGTAGGCCGGGCCCGAAATCTTGCTGTCGTAAATTTTTACGTAGTCCACGCGCAGCTTCTGCAGCGAGTCGAGCGCGCGGCTTACCTGGGCGGGCGTTTCTACTTCGAGCGAGCCGGGCCAGGTGGCGCCGGGCCCGTCAATCTTGGGCCCCGAGGTGAAGATGCGCGGGCCGGCCAGCGTGCCCGCCGCCACTTCGCGCCGCCACCCAAACAGTTGGGGCGTGAGGTCGCCGCCCGCGTCGCGCACCGTGGTGATGCCGTGGGCCAGATACAGCGCCAGGTGCTTTTTATTGGCCGCCGCCAGGCTGTCGCCACCCCGAAAGTGCACGTGCATGTCCCAGAGGCCCGGCAGCAGGTAGCGCCCGCGCCCGTCGAGGGTGCGGCGCGCGGGCAGCGACGCGGCGCCGGCGGGCCCTAGGCGCACAATTTTGCCCCGCGTTACGGCCACGGTTTGGTTGGGCAGCAGGCGGCCGGCTTCCACGTCGAGCACGGCCACGTGGCTAATCACCAAATCGTAGGGCGCGGGGGCCGGCGCCGGGCGGGCGCCCCCCAGCAGCGCAGCCAGGCCCAGGCCGGCCGCTACGCGAGCAAGTACATTCATGGCAAAGAGACCCGGCCGGGTACAAAGCCAGGGTGGGCTGCAAGCTACGCCGTGCGTGGCGGCCGCACCCTAGGGGCGAGTTGTACCGTATAGCTTAGCCACATTATTTTTTCCCTTTTCCACCATGGCAACCACGGTAAAAACCCCCAGCCACACCGACCCCGAAACCAAGAAGAAAGAAAAAGCCAACGAGGTTGACGAACGCAGCAAGCCCGACGGCAAAAAAACTACCACCCAGAAGAAGTAAACTGCGCCTCGTGCGCACCCAAGGTTTTACGTAGGCGCCCTAGCCCACCGTGCCGCATCCAGCACGACGAGCTAGGGCGCTTACTTTACAGAACGGCGGCCGGCTCCACGGCGCGCTCAAAGCGCAGCTGGCCGTTCACGTCGGTGCCCGACGACTCGAAGCCGTTGGCCAGCAGCACCTTCTGGGAGGCCAGGTTCTCGGGCTCGCTGTGCGCCACCAGGCGGCGCACCTGGCCCGTGGCGGCTGCCTGCTGCACCAGGCCCGCCACCAGCTCGGTAGCCAGGCCCTGGCCTTGCCAGTCGGCCACGATGGAGTAGCCCAGCTCGGCCTGCCCCTGCTCGTCGGGCGGCCCCGTGAAGCCAGCCGAGCCGACCAGCGTGCGGGGCGTGGTGCCCTCGGCATTGCGCAGGACGTACCACGAGTACCAGCCGGCGGCATCGCGGCCACCCGCGGTCAGCTTCTCCAAAATAAATTCTTGAGCCTCACGGTCGTAGCCTAGGGGGGGCCAGGTGGCGGGCAGCGCGGCGCCTAGCAGCACCGGAAAATACTGCGGCTTGTGCAGCTCGGCCGTGAGCAGGGCGCGGCTGGCGGCTACTAGCACCAGGCGCGGGGTATGGGTGATAAGCGGAATCATAAGTAAACAAGGTATACGGCCGGAGGCGCCCCCGCGCTGCCTGGTTGGCTCCTAGGGGCGCTACCTTTGAGCGGCCATGCTTCGTGTCACCTTACTCTTTACCAATTCTGCTGGCCAGCTGGCGGCCAATCCAGCCGGCTTCTTACACGTTACCTGGGGGCCGGGCGCGCGCACCCTGACCGCCACGCAGGCCCTGTTCGAGCAGCTGCTGGAGCAGCTCCAGCAGCACAACTGGAGCCGCGTTCTCGTCGACCAGCGGGCGATGCTGCCCTTTGAGAAAGCCGAGCAAACCTGGATTACGACCGACTGGCTACCGCGCGCCGTGCGCGAGGGCGGCTACCGCTACGGGGCCGTGGTGGTGTCGCCCACGGTGCTGGTGCGGCTGGCCACCGCCTTCATCACCACCTACGTGCAGGGCCTGCCCCTCACCTACCGCTCGTTCGACAGCGAGGCCGACGCCCTGCACTGGCTGACGCAGCAGCCCAGCTAGCGCGGCGCAGGGGCGGCCCAGGCCTTCCAGCGCATGGCCGAGCGCACCCGCGTGTGCCCGCTAGGATGGTCGAAAAACAATACTTCCTCCAATGGCGCGGGGTCAATCTTGCGGTATTCCGACAGCTTCATGGCCACTTGCGCAAAGCCGTCGGGCTGGCGGGCGGCGTTCAAGCCAAACATATCCGCTTCTTGCTCTTGGGTGCGCGTGAGGGTATTGGTGAGGGGCATGGCCAGCAGCCCGGCCACGGCCAGCAAGGCCGCCAGCAGCGGCAGCCCCGCCACGTCGGCCAGGCCCCCCGCGATGCCCCAGCGCGGGCCGTAGCGCGCCACCAGGGCCAGGTAGGCGTGCTGCACCAGCCAGAAGCCCACGCCCAGCAGCACGAGCAGCGCGAAAATCATTTTGGGAATGTGGTTGAGCACGTAGTGGCCCAGCTCGTGCCCCATCACCGCCTGGATTTCGGCCGGCGAGCAGCGGCGCAGCAAGTTGTCGTTGAGCGAGATGCGGATGCTGCTACCTAGGCCGCTCACGTTGGCGCTGATGCGCTTGCTTTGGCGCGAGGCATCGACGAGGTACACGTTGGTGGCCGGCACGCCGTTGGCGTGGGCCAGTTGCAAGATGCCGTCGCGCACGGGCCCGGCCGGCAGCGGCTTGTAGCTATTAAAGAACGGCGCCACCAGCACCGGCCCTAGGGCAATGCCGACTACCAGCCCCGCGCCCACCAGCCCGGTGGCCCACAGCCAGCCGCTGCGGCCCGCGCGCCGCAGCGCCGCATACACGCCCAGCAGCAGCAAGCTGCCCAGCACCAGCGACAGCAGCAAACCCTGCGTCGACTCGCGCAGCCACTGCCCCAGGCTTTGGTTGGATAGCCCGTACTGGTGCTCGCGCAGGTAGCCAGTGTAGTACCTCAGCGGCAGCGTAAGCAGCCAGGCCAGCGCCAGGTACAGCGCCGCATAAGCCAACGTGCGCAGCCAGCGCCGGGGCAGGCCCGCCACCAGCCACTGCACCCGCCGCCCCAGCCCGCCTACCAAAAACACCGCCGCCACCCCTACGGCGTATACCGCCTCCCACAGCGCCAGCCAGTAGCCGCCCTCGAAGTAGGCGTCGGAGCGGGCTTTTTGGGCGGGCGTGAGGGTATCGAGGTAGCGCCGGGTGGCCGCCTCCACGTCGAAGGCGGGCTGGGTGCGGGCCGTGTCGGCCGGCGGCAGGGCCTGGGCCGACACGCACCCTAGGGCCAGCAGGAGCAGTAAGAGCAGTGTTTTCATGGGCTGAACATACAACCCTACCCGGTTGCTACCGCCAACCCGGCACTGCCAAGTGGCGCTACTCCTTCAAATCGCGGTAGCCACCGCCGTTCACCACGTGGTGAAAGCCCTTCTGGCGCATCACTTCGGCGGCCTTGGCGCTGCGCACGCCCGAGCCGCAGTACACCACGTAGGTCTTGCTGGTATCGAGCTGGGCTACTTGCTGGGCAAAATCGTCGCTGCTGATATTCAGATTTTTAGCCTGCGACAAGTGCCCCAGCATATACTCGGGGGAGGTGCGCACGTCCAACACCTGCGTGCCGGGCTCTTTCAGCAACGCTTTGGCCCGAGGGATGTTGATAGCGGCCGGCGAGCCCGTTTGGGCGGGCGCAGTGGTTGTAGCCGCCGCGACATCGGCCGTAGCAGCCGGGGCAGCCGAACTGGCGGCCGTGGTTTGCGGGTCCGCCTGGTTGCAGGCCATTAGGGCCGCCAAGGCGAGGAGAGGGAGGTACTTCATGGCTGGTAAACGCTAGGCCAGAACGACTGGTGCCCGCGAAGGTACGGCCGGCCCTAGGGTACCGCCGGCGCCGGCAGCCCCCGCCCTCCCCCGGCCAGCTACCAGGGGCTGATGCCGGTTTCGGGGTCGTAGTCGTCGCTGAAAAACTGGCTGGTGGGGCCGTCGGGGCCGAGCAGGGCGCCCTTTACCGCGCGGGCAGCGGCGTCTTGCACGGTGGCGGTGTAGCCGGGGTCCACGGCGTTTACCTTAAAGGAAGTGTCGCGCAGTTCGTAAGCCAGCATGATGGTGTAGGCGTTCAGGGCGGCTTTGGATGGCTGGTAGGCGGCGCCCTTTACGTGGTAGTACTTCCAGGTGAGGTCGGTGTGCAGCGTGGGCGACCCGAGGCCCGAGGTGACGTTGACGATGCGCGGCGCGGGCGACTGGCGCCGCAAACCGAGGCAGGCCTGCGTTATCGCACTTACGCCGAACACGTTGGTTGCATACACTTCCCGGATGGTGTCGAGGCTGGTGCTCGTAGCCGGCCGCGCCATACCCCCCAAAATGCCGACGTTGTTGACGAGCACGTCGAGCACCGAGGTTTTCTGCCCTAGGGTGGCGGCGTCCTGAAAGCTCAGGTCGTAGGCAATTTCTTTGAGCGGCTGCTGGGTGTGCAGCAGGCGCCGGGCCTCCAGCACCAGCCGCTCGTGCAGGTGCTTGATGGCCGGGCGCCCGGTTTGGGCCTTCACCACCTCGCTCAGGTGCCCGGCCGAAATGTGCAGCCGCTCGGCGTAGGCTCCCACCTCGTGCACCTCGCGGAAGCAACTTTCTACCTCGGCCTGGTGGGCGCGCAGCAGGCGCTGGTCGGGCGTGGGGCCAGCCTTGGGGTACTGCGCGGTGCAGAGGCGGCTGAGGTGCGTGAGCAGCACCGTGGGGTAGGCGCCCAGCAGGCGCTGCTGCCACTTGCCGGGGCGCTGGTACTCAGCTTCGAGCTGAGCCAGCAGGGCCTCCACGGTGTCGGCTTCGGCGGCCGTCAGGCGCAGCTCGTGGCCGCGGCGCGGGTTCTGGATGATGGGCAGCTCGCCCAGGCCCGCGTGCCGGGCCAGAAACTCGGGCGTCACCTACAGGTGCGTGCCCCAGAGGGGCCTAGGCTCCTCCTTCACCAGTATCTGGCCGGGCTCGGAAAAGTACACGGTGTTGGGGCGGTGCTCGTAGGGCGTGAGGTCGGCCCAGTGCTGCCCTTGGTTCTGGCGCACAAATACTAGCAGGTAGTAGGCCTTGCAGTGAGGCAGTAGCATGTCGGGCTCACTCACCGTGCTGCCTTCCGAGCGCGCCAGCATAAATCCTGCCGTGCCGTTGCCCTTGAATGGGTGTACCGGCACCGACGGCCGGCCAGGGGGCGTCTGCATAACCCAAACTTACAAACGATGTACGGCCCGAACAGCCCCCGCTGGTGCAGGCTGTGCCCCGTGCTGGCGGGCGCTGGCACTTTACCAAGCAGCACGGGCAGCTAGGCCCCTAGGGCCGGGGCGCCCGCCCTAGCCGGGGCAGTTGCCGCCACCTTGCCCGCTCGGCCCAGGTGCGTATCGTGAAAGCCAGTGGTGTACTTGAGGCCGTAGCCCAGCAGCCGGTCGAAGGCGCTGTGGCAGAGTAGCACCGTGCCCACCAGCACCACCAGGGGCTGCCCCAGCACCCAGCCCGCCACGCCCACCGCAATGGCCAGGGCCTTATGGTGGGCCAGGTTGTAGCTAGCGGCGCCCACGCGCGGGCCGGCCAGGTAGCCCAGCATGCTCAGGTCGGGTAGCAGGAAAGCGGCGGGCAGCACCCACCAGGCGTAGGGCAAGTGGGCGAATACAACTACGGCCAACAGCATCTGGGCCAGCTCTTCAAGTTTCAGCAGCGAGTTCATGGGCGTAAGCGGAGGGGTTAAAGCACTGAAAACCAATACTCAAAATTCCGTCCGCTCCTAGGCCCCGACCATAACAAAAGCTAAGAAAATGCCCCGCCCCTACCGCTCCCGCGCCACCCGCGCCCGAATACGGCTCAGCGACACCGGCATGACGCCAAGGTAATTGGCCACCAGGTGCTGCGGAATGCGCTCCAGAATCTTGGTTTTGCCGCTGGCCAGCAGCGCCCGGTAGCGCTCCTCGGGCGAGAGCATAAGCTGCTCGACAAGGCGGGCGTCAGTGCCCAGCAGGTGGTACTCGGCCAGCACCCGCCCAAACCGCTCGTAGGCCGGGCACTCGTCGTAGAGTCGCCGCAGCACCGCGTAGTCGAACACCAGCAGGTCGGTATCGGTGAGGGCCTGAATGTTGAGTTGGCTCGGCTGGCCCGTCAAGCAGCTGGGGTAATCGGCCAGCAGGTGGTTTTCGAAGAAAAAATACGTGGTGCGCTCTTCGCCGCTGGGCCGCAGGTAGTACAGCCGGCAGCTTCCTTGGCGCACCAACGCAATTTCAAGCCGGCGCGCGCCAGCCTGCACAAAGTGCTGGCCCCGCGCCAGGCGGCAGGGCCGCACGGCCCCGGCCAGCCGCTGCCACTCGGCCTCGGTGAGGGCGGGCACGAAACGGCGCAGGTAGGCAAGCAGCGGGTGCATGGGCAGGCAGGGCTAGGCAAGGCACCAAAGCTACTGCGTGGGCCGGCCGCCGAAGTCACTAGCTGTTTAGCACCTAAGCTCACCTGCTTGCCTTTCGCCACGCGCCAGTTGCTATCTAGGCAGCCGCTCGGTAACTAAGCAGCAAGTAGCAGTGTACCACGTTGGCAACGCTTGACTTATCCTAGGTGCGGCAACTGGCGCAGCCGGAGGCGCAGGTACTGCTGTAGCCAAATGGGGTACAGATTGTACCCCACATTGAGCAGCGTAAGCACCCCGGCCCAGTTCCAGTGCCCTAGGGCTACCGCGTAGCCAGTAGCCAGCAAGAAATACACGAGCATCACCCAGTGAAACCGCTCCAGGTGGTAGGTAGTGCGCACTACCTTGGCCAGGTTAGCCCGCGGAGGCAGGTACTGATACTGCGGGTAGCAGTGCCGCAGCAGGCGGTTGACGAGCGTGCCGTGTTGGGTGAAGTGGTTGAGGGCGGGCACGCGCAGCTTGCGGTACACCCCAAGCGTGGCACTTAGTTGCAGGCGTCGCAGCCAAGCCGTCGGCCACGCGTAGGCTAGCAGACTGATAGCACCAAACCCATACAGCCACGGCCGCGCCACGTATTGGTAGCAAAACACCACGAGGGGCGCCAGGCTCAGCACCGACCACAGCACATTGGGCACGGCATTGTAAAAGGCCAGCACAGCCGGGGAAGGCGTAGCACGGTGGGACGCGGCATCTGGCATACAAGGCTGTATACGCTTCTCCAAACCGGTAGTCAGTCGTCAGGTAGTGAAAGTTACGGTGGCTGTTGCAGAACTCGCAGTCTGCGGACACCTGTCGGTGCTGAGTCGGTTATGCCGGCAGTGGCGCCTGCTCCAGCACAATAACAAAGGCCTTTGTAGCGCTTGGGCAGGCAGGGCCATCGCCAGGGCCAGTGCCCGTTTGGGTCGGGTCTTGCGCAGCTTTTTCAGCTTAAAGGCGATGGCGGCGCGTAACATCGTCTTATGCGCACTACTGCGCCCTCGGGTGTTGCCCCGACGCAGGCCCTAGTGGTGAAGCAAGCTGCCGAAGCCAGGCTCTGGCCGAAGACCGGAATCCAGGGCGGGATGCGTCGCGTTTCGAGCAGGGAGTAGTTCACCCCGTTTGAGTGGGTGGTATCAGCTGCTACCTCCCGCACTGGTCGCTCGTGCGCCAGCAGGCGCTGCTGCAGCGGCGCGACAATGCTCGGCAGCAGGGTGCTAGCGCCCTGGTCAGCGAAGTCGGCCTGGCTACGACTGCCAACCCCGTGCGCCTCATCTACGGCCAGTCGGTAGAGCTAGTTGAGCGCCCGTGCTTTGCCGGGCTTGACGGAGATCCGCGCGTCGGAATCGGCCGGACTGTAATGCGCCTTACTGCTCAGCAGGCGCGCTTGGGGCGGCGGCCCAGCGGACCGCTCTCCTGGCGCAGGTAGCGGGCGTGGGTAGATGCCCCGCGCCGCAGGTGGTGCTCCGGGCTGGTAACTGGCACGGCCGACTGGGCAGCGGAAGCTGTAGAGGCTAGCCCGTCACGCACGCGCAGGATAGGGAGAGGGGCGTCGACGGATTGCTGCTCGCCCAAGCGCTCCAGCGAGGCGTTGGCTTTAACCGGCGCGGAGTCCACCGCTTGGGTGTGGCCCGTGACGAGGCCAGCGGCCACACCCTGGCCGAAGACATGCTCAAATAGGTAGTCGAAGACGGCAGCAGGATAGAGCTGGCGGGTGCGGCTGATGGTCGAGTGCCCCGGCAAGTCCTCGTCCACCTCATAGCCCAGAAAGTAGCGGCTGGCCCGGCGCAGGTTGCAGGGCGCGACGAGCCGGCGGGCGCTGCCCACGTTTTCCAGCCGCCTGCCCAGCAGGAGCTTGAAAAAGACCACTGGGTCGAGCGAGGGCGGGCCGGGGTGGCTGTAGCAGGGCGGGGGCGGGGCCTAGCGCAAGTCCTAGTCGAGCAGCTCGGCGAGGCGGCGGTAGAGCGGCGGCGGCGGCACGCGCTCCGACAAGCGGAAGCGCAGCGCGACTTACTCCACGAACTGCTCGTGGCCCTGCACCGACCTAAGGTACCGCTAGCCTGCCACCTACTTCTGCATCAGCTACCAGGCTTTGCTGATGCTAAATAATTCTTACAGAGTTTAGCACACATCTATATTAACTACTACCTACGACCTGTATCTTAAATTAAGGGCGGTGGTCTAAAATAGGATGAATTTCGTAGTGAACCGATGGTAACAATTCAACATATGTGCGCCAAATGTGGCAGTGAACGGATTCGACGCAATGGCCACAGCGGCGGGCACGCCCGCTATCACTGCTCCGCCTGCGGGTACCAAGCCCGCTTTGTTCCGGCCGCCGCTGAACGGGCCAGCCGCTACGCGCAGGTGGAAAAGCTGCTGGTCGAGCGCAACTCGCAACGTAGCATTGTGCGCGTGACCGGCGTGTCGCGCATGACCGTAGCCAAACTGGCAAAAAAAAGCGCAGCAAGTAAGCCCGCCACTACCGCGCCTGCGGTCCAAAAAAGCGCAACGCAAACGCTGGGAAGTCCTCGAACTGGATGAAATGTGGACGTTTGTGGGCCGCAAGCAGCGCAAAGTCTGGTTGTGGTTGGCCGTCGAGCGGACCAGCCGACGCATCGTGGCCTGGGTATTAGGTCGCCGCGATGCGGCTACGGCCCAACGCCTGTGGCAAGCCCTGCCTACGCGCTACCGCCGCCACTGCGGGTACTTTACCGACTTGTTTCCGGCTTATTGCCTGGCTCTGCCGACCGGTCCACACCGGCCTTGCGCCAAAAGTGAAGGCCAAACTACCATCGTTGAAGCCCTTAACTGCTCCTTGCGCCAACGCTGTGGCGTGCTCGTGCGCAAATCCTGCTCGTTCAGCAAATCCTTATCCATGCACGCGGCGCGAATCAAAATCTGCATCGACCACCACAATCAAAGTATCATCCTTAATTAGACCACCGCCAAATTAAGTACAGTGTAACTAAATCTCTTCACCTACTAACAGTATCATTGCCTATTTTTGACGCTTCCCATACTCAGCCTCTGCACTCGTTATTAAGCGGTTATGCACTACATACTTGCGTTATCCCAATGGCGAGTGCCTAGTCAATATCGGGGTAGGCAGGTAGCAGGGTGGCTGCTTTTGGCGTTGTTGCTGCGGCCAAGTCTGGCCTCGGCCTACCCCACTCCACCCAGCCCCGCTCAGATTGCTAGCTACCAGTGGCGGCAGCGGGCGGTGCGCTTCGATTATCGCTATTGGGATGCCCGCCACGATTCACTACGGCAAGCGCTAGCAGGCCAGCGAGCTGATACCCTGCGCCTGCAAACCCTCAACCACTTGTTTAGCCTAACGGACCTCTCGCAAGATTCCTTAGCTATGGTGCAGCGCGAACATCGGGAGGCCCTAGCCCTAACCCGGCGGCTACACTATCCTGAACAAGGGGCTTGGCGCTTAGTAGTAGCTTATGACCAACTTTCCTTGGCTCGGGTGCCTAACCTGCTGGCTATGCGCGATACGCTCCTAGCAGCCTTGCGCGCCTTCGAGGTACTAGGCAACCGGCCCCAGCCGTTTCTACTAGAATGGATTCGCGACGCCAATATTGCACTAAATCAGCCAGAAGTTAATCGGGCTTTCTTCACCCGCCGCTTGGCACAGTATCAGCGGCAAGGGGCAGTGGTAAATACCGCTTTTTGTTACCGCGCACTAGGGAATTATTATTTATCGCAGGGCGACGCCAACCGTGGTATCAGTATGCGGCTACGTGCCGCCGAGCTGTTTCGCACCTTCAGCAAGGTTCGCTACTACAATGAAATCGGCGTAATCGGGGTTTCCTACGCCGATTGGGGCAATAGTGCCCGGGCGTTACCTTATCTGCGCCAGGCCGCCGCCTGGCCAGGGCTGGTTACGGCCAACTGGCGGTATATAAACCGCAGTATTGCTGCTATTTACCTCCAGCAAGGGCACTACGCGCTAGCCCTGCACTACGATTCGCTGGTGTTGCGCCCGCGCCAGCCAGCCGAGCGTGCAATAATGCCCTATGACCGTGCCTTAGGCCTAGTGCAGCTAAGCGCTACCCTACTGGCCCTGGGTCAGGCTTCTACTGTTCGCCCGCTACTCCAGCAAGCCCAACACTTAGCCGACTCGCTGCACATACCGCTGTACTCCCGCGGGGGCTACTGTGAGTTGCCCGCGACCTGGGCCCGCTACTACGCCGCCACCAACGACGCAGCCCGGGCTGAACAAGCCTGGCACCTGGCCTACCGGCAGGCCCGGCAAGAGCACCTGCCCATCCTACGCCTTACCTACTTGCGGGAGTTGGCCCACTTCTACCAGCAACACGGCCAGCCCGCCCGCGCCGCGCCCTATGCCCTAGCTGCTGTAGACCTGAGCGATACCCTCAACGCAATTCAAGCGGCCACGCACGTAGCCCAGTATGAGTTTGAGCAAGTCGACCATGCGCAGCAAAATCGCCTTGCTCAGCTGCGCCAAGCCGAAGAGCACGCCCTAGGGCAGGCCCAGCGCCAGCGCCAAGCAGTAACCGGGCTGCTGGCAGGGCTGATTGGCTTGGCCGGGCTAGCCGTGTTGCTATGGCATACTACCCGCCGCCAACGGCGCGACAACGCCCGCTTGGCTGCCCAGCAGCAGCAGCTCGAAGCGCAGGCGCTGCGGCTAGGCGAGCTGGATGCGGCCAAAAACCAGTTCTTCGCCAACGCCAGCCACGAGCTGCGCACGCCGCTGACCCTGGTGCTAGCCCCGCTCGAAACGCTACTCGCTAGCCCGCCGCGGCCGCTGCCCGCGGCCGTGCGCGCGCCCGTAGCCCTCGCCTACCGCCAGGCCCGTCGGCTCAACGAGTTAGTAGACCGTATCCTGGACCTGACCAAGCTGCAGGCCGGCCGGCTACCGGTGCAGCGCACGGCTACGGCCATGGCGCCGTGGCTGCGCCGGGTAGTGGCCCAATTTGAGGGGCTAGCCACCGAGCGCCGCCTGCACTTGCGGGGCCCAGCTACGATGCCCGAAGTCTTGCATCTGCTAGTCGATGCCGACAAGCTGGAACAGATTCTAATTAACCTGCTCAGCAATGCGCTGAATCACACGCCCGCCGGCGGCACCGTAACCGTGGAAGCCGGGCTGCCGGCCCCCGATGGTCGGTACACGCTAACCGTGCGCGATACTGGCCCAGGCATTGCGGCAGCCGAGCACGAATGGGTATTTGAGCGATTTTACCAAAGCCCGCAAAACCAAGCTCAGGGTGGTACTGGCCTGGGCCTGGCCTTGAGCCGCGAGCTGGCCACTCTGCTGGGCGGCACCCTCACGCTGGCTAGCCACCCAGGTGAGGGTGCCGCCTTTACGTTGGCCTTCACCGCTGAAGAAGTGGAAGGGCCAGAAGTAAGCTCGGTGCTGAGCCTGACGCCGCTGCCCGTTGCGCCTGCTACTGTAAGCCAAAACCTTGCTGCCTCACCTCCTCCTATTGCTGCTCAGCCGCGAGTGCTGGTGGTGGAAGATGAGCCTGACCTACGCGCGTATTTGCGCGAGTTGCTAGGCCCTACCTGCGAGGTACTAGTAGCCGCCAACGGCCAGGCGGCGCTAGACCTGCTAGCCCGGGAAGGGCCGGTTGACCTGATTACCACCGATGCCATGATGCCAGGCCTGAGCGGCACCGAGCTACTGGTTCACCTTAAAGCCAACCCAGCCCTAGCGGGTGTACCCGTACTCATGCTTACTGCCCGCGCCGACGAGGCCCACCGCCGGGCCGCGCTGACCGTGGGCGTCGACGACTACCTGACCAAGCCCTTTATGGCGGCCGAGCTGTTGGCTAGGGTGCGGGCGCTGCTGGCGCGCCACAATATGCGCCGCCAGTTTGCTACCCTGCCGGCCGCAGCCCTAGACGAACTTACTGCTGAGCCCACCCCGGCGGCAGTTGCCCTAGCTACCCCTCCCCCCGCAACGGCGCCCCTAGCAGCGGTGGCCTCTGCGCAGCTCGAAGCGGGGGAGATACTGGCCCAGTGGCAGGAAATAGCCGCCGCTCACCTAGCCAATGAGCACTTTGGCCTGGCCGAACTGGCCCGCCTGCTTGGCCTAAGCGAGCGGACCCTTTACCGCCAGTTGGGCGAGCTAGCGGGCCTCTCGCCCGCCGCCTGGCTGCGCGAGTTGCGCCTGAATCAAGCCCGGCAACTGCTCGAAGCCGGCGACTTTGAGTCGGTGGCTAGGGTGGCCGATGCTGTGGGTTTCGCCTCGGCCAAGTATTTCAGTGCATGCTACACCGAGCGATTTGGCCGCCGCCCCAGCGACTACCGCACGCCCCAGAAGTAGCGCCGTTTTGACCAGGCCGACGGGCTGCCGGTTGGCAGGTGGGTGGGCATACCCTAGCAGAAATTCGGCTGTCGGCGGGCCAGAAAAGGACTAAAATTCCGCCAAATAATGGGGAAAATAGGCAACGGGACGAGAATGGCGGAATTTCGGCCATGCCATAACAACTTAACACTGAGCTTTACAAGCGCTTTGCTAAGATTCAGTTGCCGTGCTGGCTTCTGTGGCTGGTCCCGCCGGATTGCGCAGGCTGTGTGGGGTTGCCGGCTGTCGTTTATAAGCTACTCCGTTTCACCCTTTCCTCATAAATTATGGACCAGTTGCTTGGAGAAATTCGCTCCGTTGCCTTCGCGTTTGCGCCGCTGGGCTGGGCCATTTGCGATGGCTCACTGGTGCCCGTCAATCAATATGCTGCGCTGTTCGGCATACTCGGTACGCAGTACGGCGGCAATGGCGTTACCACGTTTGGGCTGCCCGACCTGCGCGGCCGAGCCATCGTGACGGCGGGCGCGGGCCCCAACCTAACCAGCTACAAGCCGGGCGCAAAAGCCGGGCAGGAGCGAGTTGCGCTAACGCTGGCGCAATTGCCGGCCCACCTCCACAGCCCTAGCGGTACGGTGCAGCTCAATGCGAAAGCCGGCAACACTTCTTCACCAGGCGATAATTATTTGGCCAACACCCTAGCCAGCCAGTACGGCGAAGGCCGGGATGGCCAAATGGCCGATAACCTGGTGAAAGGAGTAGGCGCGAACGTAGGCGGCGGCCAACCCCACGAAAACCGTCAACCTTTTCTGGTGCTCACCTACATCATCGCGCTGACTGGTGAGCTTCCGCGACGCCCCTAGCGGCCCACTTTTCTGTTTTTATAACTACTTAAACCATGGAAGCTTACCTCGGTGAAATCCGCATTTTCGGCGGCAATTTCGCGCCCATTGGCTGGCTGCTCTGCGACGGTCACTTGCGCAATATTTCCGATTACTCCACGCTGTTTTCGCTTATCGGCACCACCTACGGCGGTGATGGCACTACCACCTTTGCCATGCCCAATATGTCGAGCCGCGTGGCCGTGGGCATGGGGCAGGGCCCAGGTTTATCAAACTACCAACTCGGGGAAATGCAGGGAGCGGAAAGCACAACGCTTTTCGTCAGCCAGCTACCGGCCCACCAGCACCCCATCACGGGCACTATCAGCGTGGTAACCGGCACCCCTAGCCCCAGTACCAGCCCCGAAGGCACTTACTTCGGCGACAAGGGTGGGCCCGCTTACCACACCGAGGCCGGCACTGGGGCCCTGGCTAGCGTGGCGCTGTCGGGCTCGATGGAGCTGGCCGGTGGCTCCGAGTTTCATCCTAATGTGCAGCCCGTCACGGCCATTTACTACATCATCTGCGCAGAGGGCATCTACCCGTCGCGACCGCCGGACTCAGACGCTGTTGGAGAAAGCGAGAAGTGAGTAAGCTAGCTTCCGAGCACAAGTTTTCTTTTCTAGTCACTACTATTTTCTACCCTCAATGGCCCCTGTAGACACCCTAGCATACCTTGGCGAAGTACGCCTCATGAGCATCCCGTTTGCACCACGGGGCTGGCTGTACTGCCAAGGTCAGCTGCTGCCCATCAACCAGTACCAAGCCCTGTTTTCGCTGCTGGGCACGCAGTACGGTGGCAATGGCGTTACCACGTTTGGGCTGCCCGACCTGCGGGGCCGCGTTGCGGTGGGGGCTGGCCAAGGGCCGGGACTCTCGCCCTACATCATGGGCCAGGTGGGCGGGGCAGAGGCCGTTCAGCTCGCGCCGCAAGAGATGCCCGCCCACAGCCACCCATTCGTGGCCACCATCCTGACGGCCAAAGTGGCGGAATCAGCCGAGCCTGATGGCGGGCTGCCCGCGCCGGGTTCGGCCGCGCAGTTTGCCAAGGGCACTCCTAATGCCGCCTTTGGCGCCCAGGCGCTGGGCGGCACTACGTCGGCCACCGGCGGCGGCCAGGCCCATGAAAACCGCATGCCGCTGCTTGCCCTGAACTATGCCATTGCGATAGAGGGTGAGTTTCCGAAGCAAGACCAGGGGGCTGCTGGCCCTAGGTCTTGATGCCCTGACTAGCCAAGCCCTTCCCTGCTAAACCTTTGGCATGGCCTTACATCCCCTTGTCATCCAATATCCTATGAAAACATACTTACTCGGGTTGTTGTGCCTGCTGGCTTTTGGCGCGCGGGCGCAGGTGCAGCTAGGCCAGGAAACATTTGAGGGAGTCACCTCCGATGTGGGCTACACCACCAGCACGCCTTTTGCTGCGGTGTATCTCGACCCGCCCAGTAATACCATTGCGGCGCAGTATTTTCAGCGCATTCAGCAGGCGGCGGGCCAGCCTTACACACCCTGGTCGAGTAGCAATGCCACGCTGGGCAACCAGCAGGGGAGCTACTTTTGGGGGGCGGAGGGAGTACGGGGGACGGATAACATAGCTGTGCGGCCCGCTGGCTACGTTCAGCTGAATCCCATCAACACGTCGCTCTACAACAACCTTAAGATAACGGTTGCCTTTTCGGCGCCGCGCGGCGCCGGGTATCCTAGCACGTTTGGGGTGAAAGGGGTGAAGCGGCAAGACCAGGTGCTGATTCAGTACTCGTTTGACGGCACGAATTTTACGAACGCGGGCCGGCTAACGGGCGACGACCCGACGACCACCAACAGTGGGCGCTGGAAGCGCGATGTGAACATGAGCGGCGACGCGTCGGACGACACGACGGAGCCGATTCTGAACATGAATTTCACGGACTATCAGTTCACCGTGGCCGCCATCGGCAGCCAGCTGTGGGTGCGCATTGTGGCCGATTATGCCGACATCACCGCCGCAGAGCTGGCCTTTGACAACATCCGGGTTTCGGGCACCGTGGACACCACGCCCCGCCCGGTGCTGGCCCTCGATGCGAGCGAAAGCGGCCCCATCAGCTACACCGAAGGCGACCCGGCCGTGCCGATTACCAACACGCTGGCAATAACTTACCCCGGCGGCAGCGGCACGCTCACGGGTGCGACCGTGCAGATTTTGTCGGGCTACGTGGCTAGCCAGGATGTACTGAGCTTCAGCCCTCAAAATGGCATTTCTGCCTCATCCAATGCCAATGGCACGCTGACGCTAACGGGCACGGCCTCGCTGGCGAACTACCAGGCGGCGCTGCGCTCCATCACCTACCAGAATACCAACGGCACGACGGCCACCGGCGGGGCGCGGGCCATTGGCTTCACGGTGCGCAACGGCACCTATGCCAGCAACACGCCTACCCGCACTATTAACGTGACGGCCGTGCTCAACGCCCCGGCGCCGCTGCCCTACACCGAGGACTTTGAAACGGACGGGGAGGGCACCCGCTACACGGCCAGCACGTTTGCAAGCTCGGCCACCCAAACGGGCTTTTTCCGGGCTACCGCTAGCCCGCCCGTGGGGCCGGGAGGCGTGACACTCACCAACTCCACCTTTACCGGCTATAATGGCAGCGGCTACTGGTTTGGCCGGGGTGCCCGCTCCATCACCAACCCCACTTACCCGCTGAGCACCTTGCAGCTAGCCCCGGTGAATGCCACCAACACCATCAACCTGCGCTTTACGCTGCGCCTGGGCCGGGGCCAGGGTAGCCAGACCAGCGGCTGGGAGCCCGACGACTACGTAAAGTTATTTTACCGCACCAGCAGTACCGGCAACTGGGTGCTGTTCGGTGCGTTCTACGGCAACTACGTCACGGGGGAGTTGCGCCGCGATGCCAACCTGGACGGCCAGCCCGACGCCAATGGCACGCTGCTGACCTCCACGATGCAGGACGTGGTTTTTGGCACCAACAACGAGATTCCCAATAGTGCCGCCGTGGCTGCGCTGGATTTCAAAATCGAGACGGCCAGCGACGACGAGGAGGTGGTATTTGACTACATCCGCATCAGCGGCACGCGCCCCCCCACGGTGACGACGGCCACCCCTAGCGCCCTCACGGGCACCAGCGCCCTGCTGGGCGGCAACGTGACGGCCGACGGCGGCAGCGCCGTAACCGAGCGCGGGGTGGTGTACAGCACCACCAATACTACCCCCACTATCGGCGGCACCGGTGTAACGAAGGACGCGAACAGCACCACCGGCACGGGGGCTTTTTCCGAGACTATTGGGGGGCTAACGGCGGTCACGACGTACTACGTGCGGGCGTATGCCCTCAACACCGTGGGCACCAGCTACGGGGCCGTGCAAACCTTCACAACCCCGACCGCTATTACGTCGCTGGCGCGGGCCGGGGCTAGCCCCACCAACGCCGCCAGCGTGAGCTACACGCTGACCTTTGCAAACAGTGTAACCGGCTTGTCAGTCAGCAATTTCAGCCTGACGGCGCCTGGCCTGACCGGGGCCAGCATTGCCAGCGTAGCGGGCGCGGGCACGACCTACACCGTGGTGGTGAACACGGGCACCGGCGACGGGCTCCTGACGTTGAACCTGAGTAATACGGCTGGCTTGTCGGCTGGCGTGAGCAACGCGCTGCCTTTTGTGGGCGAAACCTACACCATCGACAAAACCGCCCCCACGACGACGACCGTTGGTATTCCGCCCGCGGCTACCTACGGCATTGGCCAGGTGCTGAGCTTCACCGTCAATTACTCGGAGGCCGTATTTGTGACGGGCACTCCCCAGATGCCTTTATATATAAACGGCCAAAGGCTGGCCAACTACGTGTCGGGCTCGGGCACCACGGCGCTGCTGTTTCAATACACCGTGCAGAGCGGCGACAACAATTTCAACGGTGCTTACCCGGGAGCGAACCTAGCGCTGAACGGCGGCACCATTCGGGACGCGGCTACCAATAATGCCGACCTCCGGCTCAACGGCGTGCCGACCTCCTTCGTGCTGGTCGATGGGGTAGCGCCCACGGTGACGAGCCTGACTGGCCCGGCCGCCTCGGGCACTACTATCGCCACAACGCCCTTCAGCTTCACGGTACGGTTCTCGGAAACTGTGACGAATTTCTCGGCCAGCGGCATCACCGTTACTAATGGCACCGTCACCAGCGGCCCCACTGGCACCACCGACTCTTACACGTTTACCGTGACGCCCACCACTCCCGGCACGGTAACTATGGTGGCTATTGCGGCCGGCGCGGCCAAGGACCAGGTGGGCAATCCCAACGCGGCGTCGGCACCGTACTCGCTGACTTATCTGCCGCCAAACGTGGCGCTTTCGGCCATCAGCGCCCGCACGCCCAGCCCCACGGCCACGGCTACGGTGAGCTACCAGGTGACCTTTTCGGGCAGCCTGACGGGGCTAGGCCCCAATAATTTTAACCTGACCACTACGGGCAGTGTCACGGGGGCCTCGGTGGCCAGCGTATCGGGCTCGGGCGCGACCTACACGGTGGTAGTGAACACCGGCACCGGCGATGGTACCCTCCGCCTGAACCTGAATAACAGCACCGGAACGGTCCCCGGTATCAGCGGCCTGCCCTACACCAGTGGCCCCGCCTACACTATCACTAAGAGCTTTGCGGCGGCACCTACTCTGCGCATTCAGGCAGCGGGCAGCCCCAGCGGCAACAGCGACGTGACGGCCTTCGTGGACCTAGTGCAGGTGCAGCAAAGCGGGGGAACGCTCTTCGCCAATGGTCTGCAAAATGGCAGCTTCGAAACCAACAACGTGCCCGCCGGTGGCTTCCTGTATTCGACCAGTACCCCGACCCCCGTTGTAGCATCACCCTGGACGTTCTCAACGCAGGCGGGCGTGTCGCGCAATGGTATCAACAACGGCTTCGGCTCGGTGGCGTTCGACGGCGATGCGGTCGCGCTGCTGCAAAGCTATAACGGCAACAACGGCAGCGTGTCGCAGGCCCTGGCCGTGCCCACGGGCAGCTACCAGGTCAGCTTCTCGGCCGCCCAGCGGACCAACAACAACAGCAGTGACCAGGTAGTAAACGTGTACCTGGTGCAAGGCACCCCCGTGTTCATGGGCAGCATTCAGCCCAGCAGCGCTGGCTCCTACCAGTCCTTCACCTCGGCTTCGTTCAACGTGACAGCCCCGGCCCTAACGGCGACGGTGAGTACCACGTCGGCCAGCCCGACCAGCATTTTGCCCATTCCCTTCGCGGTAAGCTTCTCGCCGCTGAGCGTGGGCAGCACCTTCACGGTTTCGGACGTGACGGTGACGGGCGGCACGCTGACCAGCGGCAGCTTCGCGGGGAGCGGCAACGGCCCCTACACCTTTACCGTGACACCCAGCGGCCCGGGTACCGTGTCGGTGAGCGTGGCCGCCGGTGTGGCCAGCGACGCCAACAACACCTTCAACTCGGCCAGCAATACGGTGAACGTGCAGTTTCAGGCGCCCACCATCACGGTGGCCCCGGCCACGCTGCCGGGCGGCACGCAAGGCGTGGCCTACAGCCAGACGCTGACCGCGTCGGGCGGCACGGCGCCCTATACCTTCTCCTTCACCGGCGCCTTGCCCACGGGCCTAACACTGACGCCGGCCGGCCTGCTCTCGGGCACGCCCACAGCCACCGGCCCGTTCACCTTCACGGTCACGGCCACCGACGCCTCGGCCACCCCGGGCCCCTTTACCGGCACCCGTTCGTATTCGCTCACCATCGGCTATCCCGACTTGGTTATCAGCACCAGCGGCCAAATCGTGCCGGCGGGCACCTACCATAGCCTTACGGTGCAGCGCGGGGGGGTAGGTACCCTCGCGGGCGACGTAACCGTAACTAGCGATGTGACGGTGCAAAGCGGCGGCGTGCTCAACGACGGCTGCGCACTCATCAGTGGGACGGGCAGCTTCACGCTGGCGGCGGGCGGCACGCTGAGTATCTGCTCGGCGCAGGGCATTAGCAACAGTGGCACCACGGGCACGGTCCAGGTTACCGGCACCCGTAGCTTCAATACTGATGCGCTCTATACGTACACCGGCAGCGTCGCGCAGATGACCGGCACGGGTCTGCCGTCCACCGTGCGGGCGCTCACGCTTATCAACCCAGCCGGGCTGAGCTTGACTAATGCCCTAGTGACGACCACCGCGGCGACCTTTACCAGTGGCGTCCTTACCACCGGGGCCAACACCCTGACGCTGGGCAGTGGGGCCACCCTTAGTGAGGATGCCGACGGCTACGTCACGGGCACGGTGCTGGCCACGCGCAGCTTGGCCACCGCTGGCAGCCCGGAAGCCTTCGGCGGGTTGGGCCTCATGCTCACGCCCAGCGGCACTACCTTACCGGGCAGCACGCTCGTGCGGCGCGTCACGGGTACGGCGCTGAGCGGAACTAGCAACAGCAGGAGCATCACGCGCTATTTTGACATTCAGCCCACGGTCAAAACAGGCCTGAACGTGGCGCTGGTGCTCACGGCCCGTGACGACGAGCGCAACGGTATTGCCCCGGCCAACCTACGCTTATTCAAGAGCGAGAACAACGGAACTAGTTGGCTACTTCAGCCGGCTACTTATGGCACCGCGACGGCCAATGGCCTGACGACCTACTCGGCCAGCCTAAGTGGCATTAGCGATTTCTCCCTCTGGACCCTGGGCGATGCCGCTGCGCCACTGCCCGTCACGCTCACCAGATTCCAGGGCCTATTGCAGGATGAAAACCTAGCAGTGCTGCGCTGGGCCACGGCCTCCGAACTGCACAGTTCATACTTCGCCGTGGAGCGCAGTCTGGACGGGCACACCTTCGTCGAGGTAGGGCGCGTCGCAGCGGCTGGTACCAGCTTTTTGGCTCACACCTACGAGCTACGTGACCCGCTGCGTCTGACGGGCCTAACGTACTACCGCCTGCGGCAAGTTGACACCGATAAATCGGCCACGTATAGCCAAGTAATCACTCTTGCGCCAAGTACGCATCCAGCGGTGGCGGTAAGTGTCTACCCCAATCCACGCCTTGGTATGGCCATAACCAACGTGACGGTACGGGGCCTAGCCACCCAACGGCTCACGGTCCAGGTAACGGATATGCTCGGGCGGGCAGTGAGCAGCCAGCCGTTTACGCCGGCTACGTCTCAAGCTATCTTGCCGCTCGCGTTGCCGGCCGACCTGGCGGCAGGCGTATATAGTGTGAGCGTGAGCGCGGGCCCCCAGACCTGGACCACGCGTTTAATAATTGCGCCCTAGTAATCAGTTGCTGCACAAAAAGGCTCGAATTACTTCAGTTCGGGCCTTTTTTATTGCTCTCTGAAACCTGATTGTCGGCTGGGCAACGGCGAAACGGGGCGCGTGTTGGACAAGACGGTCCACCTATACATTTTTTCACCCCTTAACAAGGCAGTTGTGGGGGCTTTTGGGCAGGAAAGTAGGGGTAAAAAATGCGTTATCTTAACTCGCAAACCATCTCCGTTTTTAAGTATTCTGCAACCCACTGTTTACAAATGCGTTATTCGAAAAACAAGGCCTGCTAAGTCGGCTCTGACCGGCCTACGGGCGGCCTGCGTAGCAGCTGCTCAACACGGGCGCAAATGCCCTATTGGCGGCTGCTCTTTTGCGGCCTGTTAACCGCCCAATGTGGGCGCTACTTTACGTATTGGAAATTATAGGACGCTTTAAGGTGCAGTGTCTGTTGCAGAACTAGGTCTAGGCCATTGCACATTGCTGCTAGGAGAGCATCAAAAAGTATGGGGCAGCCGGATTAAGTAGCCAGTTGGCAGTTATTCCAAAACCAGAAAATCAAGCGCTTTGGTTACGTCTGTACTGAACAAAAATGGAATTGCCTCACACTTTTTGATGCTCTACTAAATGTATAGTCCCAGGGAGTGATGGTGTATTTTCAGGTCTTGAATTTCGCACGCACCAATGGGACAAATACTCCACGGCAGCGCCCGCACAACGCAGGCAGTACGGCGCGCTATCCAACA
>Ga0160427_10000051_pt1 | contig 112998 bp, 94 predicted proteins | sample SolpanmetagenomL_FD_108194 | JGI IMG/M metagenome (GOLD analysis project Ga0160427, IMG submission 108194) | Solar panel surface microbial communities from Lawrence Berkeley National Laboratory, California, USA - L | ecosystem: Engineered > Built environment > Solar panel > Unclassified ...
GATTTTACGCCCATTGAACTGGCGTTCAGCAAGCTCAAAACTCACTTGCGCACGGCCGCTGCTCGTACCCGCGAGGCGCTGAAGACCGCCTTGGATGCGGCCTTAGCTTGGATAACGGCCGACAATGCGCAAAACTGGTTTGGCCACTGTGGCTATCATGTACACTGACTCCGAATATGCTCTATCTCGCACTCACTGGCCCAGATTGTGGACTCAGACTGCATCTACGTAATGAAAAAGGGCGAGGCCGTGGAGCACGGCACCCACCTGTCCCTCTACGAGCAGCGCGGCACTTACCGCGAAATCTTCGATGCCTCGGCCCGTAGCCTCAATATCGGCAAGCTAGCCAAAACCCTGGCCGACGACGGCGACGATGTGCTGGATACGGCGCTGTAGAGTAAGTTTATATGTGAATAAATAGCAAAAATTATGAATATAGGACCGGAAGCTCAGAGAGCGCTTGAAATTTTTGCATTATACAATAAGAAAAATTTGTCTATCAATTTGCTTGAATACCAAGAATTGTTAGATGCATTAATTTATTGTAATGAGGCCATTGCTGAATCTAAGCAAAAGTTTCCAGATTGGTGGACTTATAGTGATACTATAGTTGCTAAATTTGTAATGCACTCTAATACACTGTATAACATAGGATTGGGAACTTGTATAAATTCTAATTATTTTAAAGAATTTAGTGGTAGTAAGTATATTGATGTTCCATCTTTAAAAATAATTCTTCGCGCTCAACTTGAATCATTTTTAATGTTTAATTACATATACGTGAATCCAACATCATATTTGGAGAAGGAATTTAGATTTGATACATGGATGTATACAAGCTTGCTTGAACGTAGTTTAATTGAGAGTGATTCGGCAGTTGCAGTTAAGAGACGTCAAGACAATTTATTAGCATTGCAAAATATTAGAGATAGTATCGAGAATTCTGTATACTTCGCTCAATTATCAAGAAGTCAGCAAAATACTTTTCTGAGAAAGGGACATGCAAGACTTTATAAATCTTGGAAGTCAATTATGGATGAAACAGAATTTGCTAAAAATGGAGTTATGGCTATGTTCTATAGTTTAATTTCTAATTATGCTCATACTGAGGGTTTGAGTGTGCTGCAAATGAAGCAGTTAAATTTTGCGTATGACGACAAGAATGAGCAAGCTAATATAAATATATTCTTGTCAAAGCAACTGATATGCAGCTTGATAATATCGCTTACTAAGTTATATGATGTGGTAAAGCTGAGGTTTAATACATTGCCTGATAGAGACAAGCTGGCCATAAACATTTATGCTGGTATGTCTAAGAAATGAACTTTAATAACTTATATTTTATGTAATTACATGGACAGCCCCTCCACTCGGAGGAGCGGCCCGTTTTCATATAATGCCCTAGGCCACGCACCGCTGCCCGTAGCGCTGCCAGGCCCAGTAAGCGCCTGCTAGCAGTACCAGCCCTAGTACTACCAATAAGGTCACTTTCCAGGGGGAGGTGGGGCGGGAGCCGCTGATTTTGCCGGTTTGGCCATTGATGAGGAAGTGGTAGAGCTGGCCGCGGTACACGTAGGCGCACAGCCACAGGGGCAATAGTAGGTGTTTGAACGACTCGTCGGAGAGGGTCGTGCGGACGTCCAGGCTGCGCTGCTCGTCGCCGCCCAGCTCGTTGGAGCAGGCGTCGTGCTCGCGCTCGCGGATGATGGTGCGGGCTTGCGCTAGGCCCGCTTGCAGGTCGATGCTGTAGACCTCGGCCTCCCAACCTAGCAGCACGCGCGGGTCGTAGTCTACCACCTCGGGCAAGTAAAAGTCCTGCTGCACCTCGCCTAGGGCCAGGGTTTGCTGCTGTAGGCTAGTGGAAGCTACCAGTAGCACGTCGTCGTAAAACTGACCGTGGGTGCCGTTGTGGTAGCTCCAGCGGGTGTGGCGCTCCTGGCGCGTCACGGTGCGGCCCTGGCTGTCGCGCTCGGTTACGGTTTCGTAGTAGTAGGTGCCCCGCTCGCCGCTCCACGTGGAGTGGGCATGGGCGTCTACCGTCCAGAAGGGCAGGTAAATGCCGTGCAGATTGTTGAGCACGGCGCCCGCCTTGAGGTCGTTGGGCGCCAGCCAGCCGTTGCCAATCCAGCGCTGAAACACCCCTAGGGCGGCCTCGCGCCCCAGGCAGAAGGGCAGCACCCCAGCCGGCTCGATAAGCCGGGTGCGCTGCGCCTCGGGGTTGATAGCGTGGTTGCCGCAGAAGCCGCAGCTGAGGGTAGGGGCCTCGGCGCTGACGCGGGTGCGGGCACCGCAGCTAGCGCAGCAAAACAGCCGCTCCTCAACCACGCGGTCGGGGCGTAGCTCTTGGCTTACCAAGCTCTTGCCCAAGGGGTTTTCGCGCAGCTTGGTGTACGTAAACGCCACAGGCTGCGTGGCGCTGCAGTGGGTGCAGGCCAGCTGCTGCGTTTCGGCCCGGAACGTGAGCTGCGAGCCGCACGCCGCGCAGGGAGCCCGCAGCAAGTCTTCCTGCCGCAGCTCGCGCAGGGCCTGTTCGGTAGTAGGGGTCATGCGCAGAAGGGCATGAGTAAGAATGAAATACGCAGAAGAATGAACAAGCTTATTTTGCTACGCGTACGCAAGGGCCTTTGCTAACTCGTGCACGAGAAAGGACACCTCGGCTAGCGCAGCAGCAGTACTGCCACTGTTCATAGCCGCGCCAGCAGCTCGGCTTTTTTGGCGTTGAATTCCTCCTCGGTCAGGATGCCGTCGGCCTTGAGCTGGCCTAGCTCGCGCAGTAGCTGCATGGTTTGGGCACGGTCGGGGGCGTTGGCGGGGGTGGCGGGCGAGGCGCCCGCAGCGGGCGCCGTGGCTTGGCCCAGCATGTTGCCTAGGCCCCCCAGCAGCACCGCAGCCCCGCCTATGCCACCGGGCTGCTCGGCGGCTTTCTCCACGGCCAGCCCCGCCTGAAACTGCTGGAAGCGGGCCATGTCGCCGGCCATGCCCATTTGGGTGGTCTTGTCGAGGAAGGCTTCTACCTCGGGCGGCAGGCTGGCGTTTTCGAGGTAAAAGCGGGTTAGTTCCAGGCCGTAGGCGCCGAAGTCGTCTTGCAGCAGCGGACGCAGGCGCTCGCCTAGCTCCTGGTAGTTGCGGGCCAGGTCGAGCACCGACACGCCGGCCTCGGCCAACGTATCCGAAAACTTATTGACGATGGCCGAGCGCAACTGTCCCTCCACGTCGGCAATGCGCACCAGCGGCGTGGTGCCGGCAAATTCGGTCAGGAACTTGGTGGCCTCCGTTACGCGCAGCGCAAACGTGCCAAAGGCCCGCACCCGCACCTGCTTAAACTCGGGGTCGCGCAGGATTACCGGATTGGGCGTGCCCCATTTCAAGTTCGTGAATTGCCGGGTGGAAACAAAATAGACGTCCACCTTAAACGGGGAATCGAACCCGTATTTCCAGCCCCGTAGCGTGGTGAGCACCGGTAGGTTGGGCGTGCTCAGCTCGTAGCGCCCCGGCCCAAACACGTCGGCCACCCGCCCCTGGTCGAGCAAAATAGCCAGCTGCGACTCGCGAACCGTCAGCTGGGCGCCGTTCTTGATTTCGTTGTCGCGGTCGGGAAATTTCCAGATTACCGCGTCGGTAGACGTGTCTACCCACTCAATGATATCAATCAGCTCGCCACGAATGAAATCAAACAGTCCCATAGCCAGAAGGCGGAAAAGGTGAAAACCAGCTGCAACCTAAGCACGGCTTCCGATACGAAGCCGGCCCTAGGGGCTGGTTCGCGCCCGTAGCCTCGGCATTACAGCGGCGGCCAGCAAAAAGGCCGCTTCCCCGAGCGGAGAAGCGGCCTCTGACATAATGCCCTAGGGCAATGGGCAATTACTTGCCGCCAAACAGGAAGCCCACGTAGCCTTGGAAGGCCGAGTTGCGGGCATTGCGGAAGTCGTTGTTGCTGTAACCGTCTTTCGAGAAGTCGGTGAAGGCGCCGTTGTAGCGCACCCCAATCAGGAAGCCCTGCTCAGACTGGTAGCCGAGGCCGCCCACGTAGCCTAGCTCGTTGCGCTGTACATTGCTCAGGTCCGACGTGCCCGAGTTGGCATTGCTCACCTGCCCGTTAATAGTTTGCTGGCGATTATTGCTGATATTCAGCAAGTAGCTGTACTGAGGGCCTAGCTCAAAGAAGACACCCTGGGTTTTAATCTTCACCAGCACCGGCACCTGCAGGTAGTCGTAGCGCACGTTGCCCGTGTTGCGCACGTTATTACCCAGAATAGTGAACGACTGGTCGGCGTACTTAAAGCCCATCTGCGAGTACAGCACCTCAGGCTGGATAGAAAGGAAGTCCTTGTCTAAGAGCCCGATGTTGAGCATAACACCGCCCTGGAAGCCCCAGCGGTTCTTGTACTGGTCCTGGTTTACTACGTCGCCAGACAGATTGGACAGGTTGGCGCCGGCTTTCACGCCAAATTTGATAGACTGGGCTTGGGCCGATGCAGCCGAGAACAGGCCGGCAGCAGCCAATAAGAGTAGTTTTTTCATGATGCCACCTACGTAGGTGATAGAAATAGAGTTTATTCGGCGGTCAAACTGCTTGCGCCAACTACTGCCCAGCTTAGCTAATGGCATGCCAACCTGGTGATACGGCCTAGGGCTACTAAGTGTGCTTTGGCAGCAGGTACTCGTGCACCGGCACGCCGAACCTGATGGCCAATTGCCGCGCGGTAGCTCGAGCCAGCTCTACCTTGCCCACCCTGAAGCGGCCGGCGATGAGGCCAGTAGCTGAGTTATGAAGAGAAAGCATGACAACAAGCCTCCGATAGATAATAACGTGGCTTGTTCCTTTAACTAAAGACACGTTGTCACGCTCCGAAAAGTATTTCAACGTAACGCCCACTACCAGCGGCAGCGCCTGCCATTGGCCAATTTTCAGGCCCAGCAACCTGAAATACCGGCGATACTGCTAATTATCCGGGCTGATTTCGAGTATGGGCGTGCTGGCGCGTGTACCCACCAAAGCCAGCACTAGTATTCCGAGTATCCCTAGGGATATTTCTGGAAGCAGTGGATAGCCGTTGAGACCAGTGTCTAGCAGCAGTAGTAAGCAAGATGCTGGCATCCTGCTATACCTTCAGCAAAGCCGCCTCGCGGTGCCCGGCCAGCTGCTGCCACAGCAGGATGAGCACCGACTGTACCGTGTAGTCGATGTTGTTCTGCCGGCCCCGGTCTAGGCTGAACTGCCGGCTGACGGTGCCCGCCGGCGTGGCGCAGGCGATGCAGATGGTGCCCACCGGCTTGAGGAGCGTGCCGCCGCCCGGGCCCGCAATGCCGCTGGTAGCCAGGGCCACATCCACCCCTAGGCGGGCGCGGGTGCCCTCGGCCATCTCGCGCACGGTGGCTTCGCTCACGGCGCCGTGCTGGGCCAGGGTTTCGGCGTTCACGCCCAGCAGGCCCTCCTTTACGTCGTTGGCGTAGGCCACCACGCTGCCCCGGAAATAAGCCGAGCTGCCCGGCACGCTAGTGAGGCGCGCGGCCACCGCGCCGCCCGTGCAGCTTTCGGCCGTGCCCAGCTGCCAGTTCTTTTGCTGCAGCAGCTTCCCCAGCACTACCTCCAGTGGCGTATCCTCCTCGGCAAAAATGTAGTCGCCGATGCGCTCGCGCAGCGCGGGCAGCAGTGCCAGCATGCGGCCGCGCAGGTCGGGCTGGCCATCGGGGTGGCCCGTGAGGCGCAGGCGCACGCTGCCCAGGCTGGGCAGGTAGGCCAGCTTCACGTTGGGCGGCAGGGCAGCTTCCCAGTCCTTGATTTTCTCGGCCAGAAACGACTCGCCCAGGCCAGCCGTCATCACCACCACGTGCTCGATGGCAGCGAGGTTGAACTTGCTTTGCAGGCGGGGCAGCACCTCGTCCGTCATGAGGCGCTTCATCTCGAAGGGCACGCCGGGCATGCTGATAAACACCGTGCCCTGGTCCTCCAGCCACATGCCGGGCGCGGTGCCCACGGCGTTGTGCAGCACCTCGCACCCCTCGGGCACCAGCGCCTGCTGGCGGTTCACGTCGAGCATGGGCCGGTTGAAGCGCCGAAAAATCTCCTCCACGTGGCGCAGCGTGGGCTCGTGCAGCACCAGCTCGCGGCCGAAGTAGCGGGCTAGCACGTGCTTAGTCAAGTCGTCTTTGGTGGGCCCTAGGCCCCCGGTGGTGAGGATGACGCGGGCCCGCTGCCGCGCCTGGTCGAGGGCAGCCACTATCTCGTCGGCCCGGTCGCTGACGCTCGTTATCTGGCGCACGCGCAGGCCTAGGCGGCCCAGCTGCTGGCCCATAAAGGCCGAATTGGTATCAACGACCTGCCCGTAGAGCAGCTCGTCGCCAATAGTCATGATTTCAACGTCCATGCGGGAGGGGAGGGGAAGTTTGGCAAGGTTTTGTAGGCAACTTTGCAGGCTAGTACCAGACCCAATTTCTTACCTACAGGTTTTGCCTGCTACGTTATTTCTTTCCTTCAGCTAATGAAAAATTTCCTGTTAGCCGCTGCCTTGCTGGCGTCGGTGCCCGCCGTGGCCCAAACCAAAAAAGCCACCACGACTAAAAAGACGACTACCACCAAGAAAACCACCACGCCGGCTAAAAAAACTACTACGACCAAAACGGCTACAACCACTAAAGCCGCTGCCACGCCGGCCCCCGCCCCCGCGCCGGCGCCGCTCACCCAAGACCAGGCGGCGGCCGGCCTGCGCGAGGCCCTGACCACGGGCATCACCAAGGCAGTGGCGTTTGCGTCGGAGGCCGATGGCTTCAACCTCAACGACGACATCCGCATCCAGTTTCCGCCCGATGCGCAGCTCGTGGCCACCACCCTCAGCGCCCTGCCCGGCCCCGTGGGCAAGCAGGCCGTAGAGCAAGCCACCAACCTGCTGAACCGCGCCGCCGAGACCGCCGCCCCCGCCGCCAAGGATATTTTCCTCAATGCCCTGCAGCAGCTCACCTTCAGCGACGCGCTGGCCCTGGCTACCAGCAGCCAGAAAGACGCCGCCACCCAGCTGCTGCGCAAAAACTCGGAAACGGCCCTCACCGCCGCCCTACGCCCCAGCATCGTGCAAAGCCTCGACCAGGTGGGCGCCAACGCGGCCTACAAGAAGCTCATCGACCGCTACAACAAAATTCCGCTGATGACGCCGGCCAAAACCGACCTGACCGACTACGTGACGGCCCAAACGGTGGATGGCCTCTTCATTTTGCTGGCCCAGCAGGAAGCCAAAATCCGCCAGAACCCGGCCGCCCAAACCAGCGCCATTCTGCAGCAGGTCTTCGGGCGCAAGTAGGCCCTAGGGCTGGCCGCCTCGCCCGGTCGATACACTTCGCCGGTTCATCGACCAAAGTCCCGCCCCGGTAGCGCCGCTGCCGGGGCTTTTTGCGTGCGTTAAACCCAGGGCAGAGCTTTGAGTCAAATCCGCGTTGCAAAATGCCTAATATGTTGACTTAATGAAGATTACACACTTGCTAGCAATGGGCTTAAGCCTGCTCGCTGGGCTGAGCGCCTGCCACCGCGATGCCGATGAGCTAGCGGCCCCCGCCATCGTGGTGCCCCTGCACTTGCACCTGGGCAGTGGCACGGTGGTGCTCAACCCCACGGGCTACGCCCCGCTGGCGGCGCAGCTTACGTTCACCGATACGCTGGCGGGCCACGTGCGGCTGGTGGTGCACGGCCAGCACGGGGCCGCTTCCGACGTGGTGCACGAGTTCAGCGACCAAGGTACGACCCACCAGGTGCCCGTGCTGGGCCTCTACGCCGACTTCGCCAATACCGTAGAGGTGCAGCTTATAAATCCGGGCGGCCAGGTGCTGGTCGATACCACCCTCATCATTCAGACCGGGCCGCTGCCGCCCAACCTGCCTACCATCACGGCTACCGAGCAGAACGGGATGACCCTAGGGGCTGCTTTCTCGCTGGTCAGCAACTTCAGCGCGACCAGTCCGCGCATGCCGCTGATGGTGGACAACTACGGCGACATCCGCTGGGTGCTCGACTACCGCACCAGCCCCGAGCTGGCCGAGCTGAACTACGACTGCGGCATCAACCGCCTCCAAAACGGCAATTTTTACTTCGGCAACATCACCACCAGCCGCCTCTACGAGGTCGATGCGTTTGGCGCCATCGTCAACCGCTGGGACTTGCCGGGCTACGCCTTTCACCACGAGATGTACGAGAAGCCCGACGGCAACTTCCTGGTGTCGGTGAGCAAGACGGGGAGCACCCACGCCGATGGCTCGCCCAGCGACGAAGACTACGTGGTGGAGGTGGACCGCCACGCCAACCAGCTGGTGCAGGTGTGGGACCTGAAGCAGAGCTACGACGAAACCCGGCACTCGCTCGAAACCGACCCGCTGGACTGGATACACGTGAACGCCCTGCTCTACGACCCCAGCGACAACACCATCCTCGTGTCGGGCCGCTACCAGGGCGTAGCCAAGCTCACCTACAGCAACCGGGTGGTGTGGATGCTGGCCCCGCACCGGGGCTGGAAAACCAACCACCAGGGCCAAAACCTGCCTAACCTGCTGCTGAACCCGCTCGACGCCAGCGGCCAGGCCATTGCCGATACGGCCGTAGTGAGCGGCGCCGCCAACCACCCCGATTTTGAGTGGAACTGGTACCAGCACTCCATCCAGCTGATGCCCAACGGCGACCTGCTGCTGTTTGACAATGGCAGCAACCGCAACTTCGTGCGCAACGCCCCCACGCACTACAGCCGCGCCGTGGAGTACCGCATCAACGCCGCGGCCCGCACCGTGCAGCAAATCTGGACCTACGGCGAGGACCGCGGCGCCGACACGTTCTCCACCATTGTGTCGCGCGTGCAGTACCTGCCGGCCGTCAACCACATCATGTTCTGCCCCGGCTACGACGTGCCCAACACCAGCGGGACGGGCGGCAAAATCATCGAAATCGACTACGCCACCAAGCAGCCCCTGTTGCAGCTCGAGCTATCGGCCGCCAACCAATGGGGTTTCCACCGGGCGCAGCGAATGGGCCTGTACCCGTAATAACAAGATGGACGCTAACGGTGAATGCCGTTCTGAGAAGCCTAGGGCCCATCAGAACGGCACTTACCGTTAGTGTCTAACAAGTAATCCCGCTTAGTAGTCGCTGTCGTAGTCGTCGCCGCGGCTGGCGCGGCGCGAGCTGCCACCAAAAGCTTCCTCGTCATCGTCTTCGTCCGTGCCGAAGTCGTCGTCATCGTCGTCGAGGCGGCTTAGGCTGCTGGTCCCGTCGGGGTCTTCCGCGGCTTCGGCCGTGGTAAATTCATCTTCCGTCATGGAAGCCAAGTCAAGGGCTTCGTCGTGCGATGAGCCGGTATCGCGCCACATCAGGTAGTCGGCGTACTTGGCCGATAGCTGGTCTTCGCCCGAGCCCCGCGTTTTGGCTCCGCCCGAGCGGGCGTAAGAATCGAGGCTTTCGTCGTCTTCGAGGTTGTCGTCGTCCAGGTTATCGTACTGTCGCATGGTAAAAAGGGCAGTAGAAGGTGAGTAAGTAATAGATTTACGGGCGGCGAAGATACGGGCGAGTCCGAAATTGGGTTGGCGCCCGGTCGCTTTTCCTGGCTGGCCCGGCAAGCAAAAACCGCCGACGCGGCACTTGCAGGCCCTAGGGGCCACCCGCGCCGTAGCCCGGTCGCAGGGCCGGCCAGGCCAGCGACCAGGCTACGGGAGCAAGGCGGCAATTTAGGGGAGCCGGCTGGTCGCTGCTACCCATCTTTAGGCCAAGCGCTTAGCAATACCAAAACGGGGTAGAGCGGTAATTGCGACGGGTTATGCTTGCACTTGGATGATGATAACTTAAGACTGAATAGGGTTCCTTAGAGTATATTGCTACTCCCAAAGTCATTGACTCCCTGGAAATAGCCTGTTGCTACGGTAGCTGCTTCGCTTGGCTGCCTGTTAGGGCAGCCAAGCGAAGCAGCTAAGAATTAGGCCGGGTTTTTGTTACGCCAGCGTTAAGACCGCTCAACCGCTCAGCTAGGAACGCTGGGCTGGGGTTCGTTCCACACTTCTCCCTCCCCTCCCATCCCATTGATAACTGTTACCCAATCTTATTTGCCGCCCCTCGACGAGTACGTAACCTACTTGACCGGGGTGTGGGAACGGGCGCGCCTGACCAATAACGGCCCCCTGCTGCTGCAATTAGAGGCCGAGCTAAGCCGCTACCTCGCCATTCCCTACGTGCACGTAACGGCCAACGGCACCGTGGCCCTGCAGCTGGCCATCCGGGCCCTAGGGCTGGCGGGCGAAATACTCACGACGCCGTTCTCCTACGTGGCTACTACCTCGGCCATCCTGTGGGAAAACTGCACGCCGGTGTTCGTTGACATCGACCCCCACACGTTTTGCCTCGATGCCACGCTGCTGGAAGCCGCCATTACGCCCCGCACCTGCGCCATCCTGGCCACGCACGTGTACGGCCTGCCCTGCGACGTGGAAGCCATCGAGGCCGTGGCGCAGCGCCACCAGCTCAAGGTTATCTACGACGGGGCGCACGCCTTCGGCACCAAGGTGCGGGGCCGCTCGCTGCTGAGCTACGGCGACGTGGCCACGTGCAGCTTCCACGCTACCAAGCTTTTCCACATGGGCGAGGGCGGCGCGGTGCTGGTGCACGACCAGCAGCTGGCCATCGAAATTAACCTGCTCAAATCGTTTGGGCACGTCGGCGACGAGCATCTGTCCCTGGGTATCAACGGCAAAAACTCGGAGCTGCACGCCGCCATGGGGTTGTGCCTGCTGCCGCGGGTGCCCGACTTCATCCGGGAGCGGGCCACCCTCTACCACCAGTACCGGCGCGCGCTGGCCGGCCTGCCGCTCGCCTACCCGGTAGTGCCCGCTGATACCGAGTACAACTACGCCTTCTTCCCGGTGGTGCTGGAAGACGAAACCGCGCTGCTGCACGTGAAGGCGCTGCTGGCCGAGCACGACATTGATACCCGCCGCTACTTCTACCCCTCGCTCAACCTGCTGCCCTACGTTGCCGGCGCCAGCTGCCCCGTATCCGAGGATATTTCCCGGCGGGTGCTGTGCCTGCCTTTTTACCCGCAGCTTGGGGCCGAGCAGGTGAGTCGTATCGCGGGCCTGGTGCGGCACGCCCTGGTGGGCCTGGTGCCAGCCTGCTAGTCTTTTCCTTCGCTTTGCCCTTCTCCTACTTGCAAGCTGCTATGGCCCTGCAACTTCCCACCGTCAGCGTTGTGGTGCTGGCGTATAACCACGAATTGTATCTGCGGCAGGCACTCGACAGCGTGCTAGCCCAGCAAACGACCTTCACCTGCGAAGTAATCGTGGGGGAGGACTGCTCGACCGATGCCACGCGGGCCATTGTGCGCGAGTACGCGGCGCGCTACCCCGAGCAGCTACAGCCCCTCTACCAGCCGCACAACGTGGGCATGGGCCTCAACTTTAAAGCCTGCCTGGCGCGCTGCCGGGGCCGCTACATTGCCCTGCTCGAAGGCGACGACTACTGGACCAGCCCGCACAAGCTGCAGCGGCAGGTGACGTGGCTGGACCAGCACCCCGACTTTACGCTGTGCTTCCACCCGGTGCTGGACCTGCACCCCGACGGCACCCTGGTTTCGCCTTCGCCCGGCAAGTTCAGCCAGGACGTGTACGAGTTTGCCGACCTGCTGCGCCCCATCTACACCATCGTGAGCACCGGCTCTCTGGTGCTGCGCAATGTGCTGCCCACCTGGCCCGAGTGGCTGTTCACGGTCAAGCCCATCGACTTCGCGCTGGTGTTGCTCTACGCCGAGCACGGCCGGGCCAAGCTGCTGCCCGAGGCCATGAGCGTGTACCGCATCCACGCGGGCGGCATCTGGTCGGGCGCGGCGCGGCACCTCAACCTCAAGAGCTTTTTGCTGATGTACGAGCAGCTGGGCCAGCACTACGCCCGCAGCCCGCACGCGCCCCGCCTGCGCCGCCACCTCTACGACCTGTGCCTGACGACGGCCAACGTGTACGCCAACCTGGGCTACTCGGCCGGGGCCAGCGGGTTTCTGGGCCGGGCCATGCGCCTGGGGCCGCCCCTGAGCCGGCAGGCCGTGCAGAGCCTGGTGGGGGCGGGCCTGCGGCTGGCTCGCAGCCTGGCACGGCTCCCGCAGTCGCAGCAGCAGCTACTCACCACCCAGCCCCCGGTTTCGGCTTCGGCGCAGCCCTAGGGCTCCGGCACGGCCCTAAGGGCACTACCTCGGCCGGTTGTGGCCGGGAGCCTAGGGCGGGCGCCACCCACTCCTTGCTACCTCATTACTTCTATGCTGGCAACCTTGCGGGCCCACTCGCACCAGTCGAAGCTGCTGCGAAAGTTTCAGCGCGTGTACGATAAACAGGTCGATGGCATCGGGCTGGCGGTATTTCGCATCGTGTTTTGCAGCGTGCTGCTGCTCGACGTGGGGCACCTGTTCTACTTCCGCCACCTCATCTTTGACGTGGTGCCCTTCATCGAGGTGTCAGAAATCGGCTTCACGGCCCCGCTGCTGCTGTGGATGGCTACGCTGCTGCTGCTGGTGCTGGGGCTGCATACCCGCGCAGCGGCCGTGGTGAACTACGGCTTCGCGCTGGTGCTGTTTTCGTCCCTGAAAACCTACGCCTACATGATGACGCCGGTGTACATCAGCATCAGCTTTTTGTTTCTGTTTCTGCCCATCAGCCGGCGCCTGTCGCTCGACCGGCTGCGGCTGCGGCTGCGCTACGCCGATGCCCGCGGCGGCTACGAGCCCCGCGCCACCGTCAGCCAGCTGGCTTACTATGTGCCCGTGGTGGTGGGCATCGCCTTCGTGTACTTCGACTCGGCCCTCTACAAGCTCACCTCGCCCATGTGGCTGAGCGGGCTCGGGATGTGGAAGACGCTCTCGCTGCCCTACGAAACCCCCTTCAACCCCACCTACGTGCTTAATCATGAGTGGCTGGTTAAGTTCCTGGGCTATCTCACGCTGGTGTTCGAGTTCTTTTTCCTGTTTCTGTTTCCCTTCCGCAGGTACCGGCCGCTGCTGCTGCTGATAGGGGTGGGGCTGCACCTGGGTATTCTCGTCACGCTGGCCCTGCCGCTGTTTGCCCTGGGCTTCGGCAGCCTCTACGTGCTGATGGTGCCCCTAGGGTTCTGGCGCCGGCTGCGGTGGGTGCCCGCTCGCCTCGCTACTCCCCGGCTGACGGTGTACTACGATGCCAGCGGGCTGCTGTACGTGCGCACGCGCCTGGTGCTGGAGCAGCTGGACAGGCGTGGGGCAGTGCGTTTTCGGCCTTTGGCCGACGCTGTGCACGACCCGGCCTTGCCGCCGGAACTGGCCGCCCAGCCAGCTGCTTTCTACGGCGTTGGCCCTAGGGGGCAGGTATACCGAGGGTTCGATGCCTGCCTGCAAGTACTGCGGGCGGTGGGCTGGCTGGCGCCGCTGGCGTGGCTGCTGCGGCTGCCGGGCTTCTACCAGTTGGGGCAGGCGGCAGTTGGCTTCGTGGCCCGCAACCGCCTTGCCGCTGGCAGCCAAGGTATTGCCCCGGCCAGCCGGCCAGAGCAGCGCAACACGGAAACCCGCCTGATGACGCACAAGCTTCAGCTGGCGGGGGCAGCCCTCGGGGTGGCGGGGCTGGTGCTGCTGCAGGGGCTGGTGTCGTACAATACCCCGCTGGTGCTGCTGCTGCGGCGCAACTCGGGCCTGGAGGGCACCCTGCCGGGGCGGGCCCTGGCCCGCGCCTCGGTGGCGGTAGAGGGCCCGGCGCGCAATTTCTTCGGCATCGCCAACCACCCCATTGCCCTCGACGAGCACTTCGCCGGCTACACGCGCCTGGTGGCCGTCACTTACACTGGCCCCGATGGCGTCGAGCAGTTTCTGCCCATTACCCGGCCCAGCGGCCAGCCGGGCGCCTACCTGTCGGGCGCCGTGTGGCTGAAGTGGACCTACGGCGTCATTAGCCGGCGCATCGACCAGGCCCGCCTCGAAAAAGGCATTCGCAGCTTCACCGCCTTCTGGGCCCAGCAGCACCACGTCGACCTCAATAACTGCCAGTTTAGAGTGAAAGTGAAGAAGATAGCCGAGCCCACCCGGTGGCAACCCGGTTTTCTAAATCAGCAGTTGCAGCCCGTCTGGCGCGATGCCGGCTCCGTAACGTGGCGCAATCAGCAGTTTACGGCGCACCTGGTAAATGTGGGAACGCTTTAAAGCAGCACTTAGAAAAGCCGTGCGGGCTAGGTAGCAAGCCAACTCATTTTATTCTTAACTAAAACTAACGTATGCTGATTACCGGAGCCAAGGGCTTTGCCAAGGAAGTACTGGAAGCACTCTACCAGGCCGACGAGCACCTGCAAGCGGCCTTCTACGACGACGTGTCCCCTGATTTGCCGCAGCAGCTGCACGGGCGGTTTCCCATCTTGCGCACCGAGGCGGAGGTGCGAGAGTGGCTGGCGCGGGACGAGCGCTTTACCCTAGGGGTAGGCTCCCCGCGGGTGCGCCGGCTGCTGGCGGCCAAGCTACGAGCCCTGGGTGGGCAGCTGACAACCGTGATAGCCCCGAGGGCTGTCGTCGGGGCGTTTGGCAACACCATCGGGCCCGGCTGCTCCCTCATGAGCGGTGCCGTGCTAACCAGTGACATTACGCTGGGGGAGGGGGTGCTGGTGAATCTTAACTGCACTATCGGGCACGACGTAGTGGTGCACGACTACGTGGAGCTGAGCCCCGGCGTGCACGTGTCGGGGCACGCTACCCTAGGGGCCGACTGCGTACTGGGTACCGGGGCCGTAGTGCTGCCGGGCGTCAGCATAGGGGCGGGCAGCGTGGTGGGCGCGGGTAGTGTCGTTACCAAAGACGTGGCGCCCGCGCAGTTGGTAGTAGGCATTCCGGCGAAGGTAATTCGCCAGCTAGCCTAGGGCTGAAAATCGGTGATGCGCACCGCCGCTTCGCAAAAGCCATACTCGGCCGGCACGTTCGACGATACCACTACCACGCGGGTAGGGTCGGCCTGGCGGGCGGCGGCCACCTGCTCCTGGTACCAGGTGGCGCCGGTGGCATCGAGGTTGGTGGTGGGCTCGTCGAGCAGCAGCAGCGGCGTGGCGGCGTACAGCGCTAGGCCTAGCTTGAGGCGCTGCTTCATGCCCGACGAGAACGTGCGCACGGCTTGGTGCCGGGCCTTTTGCAGGTACATAATCTCCACCAGCTGCGCGTTGCTGATGCCCGCCCGCAGCGGCTTGAGGCGGGTATGGAAAGCTAGCAGCTCGAGCAGCGTAAACTCCTCGGGCAGCTCGAGGTAGGGCGCGCAGTAGGCCAGCTGGCGCGGCACGCCGGCCACGGGCAGCGGTTGCCCCCCTAGGGCATAGCTTACCCGCCCCTCGGTGGGCAGCAACTGCCCAGCCAAGATGCTGAGTAGCGTGCTTTTGCCGGCCCCGTTGGGCCCAAGCACGGCCGTGGCGGTGCCGGGCGCAAAGGTGTAACTCAGCCCCCGGAATATCCACTGCCGGCCGTAGCGGCGCCCTAGGTTTTGCGCGTCAATCTGCACTTTCTTCGCCCTTGCGGCGGCCCGGGCCCTTAATAAGGCCACGGTCGGCCGCGGCCCGGCGCACAAAGGATACCACCGCATCACGCTCGGGCGAGGCAGGTAGCTCGGCCTCGATGCGGGCTAGGGCCTCGTGCTGCGGGCTGTTGCTGAGGTAGAGCAGGCGGTATACCTCGTGCATGTCGCGAATCTGGGCTTCCGTGAAGCCGCGGCGGCTCAGGCCCACGGTGTTCACCCCCGCGTAGGTAAGCGGCTCGCGGGCGGCCTTCACGAAGGGCGGCACGTCGGAGCGCACCAGCGAGCCGCCCGCAATGAAGGCGTGCGCGCCAATGCGCGAAAACTGCTGAATAGCCGTGGTGCCCCCAATAATGGCCCAGTCGCCCACCAGCACGTGCCCGGCCATCTGCGTGGCGTTCGAGATAACAATGTGGTCGCCCAGAATGCAGTCGTGCGCGATGTGCACGTAGGCTTGCAGCAGGCAGTGGCTGCCCACCACGGTGCGGCCTTGCTCCACGGTGCCGCGGTTTACGGTCACGCATTCGCGCAGCACGGTGTAGTCGCCAATCTCGGCCGTGGTTACCTCGCCGGCAAACTTCAGGTCTTGCGGCACGGCACCTACCACCGCACCCGGAAAAATCTGGCAGTGGGCTCCAATGCGCGCCCCGTCCATGATGGTCACGTTAGGGCCAATCCAGGTGTTTTCGCCAATCTCCACATCGCCATAAATAACAGTAAATGGCTCAACGGTAACTCCCGGCGCAAGCCGGGCAGCAGGGTGGATATGGGCGAGGGGAGAAATCATTCTTGGTGTAGCTGTTAGCCAACAGCAGGTAGCTGTTAGCTCATTCTGGAGGGGTAAGGAGGAAAGCTAATAGCTAACAGCCATCAGCTAATAGCTAGCAAACGCTAGGCATTGTCTTTTCGCACGATGGCGGCGCTCATTTCAGCGTCGCACACCACCTTGCCGTTCACGAAAGCCTGTCCTTTCATCTTCGCAATGCCGCGCTTGATGGGGGCCGTGAGCTGGCAGTGAAAGATAATTGTGTCGCCGGGCACCACGCGCTTGCGGAAACGGGCGTTTTCGATGCCCAAAAAATACTGCCAGTAGTTCTCGGGGTCGGGCACGGTGTTCATCACCAAGATGCCGCCGGTTTGGGCCATGGCCTCAATCTGCAGCACGCCGGGCATTACCGGGTTGCCGGGGAAGTGGCCCTGGAAGAACTCCTCGTTCATGGTTACGTTCTTCACGGCCGTGACGGAGGTAGTATCGAGGTGAATGACCTTGTCGAGCAGCAGGAAGGGGTAGCGGTGGGGCAACACCTGCGCAATGCGCGTTACGTCCATCAGCGGCTCGCGGGCGGGGTCGTAGGCGGGCACGGGGCTGGAGTTGGTTTCCAGCATCTTTTTCTTGATGCGCTTGGCAAAGGCCACGTTGGCGGCGTGGCCGGGCCGGGCCGCCAGAATCTGACCCTTGAGCGGCCGGCCCACCAGGGCTAGGTCGCCCACCAGGTCGAGCAGCTTGTGGCGGGCGGGCTCGTTCTTGTGGCGCAAGTCCACGTTGTTGAGGATGCCCTCCTTCTTCACCGATACCTTAGGCTTGCCCAGCATGGCCGCCAGCTCGTCCAGCTCGTGCTCGCCCACCACGCGGTCCACCACCACAATGGCATTGGAGAGGTCGCCGCCCTTAATAAGGTTCGACTTGTAGAGGTGCTCCAGCTCGTGCAAAAAGCAGAAGGTGCGCGACGACGAAATTTCGCTCTCAAACTGGTTGATGTCGGCCAGCGTGGCGTGCTGCGACCCTAGGACGGGCGAGTTGTAGTCCACCATCACCGTCAGGCGGTAGTCGCTCAGGGGCAGGGCGGCAATCTCCACGCCGCGCGCGTTGTCCATGTAGCGGATGGTGTCCGGAATCTCGAAGTAGTTGCGCAGCGCATTCTGCTCTTCGAAGCCCGCCGTGTGCAGGGCTTTGATAAACTCGGCCGACGAGCCATCCATGATGGGCGGCTCGGGGCCGCTGAGCTGAATGAGCACGTTGTCGAGCTGCAGGCCGACGAGCGCGGCCAGCGTGTGCTCCACGGTGTTTACGCGGGCGCCGTTCTGCTCGATGGTAGTGCCGCGGCTCAGGTCTACCACGTTGTCCACGTCGGCATCCACGAGGGGTTGGCCCGGCAGGTCGATGCGCTGAAACTTGTAGCCGTGGTTGATGGGCGCCGGGCAAAACGTCATAGTCGCCTCGACGCCGGTATGCAGCCCAATGCCCCGCACAGTAACCGGGGCCTTAATCGTGTGTTGCTTGTCGTTCATTTTTTAGCTGTTAGCCCTCGGCCGTTAGCTGATAGCTTAATGATTTAAGCGGTTCAATAGCAGGTCATTGAACGGCGCTAGCAGCTAACAGCTAATAGCTAACAGCCCAACTGAGGTGCAAAGCTAGGACTTTTCCGGCGCTGGCTGGCTTTTTTCGAGGGCCGTGAGGCGACGCTCCAGCTCGGGCAGGCGCCGGTAGATGGCGGCGGCCCGCAAATTGTCCTTCAGGTTGAGGGCCGGATAGCCCTGCAGCACCTCACCCTCGCGGCGCACCGATTTCTGCACGCCGCTCTTCGCCGCCAGGGTCGTGCGGTTGGCCAGCTGGATGTGGCCTACCAGGCCTACCTGACCGGCCAGCACGCAAAACGCGCCCACCTTGCTGGAGCCCGAAATGCCCGACTGGGCCGCGATAACCGTGTGGCGGCCAATCTCCACGTTGTGAGCCAGCTGCACGAGGTTATCGATTTTGGCGCCCTGCCGCACGATGGTGCTCCCTAGGGTGGCGCAGTCCACGGTAGTGTTGGCCCCAATGCTCACGTCGTCTTCGAGCACCACGTTGCCAATCTGCGGAATGGCCCGGTAGGTGCCGTCGGGCTGGGGCGCGAAGCCGAAGCCATCGGAGCCCACCACGGCGCCAGCCTTCACCACGCAGCGCTGGCCAATAACGGTATCGGCGTAAATCTTGGCTCCGGCGTGGATAATGGAGTTATCGCCGATGCGCACCCGGTCGCCGATGTAGGCGTGCGGAAAAATCTGGACGTTCTCGCCCAGCACACAGTTTTCGCCGATGTAGGAGAAGGCGCCGCGGTAGTGCCCCTCGCCCACGGTGGCGGTGGCGGCCAGGTAGCTCGGCTGCTCGACGCCGCGCTTGCCGGTACGGGTAGCTTGCTGGTAAAACTCGAGCAGCTTGCTGAAGCCCGAGTAGGGGTCGGCCACCCGGATGAGCGTGGCCTCGATGGGCTGGCGCAGCACCAGCTCGTGGCTGACAATCACGGCCGTGGCGCCAGTGGTGTAGAGAAACTGCTCGTACTTGGCGTTTGCCAGGAAAGCCAGCGAGCCGGGGCCCGCCTCCTCAATCTTCGCCAGGCTGGCTACCTCAGCCGAAGCGCTGCCTTCCACGATGCCGCCGAGTACTTGCGCGACTTGACCAACGGTAAACTTCATAAGCTGCAAAAGTATCGCAGATTCAACAGATTTAACGGATGGCACGGATGCGCTCACGAGTGGGTACTGCCTTGCTGGCGGCCTAGGGTTACCTGGCCGACGCTCGCGTAGCCTGCATGGCGTTAGCCAAGTGTATCGGCGAAATCCGTTAGCTCTGTGGTGCCGAAGTAAGCCAGTAGCCGCTCGCGCAGCAGCGCTATCAGGGCCGGGTCGCCGTGCTGGTACTCGTCGGCAATGCGCAGGTTGACGAGGGGCTTGCCGCGCAGCTCGTCGCCGAACTTGGCTTTAAGGCGCTCGGCGTGGCGCTTCTCCATTACAAAAATTACCTCGGCCCAGCCCAGGTGCCCGGCCGTCACGCGCACGCGGGCCCCGGCCTCGGTGCCCGCCGAGCGGGCCTGCACCCTAGGGTGGTTGTCGAATAGCTGCTCGGCCGTGAGGCTGCGCCAGCGGTTTTGGCTGCAAATGAAGAGGAGGCGGGTGGGCAGCTCGGGCATCGGTTATAGGCGCCCCTGGCGGGCTAGCAGGTCCAGGGTTTCGCGGTGGCGGCGCTCAGCCTCATCCTGCTGGTAAGAGGCCACGGCCCAGATGGCGGCCGGAATCCAGCCGATGAGCGTGAGGTGCAGAATGCCGCAAATAAATCCTTTCAGGACGTGGCCCCGAAAAATCATGGAGATGCCGGGCAGCAAAATGGCGAAGAGCATGACGCTGAAGGTTGGGTACGGCCTATATATCGTAGCAGAGGCCTAGGCGTTACAAACAGCTGTGATTAATGCCGCTATAACTATAAAGGCCGTCATGCTAAGCTTGCCGAAGCATCTCTACCAAACGACCCGAAAGGCGCGGCAGAGATGCTTCGGCAAGCTTAGCAGGACGGTCTGATAGGTTTATGTGGGGGCGGCTCAGTGGACAGTCTTTTACTCCACCTCCGTTACGCGCACTTTCACCCCTTTTACCTTAGCGCCGTTCAGCTTCTCTAGCAGCATGTCGGCTTGCTTGCGGGGCACAGCCACATAGCTGTAAAAGTCGAACACCTCGATGCGGCCCACGTCATCGCGCCCTAGGCCCCCCACATTCACAAAAGCCCCCACTAGATCGTGGGCACTGACTTTGTGTTTCTTGCCGGCCGTGACGTGCAGCGTAACGGTAACGGGGCGGGGCGGCGGGGCTACGCTAGCGGGCGGCAGGGGCGGGGGCACCAGGCGCTTCCACTGGGCTGAATGGGCAGCGGCCCAGGCTTGCACGCGCGTCTGCTCGGGCGGGGTGGCTAGTAGGTGGGCGGTACCGGCAGCGCCAGCGCGCGCCGTGCGGCCGGCCCGGTGCTGGAAGGTCTCGGCATCGTGGGGCAGGTCGTACTGCACCACCGTATCGAGGGAGGGCACGTCGAGGCCGCGGGCGGCTACGTCGGTGGCCACCAAGGCCTGGGCCGAGTGGTTGCGTAGCTTCATCAGGGCTTTGTCGCGCTCGGGCTGGGGCAGCTTGCCGTGCAGCAGCTCGGCCGCCACGCCCCGGCCCCGCAGGAAGCGCGTTAGCTCCTGGGCCCGTTCGCGGGTGTTCACGAACACCAGCGCCTGGCCGGTGCCGGGTTGCTGCAGCAGGTGGAAGAGGGCGGCGGGCTTCTCTTCGGGTGCGTTCAGCACGTGGCCGTGCACCGTGAGCGAGGCGGGAAGGGCGGCCGCGCCGGCAGGCTCGGCAGCGCCATTGGCCCCTAGGCCTCCCTCGGCCGTGAGCATGCGGGGGCGGGTCAGGTATTCGCGCACCAGGGCCATCACCTTATCGGGCATGGTGGCCGAGAACAGCAGCGTCTGGCGGCGGCGGGGCAGGCGGCTCACAATGGTGGCCATCTCCTGCTGAAACTTGAGTTCCAGCAGCTTGTCAGCTTCATCGAGCACTAGCACCTTCAGCTGGTTGGGGATGATGTTGCGCTTTTCGAGGTGGTCGAGCAGGCGGCCGGGGGTGGCTACTATCACGTGCGGCGTTTGCTGCAGGGTCTTCACCTCGTCGCGCATGGCATGGCCGCCGTAGAGGGCCGCCACCCGCAGGCCCGGCAGCTGCTTGCCGATGCCCTTCAGCGCCTCGCGTACTTGCAGGGCCAGCTCGCGGGCGGGCACCAGCACAATGGCTTGCACGGCTTTTTGGGTGGTGTCGAGCTGCTGCAGCGCTACCAGGCCGTAAGCGGCGGTTTTGCCCGAGCCGGTGGGGGCCTGCCCGGCCACGTCCTGCCCCGCCAGGGCGGGCGGCAGCACCAGCGCCTGTACGGGCGTGGGCTGGCTGTAGCCCAGCTCGGTAAGACCCTGGAGCAACGGGGCAGGGAGGTCAAAATCGGCGAAGGCGGGCGACGCGGCGGAATCAGCTTGCATCCTACAAAGGTAGCCCTAGGGCAATGGGCGAATGAGTAAGGGGGTGAATAGCTGAAAGAAGGCGATGGCAGCTAGCTACTCATTCACCCAGTTACGCCGTCTCTCATTCAGCCCCTCACTTATTGCCCCCTCTAAAGCCGCGCAGCCGCAGTGAGTTGGTAAGCACCGATACCGAGCTGAGGGCCATGGCGCCGGCTGCCAGCATGGGCGAGAGCTGCCAGCCGGTGAATGGGTACAGCAAACCTGCTGCAATCGGAATGCCGATGACGTTATAGATGAAGGCAAAAAACAGGTTTTGCTTGATGGTGCGCATGGTTTGGCGCGACAAGGCGATGGCGTCGGCTACGCTGCGCAGGTCGGGCCGCATCAGGGTGATGGGGGCGGCTTCGAGGGCCACGTCGGTGCCGGTACCCAGGGCCAGGCCCACGTCGGCGCGGGCCAGGGCCGGCGCGTCGTTGATGCCGTCGCCTACCATCGCCACCACCCGGCCCTCGGCCTGCAGCTGCTGCACGGCGGCAGCCTTGTCGGCGGGTAGCACCTCGGCCACGTAGCGCCCAATGCCTAGCTGCTGCGCCACAGCAGCGGCAGTTTGAGTGTTGTCGCCGGTTAGCATTACCACCTCCAGGCCCGCGGCTTGCAGCTCGCGCACGGCCTGGGCCGAGGTCGGACGCAGCGTATCGGCCAGACCTAGAACGGCTACCGGCTGGCCCGCCACGGCGGCATAAAGCACGGTACGGGCCTGGGTTAAGAGGCCAGCGGCCGCTGCCTGCGCGTCGGGCGTGAGGACAATGCCTGCCTCGCGCAGCAGCCGCTCGTTGCCGAGCAGCACAGACTGGCCGGCTACGGTGGCGCGGGCCCCTAGGCCCCCCAGCGCCTCAAAATCGACGACGGGCAGCGGTGCGGCAGCCCCCGGCTGGGCGTCGGCGTAGCGCACGATGGCGGCGGCCAGGGAGTGCTCGCTGCGGCGCTCCAGGGCCGCCAGCAGCGGCAGCACCTCGGTAGCCGAGTGGCCGGGCAGCGGCAGCAACTCGGTTAGGGTGGGCTGCCCGAGGGTGAGGGTGCCGGTTTTATCGAGCACTACCGTATCGACGCGGTAGGCTTTTTCCAGCGCCTCGGCGTTGCGGATGAGGATGCCCAGCTCGGCCCCCTTGCCGGTGCCCACCATGATAGCCGTGGGCGTGGCCAGCCCCAGCGCGCAGGGGCAGGCGATGATGAGCACTGCCACAAAGTTACTGAGGGCCAGCGGCAAGCGCGTGCCTTCGGGCCCTAGGGCCAGCCACAGTACCAGGGTCAGCAGCGCCAGCCCGATGACCACCGGCACGAACACGCCGCTCACCCGGTCGGCTAGGCGCTGAATGGGGGCGCGGCTGCCTTGCGCGTCGCTCACTAGCTGCACTATCTGGGCCAGCAGTGTGTCGGCGCCGGTTTTCGTCACGCGGAAGCGGAAGGCGCCGGTCTTGTTCAGCGTCGCGCCAAATACGGGGTCGCCGGCCTGCTTTTCCACGGGCAGGCTCTCGCCGGTGAGCATGCTTTCGTCGAGGGTCGAGCGGCCTTCGAGCAGTTCGCCGTCGGTGGCTACTTTCTCGCCGGGGCGCACGGCCACCACGTCGCCGGGGCGCAGGTCGGCCACGGGCACGTCTTGCTCGCGGCCGTCGGGGTGCACCAGGCGGGCGGTTTTGGCTTGCAGCCCCAGCAGCGCGGTGAGGGCGGCCGAGGTTTGGCGCTTGGCGCGGGCCTCCAGCACCTTACCCAGCAGAATAAGGGCGATGATGGTGGCTGTGGTGTCGTAGTACACCACCGGCGCCACGCCGTAGCCGCGCAGCCAGCTGGGGGCTAGCGTGGCCGCCAGGCTGAAGGCAAACGCCGCCCCGGTGCCCACGGCCACCAGCGTATCCATGCTGGCGGTGCCGTGGCGCAGGCCGTTCCAGGCGGCCACGTAGAAGGCGCGCCCGCTATAGAGCACTACCGGCAGCGTCAAGGCCAACAGCAGGTAGTTGAGCGCGGGCTCGGGCACGCGGTGCATCAGGGCGGGCCACAGCATGAGCATGCTCAGAGCCATGACCACGGCCGCCAGCCCGGCCGCCACGTTGAAACGGCGGCGCAGGTGCTGGTAGGCCAGCTCTTTGCGGGCGGCCAACTCTTCGTCGCTAGCCACCGTTGTCGCAACTGCCCCTAGGGTCGGGGTGGGCGTCGTAGCCTCGGCGGGCGGCGGGGCTGCCTGGGCTACGTGGTAGCCGGCCGCCTCCACGGCTGCTTGCAGGGCGGCGGGGCTGGTGAGGGTAGGCGAGTAGGCTACAGTGGCTTTCTCGGTGGCCAGGTTCACTTGGGCCTGCTGCACGCCGGGTGTGCGCGTGAGGGCGCGCTCCACGAAGTTGGCGCAGGAGGCGCAGGTCATGCCCTCGATGGGCAGGGTGATGGTTTCGGCCGCGGCGTCGTTGGTGGGCGCAGCGGGCGGTGAGGTGAGGGTAGGGTGCATAGGGCAGGGGCGGCGGGCAAGCATCCGAGGCCGCCGCATTGTACCTGTCTTAACAAGGAAAGCCCTAGGCTGCGTTACAGGCTGCGGGTATAAAATTGCGTTGCCAGCCCCCCACAATTACGACCTGGCTTGGTCGCTGGGGCGCAGCTAGCAGTCGCCCGAGGCCGCTGGGCGCAGTTGCAGCAGCTTGTCGAGGGCCACGGCCAGCAGCATGCCGCCCACCGGCCCGGCCACATACACCCAGTAGTCGGCCCAGTGCCCGCTCAGCAGGGCCGGGCCCCACGAGCGGGCCGGGTTCATGGAAGCACCCGAAAGGGGGCCGGCCACCAGCGCCTCCAGCGCCACTGTGCTGCTGATGGTGAGGCCCGCCAGCAGCCCCTGCTCGTACCAGCCCGCCGATACGCGCAGAATCACCAGCATCAGCCAGCAGCTGAGCAGCACCTCAATAGCCAGGGCTTGAGCGGCGCTGTGGGCGGGCAGCGTGGCGCCCAGCAGCGAGCCCGGCGCCGCCAGCAGCCGCAGGCCCGCGGCCCCCAGGGCAGCGCCCGCCAGCTGCGCCGCTACGTAGGGCAGCACCCGGCGCCCCGGAAACCGCCCCGCCGCCCAAAACGCCAGCGTTACGGCGGGGTTGAGGTGGGCGCCGCTAGTGGGCCCTAGGGCCTGAATGAGCGCAAAAACCACCAGCCCGAACGCGGCGGCTACCCCGCCGTGGCCCAGTTGCTGCGTCTGCTCGTCCACCACGGCCGCGCCCACGCCTAGCAGCAGTAGCACGGCCGTGCCGAGCAATTCGGCCAGCAGGCAATGGCGCAGGGCGGTTTTCATGCAGAGAAAGGGCGGTGAACGGTGTGGCTCGCAAAGATGGGCCCGGCGCGGGATGCAAGGTCGGTAGAGGTGGCTTGGACGAAGAAAACCCTGGCTGCAGCTGGGCACCAGTGTGGCCAGCTGGCAGTGGGGAGCAGGAAGAAAAAGCCACGAGGCTTGCCCGCGCCCGCTGCCCCTAGGGTGTAATGCCAGCGGCCAGCCAGCGATGAAGTAGCTAAACCTGCAACCGGCAGCTAACTTGCTGGCGGCCTACGGCCTTATTTTCACCCAACCAGCCGGTCACGGCACTTTCCTATGGCCTCCCTCATTGTTCTTGGGTTGCTCATTCTCACGCTCTTTCTGAGCTACGTCATCGTGCCTACGGGCTCGGTGGCCGTCGTCACCGTCTTCGGCAAGTACCGGCGCGTGATGATGCCCGGCCTCAACTTTAAGCTGCCCTTCGTGGAGGCAGTGTATAAGCGAATTTCGATTCAAAACCGCTCGCTGGAGCTTGAATTCCAAGCTATTACCAGCGACCAGGCCAACGTCAACTTCAAGGCTATGCTGGTGTATGCCGTGCTCAACCAAGACGAGCGCACCATCCAGAACGTGGCCTTCAAGTTTGTGGATGAGCGCAGCCTGATGCAGGCGCTGGTGCGCACCGTGGAGGGCAGCATTCGGGCCTTCGTGGCCACCCAGCGCCAGGCCGCCGTGCTCAGCCTGCGGGGCGAAATCGTGCTGCACGTGAAAGACCAACTCGACGAAACCCTCGAAAGCTGGGGCTACCACCTCATCGACTTGCAGCTCAACGACATTGCCTTCGACGAGGAAATTATGCGCTCGATGGCCAAAGTAGTGGCCAGTAACAACCTGAAGGCCGCCGCCGAAAACGAGGGCCAGGCCCTGCTCATCACCAAAACCAAAGCCGCCGAAGCCGAAGGCAACGCCATCAAAATCTCGGCCGAGGCCGAAAAGATTGCCGCCCAGCTGCGGGGCCAGGGCGTGGCCCTGTTCCGCGAGGAAGTGACCAAGGGCATGGCCCACGCCGTGCAAGAGCTGGCCGAAAACAACCTCGACCCCTCGCTGGTGTACTTCTCGATGTGGACCGAGGCCATCAAGCACTTTGCCGAGCAGGGCAAGGGCAACGTCATCTTCCTCGACGGCTCGAACGAGGGCCTCGAAAAGAACATGCAGCAGATGCTGGCTATGCAGCACCTCGACCGCCCCGGCGGGGTGCGCTAGCCCTAGGGCCACGCCCGCGCCGCCAGCCCAACCCCCGGCCGCCAACGCTCGTTATGCTAGGCGGCGGCGGCAGCTGGCGCGAGTTAATGGGCGTGCAGCGAAACTAGGCCGCGCGGCGGCTGCTGGCAAGTTGTTTCACGTTGTAGCTTAGTAGCTTATGCGTATTCTTTACTCTCTGGCTGGCTTGGCGGCGGGGCTGGCCGGCTTCGCCGCGCAGGCCCAGCAAGCCCCCGATTCGCTGGTGACCCTGCCTGCCCCAGCGCACTACCAGGTCAACTCGGCGCTCGACTCGCTGGGGCAGTGCACCGAGGTGCTGAGCTGGGGCACCCCCGCGGCGCTGGTGCGCGTGTTTTACCCCACCGGACAGCTGCGCAGCTACGTGCCATTTGCCAACCTGGCCCTCGGCCTGCGCCACGGCCTAAGCAGCTCGTGGTTTGCCAACGGGCAGGCGGCGTCGCTCGAGCCCTTCGAAGAAGGCCACCGCCACGGCGAAGTGGTTTGCTACGACGAACATGGCCGCCTGCGCCGCCGCGCAAGTTTTCGAGCTGGCACCGAGCTCTACGGCGCTAGCTACGATGCGGCTGGTCAACCCCTGCCTTACTTTCCCTTCGAGCAGCCCCCGCTCTATCCGGGCGGCATGGCGCAGCTTTCCAAGGAAATACACCAGCGCCTGCGCTGGCCTCGCCAAGCAAGCCCCTTGCTGCTTACCAGCATAGTAGTGAAGGTGAGTGTGTTGATAAATACCGACGGGCAACTGAGTGCGCCGCAAGTAGACGAGCCCAGCCGCGAGCCCGCCCTCGACCAGGCCGTGCTGCAAGCCGTGCAGCAGCTGAGCCGCGCTTGGCAGCCGGGCCGCTTAAACGGCGAACTAGCAACTTTTCGCTACCGCCTGCCCATCGAGTTTCGGGCCCGGGATTGGCGCCGGCCCTAGGAGGTTTAGCAACCCGGACTTCGCTGTAGGCGTATGCGGCCCAGTTACCTCTGGGGCTGCCGGCTCAGCTTTATTTCTTGTAGAGCGGGTTGCGCTTGTTGGTTCGGCCAGGCTAACTGTTTTGTATACAGCCGGATACCGCAGCTATTTTTTACTCACCCTTTCGTTTCTTTATGAAGCACCTACTATTCGCCACCTCCGTGCTGGGGTTGGGAATGTGCGCGGCCCTGCCGCGTGCTCACGCGCAAACTGCCGACCGAAAATGGGGCGTCAGCGGTTACGCCTCGACCCTGCAATACCGCGGCGACCTCGGTAGCAATTTCTGGGATTTCCGCAACCTCAACTATGGCGGGGGCCTCACCTTCTCGCGATTCATTAACAATGTAATCGACGTGAACCTGTCGGGCAATCAAGGCCAGATGTACTACCCGGCCGACGGTACCTCGTTCACCGGCAACACCAATACCGCTACTACCAACCGTCGCTTTTACGCTAACCTGACTACGATTGGTCTAGGCCTGAAAGTGAAGGTGATTCCGAACTCGCCGGTGGTGCCCTACCTCATCCTGCAGCCGGGCTACGCCTACGTGTACACCAACCGCTACGCCAACGGCTCGTCGGTTAACAGCCGCACCAACTACGGCTCGTTCGACGGTATGGCCGGCGCGGGTATCGATTTCCACTTCACCCCTGGCTTCGGCATCTTCGTGCAAGGCGGCCAGCACGTGCTGTTCCGCTCCGATGACCGCCTCGATGGCTCGGCGGCCCGCAACGATGGCTTCTGGGATAAGTACGACCGCTACATGCAGTTCTCGGCCGGCCTCACCGCCAGCTTCGGCAAAGCCAAAGACACCGACATGGACGGCGTGCCCGACCGCAAGGACAAGTGCCCCGATACGCCCCAGGGCGTGAAGGTGGATGAGAACGGCTGCCCCATTGACACCGACAGCGACGGCGTGCCCGACTACCAAGACAAGTGCCCCGACCAGAAGGGGACGGCGGCGCTGCAGGGCTGCCCCGACTCGGACAACGACGGCGTGGCTGACCCCGACGACAAGTGCCCCAACACCCCGGCCGGCGTGAAAGTAGACGCCACCGGTTGCCCCCTAGACTCGGACGGTGACAAGGTGCCCGACTACCTCGACAAGTGCCCCAACACCCCAGCTGGCGTGCAAGTGGATGCCAACGGCTGCCCGCTCGACCGCGACGGTGACGGCGTGCCCGACAACGAAGACCGCTGCCCCGACCGCCCCGGCCCCGCCAGCAACAAAGGCTGCCCCGAAATTCCGGCCGAAAAGCGTAAGGTGCTCAACGAGGCCACGAAGTACATCCACTTCGCCTTCAATAAGGCCACGCTCACCAAGGACTCGTACCCCAAGCTCGACCAGATGGTAAGCATCCTGAATGAGTACCCCGACTACTCGCTCAGCATTGCGGGCCACACCGATAGCAAGGGCGACGACAACTACAACCTGCGCCTGAGCTACGAGCGTGCCGCTGCTGCCCGCAAGTACATGCTCGACAAGGGTATTCCGGCCGAGCGCATCGAGGCCCGCGGCTATGGCGAAACCAAGCCTATTGCCGACAACAAAACCGCTGCCGGCCAGGCCCTGAACCGCCGCGTGGACTTCGACCCCTACCTAACCGGTGAGGCTAACGCCGCCGAAACCAAATACGGCCCGGCGCCCACGATTGCCAAAATCCGCGCCAGCGGCCAGAAGCTGCCTGGCACAAAGACCACCGGCACCGGCGCGCCCCGCAGCCGCATGGCCCCGGCGAAAAAAGCCTCGACCAAGAAATAAGGTTGAATTCTAGGCTTTAGTGCAGGCGGCCCGCTCAACTTGAGCGGGCCGCCTTTTTTGTGCCCATGCTATCCGCGTTTCGGTGTTTTACCGACTAGGTATCAAGTCATAACACGCCAACCCATCCTGCTGCGCTTGTCAAAGCCGCCCTCCCGAACATTGACACGAGGGAGCAGCTTTGGCAAGCTCCGCAGGATGTTTGTTAAGTAACAGGCAGAAAAGGTATTGGCTGCCTTGTATCGCCTTTTTACCCCTAGGGCCTCGCATTCACGGCAAGGTAGGGTGGGCGTATGCCTTCCGGCGCCGAACTTTGCGGCGCTTATGGACGCTACTATTCTCGAAAACTATCAGCCCGTTATCGGCCTGGAGGTGCACGCCCAGTTGCTCACGCACAGCAAAATGTACTCTTCCGACGAGAACGAGTACGGCTCGCTGCCCAACACCAACTTGTCGGTAATTACCCTCGGGCACCCGGGCACCCTGCCGCGCGTTAACCGCACGGCCGTGGATTTTGCCATGAAGATGGGCCTGGCCACCAACTGTCAGATTCAGCGCGAAAACGTGTTTGCGCGCAAGAATTACTTCTATCCCGACCTCCCCAAGGGCTACCAGATTACCCAGGACAAAACCCCCATTTGCTACGGCGGCCACGTGGATATTCGGCTGGCTGATGGCAGCACACGCCGCATCGGCATCACGCGCATTCACATGGAGGAAGACGCGGGCAAGAGTATGCACTTGGCCGGCGAAACCGAAACCCTGGTGGATTTGAACCGCGCTGGCGTGCCGCTCATCGAGATTGTGAGCGAGCCTGACCTCCGCACCGAGGAAGAAGCCTACGCCTACCTGGCCGAAATCAAGAAGCTGGTGGAGTACTTGGGCATCTGCGACGGCAACATGGAGGAAGGCTCCTTGCGCTGCGATGCCAACGTGAGCGTAATGAAAAAGGACGCCACTCAGTACGGCACGAAGGTGGAAGTCAAGAACATGAATTCCTTCCGCAACGTGCAGCGCGCCATCGAGTACGAGGTGCGCCGGCAGGTGGAGATACTGGAAAACGGCGGCGAGGTGGACTCCGAAACCCGGGGCTTCGACGCCACCAGCGGCACTACCAACGGCCAGCGCTCGAAGGAAACTCTCAACGACTACCGCTACTTCCCCGAGCCCGACCTGCCCCCGCTCGTCATCGACGACGCTTGGCTGCACCGCGTGCAAGCCGAACTGCCGGCTCTGCCGCAGCAGCTCTACGCCCGCTTCACCGGCGAGCTAGGCCTGAGCGACTACGACGCCTCGGTACTGATTGACCAGAAGGAAGTGGCGCAGTATTTCGACGACCTGGCTCGCCTCACGCCCAACGCCAAAGCCGCCGCCAACTGGGTAATGGGCCCGGTGAAGTCGTACCTCAACGAGCGGGCGCTCGACATGGCCGACTTCCCACTCGACCCCGGCCAGCTCGCCGGCATCATCGAACTAATTGATGCGGGCAAGCTTAATTACTCGGTGGCTGCCAAGCAGTTATTCCCTTACCTGCTGGAGCACCCCACTGCCAACGCTACCGGTGCCGCCGAGACCCTAGGGCTGCTCAGCAAGACCGAGGGCAACGAGCTGGAGGCGCTAGTGCAGCAGGTGCTGGCCGCCAACCCGGCCAAAGTAGCTGAGTACCGCGCCGGCAAAAAGTCGCTGGTGGGCATGTTCATGGGTGAGCTCATGAAGCTGACCGGCGGCAAGACCGACCCCAAGCAAGCCAACCAACTGCTGCGCCAGGGATTGGAAGGCTAATATAGTTTGCGATAAATAAGTAGTTATCATTGCGAGCGCAGCGAAGCAATCACAACCTGGACGATACCCTAGGGCCTTGTTCTGGTGCGATTGCCTCGCTGCGCTCGCAATGACAAACGTGTTTCGTGGAGTAGCTTTTTGCCTGCTATTCTAACTCGTAATTGCCACTTGCCGGAACCCTAGGGCCGGTGCGGTGTTAAGCGTAGCATAACCGCCGCCATAGGCGCGCATTTTGCCGTAAATGATTCATTATATGAAACCTGCCGTAGCTGCCCTCGCCCTGCCGGGCTTTGCCAATGCCTGCCAGAACGCCAGCGCCGCCGACGGCTACGAGATTAAGGGCCAGCTGCGCAATGCCGCACCCGGCACTGTGCTGCACTTGGCCGAGCTGACCAGCAGCCAGTTTGTGGAGCGCGGCACGGCCAAGGTGGACGCCAGCGGCCACTTCACCTTCAAAGGGACGCTGCCCGCCAAGGAGGCCGTGTACCAGCTGAAGGTAGATGAGCCCAACCAGGTGCTGCTGGTGCTGGGCAACGCGACGCGCCTGACGCTGGCGGGCGATGCCAAAAACCTGCCCGCCAGCTACTCGGTGAAGGGCTCGAAGGACTCGCAGGTGATGCAGGAGCTGACCCAGGCTCTGACCGGCAGCCGCGCCACCATGCAGCGCCTGGTGTCGCGCTACAATGTGCTGAGAAGCAGCGGTAAAACCGATTCGCTAGCGGCTATTGAGGCGCAGGCCAACGCCGTGCAGCAGCAAGCCGCTGGGCGCACGAAGGCTATCATTCGGCGCAACGCTAGCTCGGTAGCGGCGGGTTTTGCCACGCTCAGCTTCATCAACCCTGAGGAGGAATTTGCCTTTGCCGATTCCATCTCGACCATCCAGCAGAAAGCCCAGCCGACGTCGCCCTTCACCCAGGCCCTGTCGGAGCGCCTAACGCCGCTGCGGGCTACGGCCGTGGGTACGGAAGCTCCTAACATCGACCTGCCGACGCCCGAGGGCAAGAACATCTCGCTCAAGAGCCTGCGCGGCAAGTACGTGCTGGTAGATTTCTGGGCGAGCTGGTGCGGCCCCTGCCGCCAGGAGAACCCCAACGTGGTGAAAGCTTATAACCAGTTTAAAGACAAGGGCGTAGGCTTTACCATCTACAGCGTTTCGCTCGACAAAGCCAAGGAGAACTGGCAGCAGGCCATCGCCGCCGACAAGCTCAGCTGGCCCAATCACGTGTCGGACCTCAAGTTTTGGCAGAGCGCCGGTGCGGCCGCTTACGGCGTGCAATCCATCCCGGCCTCGTTCCTGCTCGACCCCCAGGGCAAGATTATCGCCAAGAACCTGCGCGGTCCCGCGCTCGAAGCCAAGCTGGCCGAAGTGCTGAAGTAAGAAGCAGTTTTTGCCATGGCCGCCTCTAGCCCCATCCAAGCCAGCCTATGTGCGGTGCTGCTGGGCCTGGCGGCGGCTTTTGGTTTGCACACGCCCCTAGGGGCCCAGTCCGCGCCCCGGTGCCGCACCTACAAGCTGCGGTTTACGGACGCGGAAAGCCACCGGCAGATTCCGGCGCGCGTGTATGCGCCAACTGGGCGCGGGACGGATGGGCTGAAAATAGCCTTGCTGAACCATGGATACGGCATTCGCAACAAGAAGTATTCCTTCGTGGCGCGCAACCTCGTGGCGCACGGCTACTTGGTGCTGAGCCTGCAGCAAGACCTGCCCGGCGATGCGCCGCTGCCCACCACCGGCAACCCCTACGCCGTGCGCCGCCCATACTGGGAGCGCGGTGTGCGCAGCATGCTGGCTGTGCTAAATAGCCTGCCCCGCATGTACCCGAAGCTTGATACGCTGCACACGCTGCTAGTCGGCCATTCCTACGGAGGCGACATGGTGGTGCTCTTTGCGCAAGAGCATCCTGGGCGAGCGCAAAAGATAGTCTCGCTCGACAACTGCCGGATGCCCATGCCCCGCCAGGTGGCGCCGCAGCTGCTATCGCTCCGCTCGAGCGACCAAGCAGCTGACCCTGGCGTAGTACCCACGCCCGCCGAGCAAGCGGCGTATCACATCCGCATCGTACACCTGCCGGCAACCCCGCACGGAAGCATGTGCGACGCCGCCACGGATGGCCAGCAGCAAGAGATGAACCGCTACATTTCGGCCTTTCTGGCTGAATAGTAGCGCGTTTAGGCTTGCAAAAACATCGCTTTTAGCCCGTTCCACAGGCGCTTCTTGAGGCTCACGTCGTACTCGACCATCTCAACTTCGGCGGCGGCCAGGTAGTCAAGACCCAGGCTGGGGAAGCGCACGGGCTCGTAAATCTGGGTGGTGCGCACGGCCACGTCGAGCAGGTTTTTGCCGAAGGCCAGGATGTGCGTGGCGGCAATTTCCCGGCGCAGGTTCTCCAGTGCCACCGGGTAGGGGCCGTCCACGTTCACCAGCACCACGTCGGCCATTACCAGGTTGATGGCTTGCAGGAGCTTGTTGAGAAACACGTTGCGCGGCAGCTTTTGAAACTGCGCTTCGGGCAGGCGCACCAGCAGCACTACGCCCTGCGCGTTGCTGCCCAAGGTATTGAAGGCAGTGAGCAGGTAGGGAGCCACCGGCGGCGCAGCCGGGGCAGGTGGCCCGGCCAGAACTGCCGCGCTAGTAGCTGCCGCTGCTGGTGGAGCAACCGGCTGCGGGGCGGGTGGCGGCACCGAAGCCAGCGAGGGCAGCTTGGTGGCAACCGGCGCGGGCCGCGGTGCGACAACTGGCGCAACTGGCCGCGGCGCCGGAACTACCGGAGCGGGCACTGGCTGAGCTACGGGCGCCGCAGGAGCGGGCGACGTAGCTGGCGCGGGCAACGCAGCGGACGCGGGCGGTACCGAGGCCGCTATTGGCTCCGGGGTAGCCCTAGGGGCTTCAGTAGCCGCAACGGGCTGGGCGGGCGCTAGCTCCTCGGCCTCGAGGGGCATGTAGAGCGTAACGCCGGTGTAGAAGTTTTGCAAAAATGCCAGGCGGCCAGCTTGCTGCTCGTCAGTCATTTATAAAACAAGTACTAAGCAATTTCAAATAGGGCGCGCAGCTCGGTGGCGTCGGCGGGCTTCATGCGGCCGGCTAGCACCAGGCGGAGCTGTCGGCGGCGCAGCGCTCCGTCGTAAAGGGCAATTTCCTCGGTGGTTTCGGGTACTGCTTCGGGCACGTCGATGGGGCGGCCCGACTGGTCCACGGCCACGAAGGTGAGGAAAGCTTCGTTAGTTTTTAGGCGGGTGCCGCTGGGGATGTCCTCGGCCCACACATCGATGTGCACCTCCATGCTCGAACTGAAAGCCCGCGTGACCTGCGCCTGCAGCGTTACCACGTTGCCCAGGCGGATGGAGTCGCGAAACGATACGTTATCGACCGAGGCCGTAACGACGATGCGGTTGGAGTGCTTCTGGGCGGCGATGGCGCCGGCGATGTCCATGAGGTGCATCATGCGGCCACCCATCAGGTTGTTGAGCGTGTTGGTATCGTTGGGCAATACCAGCTCAGTCATGATGACGTAGGAATCGGAAACGGGGCGTTGCTTGCGCAAAACAGGGGAGGGGCTAGAAGTAGACAATCAGCGCGAAGTGAGTGGGAGACTGCAAAAGTAACCACCACACCGCCGCGGCCGTGCCCAGCTACTGCCGCACAACTGCCCCTAGGGTCCATGGCAGCACCGTGCCCTCTGGGCAAGCTTGGCCTCGTGCTGCAGCCCGCCTAGGGCCCTAGGGCCGCCTACTGCCAGCCGGCAGCCCCGCGCAACGGCACGAAGCGGCAGTCGGCTAGCTCTTCGCGCACGAAGCCCTCCGCGCTTTCGCGGGTGATGCGCAACAGGCGCTGCTGGCCGGTCTGGCTGCCGACCGGCACCACCAGCCGCCCCCCCACGCGCAGCTGCCGTAGCAGGGCCGGCGGCAGGCGCGGGGCCCCGGCCGTAACCAAAATGGCATCGTAGGGGGCGTGGGCGGGCAGGCCCAGCGAGCCGTCACCGAGGTGTAGGCCAGCCGTGGGCATCCCTAGCGAGGCCAGTCGGGCGCGGCCCCGCTCGAACAGCACCGGGTTGAACTCGATGCTTTGCACGCCCTGCGCCAGCTGGCACAGCACCGCAAACTGGTAGCCCGAGCCAGTCCCGATTTCCAGTACCCGGTGGCCGGGCTCGAGGGCCAGCAGCTCAGTTTGCAGGGCCACGGTGCTGGGCTGCGAGATGGTCTGGCCCTCGCCAATGGGGAAGGCCTTGTCCTGGTAGGCGTGGGCATCGAACACCGGGTCGAAGAACCAGTGCCGCGGCACGGCCCCCACGGCGGCCAGCACCCGCTCGTCGCGAATGCCGCGCTCGCGGCGCAGCAGTTCGACCAGGGCGCGGCGCTGGCCCCGGTGGCGGTAGGTGTCGGCAGGCAGGATGAGGCGGGGTGCGGAAGCCACGGGCAAACTAGGAGGAAACGCCGACCCTAGGGGCCAAGCGGGCGGGTAGAGGAGGCTGGGCTGTACTTTTGCCCAATCTGGCGGCAAAAGTACACGCCACTAGTTTCGCCTTGCTGCTTCGCCAACTTCAATTAATTAAGCTTGTAGCGGCCGATTTTGGCGCGGCGCTGCTGGCTTGGGTGGCGTTTTTTTTGCTGCGCAAGTACTTGCTAAGCGAGATAACCGGCTACCGATTCACCGAGGGGGCGCTATTTTACTTGTCGGGCGCGGCCCTCATGATTGCCGCATTCTGGACGGCCCTCTACGCTTTGGTGGGCGAGTACCGCGACATCTTTCGCAAGTCGCGCCTCTCGGAGGTGATTCGGCTGGGGCGGGTGTCGCTGCTGGGCACGCTGGTTATCTTCTTCGCCCTGCTGCTCGACGACCAGGGCGTAAGCAATTACCACGCTTATTATAAGACGTTTGCCTCGTACTACCTGCTGCATTTCAGCATCACGGCGGTGCTGCGGCTGTGGGCCGTGAGCAGCGTGCAGCAACTGGTGCGGCGCGGCGCCATCTCGTTTCCCACGCTGCTGGTGGGGGGCAGTCAGCTGGCCCTGGCCACCTACCACGACCTGCAACGCACCGGCAGCCACCTGGGGCTGCGGCTGGTGGGCTACGCGCCAGTGGGCGAAGGCGTGAGCGCCGAGCTGGCCGAGGCGATGCCCGCGGCCGGCCCCTACCAGCAGCTGCCGGCCCTGGTGCGCGAGGGCCGCATCGAGCAGATTATCATCGCCATCGAGCCCAGCGAGCACCAGCGTATCCAGGAAATTCTGAATCTACTCGACGGCCTGCCGGTGCGCGTGAGTGTGCTGCCCGACTTGTACCAGATGCTGCTAGGGTCGGTGAAGGTCAACCACTTATTTGGTACGCCGCTCATCGAAATCAAGCACGACCTGCTACCCGTGTGGCAGCAAATGCTCAAGCGCACGTTCGATGTAGTAGGCGCGGCGGCGTTTCTGGTGCTGGCTAGCCCGGTGTACGCCTTCACGGCCCTAATGGTGCGCTCGTCGTCGTCGGGCCCGATATTCTACCGCCAGCAGCGCATTGGCAAAAACGGGGTCCCGTTCCAGATTATTAAGTTCCGCTCGATGTACGTGGGCTCCGAGCAAAACGGCCCGAGCCTCAGCTCCGACCACGACCCTAGGGTGACGCCCTGGGGCCGCTTCATGCGCAAGGTGCGCCTGGACGAGTTTCCGCAGTTTTGGAACGTGCTGCGGGGCGATATGAGCCTGGTGGGCCCTAGGCCCGAGCGCCAGTTTTTCATCGACCAGATTGTGCAGCTGGCCCCGCACTACCGCCACCTGCACCGCGTGCGCCCCGGCATCACCAGCCTGGGCCAGGTGAAATACGGCTACGCCGAAACCGTGCCCCAGATGGTCGAGCGCCTCAAGTTCGACATCCTCTACATCGAGAATATGAGTTTGGCCATGGACTTCCGGGTGTTGCTTTACACCTTGAAAATCATCATCGAAGGCCGGGGCAAATAGACCGCAGATTTAACGGATTAAACGGATTTCGGGAATACGCCCGCCGGCCAGCGGCGGCGGGCTAACTACGCGGGTGGGGTGAGTTGGCCGTGGGCTGGGTGAGGAAATAGAGCCGCACTAACTTAAGCTGCCGTTGCTTGGTTTATACCTTCGGGCGCTAGTTGGGCCCTAGGGCCTACCTAACTGCTTAGCCGCCGGAGGCTGCTTATACAGTCCCTTATTCCCTAGTAACCAGCCACGCGCTCAGTTAGCTTGCTCCTGCGCCACTCGCGTAGCCAGCCCGCCGCTGGAGGCTGGCGGGCGTATCCCCAAAATCCGTTTAATCCGTTAAATCTGCGGTCCATGTTCACCGGAATAATTGAAGCTATCGGCACTGTAACCGCCGTTGAAAACCAGGGCACCAACCGCCATTTTACCATTCAGTCGCCCTTCGCGAACGAGCTGAAAATCGACCAGAGCGTGGCCCACGACGGCGTGTGCCTGACGGTGGTAGCCATTGACGAGCAGGCCAGTACGCACGTCGTGACGGCCATCGACGAAACCCTGAAGAAAACCAATTTGGGCCAGTGGGCACCGGGCCGCCACGTAAACCTGGAGCGCTGCTTGGCCGCTGGCGGGCGCTTCGATGGCCACATCGTGCAGGGCCACGTCGATGCCACGGCCGAGTGCGTAAGCGTAGAGGACCAGAACGGCTCCTGGCTGTTCCGCTTCCGCCACGAGCCGGGCCCGCAGCGCCTGACGGTAGAGAAAGGCTCCATCACGATTAACGGCGTGAGCCTCACCTGCTTCGATAGTACCCCCGACAGCTTCGCGGTGGCCATTATCCCGTATACCTACGAGCACACTGGCTTCCACCAGCTGCAAGCCGGTGAGCGCGTGAACCTAGAATTCGATATCGTGGGCAAGTACGTGGCCCGGTTGCTCGGTAAAGGCTAGGCAGCAACCAGTACCCCTAGGGCAACTAGCTGGCAGCGAACCGCGTAGGAAAATAATCCTTTTCCTCCCAGCCATGAGCCACAAACGCGAAGAAATCGAGCCGAACCCCGGCGACAAGCGCTACATCCGCCGCAACGACGACGGCCAAATAGAAACTTCGGTGGACCTGAACCGCTCGCTCTCACAAGACGACCGCCACAACGCTAAAGAGACCAGCGAGCCTGGCCAGGGTGACCATGGCGACGGGCACACCGGCAATCGGAAGTCGGCGGAGTAGGAGAGCTGGTTAATCCCGAACTGCTAGTTATAACTAACCAGCTTACAATTCAGGTAATACCGCTTGATTGTCTGGATAAACACCATGCAAAAGAAAGAAGCAGTAACGGCGCAGATCCATTTCCGCATCTCCGTTCAAATAGTCGAGGTATAGTTGGGCTTGTCCATTATTCATGCGAATAACTTCCGGCCTGGTCAAGTCTCGCATTACTACCGTACGGCGCCGCCACCACTTTTTGCAAGCCTCAAAGGTCCAGTAATCATTACCATTTGAGGAGTAGCTGTCCAGCACCTCTACAGCCGCCGCATTCAGAATGCAAAGGAACTCATAGTAGTTGGTGGGCTGCTTGAAAACGTACTCGCAGTAATTGATATCATTCGCCACATTGTCAGGGGCTTGAGCAATTCCTGTGCCGCAAGTGTCAGATTCGCCGGTGTAAAAGGGGCCTGGGAAATTATATGGGTTTATGTCAGGCCAATGGTTATGGTCTAAGAAATCATTATGCGGATTGGCAGGCTCCCGGAAATATAAAACCTCCTTCCGCAGGAACAAATCAAAATCAGGGCGATAGAGAAAAGGTGTGAAGTCTCCGTAGCACTGCGCAAATCGTACGCTCTCTATTTCCGCTAGCTTGAAGTCTTCGGCTAAACGTGCATTGAATGGCGCTAGATGAGCCTCAACATCAAATGCTGCTTCCGGCTCATTTAAGGTAGAAGCTTTAGTAACAGAAGTGCTCCGCTGAAATAAAGCCTTTAAAGCTTGCAGGATATCCATAGGACGTTGACTGAATAAGTGATGCTGCGCTAAGCAGTTATTATCCGCCCATCCCAGTGCCGGAAGGCCCAGCCGGCGGCACCCCCTAGGGCCGCGCCCACCAGCCAGCCGCCCAGCACATCGAGCGGGTAGTGGGCGGCTAGGTACACGCGGCTGTAGGAAATGACCAGCGCCCACAGAAATATGCCCGCCTTAAGCGCCCGAAAGCGGCCGGCGGGCAGCGTGAGCAGCAGAAATACGGCCAGGCCCATCGCATTAGCGGCGTGCGACGACATGAAGCCGAATGCTCCGCCGCAGCCATCGGGTAGGTAGAGCTGGGCGGCCAGGTCGGCGGCGTGGCAGGGCCTGGGGCGCGCCGCCCAGGGCTTGAAAATGCGGCTCGTGATGCTATCGGCTAGGGCCACAGTCGCGGCCAGCAGCGGCACTAGCAGCGTTGCCCGCCGCCGGAAATGGTACCCGAGCCAGCCCAACAGCACGGCGTAAAATGGAAACCACACCTTAATCTGCGAGGCGAAGGTCATCACCCGGTCCAGCGCCGGCGTGCGCGCGTGGTTGATGGCCAGCAGCAGCCGGTGGTCGGCTTCAATTAAAAATTGAAAATTATGAATTAAAAATTGGGTAAACATGGCCGAAGCATATGAGCCGAAGGCAGCTCGTCTTAAGCTGGCAGCCGCGCTCAATTTTTAATTCTTAATTTTTAACTCTCCCTAGGCCCACTCCACGCCCTTGCGCAGCCAGGCCAGGGTGGTGGCTTCGGGGGTGCCGGGGGCGGGCGGGGCGGGGTTGTAGTGCCAGCCGCAGCGGGGGGGCAGGCTCATGAGGATGCTTTCGGTGCGGCCGTTGGTTTCGAGGCCAAAGCGGGTGCCGCGGTCGAAGGCCAGGTTGAACTCGGCGTAGCGGTTGCGGCGCAGCTGCTGCCAGGCTTCCTCGGGCGCGCCGTAGGGCAGGTCGGCGTTTTCGCGCATGAGCTGCGTGAAGAACGGCCCGAACAGCTCGGCCACGTCCTGCACGAAGCCGAACAGCTGCGCCACGGTGCCGTCCTGGCCCACCGTCAGGCGGTCGAAGAAGATGCCGCCCACGCCGCGCGTTTCGTGGCGGTGGGGCAGGTAGAAGTAGTCGTCGGCCCACCGGTGGAAGCGTGGGTAATAGCTGGGGTCGTGGCGGTCGCATACCGCCTTCAGCTGCTCGTGGAAGCGCCGGGCCTGGGTTTCGTCCACGTAAATGGGCGTCAGGTCGATGCCCCCGCCAAACCAGGCCTCGCCGTTGCCGGCCTCAAAGTAGCGCACGTTCATGTGGATGATGGGCACCCGAGGGCTGCGCGGGTGCAGCACCACCGATACGCCAGTGGCAAAAAAGTGCGGGTCGGGCAGGTGCAGCTGGCGGGCGGCGGCCTCGCTCAGCTCGCCCTGCACTTCCGAAAAACCCACACCTCCTTTTTCGAGGATGACGCCGCCCTCCAGCACCCTAGAGTGGCCGCCCCCACCGCCAGGCCGCTGCCAGTCGTCCTGCCCGAAGCGAACGGCGCCCCCGTCGGCGTCCTCCAGCTGCTGGCAAAGACGAGTTTGAAAATCCTGTAGCCAAGCGGCAATATCGTGGCGAATCATTTACTTAAATGTGGAAAATGGAGGAAATGTGCGGATGTGGAAAATGGGGTAGATGTAAGAATGAATAAGCCTTAAAAACATGATAGCAAGTGCCGCATAGGTCAGCAGCCGAAAGCGTAACATTTCTGTTAACCATTTTTTACCCAATGCAGCTCTGCATTCGCACATTCTCTACATTGGCCCATTTAAAGGGCAAAGGTCGGCAGCGGGCGTAATTTTGAGCATCGCCCTTCCTTCCCCTGCTTTCCTATCCATGCCTTCTTCCTTCGCTGCCGAGCCGGCCGATGCCGCCGCTACCCGCGTAGCCACGGCGGCCGCCACGGCTGCGGCGGCTTTTGCCGCCCCCGCCGCGCCCGCGCCTACGCCGGCCGTGCCCACCCTAGGGGTACTGCGCCGCGCCTACCTGCTCATGCACACCGCCGCCGAGCTGGCGGCCCTCTACGAAGCCGAAAAGGCCATCGCCGCCCGCTACGTGCACGCTACCGCCCGCGGCCACGAGGCCGTGCAGCTGGCCGCCGCTTTCCTGCTCAGCGGCGCCGACTACGCCACGCCCTACTACCGCGACGATGCCCTGCTGCTGGGCCTAGGCCTGCGCCCCTACGAGCTGATGCTGCAGCTGCTGGCCAAAGCCGACGACCCCTTCAGCGGCGGGCGCACGTACTACGCCCACCCCAGCCTGCGCCGCCCCGGCCTGCCCACCATGCCCCATCAAAGCTCGGCTACCGGCATGCAGGCCATCCCGGCCACCGGCATGGCTCAGGCCATCAAATACTTGGAGAGAATTAAAAATGAAGAATTAAAAATTAAAAATGAAGGGTCAGCGGCAGGTACTGACTCAATTTCTACTTCTTCATTTTTAATTTTTAATTTAGACGCAAAACCTGTGGTTTTGTGCTCCATCGGCGATGGGGCTATGACGGAAGGCGAGGTGAGCGAGGCCCTGCAGATGGCCGTGCTGCACCAGCTGCCCATCGTGTACCTGGTGCAAGACAACGACTGGGGCATCTCGGCCACCGGCCGCGAAATGCGCGCCATGAATGCCTACGAGTTTGCGGCCGGCTTCCCGGGCCTGCACCGCTTGCAAGTCGATGGCGCCGACTTTGTGAACAGCTACGAGGCCCTGGCCGACGCCTTTGCCTACGTGCGCCAGCGGCGCGGACCGGCCCTGGTGCACGCCCGCGTGCCGCTGCTGGGCCACCACACCAGCGGCGTGCGCCGCGAGTGGTACCGCGGCGACAACCTGGCGCAGCACCAGCCCCAGGACCCCTTGCCGCGCCTGCACCAGCAGCTACTGGCCCTAGGGGTGCCCGCCGAGGAACTAGTTGAGCTAGCCGCCCAGGCCCGCGCCACCGTGCAAGCCGACTGGATTGCCGCCCTGGCCGCGCCCGACCCCGACCCGGCCACCTTCGCCGACCACGAGTTTGCGCCGCCCGCCGTCACGGCCGAGGCCGGCGAGCGTGCCCCCGCCGGTGCTCAGAAAGCCCTGATGGTAGACGCCGCCCTGCACGCCGTAGACGACATTCTGCGCGAGTTTCCCGAAGCGCTGTTCTACGGCCAGGACGTGGGCGGCGAGCTGGGCGGGGTGTTTCGCGAGGCGGCGCTGCTGGCCAAGAAGTACGGCGACCGGCGCGTATTCAACACGCCCATCCAGGAAGCCTACATTGTGGGTAGCACGGCGGGCATGAGCGCAGTGGGCGCCCGGCCCATCGTCGAAATCCAGTTTGCCGACTATATCTGGCCGGCGCTCAACCAGTTGGTGGAGGAAATTAGCAAGAGCTGCTACCTCACCATGGGCAAGTTTCCGGTGAGCACCTTGATTCGTGTTCCGATAGGAGCCTACGGGGGCGGCGGGCCCTACCACTCGGGCTCCATTGAAAGCACGCTGCTCACCATCCGGGGCATCAAGGTGGTGTACCCGAGCAATGCGGCCGACATGAAGGGCCTGCTGCGCGCCAGCTTCCTCGACCCCAACCCCGTGGTGCTGCTCGAGCACAAGGGCCTGTACTGGAGCAAGGTGCCCGGCACCGAAGACGCCAAAACGCTGGAGCCGGCCGCGGGCTACGTCATCCCCCTAGGGGTGGCCGCCGTGGCCCAGGCCGCCGACCCGGCCAAGGTGCGCGGCGGCGAAACTTGCGTGGTGATTACTTACGGCATGGGCGTGCACTGGGCTCGCGCCGCCAGCCGCGACTTCCCCGGCCGGGTGGAGGTGCTCGACCTGCGCACCCTCAACCCCCTCGACTGGGACGCGGTGCAAGCCGCCGTAGCCCGCCACGGCAAAGCCCTGGTGCTCACGGAGGAGCCACTGCTCAATAGCTTCGCCGAAAGCCTGGCCGGCCGCATTCAGCGCCACTGCTTCCGCCAGCTCGATGCGCCGGTGTTTACCCTTGGCGCCGCCAACCTGCCCGCCATTCCGCTCAACGTGGAGCTGGAGAAGCAGATGCTGCCTAGCGCCGCCAAGGTATCGGTGGCCCTGGGGGAGCTGCTTGCTTATTAGTGAGTAATGTTTAGTGGTTAGGAGCTGTTCACAGTTGATAGAACTGTGAAAAGAACGTCATGCTGAGCTTGCCGAAGCATCTCTATCGCGCGGTATTGTTCGGGAGAAATGCTTCGGCAAGCTCAGCATGACGTTCTTTTTTGCGACTGTGTACACGCCCTAGTAATTAATGCGCTCGCAATGACAAACGGCGCATTAATCACTAACCACTAAACGTTAATCCCTAATCTCAGCTCCTGCGTCACGCTGGCGGGGAATTCCTCGGGTAGGTGGCTGACGTAGATGAGGGCTACGTCGGTGGCCTGGCAAATGGCGTCCAGCACGGCGCGGAAGTGGGTTAGCTGGCCGGCGTCGAGGCCCTGGGCGGGCTCGTCGAGCAGCAGCAGGGGCGGGCACTTGATGAGGGCGCGGGCCACCAGGCAGAGGCGCTGCACGCTGGCCGGCGCGTCGCGCAGGGGCGTGGCGGCGTAGTCGGCCAGGTGCAGCACGGCCAGCCAGCGCTGGGCCAGGTCCAGTTGGGCAGGCGAAGGGCGCCCTAGGGCCAGCGTGTCGCCGAAGCCCGAGGCCACCACGGCCAGGCAGGTGGGCGCACCGGGGAAGTATTGCAGCAGCTCGGGCGAGGCGAAACCCAGCTGGCGCTTTACATCCCAGATGCTCTCGCCGGTGCCGCGCCGCCGCCCAAACAGCCAAATGCGCTGCGTATAAGCCTGCGGGTTGTCGCCATTGAGCAAGCTCAGCAGCGTACTCTTGCCCGAGCCGTTGGGGCCGAGTAGCGCCCAGCGTTCGCCGGGCCGCACCGTCCAACTCAGGCAATCGAGCACCACCCGCTCGCCGTAGCGCACGCGCACGTCTTCGAGGTGCACGAGCGGGTCGGGCGGGGCGGCTGCGGGCTGCCACAGTGCGCGCAGGGCGGCTGGGTCGAGCAGGGGCGGGGTGGGCGCAGCGGGCGGCTGGTAGGCGGCGCGGGGCTCTAGGGCCACCAGGCGACCCGCGGCCAGCTCGGCCACGTGGGTAACGAGGGTTGGCACGTCGGTGGGGGCGGTGGCCAATACCAGGGTGGTGCCGTGCGCCGCAATGGCCGCCAGCAGCTCGTCAAACCAGGCGCGGGTAGCGGCATCGAGGCCAACTAGGGGGTTGTCAAGCAGCAATAGGCGGGGCTGGCGCAGCAGGGCCGTGGCCAGGCGCAGGCGCTTGGTTTCGCCGTTGGAGAGCTGAATGAGGGGCTGGTCGAGCAGCGGCCCGAGGCGCAGCAGCTCCGCCACGGCAGGCAGCTGCCAGGTGGGACCAGCGCTGGTTTGTGGCGCAGGCTGGCTAGCCAGGTGCTCGCGCACGGTGGGCACCTCCTGGGCGGCGGTGGCGTCGTAGCGCTGCTGGTAGTACAGCTCGCTCTGGCCCGGCCGTGCCCGAAACGGGGCCTTAGCCCCCACCAGGCACACCAGGCGCTGCCACGAGGCCGCTACGCCGCTCGAACTGCGGGGCAGCGTGCGAGCTTCGGCGGCCAGTTGGGGCCACTCGGCGCGGCCGCCGGTGGCGGGCAGCACCCCAGCCAAGGCGGCTAGCAAGGCGCTTTTACCGGAGCCGCTGGGGCCCGTAATGGCCAGGTGCTGGCCGGCGTTGAGGCGCAGGCTGAGGTCGGGCAGCAGCGCCCGGCCCCGGTCGCGAATGGTGACGTGCTCGAAGGATACTAGGGGCAGCGGGGCAGGTGAAGGAGTAGCCATGGCTGGCAAAGGTCGGCGCCCGGCCTAGGATGAGGCGCAGTATTACGGGCCGAAGCCCTAGGGCCCTGGCAAGCTGGGCAACCAGGCGAGTGCGCGCCAGGGCCTATGTTCGTGGCCGTATGGCACCTTCTCCCGCTTACGCCCGCGGCCTCGTGGTGGGCAAATTCAGTCCCCCGCACCGCGGCCACCAGCTGCTGCTCGAAGCCGCTGCCGCCCAAGCCGGCGAGCTGCTGGTGCTGGTCTATGCCAACCCCGACGACCCTAGGCACCCCGCGCCCGAGCGCGCCGCCTGGCTGCGCGAGCTGTACCGGGGCGACGAGCAAGCCGCCGGCCTGCACATCGGCCCCACGCCCGTGCGCTTCGTGGCCCTGACGCAAGCCGACGGCATTCCGCCCGATGCGGCCGATGATGACACGCACCGCGAATACGTGCGCCAATGGCTACAAGGCGCTAACTACCAGCCCGACGCGGTATTCAGCAGCGAGGCGTACGGGCCTGGTTTTGCCCGGTACCTGGGCGCCGCCCACGTAAGCGTGGACGAGGCCCGCACCCAACTGCCGCTGCGCGGCCGCGAGCTGCGCCAGGCCCTATGGTCGGCCGACCTGAGCCAGGCGCTGCCAGCCGCGGCGGGGTTGCATCCCTTCGTGGCGGCGCAATACGGAGCCGTGGCGCCCGCCCCGGTGCCGCGCCTGGTGCTGCTGGGGGCCGAGAGCAGCGGCAAAAGTACCCTGGCCGCCGCCTTGGCCGAGGCCCTAGGCACCGTCTGGGTACCTGAGTTTGGCCGCACCTTGCACGAGCAAAAAAACGCCCGCCTCGACTACGAAGACCTGCTTTACATTGGCCGGCGGCAGCTGGAAGAGGAGGATGCGGCCACACCGCCGGCGCAGAACTGGCTGGTGTGCGACACCAACGGCGCTACTACGGCCATGTACTCCTACTATTACTACGGCCGCTGCGAGCCGGCTTTACGGGCGCTGGCCGCTGCCTGCCGCTTGCGCTACGCCCACACCTTCGTGTGCCTGCCCACGGTGCCGTTTCAGCAAGACGGCTGGCGCGGACCCGAGATGCTGCGCCAGTTTCAGCACGGCGCCATCCTGATGCAGCTCGACTTGCTGGGCATTCCTTACACGCTCGTCGATGGCAGCGTGGCCGAGCGCGTAACCCAGGTGCGGGCTGCCTTGGAAGCTCTAGGGTAGGGGGTGCCGAAAAAGCAGCCGGCCGGCGTAACGAATCAACGGCTGGGCGGTACTTTCTTTGCCCGGGGCCGGCTCACTTACTGGGGCGCGGCCGCCGGCTACTCTATGCGCTCTTTCTGCTCGCGCTTCCGCTCTTTGCCTGCCCTGCTGCTTTGGCTGGGGGCGCTCCTGCCGCTTGGGGCCGCCGCCCAGGTGGCCGCGTCCGAGCCGCCCTTCACGCTGGCTTGCCGCAGCGGCAGCCGTGTGGGGGGCGGTAAGCAGCAGTTTTGCGAAGTGCGCGACCTGACCATGCCCGCGCCCGCGGGCCAGCCCCTGCTCATTCACGGAGCTAACGGCGGCACCACCGTGCGCGGCTGGGATGGCCCCGATGTGCGCATTCGGGTGCTGGTGCAAAGCGGCGGCCGCACCCAGGAAGAAGCCCAGGCCCGGGTGCAGGCCGTGGCCATCACGGCCGCCGGCAACACGCTGCGCGCCGTGCTGCCCGACCTCGAAGCCGAGCGCGCGATTCGCTACGAAGTTTTTGTGCCCCGCACCACGGCCCTGGTGGTGACGGCCCCCGCCGGCCCCCTGCGCTTTGAGAGCTTGCAGGGTCGCCTGGCGTTTCAGGGCGGCAACGGCAACGCCGAGCTCCGCGACCTAGGGGGGCAGGTGACGGGCAGCGTCAGCAACGGCGACATTACCCTCGGGCTGACGGGAAGCGCCTGGACGGGTGAGGGCCTCGACGTGCGCACCAGCAACGGCGACATCTGGTGGCGGATGCCGGCCAATTACTCGGCCCGCCTGCTCACGAGCACTGCCAATGGTAAGTTCTTCTCGGGCCTGCCCGTGCTGAAGGTAAATAGTATTCAGAAGGTAGAAACTACTGTGAGGCAAGGCGGGGCGCTTCTTAAGGCTACCACCATCAATGGCAACGTGTACTTCCATTCAGAGAAGGGGGATGTCTTGTACACGCATTCAGTCGAGCCCGTTAGCACCACCCAGCCTCTCACGTCTCTCAAGCGGGCCCTGGCCAAGGCCGACCTCGCCGCCGCCGACTCGCTGCTGGCTCAAGCTCGGCAGCTCAATTACGTGCCTGGCCAGGTGGTGGCCCTAGGGCAGTTAGCCGCCCGCCAGCAGGCCCAGGACCCCGCCGCGGCCACCGCCCACCTGCAAGAAGCCACCCAGCTGGCTGCCCAGTTGCGCGACGTGGGCGACGCCGGCTGGGCCCTCGGGCAGATAGGCCGCTTGGAAGGCCGCCTGGCCCGCCAGTCGTCGGCCCTGGTAGACTACTACGCCCCCCTGCGCCAGGCCCTGGGCGACGCCATGAATGCCAGCGCCGCCTTTCAGCAAGCGCCTGCCAAAGAGGCCGATGCCAGCGCTGCCTTGGCTAGCGAGCGGCGTCGGCTGCGCAGCCTGGCCCAGGCGCTGGCCGACGTGCCGACGGTGCCCGGCCTGCCCAGCGTGAACTTGAGCCGGCTGGCGTTGCCCCGCTTTGGGCTGGGCGACAAGCTACTCGATACGCTGCTGGCCGGGCGCTCGGCTTCGCCCCAGGCTGCCCGCGAGCTGCGGGCCCGCCGCAAGCAGCTCGACCGCAGCCAAGCTCTGAGCACGGCCTTTGCCAAGGAGGGCGACTACGCCAAGGCCTACCAGTACTACGTGCAGTACACCGCCTACAAGGACAGCCTCACGGCCGAGGCCACCACCCGCCGCCTGGCCGCGCTCACGTACCGCCAGAACCTGCTCCAGAAAGAAGCCCAGATTCAGCGCCTTAACAAGGAGCGGCTGCTGCGCGAGCAGGGCGCCCGCCGCCAGCAGCAGTTCGTGCTGGGCCTCGGGGCGCTGGTGGCGGTGCTGGGGCTGGTGGCTTTCGTGCTGAGCCGTAGCAACCGCGCCCGCCGCCAGGCCAATGCCCAGCTCAACGAGCAGAAGGATGCGCTGCAAACTGCCCTCGCCGACTTACAAACCGCTCAGCACCAGCTGGTGCAAAGCGAAAAAATGGCCAGCCTGGGCGAGCTGACGGCTGGCATCGCCCACGAAATTCAGAACCCGCTCAACTTCGTCAACAACTTCTCGGAAGTGAGTGCCGAGTTGGTAGACGAGCTGCTGGAGCACCGCCAGCAACCCGACCTCGACCCGGCCCTGGAAGAAGAGCTACTGGCCGATGTGCGCCAGAACCTGCACAAAATCAGCCAGCACGGGCACCGGGCCTCGGCTATTGTGCGCGGCATGCTGGAGCACGCCCGTACTAGCACCGGTCAGAAGGAGCCCACCGACCTCAACGCCCTGCTGCAGGAGTACAGCCAGCTGGCTTACCACAGCGCCCGCGCTAAAGACAAGACCTTTCAGACCCATCTCGCCCTAGCCCTCGACCCGGCCCTAGGCCCCGTACCCGTCGTGCCCCAGGACGTAAGCCGGGTGCTGCTCAACATCTTCACCAACGCTTTCTACGCCGTGCAGCAGAAAAGTCGGGCGGCCGGCCCCACCTACCGCCCCGAGGTGCAAGTGCGCACCCAGCGCCAAGCCGGCCGCGTTTGCGTGCAAATTCGCGATAACGGCCTGGGCATCCCTGATGACATTCGCCAAAAGGTGTTCCAGCCCTTCTTCACCACCAAGCCCACTGGCGAGGGTACCGGCCTGGGCCTCTCCCTCAGCTACGACATTATCACTAAAGGCCACGGTGGCACCCTAGGGCTCGCTAGTGCGGAAGGGGAGTACACCGAGTTTACGATTACGCTACCGGTGGCGGGGTAGGTATGGAGCGATAATGGCCCGTCATGCTGAGCTTGCCGAAGCATCTCTATCGAACGACACCCTAGGCGGCGCGGTAGAGATGCTTCGGCAAGCTCAGCATGACGGGCCATTATATTCAAGTTCAAGATTGCCACAACTAAACACTAGCTATGACAATTCAGGAAATCATCTCTAAGTTGAATGATATTAATGAAGATGCGACGGTCTTTGCGAAAAGCATTGACGGTGAATTTCAAGCAACTTCATCCGTTGCCTTGGTTGAGTTGACAGAAGACGAAAAGAGTTTGCCTACTGTTAAAATAGCAAAGCTTAAATGTCCTGGATACGAATATTTTATGGAGGTTTTCCTAATCAAAGAATTTGTTGGCGATTTGCTCGCTGCTAATCCACGAATGGAGATTCAGGATAGGGTAGCGCAATTAATTGATTACGTAAAATATGATGCGTAAAGTGTTTTCTAATAACCTACCCCGCAAACTCCAGCACGAAGGCCGTGCCCTTGCCCAGTTCCGATTCGGCCCGCAGGGTAGCCTTGTGGAACTGCGCGATGGTTTGGGCGATGGGCAGGCCTAGGCCGTAGCCCTCGGGAGCGCTGGGGCCAGTGGCGTGGAAGCGCCGGAAGCGGTCGAAGAGGTGCGGGATATTGGCTGCCGCAATGCCGGGCCCCTCGTCCTCCACGCGCAGGGCGTAGCCGCTGGGGGTGGGGCGGCCCACGATGCGGATTTGCCCGCCCTCGTTGTTGTACTTGATGGCGTTAGAAATCAGGTTGCGCAGCAGCGTGTGCAGCAGGGTCATATTGGCGCGGCGTACCACGTAGTCGGGCGCCAGGTCCACGGTCAGGGTGATGTCGCGCTGCTGGCGGCGGTCGTCCAGCTCCTCGGCCACGTCGTGGGTCACTTGGGTCAGGCTCACGCTTTCGTCGCGCAGGTACTGCTCGTTTTCGATGTTAGCAATGAGCAGCAGCGTGCGCACGGTGTTGCGCAGGCGGTAGAGCGTGCGCTGGCTTTCCACAATCTGGTGGGCGTGGGGCTCGGGCAGGGTGGGGTCTTGCAGCATGTTTTCGAAGCGCGACTGCAAGATGCTGGTGGGCGTGAGCAGTTCGTGGCTCACGTTGCTCATAAACTCGCGCTCTTTCTCAAACGAGGCCATTAGCTCGCGCATCAGGGCCGAGAGTGAGTCGTCGAGGCGCCGGAAATCGGTGGCATCGGTATCGAGCCGCTCGAATGAAAACTCGCCCGGCTGCCGAATGCCGCGCAGCTTGCGCGAAATAAGCTCGCGCAGGGGGCCCAGGAGGTAGTGGGCAAAGGCCGCGTCGGTAAACACCGTGAGCATGGCCCCCAGCACCAGCACCCACAAGGCCAAGCGGCGTAGCGTGTCGGTCAGCAGCTCGACGGTGGCCAGCGACGAGCCGATTTCAAGCCGGAAGCGCCTAGGGGCTGTAGCGCCGGTGGAGCCTGCTGGCGCGGGCTGCTCGGTCAGCGGTGCCACGTAGCTCAGAATGCGGAAGTCCTCCACCTCCTGGTCTACCTGGCGAGGCTCCTCAAAAATTCGCTCGGTGGGTGGGCCCTGGGGGCCCCGCGGATAGGCCGGCAGCGGTACTATCGTGATATATTCCTGCTTCAGAATATTGTAGTCGGCATACGACTCGTTCTGCTCGGCCCGCACCAGCTTGGCCAGCCCGTCGCGCTCAATCAGGGCCAGCAGTTCGCGCTTCTTGTCGTGCAGGCGCTGGTCGGTGTGGGCGATGGCCACGCGCTGCACCACCGGCGGGATGATGAGCGCCCCCAGCACTACCAGCAGCAGCTTCGAGAGGCCGTTGAATAGGCCGAGTTTGGTTTCGAGTCTCATAATGCAGCGCGAAGGTCGCTACTCTTAAAACGAGAATGCCCTGCTGAACACCGCCAAAGCATCTCCGCAGCATAAGTAAGCGCGACTTTTGGGTCTACTTACGCGGAATAAATGCTTTGGCGGCGCTCGGCAGGGCGTTCTTCTAGGCTAAGCTTTTGATTGCCCTAGGCCACTATACGGCTCGGTAGCCGATGCCGCGCACGGTTTCGATAAAGTCGGCCGAGCCGAACTGGGCCAGCTTCTTGCGCACGTTTTTGATGTGCACATCGATGTAGTTCGAGTCAGAATCGTCTTCTAGCACGTTGCCCCAGAGGTGCTCGCCCAGTTGCAGGCGCGTGAGCACCCGGCTGCGGTGCAGCAGCAGGTAGTGCAGCAAGTCAAACTCCTTCTTGGTGAGTGGTACCTCCGGCGTGTCGGGGCCGCCGTGGCGCACGGTGCGAGCCGTCACGTCCATCACAAAGCCGTCGCCGAAAGCGATTTCCGAGCGTTTGAGGCCAAACTTGCGGCGCGTGATGGCCTGCATGCGGCTGGTGAGCTCGAGCAGTGAGAAGGGCTTGGGCAGGTAGTCGTCGGCGCCCAGGTCGAGGCCCTTGATGCGGTCGTCGAGGGCGCCGCGGGCGGTGAGGATGATAAAGGAAGCCTCCTGCTTTTCGTTGCGGCGGCTTTCGCGCAGCAGCTCCAGGCCATCGCCGCCGGGCAGGCCCAGGTCGAGCAGCACGAAGTCGTAGGAGTTGACGTAAAGCTTCTCGGAAGCCTCGGCGTAAGTGTAGGCCGAATCGACCAGGTACTGCGCCTGGGTCAGGAACTGCCGCACCTCTTGGTGCAGGCTTTTTTCGTCTTCAACCAGCAATACGTGCATGGAGTGGGGAGGTGAAAGGGGATGATGCTGCAACGTTCGGATAATTTACGTTAAATGAAGATGAAGATTAGCTGTCTGTTTGGTGAAGATGAAGATTTTTTCTATTCAATCTTCATTGGCTACTTGCAGACGCGGTTTTATTTTGCCGATTACTTATGAAGACTTGGTTACTCCTTCTAGCCTTCGGGCTGCTGCCGCTGCTGGCCCTAGCCGCCAGGCCGCTCACCCCACCCACCGTCGTTTACCTCGTGCGCCACGGCGAAAAGGACCTCACGCCCGGCGTGGCCGACCCCTTGCTGACGACTGCCGGCGAGGCCCGCGCCCAGGCCCTGGCCGACCGCCTGACCCGCGAGCTCCCCGCCGCCCTCTTCACCACCGATACCCGCCGCACCCGCGCTACTCTAGGCCCCCTGGCCCAAGCTATGCATCTTACCCCGCTGGTATACAGCGCTAAAGAGCCCACTTCCTTAGCGGAGCGCATTAACCAGCAGTATGACGGCCAAACGGTAGTGGTGGTGGGGCACTCCAACACGCTGCTACCGCTGCTAGCGGCCCTCGGGGTGCGCGAAACGGTGGCCGAGCTAAAGGACGACGAGTATAGCTACCTCTACAAAGTGACCCTGCGCGACGGCAAGCCCGCCAAGCTGGAAATAAGCCACTATGGCAAGCACCTGGAAGCCAAGCTGTAGCTTGCGGAAGTGAAAAAGCTCTACCGTACGCTGCTGGCTGGTGCACTGCCCCTATTGGCCGGTTGCCACACCGAATCCGAGAAAACCGCCACTGAGTCGGCTCTGCGCACGCCAACTGCCCCTAGGGCCACCGCACCCGCCGCAGCTTCGAGTGAGGTCGTTCCGCCTTTCGTAGGGTATCACCGCTACCGGGGCACCGTGGGTGGCCGGCCCGTAACGGTAGAACTAACGATTGATTCTACCGAAGTGCTCTTTAAAAAGGGGTTGACCTGCACAGGGAGCTACTACTATGGCCAGGCAAACGCCGGCCAGCTAAACCTAGCGGCTGAAGATACTTATCCGCCTCAGCAGCCACTGCGGTTGCGAGAAACCGATGGCAACCGGGCCACTGGCACCTGGCAGGCCACGCAGCCTGCCGGTCAGGTACTAGCTGGCACCTGGCGCAGTTCAAGTGGCAAGCAGCTTCCATTTAGCTTGCGTGAGGACTATACCGACGGCCGCGGACACCTAATGGCCGTGCGCTACGAGGTAGTGAGCGAGGCTGGCGAAGCTCCTTGCCACCCCGAGCGTGAGGAAGGCGAAACCAAGGCTGACTACCGCACTCGAATAGCAAATGCTCCCTCCGAATGGAGCATGGAGTTTCTGCACCTCTTAGGGCCCGATACCTTGCGCCCAGTGCTGCGAAAGCTGCAGTGCCCGGTGCCTGCCAAGCGTCGGCAGCTGCTACGCAAAGCCATGCAGGAGGCTGACTGTGAAGAACAAGCAGAACATATTCAAGTCAACTACAACGACTACGGCTTACTGGCCACTACGGCGAGCGGTGAAAGTTTTACGCTGGGAGCAGCTCACCCCGCGCACGGAGTGGGCCAGCAAGTGGTTGACCTGCGCACCAGCCACGTACTGACACGAGACGAGGTGTTTCGCCCAGATACTGAGCTAGCCCTGAGCCAGTTGATTACGCGTCATCTGGCAACTGACTACGACATAAAAGCCAGTGATTTACTAACCCTGTCGAAATTAGATTCGACGTTGGCGCCCTTACCTCACCAAGAGTTCGGTATGACAGTAGATGGGCTGGCGTTTCAATATAATGAATACGAAATCACTCCCTACGTAGTCGGCCCCGCCAGCGTAATCATTCCTTATGCGGAACTGCTGCCCCTGCTGCGCCCCACCTCGCCGGTGGCCCGCATGCTGCGCGAGCGGGGCTTATGGCGCCGCCAGTAGGAAAAAACGCCTTTGTACTGGTACTTTTGGCCGAACACCTTTTTTCGGCTATTCTTTTCCCATGCGTTTTCTTTCCTCGCTGCTGCTGGCGGGCGGGCTACTGGCCCTAGGCTCTGCTAGCGCCCAAACCGCGCCTGCCGCTACCAACACCGCCGACTCGCTGGCCATTCGCAAAATCTACGACGAGGCCCTGCTGCGCGGTCAGAGCTACGATAACCTGCGCTACCTCTGCGAGCAGATTGGCCCGCGCCTGGCTGGCTCGCCGGGTGCCGCCAAGGCCGTAGAGTGGGGCAAGCTGACGATGGAAAAGGCTGGCTGCTTCGACCGCGTGTACTTGCAGGAGTGCCAGGTGCCGCACTGGGTGCGCGGGGCTAAGGAAAAGGCACTCGTATTTGGCAATAAGGGCAAAGGCGTACCGCTGGCCGTGTGCGCCCTAGGAAACTCGGTGGCCACGCCCGGCAACAAGCCCCTGCGTGCCGGTGTGGTGGAGGTGAAAAGCCTGGCCGAGCTCAAGGCCCTGCCCGACGCAGCGATAAAAGGCAAGTTTGTGTTCTTTAACCGCGGCTTCGACCAAACGTACATCGAAACCGGCCGTGCCTACGGCGAAGCCGGCGACCAGCGCCGCAGCGGTCCCGCTGAGGCCGGGCGGCGCGGGGCAGTGGGCGCGCTGGTGCGCTCGCTCAGCAGCACCCTCGATAACTTCCCCCACACCGGTACCACGGTGTATGGCGACACGCCCACCAAAGTGCCCGGCGCCGCGCTCAGCACCCTAGGGGCCGACCAGCTCAGCCAGCTCCTCAAGGCCGACCCCAAGCTGCAGTTTGAGCTGGAAATGAGCTGCCAAACCCTGCCCGACGTAACCAGCTACAACGTCATCGGCGAAATCAAGGGCGCTAAATACCCCGAGCAGATTATCACCGTGGGCGGCCACCTCGACTCGTGGGACCTCGCGCAGGGCGCCCACGACGACGGCACCGGCGTGGTGCAAAGCGTGGAGGCCCTGCGCCTACTCAAAGCAGCCGGCCTGCGCCCCGAGCGCACCGTGCGCGCCGTGCTCTTCATGAACGAGGAAAACGGCACCCGCGGCGGCGAGCAGTATGCCCAGCTGGCCCAGCAAAACCACGAAAACCACCTGGCGGCCATTGAAAGCGACGGCGGCGGCTTCACCCCTAGGGGCTTCACGGCCGAAACGGCCCCGGCCAACCTGCGCAAAGTAGCCACCTGGCAGCCGCTGCTGGCGCCCTACCTGGCCGGCCAGCTCACGCCCGGCCACGCCGGCACCGACGTGGAACCGCTGGTGGCCGCCGTGCACCCCACTGCTCTTTTCGGCTACAAGTGCGACTCGCAGCGCTACTTCGACATCCACCACACCGCCGCCGACACCTTCGATAAGGTAAACCGCCGCGAGCTGGAGCTGGGCGGCGCTGCCATGGCCAGCCTGATTTACTTGCTGGGCAAATACGGCCTGTAGGCTAGCTGGTGGCCCTAGGGTGGGGGCGGGGTGCGCAGTTGCCGCCTCGCCCCCGACCTTTGCCCCATGCCCGCCTCTTCAACTTTAGTGCTCATCGACGACGAGCCCCGCCTGCGCCAGGTGCTGGCGCGGGTGCTGGCGCTGGAGGGCTACACCGTGCTGCAAGCTCCCGACGCCCGCCGCGGCTTGCAGCTGCTCGACGAGCACCCCGAAACCAGCGTCATCCTCTCCGATGTGAAGCTGCCCGACGGCCACGGCGTGGATTTGCTGCCCCGCTACCGAGCCAAGGCCCCGCTGGCCGAAATCGTGCTACTGACGGCCTACGGCACCGTGCCCGACAGCGTGCGCGCCATGAAATCCGGCGCCTTCGACTACCTCACCAAGGGTGATTCCGACGACCAGCTGGTGGTGGTAGTGGCCCGGGCTGCCGAGCAGGCCCGCCTGCGCCGCCGCGTGGCCGAGCTCGAAAAGCAGGTGGGCCCGCAGTACAGCTTCGCCACCCTCATCGGCCACTCGGCGGCCCTAGGGCAGGCCAAAACCCTGGCCGAGTGCGTGGCCCCCACCAGCAGTACGGTGCTGCTCGAAGGCCCCACCGGCGCGGGTAAGGAGCTGTTTGCCCAGGCCATTCACCAAGCTAGCCCTAGGGCCGGCAAGCCTTTCGTAGCCGTTAACTGCTCGGCCTTCCCTAAGGATTTGCTGGAAAGCGAGCTGTTTGGCTACAAGAAAGGGGCCTTTACGGGTGCACTGGCTGATAAAAAGGGGCTACTTGAAGAAGCCAACAGCGGCACGCTGTTTCTAGACGAGATTGGCGAGCTGGCGCTGGAAGTGCAGGCCAAGTTTCTGCGGGTGCTCGAAACGCAGAACTTCACCAAGCTCGGCGACACCAAGCCCACGCAGGTAGATGTGCGCCTAGTGGCCGCCACCAACCGCAACCTGAAGCAGGAGGCCGCAGAAGGGCGCTTCCGGCCCGATTTGTATTACCGCTTGTCGGTGTTTACCATCGCCGTGCCGCCGCTCAGTGCCCGCGCGGCCGACGTGCCGGCCCTGGCCACGCACTTCCTGGCGCAGCTGGCCACCAAGCTGGGCAAGCGCCTGCCTGGCTTCGAGCCCGAGGCCCTGGCCCGCCTGCAAGCCTACGCCTGGCCTGGCAACGTGCGCGAGCTGCGCAATGTGCTGGAGCGCGCCGCCATCCTGGCCGCCGACAACCAGCCCCTTACCCTCGACGACCTGCCGGCTGAGTTTCACTACCTGGCCCCCGCCGCGCCCCTAGGGGCCCCCGGCCGCACCCTGCGCGCCCTCGAAGCTCGCCACATTGCCGAGGTGCTGCGCGAAACCGGCGGCAACAAAACCGAAGCTGCCCGCCAGCTCGGTATTGGCGTCAAAACCCTCTACCGTAAGATTGAGGAGTACGGGCTGGGCGGGTAGCTGGGTGAATTGGAAGGCAAAAAAGGCGGTCATGCAGAGCGCAGCGAAGCATCTCGCTCGCACCGTCTAGGGTTATTGAACGATAAAGCCTTAATGACCCCTAGGCGGCACGAGCGAGATGCTTCGCTGCGCTCTGCATGACGTTCTTTCTATTAGCTAACTACTCAACTACCTTCCCATCTACCCGCCCAGCCGGCACCAGCGGCACTCGCCGCAGCCAGGGCCGAACTCGTGGCGGCGGATGGCAGCATCCACGGCGGCTATCTGGGCCAGGACCACGGCCTCGTCGCCGAAGGTGGGCGTGACGCGGCGGCGCTCGTAGCGGGGAGCTTTGCCGGGCTCGCGCAGGGGCTGCAAAAACTCGAAACTAACGGTGCTGGCCTCGTAGCGGCGGTCGGGGTCGTGGGCCAGCAGCAGGCGGTAGAACACGGCCTGGCGCCAGTAGTCGCCGCCGCGTAGGCGCGCATCTTTCAGCCAGTTCTCTAGGGGGGCTTCGGCGGCGGCCGCGGGTGCAGGGCGTAGCTTGTCCTTGGCCAGGTCGTAGCGGCCGGTTTTGTAGTCGAGCACCTCGGCGTGGCGGCCATCGGTGGCTAGGTCGAGGCGGTCGAGCTTGCCCACCAGGCGCACGCCGTCGGGCAGCACGGAGCGCACCACGTGCTCGACCACTAGGGAGGCGGGCCTAGGCGGCACGGGCGCCTGCTCCCACCAGGTGCGCAGCAACTGGGGGCCAGCCTGGCTGAGGCGCTGAAACAAGGCCGGCGCCAGCTCGAAGCGGGCGCGGGCGAAGTAGCGCCGAAACAGCTCAGCCAACTCGTCGGGGGTGCCGAAGCTGGCGCCCGGCTGCTGGGCCTGCCGCACAAACTGCTCCAGGGCCTGATGCGCCGCCGAGCCGAAGAGCTGCTTTTCGTGGCGCGGCACAGGCGCGCGCAGTATCTGCTCGTAGTAGCAGGCCACGGGACAGGTGAGGTAAGCGCTCAGCGTGGTGGCGCTCAGCGTGAAATCTAGCAGCAGCTCGTCGAGCAGCTTGGCGTCGAGCACTGGGGCGGGCGGGGGCGGCGGGGCCAGCTCGGCGCGGCGGGCGGCGGCCAGCACCTCGGCCGTCACCACAATGGTTTGGGGCTTGAGGCCATCTTGCTCTAGCTCGGTGATGAACTCACAAGGTATCAGCTCCTTGCCAGTTTCGTCGAGGTTGGCCCAGCTGAGGGTGAGCTGGGCCTGAGCGCGGGTGAGGGCCACGAAAAACAGGCGGCGCGCTTCCTCGGCCTCGCTGGCTTCGCCGGGCAGCGGGGCCAGGCTGGGCGGCAGGCGGAAGCCGCGGTTGTTGGCTTTGCGGCGCCAGGTGTGCTGCTGACAGCCCAATAGGTACACGTGCTCCCACTCCATGCCTTTGGCGCCGTGGGCGGTAAGAAGCTCCAGGCCGGCCTCGCCCTCGCCGGTGGTTTGCTCCAAGGGCAGGCCCTCGCGGGTGGCGGCCAGGCCCTCCCACATGCGCAGCATATCGGCCGGACCGGTGTAAGGCGCCCGGCGGGTTTCGGCGCGGCCCCATTGCAGCAGGGTGCGGGCCACGGCCAGCAGGTGCTCGGGTTGCTGGGCGGTGGGCAGCGCGGCCGGCAGCAAGGTTTCAAGCAGCACGCGCTCCAGCAACCCCGGCAGCGGGAGCGATGCCGCGGCTTGCAGCCAGCCATCGACCAGCGCCAGCGCGTGCCCTAGGGCCGCCGCGCCGGCTTCGGACAAGGCGGGCGCCTGGCCGGACTCGGAGCCTGGACTAGCCTGCGCTAGTTCTGCGGCTTGGGCTACTTGGGCCAGGGCGCGGCCGGCCCAAGCGCGCCAGGGCTGCGGGGGGCGGTTGGCGGCATGGGCGGCCCGGCGGTGGTGCTGGTGGCCGGCGGCTAGGCGCACCATATCGGCCGGGGGCACCCCTAGGGCCGGCAGGTGCAGCAGCTCGAACAAGGCCGCGTCGGCGGCGGGCTGCTCGTCGGGGCGCAGGGCGGGGGCCAGGTAGCTCAGCACTCGGTGCAGGGCCAGGGCCAGCGGCTCGTCGAGCACATTGATGGGGCGGCGCCGCACGTAGGGCACGCCGGCCGCTCGCAGCAGCAAAGCCAGGGTGTCTAGCTGGCCGTGGTTGCGGGCGATGACGCTCACGCCGCCCGCCGGCCACTCGCCGCGCTGGTGCCGCGCCGCTAGTTGGGCGGCCACGTCGGCGGCTTCGTGCAGGGGGGTAGCGTAGCGGCGCAGCTGGGGTAGCTCGGCCAGGGCGGCGAAGCGCGGGTGGCGGGCATACAGTGCCTTACTGAGGCCCCCCGGTAGCTCAAACGTCAGGCGCTCGCGGTTGCGGGCAATGAGGGTGCTAGCCGTGGTCAGCACCGGCCCGGAGGAGCGGTAGTTTTCTTCGAGCACCACCACCGTGGCCTGGGTAAACCGCTCGGTGAAGGCTCGCACGTTGGCCACGCTGGCGCCCTGGAAGCGGAAGATGCTTTGGTCGTCGTCGCCCACGGCCAGCAGGCTGGGGCTTTCCCAGTAGCTGGCCAGCAAATACAGCAGCCGGCTCTGGGCGCCGTTGGTGTCTTGAAACTCATCGACCAGAAAGTGCTGAAACCGCTCCTGGTAGCGCAGACGCAGGGGCTCGTTGTCATGCAGCAGGCGGGTGGCCCAGGCCAGCATGTCGTCGTAGTCGAAGCGGCGGCGGGTGGCCAGCCCGACCTGGTAGGCCTCAAACAGCGCCACGGCCGCGGCGGCGCGCTCGATGTGGGCTTCCTCCTCGCGCAGCCGGTGGCCGATAACGTCGCCCGGCTGCACGCCCTGCTCGCGCAGCTCCCTAGGGGGGTTCTTGTACTGGTAGGCCGGGTCGTCGGGCAAACTCAGGCGGTACTGCTCCAGCTCAGCCAGCAGCAGGTCGGGCGGCCAGCCCTCGCGCTTCATGGCTTGAAACAGGTTTTTGAGGTAGGGCAGGTCGTAGTACACGTCGCCGAAGTCGCGGCGCAGCGGGTGGCCGGCGGGCAACTGGTCGAGCAAATCGCGCAGCACCTGCTCAGTTTCAAGGTCGGAGGCTGGCTCCAGGTCGTGGCGGCCCAGGGCGGCGCCATTTTCCTGAATCAGCAGCTGCCCTAGGCTATGAAACGTGTGGATGGCCACCCGGTGCGCCTCGGGCCCGATGAAGCGCAGCAGCCGCTGGCGCAGGTTGCGGGCAGCGGCGTCGGTGTAGGTGAGGCAGAGGATTTCCTGGGGGCGCGCGTCGGGCAGCAGCAGCAGCCAGGCCACCCGGGCGGCCAGTAGCTGAGTTTTGCCGGTACCAGGGCCGGCCACCACCAGCAGGGGCCCGTCGGGGTGCGTCACGGCCCGGCGCTGCGCCTCGTTGAGGCGGGCCAGCTCCTGGGCCAGGGCCGGTGGCAGGCGGGTAGTGTCAGTAGGGGAAAAGGTGGGCGCGGGCAAACTCAGCGGGGCAAATGGAACCCTGAAATTACGCCGCGGGTCGGGGTATTGCAGGCGAGCGGTTTTTCTAAATCAAAAAAAGGCGGTCATGCTGAGCCTGCCGAAGCATCTCTACCGAACGATACCCTAGGCGGCGCGGTAGAGATGCTTCGGCAGGCTCAGCATGACCGCCTTTTTTAGCTGTCGGCTCAGAACTCACAGGCTACTCTTTCACTTCCTTCCCTACCTCGTAGCGCAGCCAGAGCACGTCGTGCGGGCGCTGCTCCAGGGCCAGCAGCTTCAGGTGGCGGGCGGGGCCAGGGTTGGGCCCCTGCTCAAACGACACGGCCGAGTTGCTGGCACCATCGACCAGGGGCAGGATGAGTTGGCTGATTTCGTCCACTAAGCCAGCCTTTAGCAAGGAGCCATTGAGGTGGCCGCCGCCTTCGAGCAGGATAGTTTGGATGGGAAACAGACGGCCGAGCTTTTCCAGCACCACGGCGAAATTCAGTTCTGTGCGCCCGCCGAAGATGTAGCTGATGCCCAGCTCGCGCAGCCCAACTAGGTAGGCATCGGGCACTTGCTCGGTCAGTACTTCGATAATGTGGTCGTCGTCGATGCTAGCGGCGTCCCAGCCGAGCTTGCCGTGGGCATCGACGGCAATGGCGAACGACTCGGCGCCGTGCTCGGCCACGAAATCCCGGCGGTCGAGGGGCGCGGTTACGGGCTTCAGTACGGGCGGGCGGCCCTCGGTGAAGTCCTTTTCCATGGTCACGCGGCCGCAGAGCCAGGCTTGCGCGTCGTAGGTGTTGGCGGTGGTTTCGTAGTCGGCACGGCCGGGCGGGTTCTGGCCCCAGCGCTGCACGATAATGCGGCCGTCGAGCGACGACATCATGTGGGCAATGACGCGGGGGCGGGTGGGGTGGGGCATGGGAGGCAATAGAAAGGTGACAGCCGTTGCTAACTGCCGGGGTGGGCCTAGGGTTGCCAGGGAGCCGCGTAAGGAGCTGCAGCCCTAGCTTTCGCTTTCTTAATCCCCTGCCTATGTCGCCCCGCCCTTACATCCTAGCCGAAACTACCTGGCGCGAAGTCCAACAAGCTGGCTACCAAGTGGTGGTATTGCCCTGGGGTGCCACCGAAGCGCACAACTACCACCTGCCCTACGCCACCGACAACCTCCAGTGCGACTATATCGCGGCCGAGGCGGCGCGGCAAGCCTGGGAGGCCGGTGCGAAGGTGGTCGTCCTGCCCACCATCCCCTTTGGGGTGAATACGGGTCAGCTGGATATTGCCTTAGATATCAACCTGATGCCTAGTACGCAACTGGCAATTTTGCGCGACGTGGTGCGCGGGCTAGCTCGCCAAGGCATACCTAAGCTAGTGGTGCTCAACGGCCACGGCGGCAATGATTTCCGCCAGCACCTGCGCGAGCTACAAGCCGAGTTTCCCGACGTCTTTTTGTGCGCCATCAACTGGTTTCGCACCGTGGACCGGGCGCAGTATTTCGCGGCGCCCGGCGACCATGCCGACGCGCTCGAAACCAGTGCCATGCTGCACATAGCGCCCGCTTTGGTGCGGCCGCTGGCCGAGGCGGGGCCTGGCCATGCCCGGCAGTTCCGCATTGCGGCGCTGCGGCAAGGCTGGGCCTGGGCCCAGCGCGATTGGAGCCAGGTAACTACCGATACCGGCGCTGGCGACCCGGCCGAGGCAACCGCCGCCAAGGGGGCCGCGCTGCTCGCCGCCACTTGCCGCAACATCGGGCAGTTCTTAGTAGAATTGGCGGCCGCTGACCCGCAGGATATGTATGAGTAGGCCGGTGCTTGAGGTCACTTACTGGGTCAAACCGGCCCGCCTACCGGGTCAAAATGACCCGGTATCGGTAGTGGTGAGTAGCGACCACTAAAGCAGGATTGAAATTTACCTGCTGTAATCCAGTGGATTAACTAGCTTATGAAGCTGGTGCTGCTAACGGGCACCCAATTCGCAATGGCTGCTGTGCCGGCGGCCGCCTTCCCCCGCCGCTGGCTGCACGATGCGCTTACACACGAAAATCACCCTTGGGTTTCTGGCCATGCTGGCGCTGCTGCTGGGCATTGGCGGCTATGCCTACTACTCGGTGGGCCGGCTCGGGCGGGCGGGTCGGTCGATTCTGCAAGACAACTTCTACTCGGTGCAGCTGGGCCAGCAGATGCTGCAGGCCGAGGAGGCCCTAGGGGCCCGGCCCGCCGATGCCACCGCCCTAGCCGAGCTGCGCGCCCTGCTGCTGCGCGAGGCCGGCAACATCACCGAGCCAGGCGAGCGCCGCGTGGTCGATAGCCTGATGCAAACGCTGGCGGCCTACCCCGGCTCGCAGCCCGCAGCCACCCTAGGGCAGCTACGGCAGCTCACGCACCGCATGGTGGACCTGAACATGAGCGCCCTGGCCCGCAAAAACAGCCGGGCCGACCGCACGGCCACCCAGGCCTCGGCCTACCTGGTGGTGTTTGCGGTGCTGAGCACGCTGGTGGGCCTCATGCTGGTGGGCAGCGTGCCCCAGGCCGCCGTGGGGGGCCTGCGCAAGCTGGCCGCCGCCCTCGACCATGCCACGCGCACCAACTTCGCCGCCACCGTGCCCATCGAAAGCAGCGACGAGGTGGGCCAGATGGCCACTGCTTTCAACCGCTTGCTGGTGCACCTGCAAGACGCCCGTAGCCACAGCCTGGCCGACCTCACCACCGAGCGCAACCGCATCAATAGCCTGGTGCAGACGCTCGACGAGGCGCTGTTTCTGCTTGATAGCAAGCGCGTGGTGCTGGTGGCCAACCCCGGGGCATGCGAGCTGCTGGGTTTGCCCGAGAGCCAGGTGGTGGGCCGCCCCGCCGCTGAGCTGGCCGCCGCCAGCCCCGCCTTTGCCCAGGTGCTGGCGCCGCTGCTGCTGCCAGCCGCCCGGCGCCCGGCGGGCCCGCTGCCCCTGGCCCTGGTGGGCACCGACGGGCAGGCCGCCCACTACCAGCTGAGCGTGCACGACACGGTGGCCTACAACCTGGCCCGCGACCAGATGGAGTTTACCGGCTCGGTGCTGGCCCTGCGCAACGTATCGGCCTTCAAGAGCCTCGACCAGGTGAAGTCGGGCTTCCTGGCCACGGCGGCCCACGAGCTGAAGACGCCGCTCAGTAGCATCAACTTTAACCTCAAGCTCTTGCACGACCCTAGGGTGGGTACGCTCAGCGAAGAGCAGCAGGAGATTGTGGCCGCCATTAAGGAGGAAAACCAGCGCCTGCTGCACGTGGTGGGTGAGCTGCTGACCGTGGCGCGCCTCGACGTGGGCGAGAGCATCCCGCTCGACCCCAGGCCCACGGCCGTGCCCGACCTGGTGGCCGCCGCCACCGCGCCCCTGCAGCTGCAGCTGCGCGCCCGCCAGGTGTCGCTGGCCACCCACCTGCCCGCCGACCTACCCCCCGTGCGCGCCGACCTCGAAAAAACCGCCTGGGTGCTGCTCAACCTGCTGGTGAACGCCGTGCGCTACTCGCCCGAGCCGGGCGAGGTGCAGCTCAGCGCCGCGCCCACGCCCGACGGCCGCGCCGTGCGCGTGCAGGTGCAGGACCACGGCCCCGGCATCGCCCCCGAGCTGCAAGGCCGCATTTTCGAGCGCTTTGCCCAGGGCCCGGCCGCGCCCGCCACCGGGGCCGCCCCGCAAGCTGCGGGCACGGGCCTGGGCCTCAGCATCTCGCGCGAGTTCATCGCCAGCCAGGGCGGCGAGCTGGGCGTCGAGAGCACCCTAGGCCAAGGCAGCACCTTCTACTTCACCCTGCCCATAGCCACTTAGGAGATGTGCCAAGGAGGAAATGTGAAGATGTGAAAATGAGTTGCCGACCGTGCTAAAACAGCGCGCAGGCGACCAGCCCCCATCTGCACATTTACCCATCCTCTCATTCGCACATTAATCAAATCTGCCACATTTTCAAATCAATACAGTATGTCCTCTGCCCTTCCTACCGAAGACAGCATCCACGGGCGCCGCATTACGGCGGCCGGGCTGCTGGTCACGCTCGGCATCATCTTCGGCGACATCGGCACTTCGCCGCTGTATGTATTTCAAACTATCCTGGGCGACCGGCCCATCAGCCAGCTGCTGGTGTATGGCGGCGTGTCGGCCGTGTTCTGGACGCTGACGCTCCAAACTACCATCAAGTACATTCTGCTGACGCTGGAGGCCGATAACCACGGTGAAGGCGGCATTTTCTCGCTGTTTTCGCTGGTGAAGAAGCGCGGCCACTGGCTGCTATTTCCGGCCATTATCGGGGCGGGCACGCTGCTCGCCGATGGCATCATCACGCCGCCCATCTCGGTATCGTCAGCCATTGAGGGCCTGCGCATCCTGTACCCTGCCCTCAGCACCGAGGATATTGTCATCGTCGTGGTGCTCATCATCACGCTACTGTTCGCGTTTCAGCAGTTCGGCACCAAGGTGGTGGGCGCGGCTTTTGGCCCCATTATGCTGCTGTGGTTCACGGTTATTGGTACCCTAGGGCTCACCCAGATTCTGCACCACCCCGGTGTACTGGCGGCCCTGAACCCCGTATGGGCCGTGCGCCTGCTTACCGAGTACCCCAAGGGCTTCTGGCTGCTAGGAGCCGTGTTTCTGTGCACTACCGGCGCCGAGGCCCTGTACTCGGACCTCGGCCACTGCGGCCGCAAAAACATCCGCACGTCCTGGGTTTTTGTGAAGAGCGCGCTGGTGCTCAACTACCTGGGCCAGGCGGCCTGGGCCATGGGTCACGTGGGTCAGCCGCTGGCCAGCAACCAGAACCCGTTTTTCATGATTGCCCCGCAGTGGGGCATTGTGCCGCTCATCATCCTAGCCACCATGGCCACCATTATCGCCTCGCAGGCGCTCATCTCGGGTTCCTACACGCTTATCAGCGAAGCGGTTAGCTTGCGGTTCTGGCCCAAGGTGCGGGTGCTATTTCCCACTGACCAGCGCGGGCAGATTTACGTGCCCAGCATCAACTGGCTGCTGTGGTTTGGCTGCGTGTGCGTGCAGCTCTGGTTCAAGACCTCGGAAGCCATGACGGCGGCCTACGGCTTCAGCATCACGGTGGCTATGCTCATGACTAGCCTGCTGCTCTCGCAGTATTTGCGCGGCGTCAAGCACTGGTCCATTCCGGTGGTCACGCTGCTCATGCTGGTGTTTTTCACGGTCGAAAGCTCGTTTCTCATCGCCAACATCACCAAGCTGCTCAATCGCCTGGGCATCCTGGTATTCGAATGGGGCCTCATCTTCATGATGTACCTGGGCTACCGGGGCCGCGAAATCAAGAACCGCCTGCTGACGCTGGTGCCGGTGAATGGCACGCTGCCCACGCTGCAAGAACTGAGCGAGGACGAGTCGGTGGACAAGTACGCCAGCAACCTGGTGTACCTCACCCAAAGCAAGCAGCCCGGCCAGCTCGAAAACGAAATCCTGTACTCCATTCTGCGCAAGCAGCCTAAACGCGCTGACCGCTACTGGTTTATCAACATGAGCATCCTCACCGACCCGTATAGCACGCGCTATTCGGTGGAGGAGCTGGTGCCGGGCGTGGCTTACAAAATTAACTTCAAGCTGGGCTTTCGGGTGCAGCCGCGCCTGAACCTGCTCTTCCGCCGGGTGCTGGAAGAAATGAGCGCGCGGGGCGAAATCGACATCACCTCGCGCTATGCCTCGCTGGCCCGCCACCACATGCCCGGCGACTTCCGCTTCGTGGTGCTCGAAAAGGTGCTGAGCTACGACAACGAGCTGACATTCAAAGAGAAGTTCATTCTCAATGGCTACTTCTTCATCAACCGTTTCGCCATCTCCGACCAGCAGCTCTTCGGCTTGGATACCAGCGACGTAGCCCTCGAAAAAGTACCCCTCACCGTGAAGCCCAGCCCCAGCGCCTACGACCTCCTCCGCGAGTCGCCCGACCTGGCCATGGACCCCGTGCCAGCCACCGCGGTGCAGGAGGAAGAGGCAGCAGTGAAAGTGTAGGGGGTAATGTGCGAATGAGGAAATGGGGAGATGAGAAAATGAGAGGGCGCTCATGCTAGTTGCCTGTTCGTTTTTTCACCTCCCCATTTCCTCATTCGCACATTACCTCATTCGCACATTAGCCCCATTTGCACCTCTAAAACTGTGGCCACGGGTCGGCGAATTCGCCGCCGTGCTGCCAGCGGGCTATTTCGGCTTCGGTGCAGAGGCAGGCGGCCAGCTCCCGCCGGATGCGGGTTTCGTTCATGTCCTGGCCGATGAAGACAAGCTCGTTCTGGCGGTCTTGGAAGCGGGCGTCCCAGCGGGCCAGGATGGTAGCGCGGTTGTCGAGGAAGGCGGGGTGGCGCTCGGGCTGCTCGATGGCGGCCCACCACGAGCCGGCGCTTTCGGCCCGCAGCGAGCCGCCGGCCTGGCCCCAGCTCAGGGCATCGCTCGGGCGCGAGGCCAGCCAAAACAAGCCTTTACTGCGAATGACCTCGCCCGGCCAGCTTTCGCTGATGTAGCGCCAGAACCGGGCGGGGTGGAACGGCCGGCTGTCGCGGAAAACGAAGCTGCCGATGCCGTATTCCTCGGTTTCGGGCGGGTGGTGGCCGCGGGCTAGCTCCTGCTGCCAGCCGGCGCCCTGCTCAGCCTCCTCCAGGTTGAAGAGCTTGGTATTGAGAATGCTGCCTAGGGGCACCTGGCCGAAGGCAGCTTCCACGAGCCGCGCCTGCGGGTTGAGCTTGCCCAGGATGGCGCGCAACTCGCCCAGCGTGGTGGCGGGCACCAGGTCGGCCTTGTTGAGCACAATGACGTTGGCAAACTCTACCTGCTCGGTCAGCAAATTCACGATAGTGCGCTGGTCGTCGGCGTTTGCATCGAGGCGGGGGCGGTCGGGGAGGCGGTCGAGGCTGCCGAAATCCTTGGCAAAGTTGAAGGCGTCCACTACCGTTACCAGCGTGTCGAGGCGGGCGTGGCGGCCGAGGTCGAGGGTGCCGTCTTCGCTCACGAAGGAGAACGTCTGGGCCACCGGCAGCGGCTCTGAGATGCCGGTGCTTTCGATGAGCAGGTAGTCGAAGCGGCGCTCGCGGGCCAGCTTGGTTACTTCCAGCATCAGGTCTTCGCGCAGGGTGCAGCAGATGCAGCCGTTGCTCATTTCTACCAGCCGCTCTTCGGTGCGCGAAAGGCCGCCTTCGCGGGCTACCTGCTGGGCGTCGATGTTGACCTCGCTCATGTCATTGACGATGACGGCCACGCGCAGGCCCTCGCGGTTGTGCAGCACGTGGTTGAGCAGGGTGGTTTTGCCCGCGCCCAGGAAGCCGCTGAGCACCGTAACGGGCAGGCGAGCCGGGGCTGAAGTTGCAGGTGTCATGCAAAGCAGAAAAATTGGTGAGAAGTCAAAAGTAGCGCGGAATTCTTAAATGAAACATTGTTGCAAAAAATATTCCTCAGCCATTCACATTTTACCACTACTTTTGCAACACTAATGCAACCTGCTTCGGCGCTCGTCGTCTTGTAGGCTCTCATTCCTGCTGCTGTGCCGCGTCCTTCGCTCCGCCCTTACCTCGCCTGCCTGCTACTGCTCTGCCTCGTGCGGACGCTGCTGCCGGAGGCGTGGGTGCTGGCCCTGCACGGCCACGCGCATACCACCGAGGAGCCTGCTTACGCGCCGGCCCGCACTGCCCAGGCGGTGGCGGGCAAGCGCCAGGCCCTGCTGACGCCCAAGCACACCCACTGCCACGAGGACACGTTCTATAACGTGCCGTTTCAGGCAGCCTCGCCGGTAGTAGTGCCGCTGCCGCGGCTGCAAGCCAGCTACCGCCCCCTGGCCGTGCCCACCGAGCTAGCCAGCTCGGCCACGGCCCTGCGGCGCTCGGCCCTGCGCGGCCCCCCGGTGGCCTAAGGCTGCCCGTCTAGTTTGCTTCTGGCCGCCGTAGGGCGCCGGTCCGCCTAGGGCGGTACCGGCCGCGGCCGCACTGGCTGCCCCTGGCTGGGGGCGGCGCAATCCCTTTATTTTCTTGCAACTACGTAGTTCACAGGGTGGCTGGGCCGCCCGGTGGCTGTTGGTGGGCCTGGGGCTGCTGCTGACGGGCGGCGGGCTGGGGCGGGCGTGGAGCCAGGCGGTTCCGGTGCCCGGCCCGGCCTGCGCGCTCAGCCTAGCGGGGCGCGTGCTCGACCAGCGCACCGGCGAGCCACTACCGGGCGCCGTGCTGCGCCTAGGGCCAGCTGGCGCCGTCGAGGGTCCCGGCCAAGCCACGGTCAGTAGCCCCGCGCCCGCTAGCGCTTCCAGTTCCACCGAGGCTGCCGACGCCGACGGGCACTATCACTTTCACCAGCTGTGCGCGGGGCGGTACGCGCTGCAGGTCAGCTTTGTAGGCTACGCCGAGCAGGTGCTGACCGTGGCGGTGCGCGGCAATGTCACGACGCTCGACATTAAGCTGCGCGCTGCACCGGGCCAGCTGGGCGAGGTGCGCGTGGCGGGCGAAGCCACGGCGGCCGCGCCCCTCGTCAGCCAGAGCCAAACCACGCTTAGCGGCGAGGCCCTGCAGCAGACGCGCGGCCAGAACCTAGCCACTGCCCTCACCGGCATTACGGGCGTGTACAGCATCCAAACTGGGCCCACCATCGCCAAGCCGGTGGTGCACGGGCTGTACGGCAACCGGGTACTGCTGCTCAACAACGGCGTGCGGCAGGAGGGACAACAGTGGGCCAACGACCACGCCCCCGAAATCGACCCCTTCACCGCCACCCGGCTTTCGGTCATTAAGGGCGCGGCCAGCATTCGCTACGGCGCCGACGCCATTGGTGGGGTGGTGCTAGTGGAGCCGGCCGCCCTGCCCGACACCGCTGGCGTGCACGGCGAAGTGAACCTGGTGGGCATGAGCAACAGCCGGTTGGGCGCGGCCTCGGCCTTCGTGCAGGGGGCTTTCCCGGCCGATACTACCCTAGGGGGCCCGCGAAGCGGGCAAAGTAATAAGTCCCAGGGACTGTTGCGCGGCCTCAGCTACCGGGTGCAGGGCACCTTGCGCCGGGCCGGCACCGCCCGCTCGGCCAATTACTACCTCACCAATACCGGCCTGGCTGAGCGCAACTACTCGCTGGCCCTGGGCTACCATCGCGGCATCATCCGCACCGAGCTGTTCTTCAGTCGCTTCGATACCCAGCTGGGCATTTTTGCGGGCTCCGAAACGGGCTCCATCAACGACCTGCTGGCGGCCATCGAGCGCCCTAGGCCCCTCACGCCCGACCAATTTACCTATAGTATCAGCCGGCCTTATCAGGCAGTTGTGCACCAGTTGTTTAAGGCCAAGGCCACGGCGGCGCTGCCCAGCGGCGGGCGCCTGGAGGCCACCTACGCCCGCCAAACCGACGCCCGGTCGGAGTACGGCAGCCAGCTGCCCTACAACCCGGCCTTGGGCGACGTGCCCGATTTGTTTCTGAGCCTCACCTCGCACACCCTCGACGTGGCCTACCACGCGCCCAATGCCGGGCCGTGGTCGCTGACCACCGGGGTGAGCGGGCAGACCCAGGCCAACATCCGGCAGTACCAGTACCTGATTCCCAACTTCCGTAACTACGGCGCGGGGGCCTTCGTGCTGGGCAAGCACCGCGGCGAGCGCCTGACCCTGGAGGGCGGCCTGCGCTACGACTACCGCTGGCTGCGCGCCTTCCTCACCGACGTGACTACCGGCCGCGTGGTGCAGCCCACTACGGTTTACCAGGCGGTTACGGGCACCCTGGGCGGCTTGCTGACCCTAGGGCCCGGCCTAAGCCTAACGGCCAACCTGGCTACTGCCTGGCGCCCGCCCACCGTGAACGAGCTGTACGCGGCCGGCGTGCACCAGAGCGCCGCTACCTACGAGCTGGGCAACCCCGACCTGACCAAAGAGCAAGCCTACATCGGCAGCACCAGCCTGCTCTACAACACCGCCAAACTAGAGGGCGAAGTGGGTGGCTACGTCAACTACTTTCGCAACTACTTGTACCTGAGCCCAGTCGGACGCTACATCCGCACCGTGCGGGGCGCCTACCCGGTGTTCGATTACACCCAGGCCGAAGTGATTTTCCGGGGCGTGGACGCGCGGGTGAGCTACCACCCGGCCGAGCGCCTCATGCTTACCTCGGCGGCCTCGCTGCTCTGGGCCTGGAACTACTCCCAGGGCGACTACCTCATCTACGCCCCGCCCAACCGCTGGCAAAACAGCGTGCGCCTGCGCCTGGCGCCGGGCCGCGCGGGCACCTTCCGCCAGAGCTACGTGGGTGTGAGCAACCTGCTGGTGGCCCGCCAGAACCGCACCCCGGCCAGCGGCGACTACGCCCCCGCGCCGGCCGCTTACAACCTCTGGGGCGCCGAGGCGGGCACCCTCGTCCACCTGGGCCCTAGGGTGCTCGACCTGAGCCTGACCGTGAGCAACCTCTTCAACCGCGAGTACCGCGACTACCTCAACCGCTTCCGCTACTACGCCGCCGACCTGGGCCAGAATGTACAGGTGCGCGTGCGGGTGCCTTTTTAAGAAGGCCGCCTTAAGGTAGTTGTCGATGTATTACTTAATAAATAGTTAGCAAACAATAAGTTAAAAATGATGCAAAGCTAATCAGCTCAGTACGTCAACCACTCCATAAACCAACCTTTTAACCCTCCTTCCCCATGACTGCAACCCGCACTTTCGCCGCTCGCCGACTGGTCGCGCCGGCCCTGCTCGCTACCCTCGGCCTGGTACTAGGCAGCTGTAATAAAGCCGAAGAAGTCGTTTCGCCGAGCGTGGCCAACGAGGCCATTACCACCATGACCCTGACGGCAACCAACGCCGCCAACGCCAGCGATACCCAAACCGCCACTTGGGAGCAGCTGCTCGACGCTCAGGGCAACCCCGTATCCAGCGGCCCCAACTACAGCCAGGCCAACCTCAACCTCAAGGCCAACACCACCTACAACGTGACCGTGGGCCTGCTCGACAAAACGCAGACGCCGACCTTCAACGTGGGCGAGGAAATTCAGGCGCGGGCCAACATCCACAGCTTCTTCTTCCAGCCGCTGCCCAGTAGCTCGGCCCTGGTCATTCCGGCGCCCACCGGCTCCGACAGCTACCCGCTGCCCATCCCCACGCCCGTGCCCAGCGGCAACCCGCTGAACCTGACCATCACCCGCACCGACCGCGACACCAATAGCCCCGCCCTGCCCGTGGGCCTAAGCGACCAGTTCGTGACCGGCGCGGCCAGCAACGGCTACCTGCAAGTGGTGCTGCGCCACCAGCCCAACTCCAAAGACGGCACCTACGCCCCCGGCTCTACCGACTTCGACGCGGGCTTTAAAGTAGCTATTCAATAAGGCGTTGGCTGCCAATGCTTAAAGAGCAGCAAGCTCATCTGGCGTCCGCGCACTCAGAACATCGCGCTCGCGCCGCCTAGGGGTGCCGCACAGGCGAAGGGCCCTGCGCGGCCTGCGCTACGCGGACACCAGATGAGCCTGCTCTTTACTTCAACTACTACTAGGCCTTTCTAAAAATAAACCAATGAAAGCTAACCTTCTATTGTTGGGCCTGGCCCTAGGGCTGCCCACCGCCGCCCTGGCCCAGTCGGCTCCCAACCGGTCGTACTTCGGCTTCAATGCCGGCGCCTCTTACGCCACGGGTAATTTCCGCAGCACCGACGCTGAGAACGCCGAGGCAGGCTTTGCCAAAACCGGCTTCCACGTCACGCTCGACGGGGCGCACTTCTTCGGCGGCAAGGCGCTGGGCCTGGCTGGCCAAGTGGCCTTCTCCGACAATGGCCGTCTGCTCGCCAACGACGTGGCCCGGCTGGGCGCCGGCTACACCGAAGCCTTCGACGTGGACTTTACCACCGTGCGGGCCACCGGGCGCTACCGCCGCCTCACGGCCCTGGTGGGTCCCACGCTCCTGTTCGGTCCCGAGAAGTTTAAGGTGGAAGTGCGCGGCCTGGCCGGCGTGCAGCAAATGCTAGGCTCGCCCCAGATTACCGTGCAGCTCGAAGACGACCCCGGCAGCACCTTCACCCAGCGCAGCTCGCACAGCCTCACCTTCGGCTACGCGGCGGGCCTAGGACTGCACTACAACTTCTCCAGCCGGGTGGGCCTGGTAGCCCGCGGCGAGTTCCAGGGCAGCTCGCCCATCACGGTCAAGAACGACAACCGCACCAACGCCGCCGGCCGCCTCTCTGAGAAGCAGCCCGTTACGGCCTTCACGTCTACGCTCGGCTTGGCCTTCACGCTGGGCGGCAGGTAAATACGCTACCGGCCGAGGCTGGCCGCGCCCGGTTTTTCTCTGGTTTGGTTTAGAGAAAATGCAAACAGACCCTGGCCGCCTGGCTGGGGCTTGTTTGCGGGCCGCGCGTCTCGCTTCGGTAAGCGCATATTTGTTGCAAAATAACTGCTGCGTAATAATCGCAACTATATTGCATATATAGGGTTGTGCCAAGCTTTTAAAGCTTGACTTTAGGCCTTCTCATTCCTCTGATTTCCTCATTCTATTCTCCTTCTACATCCATGCACATTTTTTCTCTCCGGGCTGCCTGCGCGGTTGCCGCCCTGGCCTGCGCTGGGCTGCTGGCCAGCTGCTCTCCCTCGGCCGATAAGCCCGCCGGCGAAGCCGGGGCTGCCGCAACGGCCCCAGCCGGCGGCACCGTAACGCACGCCCAATTCGTGGCCGACCACCAGAAAATGGAGGCTGACCACCGCATTATGCAGTCGGCCGACTCGGTAATGGAGGCCGACCACCAGCAAGCCGTGGCCGCCGCCAAAACCGCGGGTATCACCAACCAGCCCGCCTTTCAGGACCTGGAAAAGCGCCACGACGCGCTTATTAAAGAGCACCAGCAGGTAATTGCCCGCCACGATGCCGTGCTTAAGCGCCACGCCGAGCTAGAGCAGCAGCACCAGAATGGCCGCGTGTCGGACAAGCAAATGCAGCAGGACCACGCCACCATGAAGGCCGAGGACCAGCAAATTCAGCAGGAGCACAAGAAGCTAGTAGACGACCACGCCGAGATGATGGCCGAGCATAAAGCCCTGCTTGCTAAGGCGGGCAAGGCCTAGGGCCCTCTGGTAGTGGCTCTCGCGCAAAAAGCAAAGGTCCTGCTCCATTAGCCGGAGCAGGACCTTTTTTGTTGTTCCGCTGCTGCGGGCCACTCACTTCGCCCCCACAAAATCGGGCAGGAACTGCACGAACATGGGCGTGGGCACCTGGGCCGACTGGCCGGTGGGGCGCAGCCGACCGGTGCGCTTGTCCACGAAATAGCTGAAGACGTTGCCCGAGTTTTGGTTGGCTACCAGCAGCAGGCGGCCGTCGGGCGTGAGGTTAAAGTTGCGGGGCGTTTTGCCCTGGGTGCTCACGTGCTCGACGAGTGCCAGGCGGCCGGTACTGGTGTCGATGCTAAAGACGGCCAGCGAGTTATCGCCCCGGTTGGAGGTGTAGAGGAAGCGGCCATCGGGGCTCACGTGCACGTCGGCACCCGAGTTGTCGCCCACGAAGCCCTGGGGCAGCGTGCTCTTGGTTTCTATCTCGGTGAAGGTGCCGCTGGCCGCATCGTAGCTGAGCGCGGTTACCGAGGAGTTTAGCTCGTTTTCGAGGTAGGCGAAGTGGCCGCTGGGGTGAAACACCAAGTGGCGCGGCCCCGACCCCGCCTTGGCCGAGTAGGCCGGCGAGGCCTGGGGCGTGAGCCGGCCGGTAGCCGCGTCGAAGCGGTAGCCATACACCTTGTCGGTGCCCAGGTCGGCGGCGAAGGCGTACTTATTGTTGGGGTCGGTGAGGAAGGAGTGCGCGTGGGCGTGGTCTTGATTCTTATGAGGCCCTAGGGGGGGCTGGTGCACGTCGGAAGCGCTGGCGGGCGCTAGCTGGCCGTCGGCCTGCACCGGCAGCACCGCCACGGTGCCGCCGCCGTAGTTGGCCACCAGCGCATTCTTGCCCAGGCGGTCGAGGCTGATGTAGCAGGGGCCGCCCCCAGTCGAGGGCTGCTGGTCGAGCAGGGTGAGGGCAGCGGTTTTGGGGTCGATGCGGAAAGCGCTCACGCCACCCGTGTTGGGCTGGCCCTGGAAGGTGCCCGTTTCGCTCACGGCGTAGAGGTACTTGTGGGCGGCATCCACCGTCAGGTAGGTAGGCTGGGCGCCGCCCGGCTGCACGCTCAGCGGTATCAGGGCGCCGGTGTAGGTGCTGAGGCGGTAGAGGTAGATGCTGTTGGACTGCGCATCGGTGCCGGTATTGGTGCCGACGTACACCAGCAAATCGGCGCCGGGGCCGGTGCCCAGGCTGCGCTGGCTGCCCGCGCAGCTGGCCGTGAAGGTGGCGCCAGCAGCCAGCGCGGCCAGGCGGAGAGTGAAAGTGGGAAAGCGCATGATAAATGGTTGGGAGCAGAAACGTAGTAACAAAAGAACGTCATGCTGAGCTTGCCGAAGCATCTCTACCGAACAACCACCTAGGCGGCACGGTAGAGATGCTTCGACTTTGCTCAGCATGACGTTCTTATAACTAGGTATACCCTAGGGCCGCCTAGTCGCCGTGGGCTACTACCTGCTTCTTCTCGGGCTCCTCCTCGGGGCGACCGGCTAGCACGTCTTGGGCACGCTTCACCACGTTCTCCACCGTGAAGCCGAACTTCACGAACAGCTCCTCGGCCGGGGCCGACTCGCCGAAGCGGTTCATGGCGATGATGCCGCCCTCGTCGGTGGTGTACTTGTGCCAGCCGATGGGCGAGCCGGCCTCGATGGCCAGGCGCTTGCGCACCGTGGGCGGCAGTACTTGCTCTTTGTAGGCCTTGTCCTGGGCCTCAAACAGCTCCCACGAGGGGAAACTTACCACGCGGGTGGGCGTGCCGGCTTTTTGCAGCTCTACCTGCGCCTTCATGGCCAGGGCCACTTCCGAGCCGGTAGCGATGAGGATGAACTGGGGCTGGCCGCCTTCGGCCTCGCTCAGGATGTAGGCCCCCTTGCGCACGCCTTCGCGGGCCGAGCCCAGCTTGCTTTGGTCGAGGATGGGCAGCTTCTGGCGCGAGAAAATAAGTACCACCGGCGACTTGGGCGTGGTCATGGCAATGCGCCAGGCCTCGGTGCTTTCGTTGGCGTCGGCGGGGCGCAGCACCACAATGTTGGGGATGGTGCGCAGGGCCAGCACCTGCTCTACTGGCTGGTGGGTGGGGCCGTCCTCGCCCAGGCCGATGCTGTCGTGGGTGAACACGAACGTGGCCGTGCTCTCGGCCAGAGCCGTGAGGCGGATGGCCGCGCGCATGTAGTCGCTGAACGTGAGGAAGGTACCGCCGTAGGTGCGCAGGCCACCGTGGTGGGCAATGCCGTTCATAGCGGCGCCCATGGCGTGCTCGCGCACCCCCCACCATACGTTGCTGTTGGCCTTGTGCGCGGGCTGGAACGAGTCGCTGCCCGCCTTATCCATCTCGTTGGAGCTGGCCAAGTCGGCCGAGCCGCCGAACATGAACGGCACTGCTTTCTTGATGGCATCCAGGGCCTTGCCCGAGGCCTGGCGCGTGGCCAGTTCGCCGTCGGCGGGCGTGTAGGTGGGCAGGTTGTCATCCCAGCCTTCGGGCAGCTTGCCGTCGAAGGAGAGCTTGAACATGTCGGCCTCCTTGGGAAAGGCAGCGGCGTACTTGTCGAAGTCAGCCTGCCACTGCTTTTGCAGCTCGGCGCCGCGCTGGCCGGGCTCGCGCAGGTGGTCGTACACCTCCTGCGGCACCTGGAAGCTCTTCTCGGGGTCGAAGCCGTAGAATTTCTTGGTAATCTTGACGTTGTCGGGGCCTAGGGGCGAGCCGTGCGACTTGTTGGTGCCGGCCAGCGGCGAACCGAAGCCGATGATGGTTTTAACGGCGATAATCGAGGGCCGGTCGGTCACCGACTGCGCCACCTTAATGGCGTTCTCGATGGCGTCGAGGTCGTTGCCGTCCGTTACGTGCTGCGTATGCCAGTAGTAGGCATCGAAGCGCTTCATCGGGTTTTCGGTGTAAGTGAGGTTGGTGGGTCCGTCGAGCGAGATGTTGTTATCGTCGTAGAGATAAATCATCTCGTTGAGCTGCAAGTGGCCAGCCAGCGAGGCCGCCTCCGAGGCGATGCCTTCCATCAGGTCGCCGTCGCTCACCAGCACGTAGGTGTAGTGGTCTTGCACCGGGGCGTGGCCCTCCTTGTTGTACACAGCCGCGAGGTGCGCCTCGCTCATGGCCATGCCCAGGCCATTGGCGAAGCCCTGGCCCAGCGGACCGGTCGTCACCTCTACGCCCGGCGTTACGTGCGACTCGGGGTGGCCGGGCGTCTTGGAGCCCATCTGGCGGAAGTGCTTGAGGTCCTCCAGGCTCAGGTCGTAGCCATAAAGGTGCAGCAGGCTGTAGAGCAGTGCCGAGCCGTGGCCAGCCGAAAGGATGAAGCGGTCGCGGTTGGGCCAGTGAATATCCTGGGGGTTAAAGCGCAGAAAGCGCGACCACACCACGTAGGCCATGGGGGCGGCGCCCAGCGGCAGGCCGGGGTGGCCCGAGTTAGCTTGCTGCACCATGTCCACCGACAGCAAGCGGATGGTGTTGACGCTCAGCTCGTCAATCGACACGTGGTTCGGATTGGAATCGCTCATAGGGGAAAATGAAAGAATACGGCCGTAAAGAAAAGCCCCGGAACGTTGCCGGGCACCTATCGCCATATTGCGGTTGCGTGAAGTAGGGTGTACGGCCGCCCGGGCCCTAGGGGTATGGTGGCGGCTAAGTAGGTGCCGCCAGCTAGCTCGAACCAAGCTGCCAGCCAGTACGTTGAAAACGCGAAGTTGCCGTTACCTTTACGGCGAAGAAAAAGAAAGGCAGCCGGGCCACGGTCCGACTGCCAATCCCAACTACCGCAGCAGCCAGCCAACCAGCTGGGTGAGCAGGTAGGTAGCGAGGGCTGCTCCAACAGCCTTCCCAATGCTCCCTACAAACCCCGTTAGCAGGACCTGCAGCAGTTTCTTCGCATTTTTACTTTCCATCTCGATAGAAGTAAAGGGTTCTGCGAAAACCCCCACACTTCTCGAAGCCTTGGCTGCGTCAACAGCCGGGGCTTCTCTTTTTGCAAGAGTAGCCGTTGGCTGGGGGACGTACCAAACGCGAGTGCTGCGAAGGTAGAAGTAGCAGCGAAATCCCAACAGGTGGTCATGCTGCAACTCAAGCCGCTAGCGCCCACGCAGCCCCAGCCACGCCCAAAAGCCCATCAGCGCCCCTAGCAGCAGCCATATCAGCGCCAGTACCCCTAGGACTGCATTGGTGCTGCGCTGGGCGAAGCGAGCCTGCGCCGCCCGCACCAGCGTGAGCGGGGTAGCAGCAGCCAAAAAAAGGGGCAGCAGCATCAACCACCAACTCAGTACGAAGTAGGTGTTGTGCATCTGGATATCCAGCGTGCCGCCTGGCGATACTGTCTGGTAGCCTACTAAGGCCCCGGTAGCTAGAAAGGACAGCACGAGGCACCCGGCTAGCCAGGCTAACTCAAGGATAACGTTCTTCATAATTAAAAACAAGCGGTCATGCCGAGCGCAGCCGAAACATCTCTATCGCGTGAGTAATCCCAAAGCCTAGGGTTAGTGACGCAATAGAGATGCTTCGGCTGCGCTCAGCATGACCGCCTGTTTTAATTCGCTGAACGATTAAAAGCTCTGCTTAATGCTGTTCGACAGCGTTTTGGGGCTCCAATAGCCGCTGGCGATGATGCGGCGGATGGTGAAGAGCGGGTCTTGCTGGTCGCGCTTTTCGGCCAGTGAGAAGGCGGCCACGAAGCCGCGCTGGCGCAGCTCGGGGAAGGCTTGCGTGTTCCAGAGGCCGAAGGGGTAGGCGAAGTACTTGATTTTCTTGCCCGTAATCTCCTCCAGCGTCTTGGTGGGCTTGTCGATTTGGGTTTCCCAGTCCTTGCCCTGGTACTTCTTCACGTTGTGGTGGTCCCAGGTGTGCGAGCCGATTTGGTTGCCCTCGTCCGAGAGCTGCTTCACCATGGCCTTGGTCATGTAGTGCGGGCGGCCCAGGCTCACGGTCATCACGAAGTACACGCCCTTGTAGCCGTACTGCGCCAGCGTAGGCCGCGCAATGGAAACTGGTCGAGGTCGGTATCGTCAAACGTCAGCATGATGGGCTTGCTGGGCAGCTTGGCGCCGGTGGTGAGGTAGGCGTAGAGCTGGTCGGGCTGAATGGTGTGGTAGCCGCTGTCAGCCAGCATCTTTATCTGCTGCTTGAAGGCCGCGATGGGCACGATGTAGTCCTTGGCTCCGCGCGAGTCGCGGCCGGTCCAGTCCCGAATCTGGTGGTAGCAGAGGATAGGCACCTGGGGGCGGGCGTAGACGGCAGCCGCGTCGGCAGCCTTGGCGGCCGGGATGGTGCTGGGGTCGGGGCCAGGCGTGGCGTTGGCCTCGTCGGTGGCGGTGGCGGCCTCGCCCATTGTGGCCGCTTTGGCGGGGTCGGTGGGGGTGATGGCTTCGGCAGCGGCGGGGGTGCGGGCCTCGCCGGTGGTGGCCGTTTTAGAGTCGCAGGCGGCCAACAGGCCTAGGGCGGTTAGCAGCGCGGGCGCGGCTGCAAAAAGGTGTTTCAAGGGAAAATGAATAAGCCGGCGGACCGGTACTAGTATGTTTGCACAAAACTACCTTCCCCCACGGCATGAATCAATTGTTTGGCACCGGCGTGGCGCTCATCACGCCCTTTACCGCCGCCGGCGCAGTAGACTACCCCGCCTGGCAGCGTTTGCTCGACTTCGTCATCGACGGCGGCGCCGAATACCTGGTCATTAACGGCACCACCGGCGAGTCGCCCACCACCACGACCGCCGAAAAAGCCGAGCTGCTGCGCCAAGCCAACGCCCACGTGGCCGGCCGCGTGCCGCTGGTGTACGGCATCGGCGGCAACGACACGGCCGCCGTGGAGCGCCAGTTGCACGAGGTTGAGCTGGAAGGCATTACGGCCATTCTCTCGGCCAGCCCCGCCTACAATAAGCCCAGCCAGGCCGGCCTGCTGGCCCACTACCGCCGCCTGGCCGACGTGGCGCCTAGGCCCCTGCTGCTTTACAACGTGCCCGGCCGCACCGGCTCTAACGTCACGGCCGACACCACCCTGAAGCTGGCCGAGCACCCCAACATCATTGGCATCAAGGAAGCCAGCGGCAACATGGAGCAGTGCCTGGCCATCCTGGCCCATAAGCCGGCCGACTTTCTCTTCCTGAGCGGCGACGATATGCTGACGGTGCCGCTTGTGGCCTGCGGCGCGGCGGGCATCATCTCGGTGCTGGGCAACGCGTTTCCGCGCCGCTTCTCGGATATGACCCGCGCCGCGCTGGCTGGCGACTACGCCCGCGCCCAGCAAGAGCTGTGGTACTTCGTGGGCCTGAATCCGCTGATGTACGAGGAGGGTAATCCCGTGGGCGTGAAGGCAGCCCTAGCCCTGCAAGGCGTCTGCGAGCCCGCCGTGCGCCTGCCCCTGGTGCCCGCCAGCGAAGGCCTGACCGCTCGCATCAAGGCGCTGCTGTGAGCGACTGGCTAGTTGCTTCATTCCCAGCTACTGCGCGCAGTAGCTGGGAATTGTTATTTTTGCAAGCCTATGAAATTCAACAAGCTTGCTGACGACATTTTTACGGTCGAAGACTTTTTTACCCGCCAGGAGTGCCTGGAGGCTATTGTGCAAAGCGAGGGCCTAGGGTTCGAGCTGGCCAAAATCAACACGGCCAGCGGGAGCCGGGTGCACACGGGCGTGCGCAATAACAGCCGCGCTTTTTATAACAGCGAGGAGTTGGCCGAGAAGCTCTGGCAGCGGGTGCAGCCCTTCGTGCCGGCGCGCCTAGGCGAAGCATCGCCTGTCGGCCTCAACGAGTTATTTAGGTTTTACCGCTACGAACGAGGCCATCGGTTTAAGGGGCATTACGATGAGAGCTACGTTCGCCGCGATGGTGAAGCCAGCTGCTTCACTTTCATGGTGTATCTGAACGACAACTTCCAAGGCGGTGATACCACCTTTCGGGGGCTGCGGGTGCGGCCCCGGCAGGGTATGGCGCTCATTTTCCGGCACAGCCTGTTTCACGAGGGCAGCGAGGTGACGCAGGGCGTGAAGTACGTGCTGCGCTCCGACGTGATGTATCGGCTTGACGGCGTGGCAGCCTAGGGGTGCGGGCGGTGTAGGGGCGGCGCAGGTAATCATTTCGGCCGGCGGCTTGTTCTACTACGGTCCCGCCGGCCCGCTTTGGCGCGGCGGGCTTTAGCAGCCGCTGGCCCCCTAGGGCCGGCTTATTCTTGCCGCCTCATGCATTTGCATTCCGATTCCACCATGCCCCTGGCCTATTCCGTGCTGGACTTGGCCGCCGTGGCCCAGGGCAATACCCCGGCCGCTACCTTCCGCAACAGCCTGAGTTTGGCCCAGCACGTCGAGCAGCTGGGCTATACCCGCTTCTGGCTGAGCGAGCACCATAATATGGCCGGCGTAGCCAGCTCGGCCCCGCCCGTGCTCATGGGCTACATCGCGGGCGGCACCAGCACGCTGCGCGTGGGCTCGGGCGGCATCATGCTGCCCAACCACGCCCCGCTGGTGGTGGCCGAGCAGCTCGGCACGCTGGCCTCGCTCTACCCCGGCCGCATCGACCTGGGCCTGGGGCGCGCGCCGGGCACCGACCAGCGCACGGCCCAGGCCATCCGGGGCGGGCGCTTCGGGGCCGAGCAGGATTTTGGCCGCGACATCAGGCAGCTGCAAACCTATTTCTCGGCGGCCAACAGTAGCGCCTCGGTCCGCGCCATTCCGGGCGAGGGCCTCGACGTGCCCATTTACGTGCTCGGCTCTAGCACCGACAGCGCCTACCTGGCCGCCGCCATGGGCCTGCCCTACGCCTTCGCCAGCCACTTTGCGCCGGGCCAACTGCTGTCAGCCATCAACATCTACCGGCGCAACTTCCAGCCCTCGGCCCAGTTGGCGGCACCTTACGTCATTGCCTGCGTGAACGTGATTGCGGCCGACACCGACGACGAGGCGAACTACCTGGCCACCACCTTGCAGCAGCTGATGCTGGGCGTCATCACCGGCGAGCGCAAGCTGATGCAGCCGCCCGTGAAGTCGATGGACGCGCTCTGGACGCCCGACCTGGCCCAGTACGTAGGCCAGATGCTGGCCGCTTCCTTCGTGGGCAGCAAAGCCACGCTCCAGCAAGAGCTGGGCGAGTTCGTGGCCCACACGCAAGTAAACGAGCTGATGGCCGCGTCCCACATCTACGACCACGCCGCCCGCCTCCATTCCTACGAGTTGCTGGCCGAAGCGGTGCGCGAACTAGCTGCAACGCCCGCCGAGCCGCTGGCCGCCTAGGGGTAAGATGGTAAATAAGTGAGTAAAAAAGGCGGTCATGCTGAGCTTGCCGAAGCATCTCTACTGAACAGTACCCTAGGGTGTCGTTCGGGAGAGATGCTTCGGCAAGCTCAGCATGACCGCCTTTTTTACTCACTTATTTACTCCTTCACCCTTGGGCGCCGCGCTGCTCGGGGGCAAACGACTCGGCTTCCACGAAGATGCGCTTGAACTCGGGGTGTCGGGCGCGGATGGCTTTTTCGAGGCGGCCCACGGCGGCTTCCACCTGCTGGGCCGTGAGGTCCTGGCCGAAGCGCACGTCGAGGGCCAGAAACGCCTCGGTGGGGCCCAGGTACATAGAGAGCGGAGCGCGCAGGCCCACCACGGCGGGGTCGGCAGAGGCCAACTGCTCAAGGCTGGCGCGGGTAGCCGCATCCACCCCTTCGCCCACCAGCAGGCCGCGGGTTTCGCGCAGCATAAACACGGCCATGCCAATGAGCAGCAGGCCAATAAGTAGCGAAGCGCCGCCGTCAAAATATAAGTTGTTGAGCTGGTGGCCCAGAAAAACGCCCCCTAGGGCAATAACCAGCCCGACGAGCGCGGCCAGGTCTTCGAGCAAAATGGCGTACACGGCCGGGTCGCGGCTACTGCGCAGGGCATCCCAAAAGTCCGCGTCGCCGCGCGTCTTGTTGAACTCGCGGAAGGCCAGCGAGCAGGCAATGCCTTCAAACACAATGGACAAGCCCAGCACCACGTAGTTCCAGGTGGGGTCGGTGAGCGGGGCGGGCGCCTGCAGGTACTGGTAGCCCTTGTAGACCGACATGCCGCCGCCCACCGCGAAGATGAGCACCGCCACGATTACCGTCCAGAAATACAGCTCTTTGCCGTACCCAAAGGGGTGCGCGTCGTCGGCCGGTCGGGCCGCTCGGCTGAGCCCGAGCAGAATAAGCAGGCCGTTGCCACTATCTACCAGCGAGTGAATGCCCTCGGAGAGCATGGCCGCGCTGCCCGTGATGAAGCCCGCCGTGAACTTGGCCGCCGCAATGGCCACGTTGGCCCCGATGGCGCCGTACACCACAAGTTTAGAACCACCAGCCATTCAGTAAATTAAGAATTTTAAATGATGAATTATGAATTGGCTTTGTGAGCCGTGGGGGTCCCTAGGACTGGGCTTGCTTTACGGCGCATTGGTCGCGTCGTTGGCTACCAATTCACAATTCATCATTTAAAATTCATAATTGCTTACTCCCACCCGCTGGCCAGCACGTCGGCAATGTGCAGGGTTTTGAGCGGCAACTTTTCGCGGCGGATGTAGGCCTCCAGGTGCATGAGGCAGCTCACATCGGTGCTGATGAGGTAGTCGGCGCCGGTGGCCAGGGCGTGTTCGACCTTCTGCTGGGCCATGGCCACCGAAATGGCCTCGAACTTGACGGCGAAGGTGCCGCCGAAGCCGCAGCAGGTGGTGGTTTCGGTCATCTCGATGCGCTTGAGGCCCGCCACGGCATCGAGCAATCGGCGCGGCGCTTCCCGGATGCCGCACTCGCGCAGGGCCGAGCACGAGTCGTGGTAGGTGTAGGTGCCCGCCAGCGCCGCCCCCGGCAACGCGCTGATGCCCAGTACATCGGTCAGAAATTCCGTCAGCTCGTAGGTGCGCTGCTGCACGCCCTGGCAGCGCCCAGCGTCGGGGCTGCCCTCGAATAGGTGCGAGTAGGCGTTGCGCACCATGCCCACGCACGAGGCGGAGGGGCTGACCACGTAGCGCGGGGCCCTAGGGCCCGTTGGGGCGGCAAAGTCGGTGAGGAACTTCTCGGCGATGTCGCGGCCCTGGGCTTTGTAGCCCGCGTTGTAAGCTGGCTGGCCGCAGCAGGTCTGGGCGGGGTTGTAGTGCACCTGGCAGCCCACCTTTTTCAGCACCTTCACCATGTTGAGCGCGGTGTGCGGGTATAGCTGGTCGACGAAGCAGGGAATGAAAATATCAACTTGAGGCGCGGTAGGCATTAAGATTTAGCGCGGTGGCGCCAATAAAGACCTAGAATGGGTAGGCCAACAACACACAAAAATACCAGTCCCCAGCCTCCTTGGTTGAGATAACGCTGCCGTACTTCCAACAAGCTGTAGACGATACGGCCCGCACTTTCCAGTTGGTACACGTTAGAATTTGCTTGGCTGCCTAGCTTTAGTACTTCATATTCAGGCTCATAATATATCGTAATGTATTGCCCTTTATGTAGTTGATTTAGTAATGTATCCAGCGGCTGCTCGCTTTTTCGTATATCAAATTCTAGTGGGTGCCCAACCAAGGCAATATGGAGAAAGTAATGACTGCCTTTTCCAATACTGCGCCGAATAATTGCTGCTTCTAGCCGGCCACTAGCACGGGTCAATTCGGGCAGTGACCGGTAAGCCGCCCGCCAAGGGTTTATAAATAATCCCCAGCTAAGGAATGACAACAGGGTGAAAACTAATGTATAAGTCCAAGCCCGGTAGCTGAAAACAAAAAAGCGTCTCATGGACCAGAAAAAGACCTACTGCATAAGCACCTCGGCGGCCAGCAGCCGGGCCTGCTCCAGGGCCGCCATATCGAGCCCCAGGTCCTCGCCCTGGCCCGCGAGGTAAGCCACCAGGTTTTCGGTAGCCAGGTTGCCGGTGAGCGTGTCGGCGGCCATGGGACAGCCCCCGAAGCCGCCCAGGGCGCTGTCGAAGCGACGACAGCCGGCGGCGTAGGCGGCGGCTACTTTGGGCAGCCAGTCGGTGGGCGTGGTGTGCAGGTGCGCCCCGAAGCCAACCTGCGGAAACGCGGGCAGCAACTCGCTGAAGAGGCTGGTAATCAGCTCGGGCGAGCCGGCGCCCACGGTGTCGGACAAGGCCACCAGGCGCACGCCCAGCTCGGCCAGGCGGCCGGCAAAGTCTACGGCCAGGGCGGGGCTGTAGGCGTCGCCGTAGGGGTTGCCGAAGCCCATGGAAAGGTACACCACCAGCGTTTTGCCGCGGCGCTCGCACAGCGCTTGCATGGCGGCCACGTCGGCCAGGGCCTCGGCAATGGTTTGGTTGGTGTTGCGGCGCTGGAAGGTTTCGCTGAGCGAGAGTGGGAAGCCTAGGAAGCTGATTTGGGGGTGGCTGGCGGCAGCTTCGGCCCCGCGTAGGTTGGCCACGATGGCCAGCAGCCGGGTGCGGCTGCGGTCGAGGTGGAGGCCGGCCAGCACCTCGGCCGTGTCGCGCAGCTGCGGAATGGCCTTGGGCGACACGAACGAGCCGAAGTCGAGCACGTCGAAGCCCACGGCCAGCAGCTGCTGCAGGTAGGCAGTTTTGGTGGCCGTCGGAATGAAATCGGGCAAGCCCTGCATGGCATCGCGGGGGCACTCGGTGAGCAAAACGGGCATGGGGCGAGAAGGGGATAAGACAACAAAGAACAACTTGAATTACGAAATGAGTAGTTCGGCGCGGTTTTGCTGTTACGCACCTAGCCCCCTGGCGTCGCTAGGCCGGGCTCTCATTCCTCGCTTCTTTTCCCCGAATGCCCATTCTCTCCATTGCCGGCCGCCGCGCTGGCCTAGGCTTGCTCGTGCTGCTGCTGGCGCTGGCCGGCTGCAGCAAGCCCCAAACCCTGTCGGCGCTTTTCCAGAAAACCACGCCCCACGACGACTACGCCCGCGCCCTCGACCGGGCCGGCCTGCAAGAAGCGGCCCTGGGCCGGCAGTGGCAGCAGGCCGCCAGCCAGGCCCTGCGCGACTCGCTGCTAGTGACCTTGCCCGTGCTCGAAACCGGCTACTTCCGCCCCGAGCAGCCCACGGCGGCCAGCTACCGCTACGCCGTGCGGGCCGGCGAGCTGGTGCACGTGCGCCTCACGCTGGCGCCTGGCCCCACGCTGGCTTCTAGGGTCTTCGTCGATGCCTTTGCCCTAGGCGCCGGCCGCGCCCCCGAGCTGCAGAAGTGGGTTGCCACCGACACCACCGCCGCGGGCACCTACGACTACAGCTACCAGGTAGCCGACGACGGCCAGCACCTGCTGCGCGTGCAGCCCGAGCTACTGACGGCTGGGCGCTACACCCTGCGCCTGTGGCGCGGACCGGGCCTGGGGCTGTTTCCGGTGAAGGGCCGCACCGACCAGGCCATCGGCAGCTTCTGGGGCAACGAGCGCGACGGCGGCGCCCGCCGCCACGAGGGCGTAGACATCTTCGCGCCCCGCGGCACGCCCGCCGTGGCCGCCACCGATGGCTACATCACGCGCACCGGCGAGAGCCGCCTGGGGGGCCTGGTGGTGTGGCTGGCCGACGCCCACACCGGCCAGCACCTCTACTACGCCCACCTCAGCAAGCAGCTGGTGCACCCCGGCCAGCAAGTACGCGCCGGCGACACCCTCGGGCTGGTGGGCAATACCGGCAATGCCCGCACCACGGCGCCGCACCTGCACTTCGGCATCTACCGGGCCGGGCGCGGCGCCGTCGACCCCTGGCCCTTTCTGCACCGCGAAGACCCCGTGCCCACTGCCCTGGCCGGTCCCGACCGCCTGGGCGAGTGGGTGCGCCCCGTGCGCAACCGCACCAACCTGGCCCCAACCACGCCCCTGCTGGTGCTGGGTCAGCAAGCCGGCCGCCTGCGCGTCGAGACCCCCGAGGGCCGGCGCCGTTACCTGCCCGCCACGGCCGTAGCCGCGGCCGAGCCCTTGCGCCGCCTCAAGCTGCCCGCCGAGCGCGAGGTGCAAACGCGCCCCCTGGCCGCCGCCCCGGCCCTCGGGGCTTGGCCGGCCGGTACCGCCGTGGCCGTGCTGGGCCAGGCTGGCGGCTACTCGCTGCTGCGCGGGCCGGGTGCCGAGGCCGCCTGGGCGCGGCTGTAAAAGAGAGGTTCAACGCTAAGTAGGGTTGTCACTTACTAGCTTTTGGCTTTAAGGGGGCTGCGCGTGGCGTAAGGCGCACCGTGAGGGCAACTAGCAGCGCACAGCCCCCACATACTTAGCAGGCCCGCCAGCACGAATTGCGCAAGCATAGCAGCCGACGGAGTTAACAAGCTGGCTGCCTGCAAAACGCTATACTTAAACAATCTATAGTCACCCAGCCACGCCAGTGCCCAACGGAACAAGTGGCAGTACCAGCCATGAAATACGCTGCTGCCAAGCCAGGCCGGCGGCAACTAGGCAGCCTAGCCCTAGGGCCGTCAGCGTGCCGTAGAAGGGTTGCCAATACAGCATAAGTTCAAATTCACTCACGGAGGCGTGCATAACCCGAGTAGCGGCCGCCAGCGCCTAGTCGTTGCCACGGGGATGCACTTGCCGGTAAGCCAGCAGCACGGGCACGTGTGGCAGCAGAAATACCTTCTCCTGTCCCACGTTGAGCCACTGGGTAGCTAAGGCCGGCAAAGTCAGCGGCAAAGCGACGCGACGCACCTGCTCGTTCATAGCCAATACTAGCTGCCGCGCCTTACTCGGCCAGCAGCACAGCGCGCCCTAGCTTGGGCGAGTACACGAGGTGATGCTGGGCGCCCCCGGCGGCGGGGTAGGCGAAGCTGGTGGCCTGGGCGTCGGCGCGCAGCGTGGCCCAGTCGGCGGCGCTGAGGCTGGCGGACCGGGCCGGAGCGTCGGGCACGGCGGCGCTGAAGTGGCTGGGGCTGAAAAAGTTGTTCATGCCGCGCAGCACGCTGATTTCCTGGTCGCGCACGGTGAGGGCGGCTGGGTCTTGCAGCACGCGGGCCGGCAGCACCTCGCGGTACAGCGTGTCGCCCCGGCTGCTGAGCACGGCCAGGTGCAGCTTGCCGGTGAGCACCCTAGGGCCCCGCAGCTGCAGCACAAACCGGTCGGCGGCGCTGGGGGCGCTGAAGGCGTGGGTGGCTTGCACGGCGTTGAGCACCGTGGTGCCGCTCACGCGCTGGCCCTTGCCGGTGGGCGGGCGAAACTCGGCGCGCGCATCGCGGCTGGGGGTGGTGGTTTCGCGCTCGGTGCTAACGCACGAGGCGGTGAGGAGTAGCGCGGCCAGTAGCCCCTGACTAGCCGCCAGGTACCGCCGGAGAGAAAAAGTAGTCACTAGAGAAATGCAGAAAAGAAGCGGCCAAGCAGCCGGTAAACTCTCTATACGCGGGGGTGGCGCCCCTAGATACCGGCAATAGCCCGCCGCTAAAACCACCCTATTTCGATGCCCACCGTGGCGCGGGGCGGCTCGGGCAGGCCGGGGCCGCGCAGAGCGTTGCTGAGGCGGTAGCGACCCACCAGGGCCAGCGAGTTGCTGCCCAGGCGCAGGCCCACGCCGCCCAGCCAGCGGGCCAGGTAGGGCGGCGCGTGGTCTACTAGCTCGCGGTTGCCGCCGCCGGGCGCGGGCAGCTCGGCGGCGTTGGAGGTGCCCAGGGCATAGCCGCTGTAGGCTAGCACATCGAGGTAGCGGCCCACCACGTTGCCGCGGCGGCCCAGGTTGAGGCGGGCGCTCAGCTCGGTTTGGGCCTGGTGGTAGCCTAGGTGCTGGCTGGCGTCGGGGTTGCTGAGGAAAGGCAGGTCGTGGGGCTGGTCGGGGTCGAGCTGGTAGCGCAGGTAGGCGTAGCGCAGGTCGGCGCACAGGGCCAGGCTACCGTTCAGGCGGCGCTTGAGCCGCCCGCCCAGCACCGTCTCCGTCGAGCCAAAGCCGTACTTCACCCCTAGGGCGCTGCCGCCCGCCGTAAACCCATAGCCCCCATAAAAGTGCCCGAACCACGGCCGGTTGGGGCCCGTGCGCGGCGCCAGCGTATCGGTTGCCACGTTGGTTTGCAGCAGCACCTGCTGGGCCCGGGCATTCGTTAGCCCTAGAGTCCATAGGGCTATTAAAACCAGTATTTTACCTGGTTTAACTATAAAATTACTTTGAGTAAATTTCATTCGGCATAGGTGCCCGTATAGCCCTGGTAAAATACGCGCAGCACCGAGCCGTGGCGGGCCAGGCGGCGCGGCAACTGCAGCACCAGGCGCTGGGTGGCGGCGCGCACCTCGTAGCGGTGCAGCACCCCGCGGGCGTTGGCCAGGTGCCAGTACAGGCGGGCCGGGTAGGGGGGATAGGGCGGCAGGGCGGGGGCAGCCTCGGCGGGGGCGGGCTTCTCCTGGCCCACCGGGGGCACGCTCGCGGCAGTGGGGGTGGGCGAGCCGGGGGGGCGGCCGGCCTCAGTGGGGCGCAGCCAGCTGGCGGCGGCTACGCTGGCTTCGTCGTCGTCGGCCAGTAGGGGCAGGGGGCGGGCCTGGGGCACGGTAGCCGCCGGGCGCAGCACCACGGCCACCAGCGAGTCGTGGGCCACGAAGTCGAACGTGGGCGCGGGGCTGGCGGGCGAAACGGCGCGCTGCCGGGCCAGCAGCCGGGCGGCATCGGGGGGGCCGTAGCCGTGGGCGTAGTCGTAGTAGGGGTACAGCTCGCCGGCTTCGCGCACCTGGCGGTAGAGCTGCGTGGCGGGCAGGCCAGCTCCGCCCGCTTGCTTGGCGCAGGCCGCCAGCCCCGCCACCAACGGCGCCGCAAACGAAGTGCCCTCCAGCCGCTCATAGCCGCCGCTCGACGTGGTAGTGAGCACGATGCCGAACGCCGACACGTCGGGCTTGAGGCGGCGGTCGGCCGAGGGGCCTACCGAGCTGAAGCCCACGTGCAAGCCCGTGGCCGGGTCGAGGCCGCCCACGGCCAGCACCGAGTCGGCATCGGCGGGCGTGCCAATGCGCACCCAGTCGTCGTCGCCGTCGTTGCCGGCGGCGCTCACCACCAGCATGCCCTTGCGGGCGGCCAGCGTGGCGGCGCGGCCAATGAGCGAGTGGCGCCCGTCCATCTGCTCGGGAAAGTAGCGCTGCTCGGTGTAAGCCAAGCTTGAGCTGATGAGGTCGGCGCCTTGCTGGTCGGCCCACTCGGCGGCGCGCAGCCAGGCTTCTTCCTCGCTGTAGCGCTCGCTGAGTAGCCCCTCGGTGCGGGCCAGCAGGTAGGTGGCGGCCGGGGCCAGCCCGAGGGCCGGGCCGGGGTGCAGACTGTCGGGACCGGGCAGGCGGCCGGCCAGGCAGCCCATCACCTCAGTGCCGTGCCCACCCCCTAGGAATACGCCCGGCCGGTTCTTCAAGAAGTCGTACGTAGCCGCGATGCGCCGCTCGCGAAACAGCGCCTCGAACGCCGGGTGCCGGTCCAGCCCCCGGAAGCCAACGTCGAACACCGCTACCCGCACGCCCTGCCCCGTGAGGCCCGCCCGGCGCAGCTCGAAGCGCCCGAGGGCCGCCGTTTGCTGCCGGGCCAGCAGGTAGTCGGCCGGCCCCACGAAGGCGCTCACTTGGCGCGGCGCGGCCGCAATAGCGACATCTGTCGAGCCTGAAGTTACTGTTGCAGCAATGGGTGGCAAAGTGTTGGCAATTTTGCTATTATAGCGTGCCGGCAACAGGCGATGCTGCTGCGGCCAGGCGTACACGGCCACTATGCCCGGCAGGTGGCGCAGGGCGGCCGCCTGGGCCGGCGTGGCCCGGCAGGCGGCGCCGTTCAGCCAGCGGCTCACCACCGTCAGGGTGTCAACGCGGGCCCGCACGGCGGCTACGGTGGCGGGGCGCACGGGCCAGTCGGTGTACTCGGCCAGGGGCAGGTGTTGGGCCCGGCGGCGCCCTAGGGCCGCGGCGCTGAGGTAAGCAGCCGGGGCCAGCGGCGCGGCTTTGGCGCCGAAGGCTACCCAGTAGCGGGCCGTGGCTGCCGGCGGAGAGGCTGCCGCCGCAGCAGGGCGGGCGCTCGTGAACAGCAAACCCAGCGGCAACAAGTAGAAGGCAATGGCGCGCATGGCAGCAAAAGTATTGGCCCGGCCGCGCTTACCCGCCACCCGCCGCTAGTAACCTCCGCTTTGGGGCTGACGTTTAGCACCCCGGCCCCCTGGCTTTCCTGCTCCGCGCCTAGGGGGCTTGGTGCCGCGCCTACCCCGAACCCGCTGAATGTAAGCCGGTAGCGCGCAACTAACTGGTGGCCGGGGTGATATTCGCGCTATATTTTCTTCCTCCATGCCTACTTCTTTCAACCTGCCCACGGCGCTGCTGCTGGCAGGCGCCGTGCTGGTGCTACCCGGCTGCAACAAAAAAGAAATTGCCGCCCTACAGCAGCAAAACGCCGACCTGAGCCGCCAGAATACCGACTTGAGCCGTACCCGCGACCAGCTGCAAGCCGAAAAGGCCGCCCTGCAGCAAGACAAGAGCCGCACCGAGGCCAATCTGAACCAGAGCCTGCTCAGCAAGAGCAACCAGCTTAACCAGCTCAACCAGACCCTAGGAGCTACCGAGCAGGACCTGGCCGGCAAAAATGCCCGCGTGGCCGAGCTGCAGCGCATCCTCGACGAGAAGGAGGCCGCTACCAACGCCCTGCGCAAGAAGGTGGCCGATGCCCTGCTCGGCTTCAACGCCCAGGACCTGCAAGTGAACGTGAAAAACGGCAAGGTGTACGTGTCACTGAGCGAACAGCTGCTGTTCAAATCGGGCTCGACCAAGGTGGACCCCCAGGGCCAGGACGCCCTCATTAAGCTCGCCAACGCTCTGAAAGACAACAAGGACGTGAACGTGCTGGTGGAGGGCCACACCGATAACGTGCCCATCAAGGGGGTGGTGAATGGTGCCCGCGACAACTGGGACCTGAGCGTGCTGCGGGCCACCGAAATCACGCGCCTGCTCACCAGCGCCGGCCTCGACCCCAACCAGGTGACGCCCTCCGGCCGGGGCCAATACATGCCTGTGGCAGCCAACGACACCCCGCAAAACAAGGCCCTTAACCGCCGCACCGACATCATCCTCACGCCCAAGCTCGACGAGCTGTTCTCCATCCTGAACAGCAACTAAGCCGCTCGGCCTTGCAGCCCAGGCGCAAGGATGGGGGCTTCGCTAGTGCTTGCGCCTGGGTTGCAAGGCTGAGCGCATTCTGCTGTCTGGCCACGGCGTGGCTACGGTAGGTGGGCGTGGTGGCTGCTACTCCTGGGTTCATAGCAGGCATTATCGTTTGTGTGGGTGCGCTAGCGGCTTATTGTATTAATAAACAAGTATGTATGCAAGGTAATTAACGGATGATGCAAACGTTTTCCGGGACGGGGTAGGAGGGCTGGGGGAGCGGTGCCTACCTTCGCCGCCTGCATGTATTTCTTCGCATTATGATGTTCTCGCGTTCTGTGTTGGCTGGCTGGTTGCTAGCCGCTGCCCAGCTCCCGGCCACTGCCCAAACCACCGCCAGCCCCCGCCACGAATATTTGCTCACTACCGGCTGGAAATTTACCAAAGGCGACCAGCCCGGCGCCGAAGCCCCCAACTTCCGCGATGCGAAGTGGCAGTCGGTGAGCATTCCGCACGACTGGGCCATCAGCGGGCCGTTTGGGGCCGACTACGACAAGCAGGTGGTGGCCATCGAGCAAAACAACGAGAAGCAAGCCACCGCCAAGTCGGGCCGCACCGGGGGCCTGCCCTTCGTGGGCACCGGCTGGTACCGCCGCCTGCTGCCCGAGGCCAAGCTCGCCGCCGGCCAGCGCGCCACCATCCTCTTCGACGGAGCCATGGCCGACGCCCACGTATTCGTGAACGGCAAGGAGGTCGGCCGCTGGCCCTACGGCTACAACTCGTTCTACTTCGATATCACTGACTTCCTGAACGCGAGCGGCCCCAACGTGCTGGCCGTGCGCCTGCGCAACCAGCCGGACGCTTCGCGCTGGTACCCCGGCGCCGGCCTCTACCGCAACGTGCACCTGCTGCTCACCGATGCCGTGCACGTGCCAGTATGGGGCACCAGCCTCACCACGCCCGTCGTGAGCGATGAGAAAGCCACCGTGCGCCTGAAAACTGATATGGCAAGCGCCAGCGGCCAGGCCCTGCGCCTCGATACCGAAATTCGCGACGCGGCCGGGCAGGTGGTGGCCACCCAAAGCACGCCGCTGGCCCTAGGGGGTGCCGCCGGCTTCGACCAGACGTTTACCGTGAGCCAGCCTAAGCTGTGGACGCCCGAAACGCCCGCGCTCTACACGGCTACCAGCAAGCTCTACGCTGGCAACGAGTTGAAGGACACCTACGACACGCGCTTCGGCATTCGGTCGGTGGCGGTGGTGGCTGGCCAGGGCTTCCTGCTGAATGGCAAGCCGCGCAAGTTCCAGGGCGTGTGCAACCACCACGACCTGGGGCCCCTAGGGGCTGCTATCAACGTGGCTGCCCTGCGCCGCCAGATTACGCTGCTCAAGGACATGGGCTGCGACGCCATCCGCACTTCGCACAACATGCCCGCCCCCGAGCTAGTGGCCCTGGCCGATGAGCTGGGCATCATGCTCATGGACGAGACCTTCGACGAGTGGAAGTCGCCCAAGGTGAAGAACGGCTACAGCCAGTACTTCGACGAGTGGGGCGAGAAAGACCTCACTAATCTCATCCACCGCGACCGCAACCACCCCTCGGTGGTGATGTGGAGCATTGGCAACGAGGTGCCCGACCAAAGCGCACCCGGCGGCAACAAGATTCTGAAGCGCCTGCAAGACATTGCCCACCGCGAGGACCCCACGCGCCCCGTGACAATGGGCATGGACCGCTACGACGCCGACATGAACAATTTCGCGGCTCTGCTCGACGTGCCCGGCTTCAACTACAAGCCCATGCGCTACGCCGATGCCCAAAACCGCATGCCTCAGGGCGTTATTCTCGGGTCGGAAACGGCCTCCACGGTTAGCTCGCGCGGGGTGTACAAGTTTCCGGTGGTGCTGGCCAAGGACAAAAAGTACCCCGACTTGCAGTCGTCGAGCTACGACACCGAGGCCTGCAACTGGTCGCAGATTCCTGATATCGAGTTCAAAGCCCAGGACACCATGCCCTTCACCATCGGCGAGTTCGTGTGGACTGGCTTCGACTACCTAGGCGAGCCCACGCCCTACGACGAGCAGTGGCCCTCGCACAGCTCGTACTTCGGCATCCTGGATTTGGCCGGCATCCCTAAGGACCGTTTCTACCTCTACCGCGCCCGCTGGAATGCCAGCCAGCCCACCCTGCACCTGCTGCCCCACTGGACTTGGCCCGGCCGCGAGGGCCAAACCACGCCCGTGTATTGCTACACCAACTTCCCCGAGGCCGAGCTGTTCGTGAACGGTAAGAGCCAGGGCCGCCAGAAAAAAGTCGCCAGCGACGACCCCCGCACCAGCTACCGCCTGATGTGGAACGACGTGAAGTATGAGCCCGGCACCGTGAAGGTGGTGGCCTACGACGCCACCGGCAAGCAGGCGGGCACCGAGGAGGTACGCACCGCCGGCCCGGCCCACCACCTGCGCCTCGTGGTCGACCAGCCCGCCCTCAAGGCCGACGGCCAGGACCTGGCCTACGTGACCGTGCGCGTGGAAGACAAGGACGGTAACCTCTGCCCCGATGCGGCGCAGCAGCTCAGCTTCAAGGTGAGCGGCCAGGGCAGCTACAAGGCCGTGGCCAACGGCGACGCCACTAGCCTAGAGTCATTCCAGCAGCCGCGCATGAAGGCGTTTCATGGGCAGCTGGTGGTGCTGGTGCAGGCTGGCACCACACCCGGCACCGCCACGCTCACCGTCAGCGGCCCCGGCCTCAAGAGCGGCCAGGTGGCCCTAGGGGTGCGGTAGAAAGGATTAGATGCAAGTATGTAAGGCCGTCATGCTGAGCGCAGCCGAAGCATCTCTACAGCGTAAGTAAACCCTATCACTAGGACTACTGCTGCAGTAGAGATGCTTTGGCTGCGCTCAGCATGACGGCCTTGCATTTTCTGGCCAAGGGACAATTTAAACAAAAATGGAATATTTACCGTTACTTTATGGTAAATATTCCTATGCCCATGCTCGCCGCTCCCATTCACGCCCCCTTGCCAGCCGCCCTCGCCAACCTTGAAACGGTGGTGAGCGACGATTTTGCTTTGGTGATGCAAGCCCGGGCCGGCGTGCCCGCCAAAACCGCCTTTGCCGTAGCCAACCTGCTGCAGCTAAGCGCCGAGGAGCTGGCCGACCTCCTGCACCTGACTACCAAGACCTTGCGCACCTACCGCGAGGCCAACAAGCGCCTGACCCCCACCGCCAGCGAGCAAGTGCTCAAGCTGCTGGCCCTGGCCCGGCAGGGCGGCGAGGTATTTGGCGAGGCCGCCGCTTTCCGCCGCTGGCTGGAAAAGCCCGCTTACGGCCTCGACCACCAAGCCCCCCTAGGCCTGCTGCAAACCAGCGGCGGCATCGACCTCGTAGCCGACGAGGTAAGCCGCATTGCCTACGGCGACTTCGCGTGAGGTTTACGAGAACTGAGAACTAAGAACCCAGAACTGAGAGCTTAGAACCAAGATGATAGAAATGAATCAGCCTCTACAATTCTTCTCTCAGCTCTAAGTTCTTAGTTATCAGCTCTCCTTGAATGGAAATCTACCGCATCTGCCTCACCAAGTACGCGGGCGAGCTGGTGGCCAGCGGCAACCCGGGACGCTGGAACCTGCGGGGGCAGTTCGTGATTTACGCGGCCGGCAGCCGGGCCCTGGCCTGCCTCGAAAACGTGGTGCACCGTAGCGGCGAAGGCCTGAACAGCCTCTTCCAAGTGCTGCGCATCGAAGTGCCCGACGAGTTGGCCGTGGAGGAAATCACCCTCGCTGAGCTACCGCCCGACTGGCAGCTGCCGAGCGCCTACGCCCGCTGCCAGCCCCTAGGGGCCGCGTGGTACGGGCGGCAGCAGGCGGCCGTGCTGCGGGTGCCGTCGTCCATCATCGCGCACGAGCACAACTACGTGCTCAATACCCGCCACCCCGATTTTAACCGCATCCGCATCGTGGCCCGCGAAGACTTTACCTTCGACTCGCGCATCAAAGACTCCGCGCCGAGCTAGGTAGGCAAGTGGTTGCTGATGAAGCACCTGTAGCGGTATGTTACAATTAGTACATCAATTATTCATCGGCGACTGGGCCGGTGGGCCGGTAAGCTAGCGCAAATAGGGCGTACCTTGGCGTTTGCATCGCTGCGCGCTTACCCCAACTATTTATGCCTCCTGCGCCCCTCAACTACACGCCCACGGCCGAGCCGATTACGCACCACGTGCGGGCGCGCCAGATTCTGAAGGCTCACCCCGAGGCCAAGCGCCTCATGGGCCGCAACGCCACCACGGCCCTGATTACGGCGGGCTGCGTGCTGGCCCAGGTGCTGGTGGCCTGGCTGCTGCGCGGGCAAGCCTGGTACTGGTCGGTGCTGGCGGCCTATGCCCTAGGGGCCTTCGTGTGCCACACGCTGTTCGTCATCATCCACGAGGCCACGCACAACTTGGTTTTTAAAGGCCAGTGGGCCAATGCATCGGTGGGCATCGGGGCCAATCTGCCCATGGTCATTCCGTCGGCCATGAGCTTTCGCAAGTTTCACCTCAAGCACCACTCGGCCCTCGGGCACTTCGAGCACGACGCCGACCTGCCCGACCACTACGAAGCCGAGCTGATTCGGCACTATGCCGTGGGCAAGATGGTGTGGCTGTTTTTCTTCCCGATATTTCAGCTCGTGCGCACGTTCCGCTGCAAGAGCGTGGTGCCATTCGACAAGTTTATTGCCGTGAACTGGGCGGCTCAAATCGCCTTTAACGTGGCGATGTGGGTGTGGCTGGGGCCGGTGGGCTTCCTGTACCTGTTTGCCAGCTTCTGGTTTTCGGTGAGCCTGCACCCGGTGGGTGCCCGCTGGATTCAGGAGCACTACCTGGTGCTGAATGAGGAGCAGGAGACTACCTCGTACTACGGCCGCCTCAACGGGGTGCACCTCAACATCGGCTTCCACAACGAGCACCACGACCTGCCCGGCGTGCCCTGGAACAAGCTGCCCGAGCTGCGCAAGCTGGCCCCCGAATTTTACGAGCCCCTGGAGCACCACACCAGCTATACCAAGGTGCTGCTCCAGTTCATTTTCAGCCAGGAGCTCTCCCTGTATTCGCGCCTGGTGCGGGGCGACTTCTCCAAAAAGAAGGACCGCCAGCCCGAGGCCGTTGCGGCCGGCGAGTAGCCCCTAGGGGCGTAGCAGGGCGCCAAGCCGCTAGTGCCCCGGGGCTTACTTGCGGCTAGCTGGTGCCGCCTGCCCCTGCCGGATATAGGTGGCCACTTCCACCATCGGCGCCACCCAAATGTCGGCCTGGTGCTGCCGCAGGTAAGCCAGCAGCTGCCGGTGTGGCCCGCGCGCTACGTTGAGGCCGTGGCCCCCGCCCACGCCGTGAAACAAGAACACCAGTAGCCCGTGCCGCTGCTGAACCTGGCGCACCAGCTCGATGAGCTGCGCACCCGATTGCCCGTTTATCAGGTAGCTGGGTACGTTGTCGAGGTCTACCTGCCGAAGCACGGGCATGGCCGGCTCCACGCCGCGGGCCGCCACAAAGTCGCGCCGCAGCTGGCGGTAAAACAGCGAGTCGCCGACGCGCAAATCTCCACAAGGGTAGGCAAACGTGCGCCGGGTTTGCCCATCAATGGCTTGCAGCAGCGTATTGCCGGCCCGTATTTCCTGGCGGGCTCGCCCTAGGGTGTAGGTGCTCAGGTCGATATCGGGCGTTACGAAGCTGCGGCCCGCCGGGCGGCTGTCGCAGGGGTGAAACAGCGAGTGGTTGCCTAGCTCGTGCCCGCGCTGGGCCGCCGCCCGCCACTCGGGCAGGCGCCGCCGCACCACGTCCGACGCCGCAATGAGGTAAAACGTGCCCCGCAGCCCCGCCGAGTCGAGGGCCGGCAGCGCGTGGTCGAGGTCTACGTCGATAGCGTCGTCGTAGGTGAGCACGACCGCGCAGGACTTGCCCTGCCACTCGCCGGGCGGTGGAGGCGACACCGGGTGCGGCCCTGGCGCGTTGCCCAGCAGCCCTAGGCCCAGCAGGCAGCTCATTGCGTAGTGTTTCATAATCTCGATTGTTGGAAAGCCCTAAGGCAGCCTAGGGGCGTTACGCATACGCTCCGCAGCGTAAGTAGGCCGATGCTGAGAAGGAATGCGCTGCCATATGTGTAGTGGAATGCCGAAAGTCTTTTTGTGCTCCTGTTCGCCCGCTGTGCTCCAACTGGTTAGATTGTCCCAGTATACGAGTAATAATTCGTCTGCCACGACAAATTCCATCCAGCCTTCAACTGCCACTCGCCCATATTGGTCAAGCAGCGCAATGCCGGAATAATTTTCAAGATGGCCATCAAGCCAGGCTGCATAGCTGCCTTCCAGACAGCTGTCCGACCAATCAAAATGCCAGTTGGCACTTTGGATGCCATAATGCAGCAAGTCTTCCCGTAGTAGTCGTTCTACCACTTGGCGAAGTTGGGGGCCCATCTTATCAGAGAACCCATACGCTTTAAAGCTATTAGTGCTCGTCATCGCTACTACAGAAGACTTACCGTAAATCGTTACCCCACGCCCAGCCGGTTGCGCCGCCACGCCGAGCCGGCTGCCGCGCCTGCTTCGGTTGGGGCAGCGGCCGCGGGTTGGCGCTCGTGCAGTAGCAGGGCCACCAGGGCGGCGGCCACTTGCGCCGTGCTTTCGTTGGGGGTGGTAGGGGCTAGGACGGCGGCCGAGAAGTGGTCGCGCACGAAGTTGGTGTCGAAGTTGCCGCTCACGAAGGCCGGGTGCTTGAGCACGAAGGTGCCAAAGGGCAAGGTCGTTTCGATGCCCGTAATCTGGTATTCGTCGATGGCGCGCAGTAGCCTAGCGATAGCCTCTTGGCGGGTGGCGCCGGTGGCTACGAGCTTGGCAATCATGGGGTCGTAGTAAATCGGGATGTCCATGCCCTGCTCAAAGCCGTCGTCTACGCGCACCCCTAGGCCCTGCGGACGCACGTAGGTGCTGAGGCGGCCGATATCGGGCAGGAAGTTGTTTTGCGGGTCTTCGGCGTACACGCGCAGCTCGATGGCGTGGCCCCGGATGCTAAGGTCTTCTTGCCGGAAGGGCAGGGGCTGGCCTTCCGCAATGCGAAGCTGCTCCTGCACCAGGTCGAGGCCCGTAATCTGCTCCGTTACGGGGTGCTCTACTTGCAGGCGGGTGTTCATTTCCAGGAAGTAGAAGCGGTGCTGGTCGTCGAGCAGAAACTCCACCGTGCCCGCGTTGTAGTAGCCGCAGGCCCGGGCCACCTCCACGGCGGCGCGGCCCATCTGCTCGCGCAGCTCCGGCGTCAGCACCGACGAGGGTGCCTCCTCAATCACCTTCTGGTGGCGGCGCTGGATGCTGCACTCGCGCTCGAAAAGGTGCACCACGTTGCCGTGCTCGTCGCCCAGCACTTGCACCTCGATGTGGCGCGGCCCACTCACAAACTTCTCAATGAACACGGCTCCGTCGCCGAAGGCCGAGGTGGCCTCGTTCACGGCCAGCTGCATCTGCTCGGCAAACTCCCCGCTGTTTTGCACCAGGCGCATGCCCTTGCCGCCGCCGCCCGCCGAGGCCTTGATAAGCACTGGAAAACCCACTTCTTCGGCAATGTGCTTGGCGGCCTCCACGTCGGTAATAGCCTCGTCGGTGCCGGGTACCAGCGGAATATCGTAGGCCTTCACTGCCTGCTTGGCCGAGAGCTTGTCGCCCATCACTTCCATCGCCTCGGGGCTGGGACCCACGAAAATCAGCCCCGCTTCGCGCACGGCGCGGGCGAAGGCGGCATTCTCACTTAAAAAACCGTAGCCGGGGTGAATGGCATCGACCCCCAGGCGCTTGCACTCGGCAATGATGAAGTCGCCGCGCAGGTAGCTCTGGGCCGAGGGCGGTGGGCCCACGCACACGGCTTCGTCGGCGTAGCGCACGTGGGGCGCGAGCTGGTCGGCCTCGGAGTAGATGGCGACCGTGGCAATGCCCATTTCTTTGGCCGAGCGCAGCACGCGCAGCGCGATTTCGCCGCGGTTGGCAACTAGCAGTTTAGCAATTTTTTTCATGAGAGGGTGGGCGAGCGTGTAGCGCGGACTTTCAGTTCGCGAATAGTACAGGGTAAGCAGGTCGCAGACTGAAAGTCCGCGTTACGAAGCGCAAAGAAAACCCTAGGGCACTGCTTCACGGTAAAAGGGGGCCGGCGTGCGGGGCACTAATGCCGGAATTCTGCACATCACCTTGGGCGGCTTATCTTTGCCAATTGCCGGTTTTTTGAGCCGGCTTGGCTACCTTGAGTCATTGCCTGCACTTCTACACTATTTCCCAGTACTTTCAGTGGATATTTTCGACCGCGTTTCTGCCAACCTAGGGCCGCTCGGCTCGCACTCGCACTACGCCCACGGCTACTTCACCTTCCCTAAACTGGAAGGGGAAATTAAGCCCCGGATGTTTTTTCGCGATAAGGAGGTGCTAACCTGGAGCCTCAACAACTACCTAGGCCTGGCCAACCACCCCGAGGTGCGGCAAGTCGATGCCGAAGCCGCCGCCGAGTACGGCATGGCCTACCCCATGGGCGCCCGCATCATGAGCGGCAACTCGAGCCTGCACGAGCGCCTCGAAAACGAGCTAGCCGACTTCGTGCACAAGCCCGCCGCGCTGCTGCTCAACTTCGGCTACCAGGGCGTGGTGAGCATTATCGACTCGCTGGTGAGCCGCCACGACGTGATTGTGTACGACGCCGAGTCGCACGCCTGCATTATCGACGGGGTGCGCCTGCACGCGGGCAAGCGCTTCGTGTTTCCGCACAACGACATGGCGGGCCTCGAAAAGCAGCTAGAGCGTGCCAAGCGCATGACCGACGAAACTGGCGGCGGCATTCTGGTTATCACCGAGGGCATGTTTGGCATGTCGGGTAATCTGGGCAAGCTCGATGAAATCGTAAAGCTGAAGGAGAAATACAACTTCCGCCTATTCGTGGACGATGCCCACGGCTTCGGCACCCTAGGGCCCACTGGCGCTGGCACGGCCGAGCATTTGGGTGCTACCGCGGGCGTAGACCTGATTTTTTATACCTTCGCCAAGAGCATGGCCAGCATTGGCGCGTTTGTGGCGGGGCCCGAAGCAGTAATTGAATATTTGCGCTACAACATGCGCAGCCAGATTTTCGCCAAGTCGCTGCCTATGCCGCTCGTAATTGGCGCCCTCAAGCGCCTGGAGCTGATTCGCAACCATCCCGAGTACCGCGAGAACCTCTGGACCATTGTGCGCGCCCTGCAAAGCGGCCTGCGCGAGAAAGGCTTCAACATCGGCACCACCGAGTCGCCCGTGACGCCGGTTTTCCTCAACGGCCAAATCCCCGATGCCACGGCGCTAACCTTCGATTTGCGTGAGAATCACGGCGTTTTCTGCTCCATGGTAGTGTATCCGGTGGTGCCCAAGGGCGTTATTATGCTGCGCCTCATTCCCACGGCCGTGCACACGCTCGAGGATGTGCGCCAAACAATTGCCGCGTTCGAGGCTATATCGGCCAAGCTCGACAAGGGCCTCTACAGTAAACAACCCGCTACTGCCTAATTTTCTGGCTGCTACGCGGGCTTCTTCCGAAGGCCGGCCGCCTGGCAAGGTGGCCGGCCTTCTATTTTTTGTACTTTACCAAGAGCGTAGGCGTCCTCAAAACTTCATCTACGTGCGAAAAAGTGCTTTATTGGTGCGGAAACAGCTTTTTATAAATTTTTTAGAAAAGTTGGTAGATTAGAAACTCCCTGTATATTAGGGCCGCGAAAGCACAATTTCTTTTTTCTCACCCAACACCAAGTACTTTCATGGCTAACCCGTTCAGCAAAATCAAAGACCTCGTAAGTTCGCTGGAAGATGATTTCGAAAAGTCGTACGAGAAAGGCAACGCTGCTGCCGGCACCCGGGTGCGCAAAGGCATGCAAGAACTGAAGAACTATGCTACCTCGATTCGCAAAGAGGTGCAAGACATGAAGAACTCGTCGAAAGACGGCGCCGCTGCTCCAGCTGCCAAGAAAGCCGCTCCGGCTGCTAAGAAAGCCGCCCCGGCCAAAGCTGCGCCGGCAAAAAAGGCCGCTGCTAAGAAGTAATGTCTGAACCACGGATTCGACGAATTTATCGGATTAGTCGAATTTTGGTGACGTATCCAGACGAAAAACGCCCTGCTCTACAACAGGGCGTTTTTTAGTGGGGCTAGTTGGCAACGGTCGTTAACCAGCTACCGTCACCAGCGAGTAGTTCTTGCCTTTCTGCACCACGAGGTACTTGCCCAGCAGCAGCGGTAGCTCGGTGGCGGGCTGCTGCGCGTTGCCAATTTTCTGGCGGTTGATTTTGAGGCCGTTGTTTTGCACCATCTTGCGGGCCTCGCCCTTGCTGCTGAAGATACCGCCTCCCACGCCCTCGCTGAGCAGCGTGGCTACGTCGGCCGCCCCTAGGGCCTCGGCGGGCACCTCAAAGCGGGGTACGCCGGCAAATACGTCGAGCAGGGTGGCCTCATCGAGGGTAGCTAAGTCGCCCCCGCCGAAAAGCACTTGCGAGGCCGCAATGGCCGCCTCCGCCGCTGCGGCCGAGTGCACGCGGGCCGTAACGTCTTGGGCCAGGGCCTTTTGCAGTAGGCGCTGGTGGGGCGCGGCGGCGTGCTCTGCTTCCAGGCGCTCGATTTCCTCTTTGGGCAGCAAGGTGAACACCCGAATAAGGCGCGGCACGTCGGCATCGGCCGAGTTGAGGAAGAACTGGTAAAACTGGTAGGGCGAGGTCAGGGCCGGGTCGAGCCACACGGCGCCGCTCTCGCTCTTGCCATATTTGCTGCCGTCGGCTTTGGTAATGAGCTGGCCGGTAAGGGCATAGGCCTTGGCCTCGGGGCCGCCCATGCGCCGAATCAGCTCGGTGCCGGTGGTGATGTTGCCCCACTGGTCGGAGCCGCCCATTTGCAGGGTGCACCCGAGGGTCTTGTACAAGTGAAAGAAGTCGTAGCCCTGCAACAGCTGGTAGCTGAACTCGGTGTAGCTGATGCCCTCGGCGCCGGTATCCTCATTGCCACTCACCCGGCGCTTCACCGAATCCTTGGCCATCATGTAGTTCACCGTCAGGTGCTTGCCCACGTCGCGCAGAAACTCCAGGAAGCCGAAGTTCTTGAACCAGTCGTAGTTGTTGACGAGCAGCGCGCCGGTGGGCGAGTCGTTGAAGTCCAGAAACTTCTGCAGCTGGCGGCCAATGCCCTCCTGGTTGGCGCGCAGGGTGTTTTCATCGAGCAGGTTGCGCTCGGCGCTTTTGCCGCTAGGGTCGCCAATCATGCCGGTGGCGCCGCCCACCAGGGCCACGGGGCGGTGGCCGGCGCGCTGCAAGTGCACCAGCAGCATAATGCTGGCCAGGTTGCCGATGTGCAGCGAGGGCGCGGTGGGGTCGAAGCCGATGTAGCCCGATACGGGCTGGCTGGCCGCCAGGTGCTCGGCCGTGCCCGGCATAGCATCCTGAAACATCCCGCGCCAGGTTAGTTCGTCAATGAGGTTCAATGGGTGAATAACTGAAGGAGTGAATGGGTGAAGGAAAGCAGGGCACCCAAAAGCAAAAGCCAAAGTTACTAGGCGGTTTTACCTTTACCGAAGCCTGGCATGAGCACCGCTCATTCAGTCATTCACCCCTTTACTCACTCACTCATTGACCCAGGACGTCGATACCATACTGAAAGCCGTAGGGCAGCGGCAGTTTCAGCCGGTGTATTTCTTGCAGGGCGAGGAGCCGTATTTTATTGACCTGGTGAGCGATGCGCTGGAGGGCGCGGTGCTGCCCGAAAGCGAGCGCGGCTTCAACCAGGTGGTGCTGTATGGTAAGGATACCGACGTGGCCGGCATCCTAGGGCAGGCCAAGCGCTTCCCCATGATGAGCAGCCACACGGTGGTGCTCGTGAAGGAGGCGCAGGCCGTGGCCGACCTCGAAAGCGAGAAAGCCTGGCCATTTTTGGAAGCTTACCTCAAGACCCCCCCCGCCAGCACGGTGCTGGTGCTGGCCTACAAGCACAAAACCCTCGACTCGCGCAAGAAGCTGGGCAAGCTGCTGGCCGCCGCGCCCGGCGTGGCCCTGCTCACCAGCAAGAAGCTCTACGACAACCAGGTGCAGCCCTGGCTAGGCGGCTACGTGCGCCAGCGCAAGCAGCAGATTACGCCCGGCGCCGCCGCCCTGCTGGCCGAGTACATCGGCGCCGACCTGGGCCGCCTGGCCAACGAGGTAAACAAGCTGCTGCTCAACGTGAAGGCCGGCCAAGCCATCGACGAAGACTTGGTGCAGCGCCTGGTGGGCATCAGCAAGGAGTACAACATCTTTGAGCTGCAGCGGGCCCTGGTGCAGCGCGACGTGCTGAAGGCCAACCGCATCCTGACGCACTTCGCCGCCAACCCCAAGGCCAACCCGCTGATTCCCAACCTCACGCTGCTGTTCAATTTCTTTACCCGCCTGCTGGCCCTGCACCAAGCCGGCCCCAACCCGTCGGACAGCGACCTGGCCAAGCTGGGCATTCAGAAATTTGCAGCCAAGGAATACCAGCAGGCCCAGCGCCACTACGACACGGCGCGCTGCCTCGACATCATCCACCTCATCCGGCGGGCCGATGCGCAAAGCAAGGGCATCGAGAGCGGCAGCATGGACGAGGGCGAAATCCTGCGCGAACTCGTGTGGCTCATTTTGCACCCGGTGCCGCTGGCCGCCGTGGGATGATACTATCTATACAATGCAACTACTGAGCATTTTAGATGAGTAGATTAGACGATTTAGCCGAAAAGTGGGTGGTGCCCACTTATTTGGAAATACTGCATGCCAACTACTGCCGGCATCAAACCCACGAAAAACAAGCATTTCAGCAGGTTGTGCTGCAGGCGCTGCAGGAGGTAGGGGAGGCCGACATTGCGGAATTACTGGTGCCCGCCGATGAAGCTGAAGAAACCAGTTGGCGCGAGCAGCTAACGGCTAGCTGGCTGTGCGGCCTGCAAGGCTGGCAGCAATTTGCGCCAACTATTGGTAAGCTGCTACTAGCGAGTGAGATGTGCTACGCTGGGCAAGGATTTTGCTTTGCTCTAGCTTGCTTTGCTACCGAAGAAAGTGCTGCTTATTTGGTAGAGTACCTGCGCACCTACTTGCCCCAAATCGAATTATACTACGACCAGGATTGGGCTATGCCGGCGTTGCTGTGGGTGGATGAACAATTGGGCACTAGCTACGCGCAGTCGTTTTTAGCGCCGAGCGGTCTGTGGGAACAATTCGCATCCGCTAGAACCCAAACTTCGCCAGCTCAAGAGTTAGCAATCTGGAAACAAAGCTTTTGGCAGGCAATGTCCTACTGCCAAACACATTTTGTAGCTAAGCAGTAAACCGCAACCGACAGGGGGAACTGGGCAAGTTTCAGCGAAAGCAGCAAAAAACATCGACCGCAGAGTTGGCGTACAAAGTCGACAATCCACCAATCACCGACTTTTCACTCATGAGCGATAACAGCCCAAGCAACACCCTAGGCGGCATGATAGGCAGCCTTTTTGGTCGTAAAAATGACGACGGCACCACCACGGGCGGCCTCACCGGTACCCACAAAGCCGTAGGCGGCGCGCTGCTAGCCGCTGGCGCAGCATACCTCTACAAGCGCTACAAAAACGGCAGCCTCAACCTGCCCAACGTGAACAACAATAACTAACTGCGCCGAGTGCACCGCATCGAGCCCCGCTAGTAGCCGCTAGCGGGGCTTTTTTTGTGTTTTACTACCTGCCTATGCGCGCCCATATTCACTTCGACCGCCTCGGCCAGTTGCAGAGCGTCAATAACTACCTGGCTGCCGATGGCTTTCGGCAAATGGGCTGGGAGATAGTGCCCTACACCGATGAGCAGCCCGTGCAAGGCAACGCGCCCGATGAAATAGTAGTGGGCCACATCGCGGCGGTGCGGGCCGGCTTGCGGGCCCTCGGGCGGCAGCCCCCGCCCGAGCTCGGCTACCCCGAGGCCCTGCGACCGTTCCTGGGCCGGCGCCTGTGGCAGCGTACCATTAACCAGGTAGCGGCCCACCCGGAAAGCTGGCTGGTATTCGTGAAGCCAATTTATTCAACCAAGAAATTTACGGGCGTGCTGGTGCGCCGAATTGCCGATTTGGTGGGCTGTGGCGACCAGCACCAGGATACGCCCGTGTGGTGCGCCGAGCCCGTGCCGTTTCGGGCCGAGTGGCGCTGCTTTGTGCGCTACGGGCAGGTACTTGATGCCCGGCCCTACAAGGGCGACTGGCGTGCCTACTTCGACCCTGCGGTAGTGGAAGCGGCCCTAGGGGCCTACCGGGCCGCGGCCCCCGCGGCTTTTGCACTAGATGTGGGCGTAACCGCGGCCGGGGCCACGCTGGTGGTGGAGGTAAACGACGGTTACGCCCTGGGGGCGTATGGCTTGACGCCACTGGCGTATGCCAAGTTTTTAGCGGCGCGCTGGGCGCAGCTAACGGGCACCGAGGACTACTGCAATTTCTGATGCGGCCGGCCCAACCGAAACGCCACCGCCTCAAGCCCGTACAAGCTAGGAAATTCACTATTTTCCTTTTCTTCAATGGACCCGAACACCAACCCGGCCAATGCCGCCGATAAAGCTAAAAATAAAGCCCAGGACGCAGTTGACCAAGCCCAGCACAAGGCGCAAGACGTAGCCGGCCAAGCTAAAGACAAAGCCCAGGACGTAGCTGGCCAGGCTGAAAACAAAGCCCAGGAAGTAGGCGACAAAGCGCAGGAACTCGCCGGCCAGGCTAAGGATAAAGTGCAGGACCTGACCAACCAGGCCAAGGACAAGGCGCAGGAATATGCCCACCTGGCCCAGGACAAAGCCCAGGAATACACCCAGAAGGCGCAGGACTACCTGAAGGACCTGCACCTCGGCGAGCAGTATGACAAGCTCTCGACCACCCAGAAAGTGGTGGGCGGCGCGGCCCTGGCCATTGGCCTCACGCTGCTGCTGAGCGGCGGCAAAGAGAAAAAAGCCAAGCGCCAGGCTGCCGTGCTCGATAAGCTGCTGCTGTTCGTGAACGACCGCGTAGAAGGTTATAAGCGCGCCACCGCCGAAAGCAAGGATGCCCGCTACAAAGACTACTACCAGCACCTGACCACCCAGAGCAAAGATTTCGCGGCGGCCCTCAACGGCTTCCTGGCCGAAAAAGGTGGCAAGCGCGAAACCAGCACCACCTGGAAGGGCAAATTCTACCGCCGCTACATGGACGCCAAAGCCCTGGTGACCGGCCGCGACGAGAAAGCCATCCTCGACGCCAACATCTACGGCGAGGAGTGGGCCATTAAAGCCTACCGCAAGGCTCTGCGCCGCAACTGCATCAAAGGCGGTGGCCTGGGCATGGTGATTAAGCACCAGTACAAGCTCTCGAAAAAGACGCTGAAGCAGCTCAAAGAATTGAAGGCCAAAGCTGCCTAGGTAGCAAGCTGCAGCAATAAACCGCCCCCTAGGGCTGGCCACGCGGCCGGACCCTAGGGGGCGGTTTCTGTTAGGAGGCGGTGTAGCCTGCGCCCAAGTAATTCGGCAGGGCCCTAGGGGCTACTGCGGGCGGCTCTTGAGGCGCACGGCCCGGAACTCGGAGCCGGCTTTCCACTGCGGGAAGGTGGTTTCGGAAGCTAGCTGCTGGCCCACGCGGAAAAGCAGGCGGGCATCCTGGGCGGCGCCGCGCAGGTCCCACTTGGGGTCGTACTGGTCGGAAGGCTGGTGGTAGTTGTTGGCCTCGAAGTCTTCGCGCTCTTTCTCGGCGAAGGCCTTGCCGTGCAGGCGGCTCTCGAAGGCGCCGCTGGCGTAGAGGGCCGGCACGCCCACCTTGGCAAAGCTGAAGTGGTCGGAGCGGTAGAAGCTGCCGGTTTCGGGGTGCTGATAGGGGATGACGTAGCGGTCCTGCTCCTTGGCGGCAGCGCGGGCGTAGTCGTCTAGCTCCGACTGCCCGTAGCCGGTGATGGTGAGGTCGCGCATGGGACCGAAGGCCAGCAGCTCATCCATGTTAATGTCGGCCACCGTATTCTTAACCGGAAATAGCGGGTGCTCGGCGTAGTACGCCGACCCTAGGAGGCCCTGCTCCTCGCCGGTCACGGCCAGAAACACGATGCTGCGCTGCGGTTGCGGCTTAGCTTGCTTGAAGGCAGTGGCAATGGCCAGCAGGCCCGCGCAGCCGCTGGCATTGTCGAGGGCGCCGTTGTAGATGCTGTCGCCCTTCACGGCTGGCCCGATGCCCAGGTGGTCCCAGTGCGCCGAGTAGATAATGTACTCCTGCGGCCGGGTGGTGCCGGGCAGCACGGCCACCACGTTCTTCGAGGTTTTGTAGGTGATTTTGTTGTGCAGCGTGGTCGTGAGGTTCAGCCCCAGGTCCTGGCCTTTGAAGCCGGGCTTGTTGGCGGCGGCATACAGCGCATCATAGTGCTGGCCAGCAGCCTCAAACATGCGCTTGGCCGCGTCGAGGGTCATCCAGCCTTCGAGGGCCACTTTGCTGGCGCCGTGGTCGGGGGTGGTGGGGTGCAGCTTGGCGCCACCGTTGCTGCTTTGTACCACCGTCCAGGGGTAGGCGGCGGGCTTGGTGTCGTGGATGATGACGAGGCCGGTGGCGCCGTGGCGGGCGGCCTCCTCGTACTTGTACATCCAGCGGCCGTAGTAGGTCATTTCCTTGCCCTTGAACAGGGTGGTGTCGGTGCCCGCATTGCCGGGGTCGTTGATAAGCACCACCACGGTCTTGCCCTTCACGTCGAGGCCGGCGTAGTCGTCCCACTTATACTCGGGTGCCGTCACGCCGTAGCCGGCAAATACCAGCGGCGAGTTCTTGATTTCGACCGTTGGCTTCTCGCGCTCGGTCAAAAACATGTAGTCGCGGCGGTACTTCAGGGTCAGGCTCTTGCCCTGGCCCGCAATGGTGGCCGTCGAGTCGGGCGTGCCCGCAATTTCAACCAGCGGCACCGGCTGGAAGTAGCTGCCACCAGGGCCCGGCTGCAGGCCCAGCTTCTTAAACTCGGCGGCCAGGTAGGCGGTGGCTTTTTCCTCGCCCTTGGTAAACGGGCGCCGCCCCTCGTACTCGTCCGAGGCCAGCACCTTGATGTGCTGGGCCAGCAGCGCGGGCGTAATGCCGTCGTTGGGCGCCGCCACGCTGGCCGTGTCGGTGGGGGCCGCCTCGGCGGGCGAGCCGGTAGTGGCGGTGTCGGAGGTGCTGGAATTGCCCTGGCAGCTGGCCAGCAGCAGGGCAGCCCCTAGGGCCGGGAGGAGGGGGCGTAGTAGCAAAGAGTGCATGGAGAAATGAAAAGGTAGCCGCAAAAAGCCCGCGGGCCGCCACTAGCTGGCAACCCGCGGGCGCGAATGTAGGCGAATAAACGGGCGCAGCATGGCTACTGCCCAAAAACCTGGCTAGCCAATTGAATTTTCAGGTTGCCAGTAGCCGGGCCAGCTACTTCTGGACTAGCAGTTCGGACAGTAGGCTCGGCGCCAACGTTGTTTGCAGCAGGGCCTCATCGGCCAGGTAGCGCTGCAGGCCGCTCTCGACGCTGGGTAGCAGCAAGCCCTGCTGGCTGCGCAGGGCGCTGTGGCGCGGGCGCGGGGCCGCCCAGTTGAAAGCAGCGCCCGGCTGGAATACCACCCCGGCCACGTCGAGGCCCGCCGTGCTCACGGCCAGGTGGGCTAGCTGGGCCCAGGTGTAGGTGCCTTGGTTGGTGAGGTGCCAGATGCCGTGCTCGCCGTCGAGCAGCAGGTCGAGGGCCATGTTCACGAGGTCGGGCACGTAGGTGGGCGTAATGGCCACGTCGTGCGCCGCCGCGAAAGGTTGGCCGCCGCGAACTGCCACCAAGGCGTGGTGCACGAAATTGTGCGTGTCCCAGGCGCTAAAAAAGGCGCTGGTGCGCACCACCAGCGCCTGCGGATAGCAGGCCAGCACCGCCTGCTCGGCCAGCAGCTTGCTGTGGCCATACCCGTTGGGCGGGCGGCGTCGGTTTCGAAGTAGGCCTGGGGCTGGCGGCCGTCAAAAACCAGGTCGGAAGAGAAGGTAAGGAAAGGCCTGAGCGGCGCAGGCTTGGGCCAGCAGGGTAGGGCCGGCGGTATTGGCTTCGTAGCAGCTAGTGGCGTCGGTTTCGGCGTCGTCCACGCGCACATAGCCAGCGGTGTTCACCACGGCCCAGGGCTGGTAGCGGCCTAGGGCCGCGGCAATGGCCGCCTCATCGGTAATGTCCAGCGCGGCCCGGTCGAGGCACACTACTTCGAGGCCGCGCAGGTGGCACAGCGTGCGAAAAGCTCGACCTAGGGTACCTGTGCGGCCTATAATGAGCAGCGGCGCGGCCGGCACCTCGGGCGGGTTCTGGATAGCAGAAGCCTGTTTCACGCGAAGAGCTTAGGCAGGAAAATAGCGAAATCGCAGCTCGCGCTGCCACCAGCCGGGGCCCCGCAGCACGGGGTGCGCGTGGTGGCCGCGCTGGGTTAGCTCCTGCAGCATCCGAAACAGGGCGGTGGGCCGGGGCTGGCCGGCGCGCACGTCAAACACGCCGCTCTCGTACGAGGCCCCGTCGTAGATGAGCAGGCTGTCCCAGTCGAAGGCCCCAGCAGGGCCCACACCGTTAGGCCACGCACCTGCACGCCCTCGGCCCGCAGGTCGTTAGCCACGGTCCAGGCTTGGTGCAGCCAGCCCATCTGCTCTTCGCGGGTGCAGCCCAGGTGCGACTCGGTCACGGCCAGGGGCAGGCGGTAGCGCGCCCAGGCCTCGCGCAGCACGCCCCTAGGCCCACGGCTTCCTGGCCAGCCACGCGCAACACTTCTACGTCGGCGTAGGCCGGGCGGCGGCCCGCGGCGGGCACGGCGGCCTGGCCGGGGTAGTGGGTGAGGCGCTCGTCCAGAAAGCGCTCGCTGGTGGCGTAGTAGTTGATGCCCAGCACATCGGGCGGCAGCGGCTCGTAGCGCAGCTCGTTCAGCTCGGCGCGGCTCAGGCCATGGGCGCGCAGGTAGTGCCACAGCGGGTGGCGGGGCGTCACGGCTCCGCTCAGCAGGTCGAAGGTGAGCCAGCGCCGGTGGTTCTCAAACTCGGCTTGCGGGGCCAGCGCTGCGGTGCGGTGCGCCCGGCCCAGGTTTTCGGTTTGTACGAGCTGGGCGGCGGGGTTCACCTGCCGGATGGCCAGCATGGCCAGCTTGGTAGCCCGCACTTGGGTGTAGAGCAAGCGCACAAAAACATCGTCGCTGGTGCCATGCGGGTACCACAGGCCATACAAGCCGCTGAAGCGCGCCGTGGTAAGCGGCTCGTTCACGGGGGTGTAGTAGCGCACCCAGGGATAGCGCTCGGCCACCATGCCAGCGTAGCGGGCCAGCCCCTCGGCAAAGCCAGGGTCGGCCAGCGAGGTATAGCGGGGGCCGCTGCCGTGGTGCACCAGGCCCACAATGGGCTCGATGCCTAGGGCTTGCCGGCGGGGCAGGCGCTCGTCGGGCCAGCGCCAGTTGGGCTGGTTTAGGCTGTCGGGGGCTACGTGCTCCCACAGCATGGGGTAGCGGAGGGTGCGCAGGCCCAACTCGGCAAAGCGGTCGAGGTCGGTGCGGCGGTGGCGATGGCCGCTGCGGGTGAGCTGGTTGGTGTAGGCGGCGCCGGCCCGCCGGCAGGTGCATTCTACCCCGTCCCAAAGGTCGATAGGGGGCAGTGTGGGCATGGCCGGGCTAGGTGTTGAGGACCTCGCCGCCGTTGGGATGGATGGTTTGCCCGGTGATGTAGGAGGCGTCTTCGGAGGCTAGGAATACGTAGGCGGGGGCCACTTCGGAGGGCTGGCCGGGGCGCTTCATGGTGGTGTCCTGGCCGAATTTGGCCACCTTGTCGGCCGGGAAGCTGGCCGGAATCAGCGGCGTCCAGATGGAACCGGGGGCTACGGTGTTGGCGCGGATTTTCTTTTCGGCCAACTGCTGCGCAATCGAGCGGATGTAGGCCGTGATGGCGCCCTTGGTGGACGAGTAATCCACGAGCTGTTGGTTGCCGCGGTAGGCGTTGATGGACGATGTGGCGATGATGGAGTCGCCCTCGTGCAAGTGCGGCACGGCCGCCTTCACCACCCGCACCAATGGAAAGAAGTTGACCTGGAAGGTGTCTTCGAACTGCTCGTTGGGCAGCGTAGCTACGTCGGTGCTGGTGAATTGCTCGGCGGCATTGCTCACCACAATGTTGAGCTGGCCTAGCTCGCGCACGGTCTGGGTTACAATGTCTTCGCAGAAGTGCGCGTCGCGCAGGTCGCCGGTCAGCAGCAGGCAGCGGGCGCCTTCGGCCTGCACCAGGCGCTCAGTTTCGGTGGCCTCGTCCTGCTCGGTGGGCAGGTAGGTGAGGGCCACGCTGGCGCCTTCGCGGGCAAAGTGCACGGCCACGGCCCGCCCGATGCCCGAGTCGCCCCCAGTGATAAGGGCCACTTTGCCTTGCCGCTTGCCGCTGCCCCGGTAGCTGGGCCGAATGTACTCGGGCGCCGGCAGCATGGCATTTTCGAGGCCGGGCTGTTGGCTTGCTGCTGCGGTGGTAGGGAGGTCGGCTTGGTTTCCATTGCGGAATCTCGTGGATGGTATAGCCGGCTATACGACCCCTTATGGGGCCGAAGTGCCAGATTTATACTGGTTTTACTCTCCGTGCAAATATGGCGTCTCCGTACAACTACTGGCTTTAGCCTAGGTATCCAACTAGGCTGGCAAGGGTAAGCAGGGCGGCTAGCGCAGGCTGCTTACGACTGCTAAAAGCTCGCTCGGGGCCCTGCCGGAGGTAGTTCTCTTGTTGCTAGCATTACTAGCTCCGTCGCCAGCTGCCCTAGGGTTAACCGCTGCCTTGGGGCCGAAGCTGATGGCGCAGGGCGCTGCCTAGGGCCGATGAGTTCGCCGGCTTCAGGCCAGCATGCAAGGCTCGAAGCGCCCGGCCGTAGCAGGCCAGCGGCCTGCCAATAGCCAGCACCCCGCGCTGTTGGCGTTAATTTAGAGCGTGTTTGGCTTTCACCAAAAAAGCTTCTGGAACGTCCTGCTGAGCTTGTCGAAGCATCTCTCTCGAACGACCCGCTAGGCAGCGTGGTAGAGAGGCTTCGGCAAGCTCAGCAGGAGGTTCTTTTAAATTCCCAAACACGCTCTTAATTCCCTAGGGGCGGTTGCGGCCTTAGAGCCGCACTACCTCGCCCGTGCGCACGCTCTCGTCGCAGGCTAGGGCAATGCGCAAGCTGTTAACGGCATCGGCCAGGTGCTCGCTCAGGTCGAGTTGCTCGCGGATGGCTTGCAGAAACCAGCGCTGCTCGCGGTTGCACAGCTCCTGGTGGTCAGGCTCGTCGGTGAGGTCAATCCAGGTGTCGGGCTCGGCGAAGGCGTCGTTGGCGGTCAGGCGGGCATGGTGAATGCGCAGGGACTCGGTTTGGGTATGGGCCGCCACATTGGCCGAGTTGCCGGCCGCCCCCGCGTGCCGCGCCGTAATGGACACGCTGCCTAGGGGCCCCACCACGTCCTTCACGAAGAAAGCCGTTTCGCTCATCATCGGCCCCCAGCCCGCCTCGTACCAGCCCACCGAGCCATCGTCGAAGCGGATTTGCAGCTGGCCGTAGTTGTACTGGCCGGCCGGAATATCGTCGGTGAGGCGCGCACCAATGGCCGACACCCATACCGGCCGGGCGCGCGTCATCTGGCACATCACGTCGAGGTAGTGCACGCCGCAGTCCACGATGGGGCTCAGCGACTGCAGCAGGTTGCGGTGCACGGTCCACATGCGGCCGTGGCTTTGCTGGTTCAGGTTCAGGCGCATCACCAGCGGCTTGCCCAGGTGCCGGGCCTCCTCCACAAACCGTGCCCACGACGGATGCACCCGCAAGATGTAGCCCACCAGCAGCTGCCGGCCCGCCTGCCGCGCCGCCGCTACCACCCGCTCGGCCCCGGCCAGGGTGGTGGCCAGCGGCTTTTCCAGAAACACGTGGCACCCCGCCGCCAGCGCCTGTAGGGCGAAAGCCTCGTGGGTGTCGGGGTAGGTGGCGATGCACACCGCGTCGGGCCGGGTGCAAGCCAGCGCCTCCGCGTAGTCGTCGAACACCGCGTACCCGCCACCTAGCTGGGTATTGAGCACGTGCTTGCTCTGGCCCGTCGAGACGAGACCGACCAACTCAAAGCCCTCCAGGGTGTGGTAGGCCGTGGCGTGGGAGGCGCCCATGTTGCCGCAGCCGACAACCAGAACGCGCAGGGGAGGGTGAGGCATAGCTGTAAAAGGAATGATGTGACGCAAAAGTCGCCTATTATGGCGAGCATGTCGCCTGTTTTAGCGAGCGCACCGCGGCAATTACGACCCGGACGACCCTAGGCTGATTGTTCTGGTGCGATTGCTGCGTCCCCGCTTGATACGCGACATGCTCGCAATGACAGACGAGGATTCCTAGTAGTTGCTAAAGTCAGATTAGGATGTTTGTTGTGCGTTGTAAATGAATGCTTTGCGGGTTATGTAAATGCCTTAGTAGAGTTTGATATTATGCGAAAGTCTGCTTTCCGCGCCTTTGAGGGGTACGCTACTTTTGAGTTGTCTACTTCACCCCTCAACCACCATGTCACCTGCTCCCGTTAGCACCGCCCGTCCTTCCGCCGCCTTCATTGCCGCCTCCTGGTTTGCCCTACTGGCGGGCATGGGCGGCTTCCTCATCGGCCTCTGGAATGCTACCATGGCGCTCAACGAAAAAGGCTACTACTTCACCGTGCTCATATTCGGCCTGTTCGCGGCCATCTCCCTGCAAAAGACGGTGCGCGACCAACTAGAGAAAGTGCCCGTTACGGGCCTCTACTACGGCCTGGCCTGGTTTGCCACCCTGCTGGCCGTCCTGCTGCTGCTCGTTGGCCTCTGGAATGCTACCCTCACACTCAGCGAAAAAGGCTTCTACGCCATGGCCTTCCTCCTCGGCCTGTTCGGCGCCATTGCCGTGCAGAAGAATACGCGGGATATGCGCTTGGCACCGAGCAGCCCCGCTGCGCCTGCTGATAACGAATAAGAAACTCAAGTTGCGGAGTAATGGAAGGTCATAAAAAAGTCTGTTCGGCGTGAACAGACTAGGTTTGGGTCTCTGACCTCCCAACCTAACCCTGACCATGCGCGAACAGACCGTTGC
>Ga0160427_10000052_pt1 | contig 109477 bp, 90 predicted proteins | sample SolpanmetagenomL_FD_108194 | JGI IMG/M metagenome (GOLD analysis project Ga0160427, IMG submission 108194) | Solar panel surface microbial communities from Lawrence Berkeley National Laboratory, California, USA - L | ecosystem: Engineered > Built environment > Solar panel > Unclassified ...
GCGCGATTTTATAGGCCCATTGTTAAACGCATTTATTTATGACTAGTTTAAATAATAAAGGTTTATAAAGGAATATAAATATTTACGGTTATAAAATCGAAGGCGCGTCCGCGCAGGCATAGTATAGTTGGTTAGTATACTGCAAGTTTCTTTCTTTATATAAATATATATTTATTTAAGGAGGTTCGAAAATTCCTTATTTATTATTCTACTTTACTTTTTTAGACTTTTTATGTTATTAATAACGCGCCGCCCTAGAAAATTTCAAATAAATTTGCCGCTTATAAAAATGCGCTACGGAATGCGGTTATAAAAATCTTCGATTTTTATTAGCCGTAGATTTTTATAGGCGCCTATAAAGGAAAAATATTCGGCCGCGCGTTAGCGCAAAAATATTCGGCGCTACGCGCATTCCGTACGCGCCATCGAAGATTTTTATAACCGCGCCTACGGCGGCGCATTTTCTTTAGCGCCAGCGCTTCTTAAAAAAAGAAAAGAATGCGCGGTATAGATCTAGTAAAAGCCGCGCTACGCGCGCGGGGAGATATTACAATTGGTTAGTATACTTCCTTTGCAAGGAAGCTGATGCAGGTTCGAGTCCTGTTCTCTCCACACAACAGTGTAATTATAAAATGTTATACTGTTGTACTATCTAATTTCATTTATATAAAAAACTATGTTAAAAATCCTAATCAAAAAAAAATCACAATTATTTCACTTATTTCTAACGATGGTGAACGCTCCTACCGAATCACTTTTGTAGATTTTATTCTAAGTGTAATCCTTATTTATTTCGCTCTACAAATGTATGATACTATTACTATGTTTCTAGCTTCCGATATAAATGTTTACATTGAGGATAAAGTTGTAGTTAAATCACTTACATATACTATGACTACTCTTCTTATTTCTACTAAAAATGGTTTGTAAGACCCGAAATTAGTAAAGCTCAACAAGAATTTACAAAAATGTATGAGCCCACTCTAGATAAAGATAGTGATCTGTATAAATTTCTAACTAAACATTGTAAATATCTACTACTACCACTAGAAGGTGCCTTCGGCGTCCGATTTGTCTAAATCTGCGCGTACGGGGGCGTAGCCCTATCGAAGATTTTTATAGCCTGCGCCTGCGCCAATGCGCGGTTATAAAAATCTTCGATTTTTATTAGCCGAAGATTTTTATAAGCGCCTTTTACAAGTAAATTTTCTAAGCGTAGCTAATAAAAATATACGGGGCGGAGCCCTATAAGCGCGGACGCGCCTTATTTTTTATAGGCGCCTTCGAGAAGAAATTTAACTAGTTAAATTTATTAGGCAGCAGATAACTCCTATTTATTATATTACTGACAAAAAAGTTGCTCCCTCTTTTTTTTTATTAAAAGGCGCTTACGCGCGGGCGGTACTAATTTTGTTGGTAAGTCTATGGGTATCTATATTTTTAGTGTAGATAGTAGTAATCTATCTACTATGTATATTGGTAGTAGTCGTTCACTAACAACACGACCACTATATCATTATACTAGTTCTCTAAATCCAAATATTTCAAGTGATTTCTATCTATTTATTAAATCACAAAGAGGTATCCTAAATATTCAATATCGAGTTCTACACTCAGTTCCAAAGTTATACAGATAGCCCGCCGATAGGCGCGCGTAGCGCAAAATCTTCGGCGCGTACGCGCGGCCGCCGTAGGCTATAAAAATCTTCGGCTGCGCGTACGCGCCAATATTTTTATAACCGCGCATTCCGTAGCGCCGAATATTTTTTATAGGCGCCTTCGATTTCGTTCTTTTTTTTTGCGCTCCGCCTCTTTTTTGGCTTGGCTTTTATTAAAAGGCGCTTACGCGCGGGGCGGTGTAATATAATAATTCTATCCCGGGCCCCTTCGGGAAACAGGCAAAGCGCGGCTTTTTCTAGTTTTTATGTAGGAATTCTAGAACAAGCACAACTTTCTCATTATAAGCGCCTATAAAAATCGAAGGCGCGGTCTTAATAAATCGAAAGTAGTAAAATTCCCGCGCGTAGCGCATTCTTTGGATGAAAAAACATGGTACAGTACCGCCCTATAAAAAGTTTATCGATAGGGTTACACCCGGCGTAGCGCAAAATCTTTGCGCCTATAAAGGAAAAATCTTCGATTTTTATTGGCGCACCCGCGCAAAATCTTCGATGAAGATTTTTATGGCGTAGCGCGGCGCGCGTAGCGCGGCCTCTTCGATTTTTGCCTATCGGCGGGCGGAATCACATTCTAAAAACTAAAAAATCTTAATGTAAATACTAGCAATAATTTTGATTTTTCTATCTATTATGATTATTGTAATTGGAAAGGTATTGAACCTCTATCAGTAGATTGGCTAGAATATATTCTCGGATTTACTGAAGCACGAGGGTCAAACGATGGAATAAAGATAGTCTTGAGTTTAGCTATTGCCCGCGCGGAGCGCAAAATCTTCGATTTTTATTCCGTGAGCGCCTTTTAAAAAAAATAAAAAAAAAGAGGCCCGCGCAAAAAAGAAAATAAAAAAAAAGAGGCGGAGCGCGGGGCGCTACGCGCGCCCCTTTTTATAAGGCGATCGGAAAGACGTTGAGTATCTACAAGTTCTAGTAGACCTTCTTGATCTAATAGCACTAGTTAATAAAGAGTACAATCGACTTACTATTAATGATCTTTCAGATCTAGAAATTATTCTATCTCTAACTAAGGTGAACGCTACCTTCTGGTAACCTGCTATCTACTAAATTTCTGACTGAATTCCTTACTTATATTAAAAATGGTACTATTTCTAGTTCTATTATTTATAATAAAGGTGCTGTGACTAATAATAATGCGCTACGCGCGGCTTATAAAATTTCAAGGAGCAGGCGCGGGGATGGTTATAGTATGTTTTATTTTACTGTTATTACTAATAATTCTGTTAAAGGTCTAAATATTCTGCGCTGGCGCGACTGTAATTAAGATTACTTGTTCTAGTAGTGAACTTGCAGATTGCCCTCCATTTAGTCGTATTTCTACCCCATATATTGTACAATTTACTAGTATTAAAGCTGCACTATCTATGCTAAATTACCTAGAATAATATCCACTTCGTATTAAGCAAGATATTCAGGTATGGTTCCAAGACATTATTAAACTAATTGAAGCAGGTGAACATCGATCTACAGACCCTACAGTATTTAATAATCTTAAGAAACGAATTAAAGAACGACCGCGCGTAGCGCAAAATCTTCGATTTTTATTCCGTAGCGCAAAATCGAAGGCGCTACGCGCATTCCGTAGCGCAAAATCGAAGATTTTTATTCCGTAGCGCAAAATCGAAGGCGCTACGCGCATTCCGTAGCGCAAAATCTTTGCGCATAGCGCGGGTTACACCCGCGCAAAATCTTTGCGCCTGGGCGTAGCCCCTATCTTCGGCGCAGAGCGCATTCCGTAGCCCTAATAAAAAGCGCCAATAAAAAATAGAATATGGCGCGTACGCGCAGGCGCCGATTTTTATAACGGAGCGCCGGCTAATAAAAATATTTTTATAACCGCGCGGGTTACACCCGCGCAAAATCTTTGCGCATAGCGCGGGTTACACCCGGCGTAGCGCTAATAATAATAAATTACCTACCCCTCTAATGAAGGTGAACGCTAATAATATATTCCGGTAGGTACTGATAAAGTAGAAAAAAATTACCACCCAGTCAAATATAAATACATAAAACTACGTGTTGGGATAAATAAAGTAGGTAAAGTAGGGAAATTTTAGATAGTAGTATTTATAGACTATATAGGAAACATAGTAAGAATATGTAGAGAAAGGATGAAGGATGGGAGACAGGTTCGAGTCCGGGCCGCCGATAGGCTATAAAAATCTTCGGCTGGGCGTAGCCCTAATAAAAAGCGCCTGCGCGTAGGCGCCTTTTACAAGTAAATTTTATAAGCGTAGCCCTATAGAAGGCGCGTCCGCGCTTATAGGCGCCGATTTTTATAACGGAGCGCAAAGATTTTTATAACCGCGCATTCCGTAGCGCCTATAAAAAAATTTTATTGAATAAAAAAAAAAGAAGGCGCGGAGCGCATAAAAATATTCCATTTTTTCGCGCCTTATTTTTCCTGCGCGTAGCGCTTTCCGGAGGGGCGCGTAGCGCATCGAAGATTGGGCTCCGCCCTTCTTTTTCTTAAAAAGAATGCGCATTAGAAAAATTAGCAAAATAAGTAAATTACTTTTGCGCGAACCGCGGTCCATATAAGAAGATATTGGATTCTATATGGACTCTTAATATTTGCTTGTATATTTCAATTGTATACTATATGTAAAATGTATATAAGCCTCAATAGCTTAGATGGTAGAGCATAGAACTGAAGCTTCTAACGGATTGGTTCGATTCCAGTTTGAGGCATTTTTATTTTATAGAGTGGCTACTTATAAATAAAAATTTTGTTAAGTAGATAGCGCTTATTAAAAAAACAATTGAATTTTATTAAAAAGAGATACGCGCGTAGCGCACAAAAATGAATTTATTTTTAGAAAGATATTTTGCGCGGATAAAAAAACAAAAATAGTCGCGGCGCAAATTTATAACAGAAATTGATTAGCCAGCAGATAACTCCGCGCCTGCGCGTACGCGCCTTTTACAATTTTATAAGCGTAGCTAATAAAAATCTAAGATTTTTATAAGCGCGGACGCGCCTTATTTTTTTGCTCTTATTTCATTTTAGCATATTTGCATGTTAATCATATTCATAAAATTGTATTAATCTATTTAATACAATGACCAACAATGTAAACAGATTGTTTATATATATAGGTATAATAATAAGTAAAGGGCCAGGCCCTTTATGTAAAACAATGCAGATATGCTCTATTGGTTGGGGCGGTGCTCTGTAAAAGCATTGGCTATATGCCGTGGTGAGTTCGAATCTCACATCTGTAATTCTCTTTCATTTTTCCTAGCGCCTTACAAAATTTCACAACTATTCATTTCATAATAAAATAACAAATTTTATGCCCGGGCGAAGCCCTCCCTTCGGGAAACAGGGCGTACTAATTTATAGGTTGTATTTTCATTTATTACTAAATTAATGTAGTTTATGGCTATGGCTCAATATAATAAAATGTAATAGGGGCGCCCCCCCACTATAGCACTAGATTCTTTATTCTAGATATATCCGCTAATAAAAATCTTCGATTTTTATAAGCGCGTACGCGCAATCGAAGATTTTGCGCTCCGCCATAAAAATATTCTGCGCGTACGCGCGCGCTAACGGAATAAAAAATAGAAGGCGCGTACGCGCGCGCTAACGGAATAAAAAATATTCTATTTTTGCGCTAACGGAATAAAAAATATTCTGCGCGTACGCGCGCGCTAACGGAATAAAAAATATTCTATTTTTGCGCTAACGCGCGGCGCATTTTTTTGTAGATTGTTTTTCTAGTAAACTTGCGCTGGACGTCTGGTCCTTTTATTAAAAAAGAAAAGACATTAATACTATAAATAATACTTTATCTATATTGCTGCGCGTACGCGCGGTTAATTATTTATAGGGCGGTATATATTATATATATATAGTAAATTATATGAGTATACGGACGCGGGGAGATTCGAACTCCCGGTTCTCGGGTGAGAACTCCTAGACTCAAGCCAGGTACATTAAACCACTCTGTCACACGTCCATTCTAATTAGCTATATCTATGTGTGGGCCGCAAATTTTTTAAAATTTGCCTACGGCGGGCTATAAAAATGCGCTACGCGCTAATAAAAATATAAGATTTTTATAAGCGCGTACGCGCCATCGAAGATTTTTATAATCGCGCATTCCGTAGCGCCTATTTTCTTTCAGAAATGGACCGCAAATCGAAGATTTGCGCTACGGAATAAAAATCGAAGATTTTTATAGCCACTATTTTATTATAGGATTAAGCCTTTTATACGGCGCCCTAATAAAATATAGATTGAAATTTTACATTTCTTTTTTATTTCACTATGATATATAAATATATTTCCTATATATAGTTACTTGTATAGGAATCGGTAAGCGTAATTAAAAAGAAAGCAGTACAAACGACGTCTATAAAATCTTTTTGTCGCTAATATAATCGAAGATTATATAAAGCGCATTGTCGCGAGTTATAAAATATACTGTTTTATTAGACTGCTTTTCTTATCTTAATTTTCTTGCCTTATTAAGCAATCAAATAATTTATTATCAATTAATATAATAAATAAATACCGCGCGGGGCTCCGCCCAGTAAATTTTATAAGCGTAGCTAATAAAAATATACGATTCGATTTTTATAAGCGCGGACGCGCCTTCGATTTAAATAACGTACGCGCCGATTTTTATAGGCGCATTATATAGCAAAATTTACTAATCCCCGCGCGGGGATAAGAAGACATCTAAAGAATTTGTGCAAATTAATCTACAGTTTAAGTTACTGACGCTAATAAAAATAGAATGCGCGTACGCGCATTATTGGGCGAGGCAACTTAATTTTAGATTATAGAGCGTTATACTAAACTATTTTATTAATAGTAAGTAGTTTAGTAGCCAGTACATAAATTTATAGAAATTTGTAATGGTGCTTTCTTCGTCATTTAATATAATAAAATAATTGCAGTATTTACAGTTATAAAAGTGGAATATTTTTCGGCTCGATCTTTTTAATGTACACACTGTTTTTATTTGTATATCTACTTACTTTCTAGTTTAATTATTACTAAATTATTCTCCAATTTTCATTAGAAATATAGTTATTAGTATATATATTAATAATAGTTAAGCATGCAGATAATATATAAATAGGAAGTTTTCATTTAATTACTTACTTTTATTATTGCTTATTATATAAATTTATACAGTAATGCGCCGCGCGTTAGCGCAAAAATAAGGCGCGTCCGCGCTTATAAAAATCGTAGATTTTTATTAGCTACGCCTAATAAAATTTCCAATTTTATAAGCGTAGCCGCGCAAAATCGAAGATAGGGCTACGCTTATAAAAAGGGGCTCCGCCCAGTAAATGGCGCCTACGCGCTTATAAAAATCGAAGATTTTTATTAGCGGTATATTATTGATATATGAAAAAGAATTCTTTTAATATAGAAACATTAATTATCTATTTAATATAATTAATGTATCGCACTGTTGGTTTGTATTAATTATAACGCGCGTACGCACCTATTTAAAAATAATAGCTTTAGCTAAGTACTATAAATAGGAATATAGATTATGATTAATGTATCCAGCTAAATTAACATCCTTTTGCGAAGATAACACAAAAATAACAATGAACACACAAAACACAACACTATCACGAACACAATTTCAATTTCAGCCATTCCATCTAGTTACACCTAGTCCATGGCCACTACTAACATCATTTGCACTTCTAATCCTAACTTCAGCTGCAGTAATGTACTTCAACGGTTACGCTAACCCTCTAGGTGGTTCAGGAGCTCTACTAGTTGGAATCGGGCTAGCAACAACAGTTGCTGCTATGGCTCTATGGTTCCGAGATGTAGTAGCAGAAGGAACATTCCTTGGAGATCACACAATTCTAGTACAAAAAGGAATTACTATGGGTGTTGCCCTATTTATTATCTCAGAGGTATTCTTCTTTATCTCTGTATTCTGGGGTTTCTTTCATTCTAGCCTTTCTCCAACTGTGGAGCTAGGTTCACAGTGGCCTCCTGTTGGTATTGCAACTATTAATCCGTTTGAGCTACCACTGCTTAATACGCTGCTGCTTCTATCTTCAGGTGCTACTGTAACATATTCTCACCATGCTCTTATCCAAGGAAATCGACGTGCAGCAATTCTAGGACTAGTTATGACACTAGTATTTGCTGTACTATTTACAATTTGCCAAGGAATTGAATACTATAACGCACCCTTCACTATCGCAGATGGAGTGTACGGAAGTACATTCTTCTTTTCAACTGGAACACACGGAATTCACGTTATTATCGGTACTACCTTTATAGCAGTAGCCTTCTTCCGAATGCTAAGTTACCACCTAACAGATAACCACCATCTTGGTTTTGAGGCGGCAATTCTATACTGGCACTTTGTCGATGTAGTTTGGCTATTCCTATTTATTTCTGTTTACTGGTGGGGAAGCTAGTAAACTAAATATTCAAATTATTGGGCTCCGCCCCCCCCCCCGCGCAAAATTAACTCAAGAAGTAGTACATTGAATAAATAGCTCCATATAATATAGAATATTTATACTAACAATTCAATAACCCGCGCCTTATAATAAAAAGGTATTCACGTATAGGAGAGTTGAGATAATTGAATTAATTAAAATAGAATTTAGTAGGGGGGCGAAGCCCTAATATACCATAGGGCTGCTTATATTTACAGAACGCACTGAATACACATTCAGTATATATCTAGTACTAAAGAAGTACTAAAGAATGCGCTAATAAAAATCGAAGGCGCGTCCGCGCATTGGCGCGTGTTATACTCTAAGAAAACTAGAATAGAAAATATACTTAAAATAATGTACTAAGTATTATTTACTATATCACCTAGTTTTTCGTTATTAAATATTAATATGAATATGAGAAGTATGCAACCTATGCTAAAGGAACTAATTAATGATCCTAATACACCACGATGTATTGCAGAGCTAGTATCACGACTACTATCAGATACAACACAACTAGTACAAGTAAAAGAGCTGACACCTCAGGCACTAAAAGCTCTTCAAACACTAATCGATATGATTAATTCACTACCCCGCGCGTAAGCGCCTAGATTTTCTAAATAACTATGTAAAATATAGTGTAACACAGGGGGCCGGTCTTGATGGGAAAATTATGTAGGGGCTTCGCCCAGTGTAGAATATTTTAGTCAACCTCTTAAATATTCAATGAGTGTATATTCTTCAGTATATTGTCTATCTGGTATTACAGATACACGAAATTATTATATAGGATCAGCTAGTAATACAGTAAATCGAATAGGTCAACATCGGGATTGTCTATTTGGTAATCGACCAAAAGAATCTGTACATATTCGACTACTTGAATCATTTAATGCAAGTGATCTAACATGGAGTCTATTTTATACGCCACAGGCGACTAATTATTCTAAAACAGCTCTATCAGTACTACCTAGTTCATATGAACTTAGTTTTGGTGAAATGAAAATTCTACGTGCTATTACTGAATTTGTACCACGTATTCTTGAACAAAGTCTTATTACTGAACGCCGCAGGCACCTTCTCTAAATCATATTCTTAATCCTGTAGTATTTACTTATAATGCGCCGCGCGTTAGCGCAAAAATATTCTGCGCTACGCGCATTCCGTTAGCGCAAAAATATTCTGCGCTACGCGCATTCCGTTAGCGCAAAATCGAAGGCGCGTCCGCGCATTGGCGCGGGATCCTAGTCTACTTAGTGTGTATGATTATGCTACAGATGGTAGTCATGCCGTACAAATTATTAGTGCAGAAACAGGATAAATTCTTCGTAAGAAAATTTCTTCTATTAGTCAAGCATGTGATATTCTAAATATTAGTCGGCGCTACGCGCGGCTAATCGTTATCTTAATAATGATTACGGATTTTTCAGTGATGTATTTGGTTCTCGTATTATTCTTAGTGTTATTGGTATGACTCTTATTACTAAGAAAATTGAACACCGAAAAGCTGTTAATTATCCTACTCTTACACTTCCTGGTGGATCTCTTAGTGATCTTGCTCCATATCTTGTTTGGGCTTTTAAAGCTAACAAAGTGGATTTGCGCGTAGCGCGGTCCTTTTGTTAATTATACTCAAGCATTTCGTACACTGGAACCTAACAAGATTACTAACAATCCTAACTCTTCTCCGCGCGTCAGCGCAGCCTATCTAACCCTATTAAACGGTTTGCTAACTTCGATCTACTTCGACAATATGAACTTGGTGAGTTCTATATTGCTTTTAATCCGGGGCGCTACGCGCGCCCCCCTCCATATGGAAGTAATCCTTCATCACGTAAAAGCCCTCTATACGGTAAACCAATTGCAGATAAACCGCGCGTAGCGCTCTAAATAAGTAATATTAATAGGGCTACGCCCCCCCCGCCCTCCTATTTAACTTTACTATTAGTTATAATAGTGATAAGATCAAACATAAATGTTACTAGTTTATTTAAACTATTCCAAACAGAAGCGCGTACGCGCGAAATGAAATTTTCTCCTCATGATTAGGAGAACACAAAGCATAATTGATGACGATCTTGGTTGAAAAAAACAAAATATATACTACTATTTGTTTTTTTATTTATTAATAAAATTGTTTAGTGGGCGGAGCCCCTTTTTATTACGATAATTTACCAATACCATCCAAATTTTATGGCATTGTTTACCTGTATTGTTTAATTGTATGGTAATATTTACTAGTATCAGTAAGTCATTTGAAAATATTTATTGTTTACTAGTAATAAAAATGATTATAAACTAAGTTCCGGTAAATAAAAGTGATTTTAAAAGCGCTACGCCTCTTTTTTTTTATTAAAAAAAAAAGGGGAAAAAAAAGGATTATAAAAAGAAAATGCGCCTATAAAAATCTTCGATTTTTATTTTGTAGCGCGCGCGTACGCGCCTTCGATTTTTATTTTGTAGCGCGCGCGTACGCGCCTTCGATTTTTTATTGGCGCGGGCGGGGAAAAAAGAATTATAAAAGTAGGGGGAAAAATAGGATTTAAAAGTGGTAATAAAAAAAGATTTTTATTTTTTAAAAGGCGCCGCGCGTAGCGCAAAATCTTCGATAGGGTTACACCCGGCGTAGCGCAAAATCTTCGATAGGGTTACACCCGGCGTAGCGCAAAATCTTCGATAGGGGGGCTTCGCCCCCGCGCAAAATCTTCGATTTTTATTTTGTAGCGCGGGGGGCTTCGCCCGCCCTCTTCGATTTTGATTCCCCGCGCAAAAATCTTCGGCGCGCGCGCGTACGCGCGGCGTTATAAAATCGCGCCGCCGTAGGCGCCGAAGGGGCGCTCTGCGCCGATCCCTTCGGCGCCCGCAAATTTCTTTTAAATTTTCTAGGGGGGCGCATTTTATTAGCTACGCTTAGAAAATGAGGGCGCCCAGTAAATTTCCTTTTATTAGGCGCGGGGCGGTAATAATAATCAATAAGAATATGCGCCGCGCGTAGCGCAAAATCTTCGATTTTTATTGGCGCGGGTAGGTAAAATGGTTATAATTAAAACAAAACGGAATTCACGTTATTATTGGAAGAGCTTTGATCGCTGTTGCATTCTTCCGAATGCTTAGCTACCATCTAACAGACCACCATCACCTAGGTTTCGAAGCATCAATCCTATACAGGCACTTTGTTGATGTAGTCTGGCTATTCCTATTTATCTCAGTATACAGGAGGGGTTCTTAATGACTATAATACTAGTCTAATCACAAATCTTTGTGATTAAGAAGTAATACTTCTCTCTCCCCCTTGTTGTATCTCAAATAAAATATGAGAGTGATGAGAGCACAAAGGTTCATTATGATAAAAGAGCCTGATTATACAGGTCGAACCACTACAATTACTACTAATTTTTCCCATCGGGGTATCAAAGTCTTATCCACTAGTTCAAAGTCTTATCCACTAGTTCAAATACCCTCTGATAAGGAAGAAGACCGGTCTCCGACCTCATTACAATTATTATTCCGCTCTAAAGGGCCTACTAGCTAGTAGCGGTGTACGCCTAGAAGATGGACCGGTGGAATCTTGATAGTAAACCGCTACGATTCACTAGCACAAATCTAGATTGGCTAGATTATGTAAGAGGGTAAGTATTTTGAATTTGAAACTACTCCCACTCTTCATAGTAAATGCATAAAAATCTTCGGCTGCGCGTACGCGCCAATCGAAGATTTTTATAACCGCGCATTCCGTAGCGCAAAATCTTCGATAGGGCTACGCCCGGCGCGGTAGTATAAAATATCTAAGTTAAGCTACCAAACAATCTCACGGTCTCACAGGAACGATGATAATATTGAATTTCTACCTAGTTCATATGAGCTTAGTTTTGGTGAAATGAAAATTCTACGTGCTATTACTGAATTTGTACCACGTATTCTTGAACGCCATTCTTTTTTTTTTAAGCGCTTTATATAATCTTCGATTATATTAGCGACAAATAGTTTAATTTACTATGACTTACATAAAAATACTGCTATATACTACTATTATATAAGAATAGTAAATATTGAAGTTGTCCTTAATTCAACGGTTAGAATGTGTTTCCGATAAAGACATTATAGAGGTTCGATTCCTCTAGGACAAATTAAAGTTATTATAATAATTAACAGGCGCCTATAAAAATCTTCGATTTTTATTGGCGCGTATCTAATTTTATCGCCCCTTATTTTTCAAAAAATTAGCACCGCCGAAGGCTTTATAGGCCCTGGCCTATACAAAAAGGAGGGGACGAACCGCCTACTGCAAAACAGTTTAACTATTTTTTTTACTTCATTTATATAGGTGTTGAGATAATTGAATCTATTAAAAAAAAGATATATAATTTCGTAGAAATAGTAATATACCATAGGGTAGCGTATATTTACAGAAGAGCATGAATATACATTCATGGAATATTCTAGAAGTGTTTTACTTCTTTATCTATTCTAAATCTGAAAATTTATAGTATTCTGTAAAGAATGCGCTTTATATAATCTTCGATTATATTAGCGACAAAAAGTTTATTAGGCGCTGCGCGCGGATACATAAATAATCCGATTAATAGATAAAATCCTTATCATAATATAAAAAAGAATACTTAAAAAAATACACGCGCCAATAAAAATCGAAGATTTTTATAGGCGCTTCTTTTTATTATATAAAATGAGAGGATTAAAAAAGAAAATAGTTAATGCGACTACTTAAATCACATCCTATTCTAGGTCTAGTTAATAGTTACCTAGTTGATAGTCCACAACCTTCAAATATTTCTTATATGTGGAACTTTGGATCACTACTTGGTGCTTGTCTAATTATCCAAATTCTTACAGGAGTATTTCTAGCTATGCATTATACACCTTCAGTTGATCTAGCATTTATTAGTGTTGAGCATACTTTTTTAAGTCCTATTGATGTGCTCATTAAACTTCGCTATATGCTGGAAAGCCTACTAAGCCTAAAGTACTAATATATCTAAATTAGTTAAAATCTTTATGGATCATAAGGGACAATCAGCAGGGAACTAAATCCTTTATTAAGAGATATTAGGACCCTCAGAGACTACACGCGAGGCTTTTATTTAATTATCAACCGCGCCTGCGCGTAGGCGCCTTTTACGACGTAAATTTTATAAGCGTAGCCGCGCTATGCGCCGAAGATTTTTATAGGCGCACTAAAAAGACAATTGAATGTTAAATAAAAGATGATATAGTCCAAGGTAATGATCACACATCTTAGCGTATCAGGTACAGTGCTTTCACTATATAAAAAAGAGGCGGAATAATAAAGAATTTAAACAGTGGCTGCGCCTATAAAAAATATTCTATATTTTATTGGCGCGGATTTATTGATGCGCCCGGCGGCGGTAAATTTACAGGTTTTTATGGATCGTAAATATGTGCGTGTTATGTTTCGAATTCGACTGCATGTCGATGACGTTGCAATTCTTTACCGAATTAAAGAATGCGCCTATAAAGGAAAAAATATTCTATGGGGCTCCGCCCGGCGCGGGGGCGGAAAAGTAGTTATTGAGAAAGATGCCGCGCGTACGCGCGCGCTCTATTTGTTATTACTAATGCTGGAGATCTTATTAATGTACTATTTCCAATTCTAGATCAGTATAAGCTTCTAACTACGGGCCTTATAAAAATCTTCGGCTGCGCGTACGCGCCAATCGAAGATTTTTATAACCGCGCATTCCGTAGCCCCTATTGAAAAAATTTGCCGGCCCTATCTAGATTATCTAGACTTTGCTAAAGTAGTTAAAAAGCTAGTAACTAATAAAAGTTCTGTATTCACTGGTGAAGATCTAACATGGCTTAAAAATTGTATTAAAAATATGAATGCGCTACGCGCGGCCGAGATGTTATTGACTTTTCTAACGAAGGTGGACGCCCGCGCGTAGCGCACACCTGTGACTCTGCTCTGGCTGCGCTACGCGCGGTTTTATTGAAGGGCGCCTGCGCGGACGCGCTTATAAAAATCGAAGGCGCGTCCGCGCAGCTACGCTTATAAAATTGTAAATTTTATTAGGCGCGGTACGCGCGAGCGCGGATTTAAAAATGCGCCGCCGTAGGCTATAAAAAGCGCTCTGCGCCGATTTTTATTCCGTAGCGCCGAATATTTTTTATAGGCGCGTACCTTACTTTCAAATCGGACAGCATGCTAAGAATACTTATGTTCTTGTTGCCATCAGTAAATTCCTAAGTTCACTATCGAGTGAATTTAAATTAAGCACATTTTCTGAAAAGCTATCACTAAAAGAGAATAGTACGCTTAATAAACGTACTAATGTACTAGTTATTTCGTATAGTAACATTGATTCTCTTCATGATATCCTAGCTCATTGTCTAATTCAGTTTCCATTCCAAACACGAAAAGGAATTGACTTCTATTACTGGTGTATTGTACTGTATATGCACAAATTTGGTTATATTTATCTGACGCGCCAATAAAATTTCATTTTTTTATTGCGCTACGGAATGCGCGGTTATAAAAATCTTCGATGGCGCGTACGCGCTTATAAAAATCTTAGATTTTTATTAGCGCCTATAAAAAATATTCTATTTTTGCCTACGGCGGCGCATTTTTATAGCCTCTTTTTTTTTATTAAAAAAAAAGAAAGGCGCGGGCGAAAACTAGCAGTAGCTATCGCTGCTTTCGTTAATAAATCACGATACAGTACATCACCTAAACAAGTTGATACACCTATTATTGATATAACACTATTCAATCAATCTCTACCGCCCCCCGCGCTATGCGCAAAATCGAAGGCGCTACGCGCGCCTATCGGCGGCCCCCGCGCGTAGCGCACTCCTGAAATGACTCATCTGGAACTAGCACAAAGCTTTGCTAAAACTTATAAAACACGGTTTATGACAATGGGCGGAGCCCGTACTAGTAAAAGGTAGTCCTTTTATGAGTAATGCTGATGCTGCCGCTAGTGTTGGACTAAATCGTACCACACGAGCTGTAGCACGATATCTTGATACTGGTAAGTCATATCAAGAACGATATCAGTTTATAACAAAAGCTAAGTAAATATTCTTGGGCTCCGCCGCCGTAAGGCCTCTACGATTTTTGCGGGCGCGCGTACGCGCACTCTGTCTTTTATGTGGAATAATTAAAATAGTATTTTTATGTGTGTATCATTCTTTGATTATGCGAGATGTTAACTACGGATGGCTAATTCGATACCTACACGCTAACACAGCATCATTCTTCTTTATCTTTGTATACCTTCACATTGGACGAGGACTATACTATGGATCATACAAATCACCACGAACACTACTATGGTCAATTGGAGTAATTATTCTAGTTCTAATGATGGCTATTGCTTTCCTTGGTTTTAACGGCCAAAAATGGATGTATTTTTATAATATCGATATAACTAATGTTCAATATTTTTCTAACGAAGGTGAACGCTACTCTTCTTATTCCGAGTACACGTCTACAATCTATTCTAGATAAACACAATATTAAACCGCGCTAATAAAAATCGGCGCCTGCGCCAATAAAAATAGAATATTTTTATAAGCGCCATATTCTATAGGGCTACGGAATGCGGTTATAAAAATCTTCGATTTTTATTAGCCGTAGATTTTTATAGGCGCTTTTTATAACTAGCGCCTTTTACAATTCAATTTTATAAGCGTAGCCTGCGCCTATAAAGGAAAAAATATTCTATTTTTTATTGGCGCCGATTTTTATAACGGCGTAGCCGCGCAAAAATAAAAAAAAAGAGGCGGAGCGCAAAGATAGGGGCTACGGAATGCGGTTATAAAAATCTTCTGCGCGTCCGCGCAGCCGAAGATTTTTATAAGGCGCCTTCTATTTGAAGACCTTACACATCCTGAAACTAAAAAGATTGCTTATCGATCTCTTAAACCTTTTGCGCTACGCGCGGTATTTATATGATTGTTAATCTAGTTACAGGTGAGTATTATGTAGGTAGTGCTGTTACAGGTAATCTTTATATGCGTTTTCATAAGCATCTATTTTCTTTTACAGGAAATAAACGAGTTGCAAATGCTGTAAACAAATATGGACTATCTGTATTTGCATTCCTAGTTCTAGAAATTGTACCACAAGAAAATAAAACAGATAGTACACTACTTCTTAATCGAGAGGATTACTATCTACAGACTCTAAAGCCACATTACAATATTGCACCTCTTGCTAGTAATAGGCGCCTGCGCCTGCGCGGACGCGCCTACAATTTTATAAGCGTAGCCCTGCGCGGACGCGCCTTATTTTTATAAGCGCTTATAAAAATCGAAGGCTGCGCGTACGCGCCATCGAAGATTTTTATAACCGCGCAGCTACGCTTAGAAAATTGACTTGTAAAAGGCGCCTACGCGCTTATAAAAATCGAAGCGAATATTTTTATTAGCGGATGAAAACATTCAGAAGAATCTCTTGCAAAGATGCGTGAAAACTATTCTGAAGAACGACGAGAACGGGTTGCAAGTATTAACAAAGGAAAAACACTTTCTCAAGAAACACGTGAACTTATCCGTAAAGCAGCACTACTGCGAGAACCTATGTCTATAGAATCACGAATGAAATGTGCGACTAATATGCGACATGTAACTATTACAAATCTGGATGGTTCTAATCCTATTAATTTTGTAAGTATTAAGGAAGCAAGTATTGCAATTTCATGCGATGAAAAGACTATTCGACGTGCTCTAAATGGAGGGCGGTGTTATTAAAAAAACAAATGAAATTAAATTTTCTCGTTAAAATAACAAAAGATATTCTTGAATAAATAGTTATATTAATATACTGCAAAGTTTTATATATTAATACATTTATAGTCCTATTGTATTCCCCTTTTAAATCTGTATAGAGAATAGGGTAAATAACGATAGAATACCTCGACAGGGGTATTGGAGATAATAATTAAATTATCTCTGGCAATGCGAGTGAAAACGGTCAACGGAAGTTATCACCTTTCAAGACCGTCGGTTGTATATACGATCGCTACAGACTGGGTCACTTGTGGGTACCTGAAATGGTGCTTAATGTACAGTCGGACATCTAAAGTATAAGACTCCTACTTTTCAAGGCCTAAGATGATATAAATAATAGTGCGCCTATAAAAATCTTCGGCTGCGCGGACGCGCAGAAGATTTTTATAACCGCGCATTGGCGCGATTATTTATTGATTAGGTACAACTACTATTTACTGTGATATATAATAGTAAATAGCTAGAGATGTTGTATGTTCTTCCATACGGACAAATGAGTCTATGGGGTAAATTTTATTGCCCCACATGCATTAATAACAGTTATACTATCTTTGGATCCTTTATCTTCATTACTGTTTATCTTAGCAAAAATCTCCTAGCAAAACGCCTACCAGCTACATCTCGAGTTGGAGCACATAATGTGGATATTCTATCTATTATTTTTGGTTCTCTTCTGGGGGATAGTCACGCTGAACGGCGTGCTATTGGAAATGGTACTCGTATTAGTTTTACGCAAGAAGCTATTCATAAAGAATATCTTTTCTGGATTCACAATCTTATTTCAAGTCTAGGGTATAGTACACCTAATGTACCAAAAATTCAAACTCGACTAGGTCTAGGTGGTAAACTTCGATATGTTCTTCGATTTCACACTTTTACTTATAGCAGTCTAAATTGGATTCATGATCTTTGGTATGGCGCTACGCGCGGTGTTAAATGCGTTCCAAAAAATATTGGAGAGTTTCTAACACCTCTTGCCCTTGCTATCTGGATTATGGATGATGGAGGTCGAGTTGGTAAAGGACTTAAATTTGCTACTAACTCTTTTTCTTATGAAGATTGTCTTCTACTATCTAATGTGCTATTTGATAAGTACAATCTACGTACATCAGTACAATCCGCAGGTGTTGAAAATCAGTATATTATTTATGTATTTAAAGAGTCAATGCCTGCTCTTCGTGAGATTGTACAACCATATATGGTTTCATCTATGCTATATAAACTTGGAGATTTGCACTTCTTAAATATATTTCTGTTATTAATGTATAGTCTTAAATATTTAAGGCGACACTGATGAAAACGGTCAAAGATTTTCTCTCAAATCTAGACCGTCGGCTATTCTATTGCTCCGCGCGTAGCGCACTACAAATTAAGTACCGGAAAAATCGAAGGCGCGTCCGCGCATTCGCCCGGGCACTATCAAATTTAGTATGCACCCCGCGCCATTCTTTTTTAAAGGCGCTTTATATAATCTTCGATTATATTAGCGACAGAAAGAAATATCTCCGATATTTTATAAGCTGCTAATAAAAATCTTCGGCTCTTTTTTTTTAATAAAAAAAAGAATGCGCGGAAAAATAGAATGATCGCTACAGACTGGTCCATCGGTGGGTATTTTTCCTCTAATAAAAGGAAAATGCTTAATGTACAGTCGGAGTGTTTTTAGTTTATTACTAACACAAGGCCCATTTCAATTTCTATGTATCATGGATAAATAGGGTACAGGGTCATATATTAGGAGACAAGGTTATTACCACTATATATGATTAAACACTTGGCTACAGTTATTACTAACCTTCTAAGTGCTATTCCATGGATTGGTCAAGATTTCGTTGAATTTGAAAAACTACTACTATTTATTATAACACGCGCCAATAAAAAGCGCTCTGCGCCGATTTTTATTAGCGCATTTTTTATTATCTTATTACTAAATGCAACAACAATATGAATACTATTGGAAAAGTAAATGAATCTGCTCTACGAGGTAAAAAATATCGTACTGATCAAGAAAAACAAGCTTTTCTATCTTCTATTTCTTACGAATTTATAAGTATGTTGCGCCCGCGCGGAGCGCAAAAATAAAAAAAAAGAGGCGGAGCGCAAAAATAAAAAAAAAGAGGCAAATTTCTTTGAGGGCGAAGCCCGCCTATCGGCCTATAAAAATGCGCTACGCGCGATTTTTATTCCGCGGTCTTATTGACGGGCGCTACGCGCGGTTATATTGCTATTACTAAAATTGGACTTGATAACATTCGAATGGAACTAATTCTAAGTGTAGATATTAAAGATCTTAAAATACTACAACATATTCAAAATGTACTAAAAATTGGACGTATTAATGAATATCCAAATAGTAGTACTGCTAAACTAATGCCGGGACGGTAAAGTAGATCTACAAGAAGTTCTTTTTCCACGCGCGTAGCGCCTTCAATATAAACTATTCTTTCTGACTGAAACACGACGAAAACAATTTAATCTTTGTATGCATCTTCTAGAAAATAATATTACTAAATTTAGTACTATTGCTACTATTGATAATATCAAAGATCTATTTAGTCTACCTCTATCTAGTATTGGATATGTTAATCTACCTTTCTTTACTGCCCGCGCGTACGCGCCGAAGATTTTGCGCTAACGGAATGCGCGATTATAAAAATCTTCGATGGCGCGTACGCGCAGCCGAATATTTTTGCGCTAACGGGGGCGTAGCCCTGCGCGGACGCGCCTTATTTTTTATAGGGCGGATTGTTGGATTTACTATTGCGCGCGTAGCGCGGGTCTTTTCATATTAAGAGTAGTGGAGAGCATTTCTTTTCTCTACGACAACGATCACACGCAACACTGTTTGAAGCATTTAAACTAGTATTTAATACAAATCGTAAAATTGAAGGCGCTACGCGCGGTAAACATATGAAATTTAGTGTCTCTTCTACGCGGAATAAAAATAGAATATTTTTCCTTTATAGGCGTAGGCGCCTTTTACAAGAAAATTTTCTAAGCGTAGCTAATAAAAATCTTCGATTTTTATAAGCGCTTATAAAAATAAGGCGCGTCCGCGCAGGGCTACGCTTAGAAAATTGTAGGCGCGTCCGCGCAGGCGCAGGCGCGATCTAATTAATGTTGTTACATTCTTTAGTAATAGTGGACTGTATAGTCTACTCGGACTAAAAGCTGATCAATACAATGCTTGGAGTCTTAAACAAAAATAATAAGAAGTTTCAAATTTAGTTATAATAAATAAATAGTAATAAAGTTCCCTTATATCATGAGATATATTGAATAATCGGGTGAATTGCAAGAAACTCTTCGTGTATCCCCCTAATAGTACTTACTTATTAAATAATCTTTTTTGTAGTACTATTTAGGATACAAAAGACAATTTGCAGCGAAGCTATTATCAGCACCTTATTTTACTATAATACGGTAAAATATAGAGGTAATAGAACGTTCAACGACTAATCGGTGAGTTGTGCTAACAATAAACCGGACACGAGCGCCCGACATCTATAGAGCCTTCGGCATATTTATAGATGATGACATAGTCTAAGCTTATTAGAAATAATAAGAATATACAATTAAATGTTGTATAGATAATAAAACTGTTGTTTGGGGAGGATTCTCAGTTAATAATGCAACACTAAACCGATTCTTCTCACTACACTACCTTCTTCCATTTGTACTAGCTGCTCTAGCAGCTATGCACCTACTAGCTCTACACGAGCACGGAAGTAGTAACCCACTAGGAGTTTCAGGGAACACAGATCGACTACCATTCCACCCTTACTTTACATTTAAAGATCTAGTAACTATCTTTGTATTCCTACTAGCTCTATCACTATTTGTATTCTACATGCCAAATGCACTAGGACACTCAGATAACTATATCCCAGCTAACCCTATGCAAACACCAGCATCAATTGTTCCAGAGTGGTACCTACTACCATTCTATGCTATTCTACGATCAATTCCTTCAAAACTTATTGGTGTACTAGCAATGTTTATGTCACTACTAATCCTTCTTCTTATGCCTGTACTTGACACTAGCCGAGTACGAGGAAACCAATTCCGACCTTTCGCTCGGTTTGCATTCTGGCTATTTGTTGCTGATTTCTTTGTTCTAATGTTCATTGGAAGTCAACATGTTGAAAGTCCTTACATTGAAATTGGAGCTGCAGCTACAGCATTCTACTTTGCCTGGTTTATTATCGTAGTACCTGTTATTGGTATCATTGAAAACACACTAATGGATATTGCTCTAGCAGAAGGAACTTCATCAGAAGTTATTTCACAAAAAACACCGGGCCGCCGATAGGCGCGCTCTGCGCCGAAGATTTTATTGGCCCCCGCGCGTAGCGCACTACGAAGTGTTGTATAATATAACATTTTCCCCCTCGCGCTAATAAAATTTACTGGTAAATTTTATAACGACGCGCCTACAATTTTATAAGCGGAGCCCCATAGAATATTTTAGCGGAGGAAAAATTAGGCGCATACACAATAATAAATAGTAAAAGCAGTATCCGCCCACTAGAAAACAGAAAATATTTTCTTTATGCTATAAAATCAAAGATTTTGCGCTACGCTTAGAAAAAGGGGCTCCGCCCAGTAAAAGGCGCCTACGCGCAGGCCGGGCAGAAAATGAAAATAATAGATTTTTTGCGCTACGCGCGTACACAAAATTAGAAATTTTTCATAAATACTAATTAAAATAGGATATAAAAAAGAAATAGTATAAATAGTTATATAAATATATATTCTTTTCATGATAGTAACTTTAAGATAATTTAATTTTATTACAGTGCTAATAAAAAGCGCCAATAAAAAATAGAATATGGCGCTTATAAAAATATTCTATTTTTATTGGCGCAGGCGCCGATTTTTATAAGCGCGTACGCGCCCCCGCGCTAGCGCTCCCGAAGCCGCCGATAGGCGCGCTAGCGCTTTCAATAGGGGCTACGCCCAGGCCCGGGGAGCGCGTACGCGCGGGCTTTTAAGCGTTTATATACTTTTGATTTCTTGTATCTTTATATATGAGACCCTTATTAATACTTTGTTTATATTAGTTTAATATTAATATGCAATTTTCATCTTATATTGTAATACGGAAGAACTACATTGCTATTCTATATATAAAAAATATAGATTAAATTTAGTAAAATATTAGTAGTGATAGCAAATTAAAGCATAGAAATAATATAAATGTAAATAGGCGCTTATAAAATTTACTGGCTTTTTATTAGCGTAGCCCCTATCGAAGGCGCGTACGCGCGCGCTAACGGAATAAAAATCGAAGGCGCGTACGCGCGCGCTAACGCGCGGGGCGGTATTTATATATATGTTTATAAAGGTATAGATAAGAATGATCACTGAAAAGTGTATCCAATAAATAATAGTAACTGAGTAAATTTAGTTAATTATTATGAGATGCGTTTTAAGTTTTAAAAGACAGTAAACGCTTAGTAATTGTTTAATCGTGGCAAAGTTAGAACGTTATCTGGTAGTTTTACTCATGCAAGTCGTATGGTATTAATGAATATCATGGCGTACAGGCGAGGATGAAAAAGTACATACCTTTAGTAGATGATAGAAACATCAAATTAAGAAGGAAATTTTCCGACTAAAGATTGGCTTTATATCTAGCAGGTAGTTGGAGTGGTAAAGGCGCTCCAAGCCTATGACGGATAGGAAATAGCGAAAGCTTCAATTCCCGCAATTGGTTTGAGAATAACCAATGGTGTCTTTAAGACATGCTGCAGAGGAGGATCTTGGGCAATGCTCGAAAGAGTGACCCAGCTAACCAGAACTCGAAAGAGTGTCGTAAGGGAGGATAATGACGTTACCTTACTAATAGTCCAATCTAAGTCTCGTGCCAGCAGACGCGGTTATACGAACTGGGCAAACGTTTAATAAATTAATAGGTATTAAGGATCCGTAGGCCGTTTCTAATAAAGAAACTAGAATCTAATAGATTCTATTTTATAAAAAAGAGACTAGAATCTAATAGAGGATAGTGGAATGCTAGGAGGAGGGATGATATCCATTGATATCTAGCGGAACACTAATGGCGAAAGCAGCTATCCAGCTAAAGATTGACGCTCAGGGATGAAAGTCTGGGGAGCAAAACAGATGTGCGACCTGCTAAGTCTATATAAATATAGTACTAAAAGTACAATTTCTTTCGTTCGAAATTAGTCTACTTAAACATGCATCTCGAGTAATTGGTTTGTATGAAGCTTTAAGGAAAAATAGTTCTATTAATAAAAAAAAGAAATACGAATTATCTGGCTGATTCCTAAGATTAGGGAAACCGAATCTATGTAATAAAACTATCTTATTTGACATTATGTAATCTGTGCTTAATGGGAATGAACAGCTAGCTATATTTAGCAAAGTAAGAATAGTAAAGTAGGAATCTAAGGGAATCTATCGTATTTATATAGAAACAGGGTAATGCCAATAATCTGCAATATACTACATTATTATTTATTTATAACTTGTATTCTTATATATAATAAATAAAATAAAAAAAAGAGGTTTATTGCTAGCTATTTTGTGAAAAATAGTAGATGATTAGTGGTAAAAGGATAATGCAAAAAGCAAAGGCTAGCCTGTAATGGGTTAGATAGGTCCATTGACTAACCTGAAAGGGTGCTGACTTGCATATAGGTGGTTATTCCAATCGACTTTCTTCTTATAAACTATTAATTCATTATATACTTTCATTTATACACCGCGCGTAGCGCAATAAATATATAGATATATACCGCCCCCCAAATTAATATTGTTAATATATTGTACCGCGGGGGCATTTACATCTTTGAATAATTCTTATTTTACTATATTGGCTTAACAATGGGCCGCGCGTTAGCGCTATAAAAATCGAAGGCGCTACGCGCATTCCGTAGCGCAAAATCTTCGATTTTTATTCCGTAAGCGCCGCGCGTTAGCGCAATAAAAAAGAGGCGTAGCGCAAAATCTTCGGCTGCGCGGACGCGCAGAAGATTTTTATAACCGCATTCCGGAGCGCCGGCGCCAATAAAAAATAGAATATTTTTTATAGGCGCATTCCGGAGCGCGAATATTAATATTTTTTCTAGGCGCAGGCGCGGTTCTTTTTATACAGTAAAAAATGCTCATCGATTTGTTATTGAACATACAGATATAAAAGCACTATCTCTTATTAAAGAAGATATAAATCTATCTGTAACTATTGCTAAAGTAAAAATACGAGGTAATCGAAAACAAACATATTGTATTTCAACAACATCAAAAGAAGGGCGGAGCCCAGTAATAAAGTAATTCAATTTATTGAGAATAACAATCAACTACAAGGTTATAAACTAAAGCAATTTAATGAAGCGCGTACGCGCAAAAAAAATAGTTTTTATAAAAAGAAAGTAGAGAATTTTACAGACTATGGTAAGAATAACTGCTTGAGCCGTATGCGGTGAAAGTCGCACGTACGGTTCTTAGCGGGGGAAAGATTTGTGAAAATCCTACCTATCGCAACTAGATACCTGTGTAGTCCAGACCGTAAACTATTTACATTTCTTATTTGGCCACAAATCATATTGAGGGGGCTACGCCCTATATCAGATAAGCAGCAAACCGCTGTATGTGTAACACCTTGTAAGTACAGTCCCAGGACCGAAAGCAAAAAGATTAGACCATCCTAAAGACCCGGAGTGGAGCATGTTGTTTAATACGATAATCCGCGTAGAACCTTACCTCTCCTTGAATGGCTTACAGAACTTTGTTTGTAAGATCACAGGCGTTGCATGGCTGTCGGCAGTTCGTGTCGTAAGATGTCAGGTTGAGTCCGCCAACGAACGCAATCCCTATAAGAAGTTGTTTTCAGTAGTAATACTGCTCTTCTTATTTGCATTCAATAAGAAGCATTTTGGGAATACGATAAGCCTTCATGACCCTTATGGAGTATGGGCTACAGACGTGCTACTTGAACCTAACAAACTGATGCAATACCGTAAGGTGGAGCTAACCAGTAAAATATGGTGATACTAGGATCGTAGTCTGAAATTCGACTACGTGAATCAGGAATTCCGAGTAATCGTTGATAAGTACGCAACGGTGAACCTTTACATTTGGGAGATACTAACCGTCTATCAAGTGTTGGTCGTTTATCAAGCTAGGAACTAGTGTTTGCTTTGATTCTTTCTCTATTTAAGTATCTACTATATAGCTCTGATAGTAAGTATTCGTACTTATTAATATCTATATAGTATAAATAGGTGCTTTTTAGTTATAAGTTTCTATAGTAAATACATGGAATAGCTTACAACTCCTAACGCTAAGTTATAGCAAGGTAGCCGTAAGGGAACTTGTGGCTGATGGATACTATTCAATTATCCCCTACCCGCGCCCGCGCGTAAGCGCCGCGCGTTAGCGCAATAAAAAAAAAGAGGCGTAGCGCAAAATCTTCGGCTGCGCGTACGCGCAATCGAAGATTTTTATAACCGCGCATTCCGTAGGCGCCTTTTACAATTTTCTAAGCGTAGCCCTATCGAAGGCGCTTATAAAAATATTCTGCGCGGACGCGCATTGGCGCAGGCGCCCACACTAAATTCTTTTTTGCGCTACGGAATAAAAATCGGCGCAGAGCGCTTTTTATAGCCTTTTTTTTGTTTTTTTTTCTGCGCTAGCGCCTTATTTTTTTGCGCTCCGCGCTTCTTTTTTGCAATTTACCTAATTATAATTTAATAAAATCTTTTATTATTTTTAACTTACACTTTTAATTTATTTAGTGCGCGGACGCGCAGTAACTTATTAATACCATATTATATATATATATTCAGTTATATAAGTATATAAATAATTACACATATATATATTATATAGTAGTGTATAACTGTCTATAAAAGAACAGATAGAATAAGTCTGTAGTTTATTTTGCGCTACGCGCGGATTTATGGGAATCTAGCATAATTGGTTAATGTCCTAAATTGTCAGTTTAGATGATGCCCGTTCGAATCGGGTGATTCTCGTATTTTGTATTTATTGTAATATTATTTGTCTAATCAAGTACGGGTCAATAAAATCTGTGATTTTCTAGGCCCTTACTTTTTTAATAGCCGCAAAGCGCTAATTATAATAATCTATATAAAGAATATAGAAATATTATAGTAGGACATTAGTATTAACAATTTTTAGTATTGTTTCTAAGAATAGTTTTACGTTGTATTTATATAATATAATAATTATATAATATATATCGGAACTAGAAACAGAGGATGACGCGTCAATAAAATGCGCCGCGCGTTAGCGCAAAAATATTCTATTTTTTATTCCGTTAGCGCGCGCGTACGCGCATTCTATTTTTAATTCCGTTAGCGCGCGCGTACGCGCATTCTATTTTTAATTCCGTTAGCGCGCGCGTACGCGCCTTCGATTTTAAATTGGCGCGATATCTATTTTATGGCTCTACAAAAATAATAAACTTAGAATCATCTTTTCTGTAGAATTTATTAGTAGACATCTTATTTATGCAATAAAATCAAAGATTTTGCGCTACGCTTATAAAATTTACTGGGCGGAGCCCCATTTTATTAGGCCGTATCTTTTCAAGGATTATTCTTATTTTAATCTTAAAAGATTATAGTATAATCTTTCTATAATTTCATTTTTTTTGTACGCATTATTTAGAAATCTTTAGGAATATTAGTAGAGTATAAAATATACGCCAAATTAGAATATTTTCTTTCTTTTTGTGCTAATATAATCGAAGATTCTATAAGGCGCGACAAAAAGAATGCGCGGATAGTTTTTTGTTATAAGGTCCTTAAGGAAGCCAGATAAACTGGCACTATATGAAATGAATCTTTCAGTAATTCTATTTCTAATTGGGATTCTAGGATTTGTTCTTAACCGAAAGAATATTATCCTAATGCTAATTTCAATTGAAGTAATGCTACTAGCTGTTACACTACTAGTACTAGTAAGTTGTTACAGTTTTGATGACATTCTTGGTCAAACATATAGTATTTATATTATTGCAATTGCTGGTGCTGAATCAGCAATTGGTCTAGGAATTCTAGTAGCTTACTACCGACTACGAGGAAATATTAGTCTACGACAATAATGTATCTATCACTTCTTCTTCTACCAATGTTCGGATCTGCTATTACAGGTCTACTAGGACGTAAAATTGGTGTAACAGGAGGACATATTATTACATGTTCTTGTCTAATTACGTCAGCGATTCTAGCTATTGTAGCCTTCTATGAAGTAGGACTATGTAATAGTCCAGTATCAATTAATCTAATTAGTTGGATTGATTCAGAACTAATGGACGTATCATGGGGATTCATGTTTGATAGCCTAACAGTATCAATGCTTCTACCTGTTCTAGTAGTATCTAGTCTTGTTCATATTTTCTCTGTTGATTATATGAGTGCTGATCCACATAATCAACGATTCTTTGCATACCTTAGTATGTTTACTTTCTTCATGCTAGTACTAGTAACAGGAGATAATTATCTAATTATGTTTGTAGGTCCAATTTTTCCGGCCTAAAATGTAACATCGTTACATTAAGCACATCACTATATGCTGGAATATCCTAAAGCAACTAAGTACTAATTATTTATAAGTAAAAATCTTAGATGATAATAATGGACAATCAGCAGGAAACCAATATTTAATGTAAAATTGAAATTAGTAGGATCCTCAGAGACTATACGTGATGCAATTTATTTGATTACTATATGCTTATAAATTGAAGATATAGTCCGTCTTCTAATGAAAGTTAGAAGCTCAATTAGGCGATGAATAATTTTCTAATAAATTCAAGTTCTGTTATTGTACTATCAAAGGAACAACGAGATGTTCTCACAGGGGGGGCGAAGCCCCGCTTGGAGATGCTTATATGTTTCGATCTTCTCCAACAGCGGGCGAAGCCCAGTCTTCTACAAATTGAACAAACATATCCTAAGCATGAACAATACGTACTCTCTCTTTATTCAGTGTTTATAAGTCTTATGAAAAATGGGAATCTTCCTAAAGTTCAACATCGTAAACCTGATAAACGTACAGGTAAAATTTATAGTACAATACGATTTTCTACGCGTCACCTCCCTTGTCTAAATGAGTTTTTTGATCTCTTTTATCTCCCGGATGGAATGGGTAAATATAAGAAAACCGTCCCTTCTTTTTTTTTAATAAAAAAAAAGAGGCGAAGCGCATAATTAAACACTATCTAACACCAGTAGGTCTAGCGCATTGGATTATAGATGACGGTCATCGAAGTTTCTATAATCAAACTGTCCTAAATACAAATAGTTTTACTTATCCTGAAATTTCTCTACTTCAAGAGGCCCTTTTCGAAAATTTTGGACTACATACACGTACTACTCAAAAACGTCCAGGAGAATATCTTATCCATATTCCTGTAAAACAATCTATACCTCTTAAAGACATTGTAGGTAAATATATAATTGAAAGTATGCGTCATAAAATTAAAAGGCGCGTACGCGCGATTGAGAATATTTATCGTTCTTCTTGTTTTTGTGCGTGGGAAGGCATCAGTATTTCTTCATATCTACTAATTAACTTCTGGTTTACACGAATTCAAGCTAACAAAAGTGCTATTAAAGCTCTAGTAGTAAACCGAGTAGGAGATATGTTCCTATCAATTGGATTTTTTGCTATCTTCTTTGTATTTGGTAACCTTGATTATAGTACAGTATTTAGTATTGCACCATTTATTAATGAAACTATCATTACTATTATTGGTCTACTACTACTACTTGCTGCTATGGGTAAAAGTGCTCAACTAGGACTACATACATGGCTACCAGATCAGCCTTCCTTCCACTTTATTTCTAATCACCTATCTATTTATAAATCCGCGCTAATAAAATTGGGCTCCGGAATGCGGTTATAAAAATCTTCGCCTATAAGCGCGGACGCGCCTTCTATTTTTTATTCCGTACGCGCAGCCGCGCGAAGCGCATTTTTATAGGGGCGCTACGCGCGCCCCTTTTTATAACTAGCGCCTACAATTTTATAAGCGTAGCTAATAAAAATCTTCGATTTTTATAAGCGCGGACGCGCCTTATTTTTTATAGGCGCGCGCGTACGCGCATTCTCAAATTTCACACCTGCGCCTATAAAAAATATTCTATTTTTTATTGGCGCGGACCTTCTCCTAAATCTATAACTAAACGACGTAATCGTTCTATCGATGATTTTCTATATTCTTTTCTAATTGGTCTAATAGTTAGTGGAAATCTACTAAGTCGAACACATAAGGACAATAGTATGTCTCGGCTAGTATATCAAACTAGTGAGAAACATGATTCTAGCTGGTTTGATTATATTCTTTCCCTGCTAGGACGTTCCGGGGTCGTAAAGAAAATAGTGATAGTCGAGATAACTCTATTAGTATCCGAATGACCCTTTCAACACTAACATATGCTTGTTTTTACAAACTACATCTTCTATTTTTTCCCGCGCGTACGCGCGGGGCGGATCCCGAGTATTTACAAAGGAGATGTTTAGTCAATTCAATGAAATTTCTCTAGCAGCTCTTATTATGTCTAGTGGTTATATCCTAGATTATGGTGCTATAGGAATTCATTATAATTATGTATTTTCATCTCGATTTAACACTCAAGTTGATTGGTGGAAATCGGGACTAGCCCTTCACCTTCCTTATCATTGTACACGTGAAGAGCTGAATCTACTACAAAATCGTCTTAGTGAACTAGGTATTAATAGTGTTATAGCACTATCTCGAGTACGACGTATGCGAGCAGTACCCCGCGCCGGGCGTAGCCCTGCGCGGACGCGCCTTATTTTTTATAGGCGCTCCTTTTGAGGAATTTGAGAAACTACTCGCCCGCGCGTAAGCGCCTTTTAATAAAAGCCAAAAAAGAGGCAAAATCTTCGGCGCAGAGCGCATTCCGTCAGTAGTTGGTCAATATATTATTGAAAATAAGAAGGCGCGTACGCGCGATTGAAAATAAATAGAGCCCCTTTTAGAAATAAAGCTAAGCGTCTGCGTAATACGTGAGTATTATGAGAAAATATTGGGTGAATTGCAAGGATCTCTTATTAATATGGGTGATATAAATTAATAAGACAATTTGCAGCTAAGTCTTGATCGACGTATATTTTGAAAATATAGATCAAGGAAAGTTCAACGACTAATCGGTGAGTTACGTCAACAATAATCCGGACACGAGCGCCCAACATCTATTTTAGTAGATTATTATTAATAATAGATGAAGACATAGTCTAAACTAGATAGTGATATCTAGAATTAAATGCTAAATACATTTAAGATAATATTTATTAGCAATGGAAGGTTGAGAATATATCGACACATCTATTCTTTTTACCACTTCTGAGGCTACTAGTTATTGCATAACAACCCTACCACTACTACTACTAACTCAAAAAAACCTACTTGGAGCTATTACTGGATGCATGCTAGGAGATGGTTCTATTCAACTTAAAAAGAAAAGTGAGAAAGCAAATGCTCGTTACATAATAACTATGAAAACTTCTAGCAAAGAATATATAACTACACTAACACAAACTCTCTTTCATCCCTTTCGATGTAGTAACCTTACACCTTATCCTAATCCTAATCTACCTCAACATAAAGACAAAGAAATTCAACAATATTTCTTTTGTAGTGCTAATCTACCATTTTTCACTATTCTACATAGTCTATGGTATAAATGGGATCCTTCACTAGAAAAATATACTAAGGTAGTTCCTAAAAATATTAACAAATTCTTTACAGTAGAAAGTCTACAACATTGGATTATTCAAGATGGATATTATGATGGCCATGGACGTACTAAAACTGTACTTCTTTGTACTGAATCTTTCACGAAAGAGGAATGTTTTCTACTACAAAAAGTTCTACTCAATTTTCAACTAAAAAGTTCCCTTAAGATTCGTGATAAACAACGACAAACATACCGTATTCGTATTAGTAAAACTAGTATAAAACAACTACAATCTATTCTACTACCTATTATACCCATGGAATTTCACTATAAACTTGGTAATGGTAAATAACTTGGGCCTTCCTTAAACTTCACTATATGCTAAAATACCCTAAAGCCTGTAGCACCATAGTAGTACTATTTCATAAAACTTATCAATTGACAATTAGGTAAGAAAAATAGAATGTACTATGGTAACAGTATTCAGGATAGTACAATGGGCAATCAGCAGGAAACCGGGACATTTTGTAAAATACTATGTAAAGGGTTCCTCAGAGACTACACGTGAAGCTACTATTTCAATTTTCAATTTTCGCGCGTAGCGCCTCAATTTTCAATTTTCAATTTTCAATTTTCAATTTTCGCGCGTAGCGCTCAATTTTCAATTTTCAATTTTCAATTTTCAATTTTCAATTTACTGCGCTCCGGTTATAAAATCGCGCGGACGCGCATTTTATTAGCGCGGTTATAAAAATATTGGCGCGTACGCGCAGCCGAAGATTTTGCGCTACGCCTCTTTTTTTTTATTTTTGCGCTCCGCCTCTTTTTTTTTATTAAAAGGCGCTTACGCGCGGGCGCTAAACAAAAATAGTAGAAGATATAGTCCGATCAATAGTGAAAGCTATTGCTATAGTTTATTTTGTGTCGATGTAAACTATAGATAATAGTGGACTCTTTCTCGTCAAAAGATGATACTATTAGTAACAATTTTGCCAACACCAGTTAGTGCTCTAATCCATGCTGCTACACTAGTTACAGCAGGTGTATATCTACTACTACGATCATCTCCAGTTATTGAATATGGACCAACAACACTTATTGTTATTACTTGGGTTGGTGCTCTAACAGCATTCTTTGCTGCATCAACAGGTCTACTACAAAACGATCTTAAACGAGTTATTGCTTACAGTACTTGTTCACAAATGGGTTACCTATTTATGGCTTGTGGTCTAAGCCAATACAATGTTGCACTATTCCACCTTGTAAACCATGCTTTCTTTAAAGCTCTACTATTCCTAGCAGCTGGTGCTGTGCTACATGCAACATATGATCAACAAGATCAACGACGACTAGGGGGTCTAATTGGATTCCTACCTTTCACATACACAGCTATTCTAATTGGTAGTCTAAGTCTAATAGCTCTACCTTGGCTAACAGGATTCTATAGTAAAGATATCATCATCGAGCTAGCATATGGTCAGTATCAGTTTAGTGGTATGGTCGCATATTGGCTAGGTACTATTAGTGCTGGACTTACAGCATTCTACAGTCTACGACTTATTAGTCTAACATTCCTTACATATCCGAACGCACCTAAGTCTGTATATAACAATGTTCATGATGCTCCTACTATTGTTATGATTCCTCTGGCAATTCTATCTATTCTAGCAATCTTTTTCGGATACATTGCTAGTGATCTATTTGTCGGAATTGGAAGTGATTTTCTATCACAAAGTCTGTTCACACATCCTTCTCATATTACTCTAGTAGAAGCTGAAAATATTCCACTACTACCTAAGCTACTACCAATTATTCTTTCAATTGTTGGAGCAGGTGCTGCACTATACTTCTATCATGTACTACCAACAGTACTAATTAACCTTACAGATACACAACTAGGACAGAAACTATATAAATACCTAAATGGTAAATACTATATTGATCTTATTTACAACCATTACATTATCAATAGCGCTCTTCAAATAGGATATACAATCAGTAAAGTACTTGATCGTGGAATCATCGAACTAGTTGGTCCACATGGTCTAGCTACAGGACTAATATCAGGAAGTAAAGATATTGCTAAACTAGATACCGGGCGAAGCCCCCTAACTAGTTATGCTCTATATCTAGCTATTGCTCTAGTAACTCTAGTAATGATTCTACTAAGTCCTGTACTACTTAATGCAGCACTAATTAATGGACCGCTAATTCTAGTACTACTTGTAGCAATGGTATGTCTTCCATATATTAATTCTCGTACTGCTAATTTTTACTCAACTGCCTTCGGTGTACCTATAAAGCAATCTGTACTGCAACTAAGCTTTATACTTCCTTTCCTATTTATTTATCCGGGCGAAGCCCCCCGTGCTATTTTTAATTTCGAAGATCCCGCATTTACTTGTAGTATTATCGGTCCGGTATTTATTCTGTCAGCTAGCTACAAAAAATCTTTTCTATATTTTATTACTTCAGTAAAATGTAAGATTTCCGCTATTATCCTAAACCTTATTATCTCGCCAATCTTTCGTCTTTTTATCATGATAATTGTTATACTGCTGATTCAGTGGCTATTTATTCTCGATCCAGTATATTGCGCAGATAATACAATGGACAATATTGCTACTACTTCAAAATCTATTGAGAGTACTACACCGTCGGTGGCTGAAACTTTTACAGGTAATAATCATGCTACTATAATAGATCCCGTGAACGGGAATAACGAGAATACTACGGTAAAGCTGCTATCTAAAGGTGCTGGAGCACTTACTGAAACAGTAGTTGAGAATATGCCTTGGGGAAAAATTATTGGAGGATATGCAACAACTAAAACAGTTGTTGAGATCTTTAAGTCAACACCAGGACCTGTTCAAGTTAAAGCAGCAGCTGCAGTAGGGCGCTTCGCGCGGTCTAACAACAGGAGCTTTTGTTTATTCCCAAGGTGCGAACCCTAACGCTATCATGTCCAATGTTCCAAATAGTTCTAGTCCTGATACAGCTAATCCTTTTATTCATTGTCCTCTTGAAGAAGGGGACAATACATTTAGTTTTATAGACGCCGGAGGCATCTATAAATCTCTACTACAATGGCTGAAATCGAATAGTAGTGACCGTTTTCCTTCTGAGACAAGTGTTGATATGATCGATTACATGTCTAGTGCTGCTTTTTTTACTAATTATAACCTAATTGTTTATATTATGTACACAGTAGGATATTATTTCCTATTTGTTGGTTTTATTCTATTTTCGCTAAACTATTTTAGCAAGAATATGGTATCTTCACTAGGGGGCGAAGCCCGTAAAAAAGTCTCTTCAAAGACTGTTGAATCTATTACATGGCTAGTTGGTTATACTATTTCAATTAGCAAGGTGATGCTAATTTTTCTTTTTACAATTATTCTAGTATGTAGCACTCTTCTTTACTTTAATTATAATATCTCATCAGATGTAGCTAATCATTTTGTTACTAATCTAAAAGAACTATATAACGAACCTAATAAGGTTACTATAGAATATCTGTATCTTGATGTTCCTGTGGAAATTTTCCAGAAGGCATCTATAGGACTAATAGCATTTTTTATTGGGCTTTATCGTACATCTCTTATGTTTAAGCTACTTAAAGGCCATCCTTTTATTCAGCTTGCGCTGGTCCTTGCTATTGTTTCTAGTATGCGAAATATTTCTTGTTATATTATAGATATTACTACAGTAAAGAAGCCTACTGTTATTCAAATGTTTACTAACTATAATATGTGCAGCAAACTAGTGTTCTACTCACTTATTTTTATTCTAATTTTCTTCACAATTGTATACATTATTTCTATTATTAAAAAAGAGGTACCTATTTTCGAACTTATTCTATCAGATAAAAAAAAAGTAGAGGATTCTAATTATAATAAGTATCTATTTTTTAATATTCTAATTATTGTTGCAAAAGTTGCAGTATCCGTAGCATTTGTGGTAGCATTCCAAGGTTTTCTATATCTTTTCTCACATTATATTTCAAGTGATCTACTCCATCTTTTTTATTAAATTAGTATTAACGATACATCCCCCCGCGCTAATAGGGCTCCGCCCACTAGTAAATTTTATAACGCGCCTGCGCGGACGCGCCTTCGATAGGGAGGGCGGGCGCCCGCGCGTAAGCGCCTTTTAATTAAAATGAAAATAAAAATAAAAAAAAAAGAGGCGTAGCGCAAAATCTGTGATTTTATAACTATGCGCAAAATTTACTGGGCGGAGCCCCATTTTATTAGGCGTAGCGCAAAAATCTTCGGGCTTCGCCCCCCGCGTTTTTTTAAAAAGAAGCGTAGCGCGCCTTTGGGAAGGCATCTTTGATTTTATAACGCGCGTAAGCGCCTTTTTGTTTTTATGCGCTTTATATAATTTTCGATTATATTAGCGTCAAAAAGAACGAAATCGAAGGCGCCTATAAAAATCGGCGCTAATAAAATGCGCCGCCCTATAAAATTTAAAAGAAATAGGGCTCCGCCCGGGCTATAAAAATCTTCGATTTTTATTCCGTAGCGCCGAATATTTTTTATAGGCGCGATTTTATAACCGTAGCCCTAATTTACGACGTAAATTTTATTAGCGCGGCGGAATGCGCGTCCGCGCCGAAGATTTTGCGCGGGGAATAAAAATCGAAGGCGCGTACGCGCGCGCTCCGGAATAAAAATCGAAGATTTTTATAGGGCGCGCTACGCGCGATTTTATAACGCCTCCGGCGCGCATTTCCTAGTAAAAGGCGCTAGTTATAAAAATCTTCGATTTTTATTAGCGCGGTATATTGTAGTAAAGATACTTTTTAATATATACTCTATTTAACTTATATAGGTATATAAATATATGTGAGTGTGTTGAAATTGGTAGCCAAGTCGACCTTAGGAGTCGGTAGTCTTAGACTGTGTAGGTTCAAGTCCTATCACTCACAGCATAAATAGACTAAAATTCTATGGTTAGTGATTGCACTAATAATCAGTTTGTGGCCGCGCAATTTAACTAATAAAATTTATAACCCACAAATTTAGATGTTAAAAATATGCAATATCTTCGGCTGCGCGGACGCGCAGAAGATTTTTATAACCGCATTTTTTTATAAAAAAATCTTATAAAAATATTCGGCGCGTACGGGGGCGTAGCCCTATCGAAGGCGCTACGGAATGCGCGTTTATAAAAATATTCGGCGCGTACGTTATAAAAATCTTCGATTTTTATTAGCTACGCCCAGCCTATAAAGGAAAAATATTCGGCGCTACGCGCATTCCGTAGCGCATTTTTATAGCGCCTTTTTTTTAATTAAAAGGCGCGGGCAGGCCTATAAAAAATCGGCGCGTACGCGCGGGTTCCACCGCGCAGTAAAGGAAATTTTATAACCGGCCGCGCTAGCGCGCCCGCAAAATCGAAGATTTTTTATAGGCGCTATCTTTAATTTATAAATTTACTGGGCGCGGAGCGCGCCTTTTAGTTTTTCTTAAAAGAAGGGCGCGCGTCCGCGCCTATTCATTAATAGATATAAAATTATAAAGCATACTTAGCTAAATTGGTAAAGCGCCTAACTTCGGATTAGGAGATGTAGGGGTTCGAGCCCTCTAGTGTGCTATAAAGAAAAGAAAAGAAAAAAATAGAAGTACGCGCAAAAAATTAGAATGTAATTTATTATAATCTTATATAGTAGTATAAATTTTTTGTATCGATTAGGATTAAAAAACGTTTTATTAACTATTTAATATTCTAGCTAACTATAAGAGTTATTAAAAAGTAGTATTTTATTTAAGCGCCTGCGCTAATAAAAATGCGCCGCCGTAGGCTATAAAAATCTTCGGCTAATAAAAATCGAAGATTTTTATAACCGCGCATTCCGTAGCGCCGAATATTTTTTATAGGCGCGATTTTTATAACTAGCGCCTTTTACAATTTTCTAAGCGTAGCTAATAAAAATCTACGATTTTTATAAGCGCGGACGCGCCTTATTTTTATAAGCGCCTTCGATAGGGCGGGCTTCGCCCCCCCCGTAGCTGCGCGGACGCGCCTACGATTTTTATAACTAGCGCCTTCGATTTCGTTCTTTTTGTTTTTTTAAAATCCGCGCAGAATATTTTTATTCCGTAGCGCTGCGCGTACGCGCCTTCGATTTCGTTCTTTTTGCTGGCGCGCGTACGCGCGGCCGGTTATAAAATCAAAGATTTTGCGCTCCGCCTCTTTTTTTTATTAAAAAAAAAGCTGCGCGGGCTCCGTTAGAAAATTTACTAGTGGGCGGAGCCCTATTAGGCGAAGCCCTATAACTAGCGCCTACAATTTTCTAAGCGTAGCTGCGCGGTTATAAAAATCTTTGCGCTCCGTTATAAAAATCGGCGCCTGCGCGTACGCGCCATATTCTATTTTTTATTGGCGCTTTTTATTAGGGCTACGCTAATAAAATTTACTAGTAAATTTTATAACCGCGCGAAGCGCATTTTTATAAGCGCTACGCGCGATTTTTATAAGCGCCTTCGATTTTTATTCCGCGGATGATAGCCTTCGGCGGGAAGTATAACATTTATACAAATAACTAAAAAAGAATTTGAATATTGCTAATCTACTAATTTTATATTTAGTAAACAGAAATTACTTTAGTAAATTAAATTAAATTAAATTAAAAGCGCTACGGTTATAAAATTTACTGGGCGGAGCCCCTTTTTATTAGCGTAGCCCTATCGAAGATGCATAGTTATAAAATCGCGCCTATAAAAAATATTCGGCGCTACGGAATGCGCGTCCGCGCCGAAGATTTTTATAGCCTACGGCGGCGCATTTTATTAGCCGCGCCTATAAAAATATTCTATTTTTGCGCGGGGGCCCTATCGAAGATTTTGCGGGCCGGTTAGAGGGCTTCGCCCCCTAGTAAAAGGCGCTAGCGCAGGCCTGCCTAATAAAAATCGAAGATTTTTATAACGTACGGTTATAAAATCAAAGATTTTATTAGCGCGTACGCGCCGGCGCCAATAAAAATCAAAGGCGCTAGTTATAAAATTTACTGGGCGGAGCCCCGTTATAAAAATCGAAGATTTTTATTAGGGCTACGCCTAATAAAATTTCCGACGTAAATTTTATAACGGAGCGCAAAGATTTTGATTTTTATAACGGCGTAGCCGCGGTTATAAAATCGCGCGGACGCGCATTTTATTAGCGCGTCCGCGCAGGCGCACTATATTCTAATTTACTAAAAGCGTTAGTTGAGTATTTCGATGAAAATAGCTGGGAGAGGGACTCGAACCCGTCGATTTACCAGTATGAATGGTATGGTTTAACCAGTTAGCCTATTCCAGCTGTAAAGGGGAACTACTTATAATTAGGCCGAATTTTGTTTAAATACACCGCTAATAAAAATCTTCGATTTTTATAAGCGCGGTTATAAAAATATTGGCGCGTACGCGCAGCCGAAGATTTTTATAACGTACGCGCCATATTAGATAGGGTTACACCCGGCGTAGCGCCGTGGCGGTCTATTTTATTATATTAAACGATAATATACTATATTTAGTAGTGTATATTTATTATTTTTCACATACTATAAATAGTGGATAATATTAGGAGACTGTTTACAATAAAGAATATTTACTTAAAACGCCCGGGGGGCGCCCGCGCTATGCGCAAAGATTTTGCGCGGCCGTATTCTTTTATTAATTTCTTTAACTTTTCTCTATCCTAGATGGAAATATTTTCTAATATTTATTAACCTTGGACCTTTCTACTTCATTGAAGCATAATTATTATAATATAGTCTACCTATACAAAGTTATTTTTATAATAACAACAAATAAGCTATTTACAACTATTAAATTAGTATTGTCTATGACTAACACGGGTAAAACTTCGGACTTGAACCGAAATAAACACAACTCCACAGATTGGCGCTTTACCTATTAAGCTAGTATTACCTTAATATACCGATTAATAGTATTCCTATAGTATATCCAAATCTTTTTTGATAATAACTGAAAAAGACCGCCTAATAAAATTTTCAATTATATAAGCGTAGCCCCGCGCATAGTTATAAAATCGCGCCTAATAAAATGGGGCGCGCGTAGCGCCCCGCCCAATTTTATAAGCGTAGCCCTATAGAAGGCGCGTCCGCGCTTCTAAGCGCCTTCCATTTTATAAGCGTAGCTGCGCGGTTATAAAAATCGAAGGCGCTTATAAAAATATTCTGCGCGGACGCGCATTGGCGCAGCCGAAGATTTTTATAACGTACGCGCCGAAGATTTTTGCGCTAACGGGCTATAAAAATCTTCGGCGCGGACGCGCATTCCGTAGCGCAGAATATTTGTTCTTTTATAGGCGCATTTTATTAGGTTAGACCCGCGAAAAATCTCCGATTTTTATGGCGTACGCGCCTTTTTTTTATGCGCTCCGCGCCGCGCGTAGCGCTTTCCGGAGGGCGCCTATAAAAATATTCGGCGCTACGCGCGGGGCTCCGCCCAGTAAATTTTATAAGCGTAGCGCAAAATCTTCGATTTTTATTGCGTAGCGCGCCGAACATTCGGCATCTTCGATAGGCTTCCACCCGCGCATCTATTTAACACTAAGAAATATGGTTCTATTTACAGTATCACTAATTAGTTAAAATTAACTAAAAGAAACTTATGTAGTGTTAATATATTTTTAGTTAATGATATAATAATAATAGTTCTAATTACAGTATGTACGATTAACTATAACAATTATATGTACTTATGTAGAGTAACTTATTTTTATGCGCCTTTTTGTTTTTTGTATTTAGTATAATTTCCAGTTCTATTTTGAGTATCTTATATTGGTTCTCTATCAAAAGAAACTTATGTAGAGTTAAATATTTTTTATTCTTTTAGATTTTAGAGTAATTAAGAACGTTCTATTTTCAGTATCTCTAATTAGTTGAAATTTACTAAAAGAAACTTATGTAGAGTTAATCTATTTTTAGTTAAGCATTGAATAATTATAGTTGGAATTTAAGTATGTTAGAGAGACCTATATCCATAATATGTACTTATGTAGAGTAACTAATTTTTTAGAACTTTGTATTTAGGAGTAGATGCGCTACGCGCGGGTTGTAGTTGGAGTATGTTCTGTACCCCGCGCGTACGCGCCCCCGCGCGTAGCGCTACTTATGTAGAGTTAAGCAGCGCCTATTAAAAATATTCGCGCTCCGGAATGCGCGTCCGCGCCGGCGCCTGCGCGGACGCGCATTGGCGCGGGGGGCAAGGAGAGAATAGAAAGGGTTGGAAATACAGTATATTTTTACCTTAATACCAACAATAAGATGTACTTATGTAGAAAGTATTTTTGTTATTGAATTTGTGATTAATCTTTTTCAGTAGCTATTAGAGTATATCTTTTACCCGCGCGTACGCGCCCCCGCGCGTAGCGCATATACTAGGATTAGAGTTACGTTTTCCTTCTCCCCTCACACCTATGTCAAATATATGTACTTATGTAGAGTAACTAATTTTTTATAACTTTTACTGCGCCTGCGCCAATGCGCGGTTATAAAAATCTTCTGCGCCGGGCGAAGCCCTGCGCCAATAAAAATAGAATATTTTTATAAGCGCCTTATTTTTTATAGGCGCAGCCGCGCGAAGCGCATTTTTATTCCGATAAGCGCCTTTTACAATTTTCTAAGCGTAGCCCTATCAAAGGCGCGTCGTTATAAAAAGGGGCAGTAAATTTTATTAGCGCGGGTAGATGCGCTTAGTTATAAAATCAAAGGCGCTAGTTATAAAAATATTCTATTTTTATTAGGCTGCGCCCGCCCACCCTATCTTCGATTTTTCGCGGGCCCACCCGCGCGGGGCTACGCTTATAGGGCTTCGCCCACTAGTGGGGGGGCTTCGCCCCGCCCCGGGAGTGTAATACTATTTATAATAAGACCTTCACAAATTGTGACTACTTTATTCGTAACTACTCCTTCTTTAAGCCCTAGAGCATAACTTATATTCTTTGAAGTTGGCTCTCCATTATTTGCAATTTCTTGCATTACAAAAATACTTCCTTTAAATCTTTGCGGGCGCGCGTACGGGGGGGGCGAAGCCCGCCCTATCGAAGGCGCTTATAAAAATATTCTGCGCGGACGCGCTAATAAAATGCGCGTCCGCGCCTGCGCGTACGCGCCATATTCTATTTTTTATTGGCGCGGGGCGAAGCCCTATTAGCCGTAGGCTATAAAAATCTTTGCGCTTATAAAAATCGAAGGCGCGCTAGCGCATTCTATTTTTGCCTACGGCGGCGCAGGGCGGCCTCCGTAGCGCCTAAGATTTTGCGCATAGCGCGCTCTTTATTTGACTCTTTATAGTTTACGTTTGTGTATTTCATTGCTTAGTATATTTTATGCGCTACGGTTATAAAATTTTTCGCTCCGCCTATAAAAATGCGCTACGCGCGATTTTTATTCCGAAGCCCTAATTAGCGTAGCTGCGCGGACGCGCCGCATATTTTTTATTTATAAGCGCGGACGCGCCTTCGATTTTTATAACGGAGCGCCGATTTTGCGCATAGCGCCTATAAAAATAGGCGCGTACGCGCAGGGCTACGCCCTCCCTTCTAGTTTTTACTAGATTTATTCTCAGTATATTTCTAGCGCCACCCGAGAATATCGGAGATATTTTATTAGCACTCATACAATTATTTTCTTTTATTTATACATTAATATTGCACTATATTTTGTAGAACATTTGTATATATTAGCGCTACACCCGGAATATATCCTATTATTTACTTGCGCCGGGCGTAGCCCTATCTAAGGCGCGTAGTTATTAGGGGGGCGCCCACTAGTAAAGGGAATTTTATTAGCGCGGGGGGCGGAGCCCTTTATTATATAAGTATACCTTCTTATACAAATATATTAATTAAAGCGCCTCTTTTTAAAGGCGGGGCCTGAAAATATTTATTCTCTAGAAAATCTATTTTCTATGACTAATAACACAAATTCTTCTTAAATTAGCGCCTATAACCTAAAACTCTATTTAAGAAATTGGATTGCGCTACAAAATAAACAAAATGCGCTACGGAATGCGGTTATAAAAATCTTCTGCGCGTCCGCGCAGCCGTAGATTTTTATAGGCGCTAGCGCGGCTACGGAAGAATAATCGGAGGCGCTTATAAAAATAGGCGCGTACGCGCTTATAAAAATCTTAGATGGCGCTAGCGCAGCTACGCTTATAAAATTGTAGGCGCTAGTTATAAAAAGGGGCTCCGCCCAGTAAATTTTATTAGCGCAGGCTATTATTCAAATTCTACTAATACTTCTTTAAATTAAACTTCTTTTTTTTATTATTCTTAGAATTGTTTGTTTATATAGGAAAAAGATCTACTCACATTAGAGTACCTTTTTGTAGATTTGTAAAAAAGAATGCGCGTAGCCCTAGTAAAATCTTAGATTTTTCTTCGGAAGCGCCAAATATTAGAAAGGGTTACACCCGGCGAAGCGCAAAATCTTCGATAGGCGCTACGCCCGGGTTATAAAATCACAGATTTTGCGGGCGCGCTAGCGCGGCCGCCTCTTTTTGTTTATTAAAAGGCGCTTACGCGCGGGCGCGGAATGTTATTTTATACGTACTGAGGTATCGAAGGTGGAAAGGGGGAATATCTATTCCCCCCGGATAGGTTAACTTAGCGTTAAGTACTCAATAATTATGAGTAAAGTAGCAGGAATGATACCATTAGCGCAAATAGTCCAGTAGCCTCTGATAGGGCAAATCCTAGAATTGCGTAAGTAAATAGTTGCATTGGGTATTAAACATACCATCTATATGGTATGCCCTAACTCTTTTTAATAAGTTAGCTAGTAGTCACCTACTAGATTAGACTATGTCTTCTACTTATAATAGTATATAAGCAGCAGGGCGCTCGTGTCCGGATTATTGTTAGTGCAACTCACCGATTAGTCGTTGAACTTTCTTAAATCACTATCTTATTTATTCTTAGATATACACTGACTTAAGCTTAGCTGCAAATTCTCTTATTCTTAGATAAGATCTTCTTGCAATTCACCCTGTAGAGGCCAGTATTTAACCTCGTAGGCTTGGGTTTCGTGAAACTCCTTGGATTAGAGCAGCGAATACGATTCCAACTCCAATTCCAGCTCCGATTAGTCCTAGAGCAGCTACACCTGATCCGATGTATTTAGCAGCAGCAAGCATAGTAAATAACAATGATATGGTGCGCCAGTATGCCAATAATAGAGAGAAAATCTTTATTACGGTAAACACTAGCTGGTGAACAGGTGCTGAATATCTTTATAAAAGATGTTTTCAGTTCCTATACAAGAATATTAATTAAGCGCCTGCGCGGACGCGCATTCTATAGGGCTACGCCTAATAAAATTTACTGGGCGGAGCCCCTTTTTATAAGCGTAGCCGCGCAAAATATTCTATTTTTATTCCGTAGCCCCGCGCGCCCGCCGTAGGCGGGCTTCGCCCTCTTTTAAATTTGCGCTCCGCCTCTTTTTGTGCGTTTTATTAAAAAAAAAGAAGGGCGTTATAAAATCAAAGGCGCTAGTTATAAAAATCTTTTTATTAGGCTACGCTAATAGGGCGCGCGTAGCGCCCCGCGCCTATAAAAATCTTTGATAGGGCTACGCCCGGCGCAGTAAATTTTATAACCGCAAAATCTTCGATAGGGCGCCCCCCTCCGTAGCGCCTATAAAAATATTCGATAGGGGGGGGTTTCACCCCGCTAATAAAATTTCCGACGTAAATTTTATAACCGTAGCGCGGCCTCTTCGATAGGGCTACACTTATAAAATTTACTGCCTCTTTTATTAGGCGAAGCGCTAAATCTTCGGCGCGTACGCGCGGCTAATAAAATGGGGCAGTAAATTTTATAACCGCAAAATTCAATTTCCTAGGAAAAGGCGCGTACGCGCAGGCGCCTAATAAAATAGTAGGCGCGTCCGCGCATTAGCACAAGTTTACAAGAACAGCTGGAATCGAACCAACATAAATGACTTTGGAGATCATTGTATTACCATTATACGATATTCTTTTATAATTATTTATTACTATACTTATAAAATACTTCATACTATTTTTATTGAGACCGCACTATTGACTGCTAATCTATATATATAAATTACTAATAGTTGCGCGGAGATATTTTCATGTATCTAAACGCGCCGGGCTACGCCCTATCGAAGGCGCGTCCGCGCTATCTTCTACAAATTTTTTGTTTGATTTAGTCGTCCGTAATAAAACTTCGACCATAAAATGCGCTACGCGCGATTTCCTAAGGAGGGAGCAGATAAACCTTATAAATCAAAGGTTTTTAACTCGCGCTAATAAAAATGCGCCTGCGGAATAAAAATAGAATATTTTTATAGGCGGACGCGCCTTCGATTTTTCTCGGCGCCTTCGATTTTTATAGGCGCTACGCGCGGTATTTACAATAATGAGTTGGTAAGATATTGTAGAGTCGAGAGGGAATTGAACCCTAGATGGTAGAATTTGCAGTTCCCCAACAGAAGCCATCTGTACTCGACTCAGAGTATATAAAAGATAGCTATTCTTATAAAGGGCTTCGCCGTGCCCGCCGATAGGCAAAATCGAAGGCGCTTATAAAAATGCTCCGTTATAAAATTTACGTCGTAAATTTTATTAGCGCAGGGCGGGTTCCATCATTTTATCAAGGCAATAAAATAGGCATTAATCAGTATTACTTTTATTAGGGGCGCCCCCCTAATAAAATGCGCCTAATAAAAAGGGGCTCCGCCCAGTAAATTTTCTAAGCGTAGCTAATAAAAATCGAAGGCGCGTCCGCGCAACTATGCGCCGCGCGTTAGCGCAAAATCTAAGATAGGGGCTACGCTAATAAAATGGGGCTCCGCCCAGTAAATTTTATAACCGTAGCGCATAGGGGCTACGCCCAGGCGCGATTTTATAACGCGCAGGAAAACAGAGCGCGTACGCGCGGTCTATTGTAAATAGTAATCCAATCCTTATCTAAAAACTAGTTACGATAAAAAAAGATTTTCGGCCCGCCGTAGGCGCGCTCTGCGCCGAAGATTTTTATAGGCGCCTTATATAATCTTCGATTATATTAGCAGTGGATAATTATAGTTGAATTATCAACTAACACAAAGTTATAAAATGAAAGGGGGGGTACAATTATCAGATTGTCACATATCATTCCAAGATCTCCTGGAATAGGGTTTATGTAAAGAAAATAAAGTCCATAACTATATGATACAGCATAAATGATAAGCGATACTTTATTTATAAGGATTATAGCGTCAAGAACTGATTTAGAAGGTAGAAACTTAGCGAGAAATGTTGGTAGTACCTTTTCAATCAGATACTCTCGATTGTTTTTAGTCCATGTAAGAATACTGATCAGTCCAATACAAAGAAGAGTAAAAAAAAACAGGATACACAGAATATAAATAAAAAGATTATATTGCATAAATAGAATGTGGTATGTCCCATTATTCGGAGAACTAGGAAGTCGACTAGCAATATCCTGGTTCATCCAGTCAGGTAGGAATTTAGGTAGGTAATCCCAAAATAGTGAACCGGTAGAGTCCGAGTTATTCTCGAGAGGTGAATGAATATTGTATGTTCGTTGCCCTAGTAGGTCTTCTCCCACGTGTAGCGCGGGCTACATCTGAAATAGGTGTACTAGGAGTAGGAGCTTTACGCGCAAATACTGGCGCGCTCATATTTGCCATGTGGCCTTTATTACCTGTTTCAAGCATCCCGTTAATACCGCGCGAAGCGCCCACCGGCGAGTACCGTTCCAAAAAAGATCCCTGTTTTAACTACTGGTGATCCTGCTTTCACCTTGAGAATAGCAGCACCAACCGTTCCAACCATCCCAGTATACGCGACAATTGCTGCTTTGGTATTTTCGCTCATTGAGCGATTTGAGTCTTTTCGTAGCTCTAGCTCATGATCTAGTTCTGATGCACATTCGATAGGTCCGGGGCCTAGATAGTTTCATACTAGATAGAAGAGGCAAATAATACTAATATAGATAAGTACATCTGCTACTATATTTAGTTCTTTATTATACTTATCTCGATAAGTATCATTGCAACTAATAAGAACAGGAATAGATAGTAGAAAGACTAGTGAGATACAGTAAATAAGACATGGTGATGCTCCATCTTGGAATCCTAGTTGCCAAGGTTGTGGTGCATCGTTAAAAACTACTGTAATAGGAGCTCGAGATAGATTAAACATTTTTACAATATATTTATATAGAATTATAGCTTTGCTAACCCTATATCATTACTAAGTAATTGTAACCAATTATAGTAAGAAAATAGTATTCTATAAACCAGCGCCTGCGCCAATAAAAATCGGCGCAGAGCGCTTTTTATAAGCGCCTTTTACAATTTTATAAGCGTAGCCCTATCGAAGATTTTTCCTTAATAGGCGCTTTATTTTATAGAATAACTTTATAAGATAGAAATATAGTAATATTACTAAACTGTATATAAAGCAGTACTTTTAGATTGATTAAGTAATAAATAAAATAACCGCGCGCCTGCGCCAATAAAAAATAGAAGGCGCGTCCGCGCTTATAGGCGCCTACAATTTTATAAGCGTAGCCCTATAGAATATTTTTTATAGGCGCGGCTTTAAAAGTGAAAGCAGCACGTAAAATTAAAGTAAAGAAAGGTAAATTTACTCATTTTCCTATAAAATAGTAGCGCCAATAAAAATCTACGATTTTGCGCTACGGACCGGGAAAAAATAGAATATGAATATTTTGCGCGGGGTTATAAAATTTACTGCGCTCCGTTATAGGGCTTCGCCCACTAGTAAAGGAAATTTTATTAGGCGAAGCCCGGGGCTCCGCCCCTCCTTTTAATTAATTAATTTTATACTTCAGTCGTTCTTTTTTATCTTTATATGTAGAGTACTAAAAGTTTTCTTATTTTGTTTTTTTTAGCGATTATAGATCTATGACTTTATAGCGTTGTTGTCATACTAATAGTTGTTTATTCTAGCGCTTTCTTTTTTAATAAAATCGGCGCGCCGGAGGCGTTATAAAATTGGGCTCCGGAATGCGCCTATAAAAAATATTCTATTTTTTATTGGCGCCGGCGCTACGGAATGCGCTCTGCGCCGTAGATTTTTATAGGGGCGCTACGCGCGCCCGCGCTATGCGCAGCGCGTACGGAGGGGGGCGAAGCCCGCCCTATCGAAGATGCATAGTTAGAAAATCAAAGGCGCGTACGCGCAGCTACGCTTATAAAATTGACTAGTAAAAGGCGCTTACGCGCAGGCGCGACTATTATATTTTAATCAATCATTATTCTAGCGCCTTAGAAAATAGAGCCTACTAAAATCTAAGATTATATTAGTACTATTTTATCTAATAAGTAAATTCGATTGTAAAGTAAATAAGAAGAATTTGTAAGGCGCGCGTACGCGCATAAAATTTTATATTTCCTAATCACTGTTGTTAAATTTTTATACGTATAAAAACTAGTCTAGCAATTTATTTACTAATATAGATTCCTCTTTTTGCATCAACAAAAGATTGCGCTACGCGCGCCTTTTTTTTGTTTTATTTTTAATTTGAGTGCTAATTTTTCTAATGCGCCGAGCCTATAAAAATCTTCGGCGCGTACGCGCTAATAAAATGCGCCTATAAAAATCGTAGGCGCTACGCGCATTCCGTAGCCCTGCGCCAATAAAAATAGAATATTTTTATAAGCGCCTTATTTTTTATGCGATTTTATAACCCCGGAAAAATGCTAAGAAAATCTTTGCGCATAGCGCGGGCGCCCCCCGTCGCGCATAAAAAGAATGGCGCGGGGGGGGGCGGAGCCCAAGAATTTAATTAGCATAAATTTTGTTCATTGAAAGTGTAATAGGTCCGCGGATAACACTTGCAACAATAAGCCATAGAGCACCGCGTATAAATACTGTAACCAATACGCCTTCGGCGGATTTGTAGGAAACTAGCAAATTGTGTATCAGCAGCGCCCGGGGCGCTACGCGCGCCCTCCCCGCGCGTACGCGCTCCCGAAGGGGCCCGGGGAGCGCTAGCGCGGGCAGTATTAAATGTGTAGTGGGCGCGCGTACGCGCTTGTGCGGATTTAACACCGCGCATACAGAATTAAACCAATTAAGGATACCTAGTTCAGCTTGAGGTAGAAGATTAGTAACTGTACTAATATTAAATGTACCGTCTGATCCTGAGGCGGTACAATTGATACTAGTTCAAATAGGGCGCCGCCCTTCTTTTTTTTTAATAAAAGCCCGCGGAGCGCAAATTTAAAAGGCGCGTACGCGCGGGCTCCGGAATAAAAATAGAAGATTTTTATAGGGCGCGCTCTGCGCCGAAGATTTTTATGCGACTTCCAATAATTGTACCTAGTGGTAGATTTTGTGTATATTCTGTACCAACTGCACTTAGTTCAGTTAGTTGTAGATTAAGCATCATAACAACAAATAGGAATAGAATAGCAATAGCTCCTTATTTGTGGCCGATTTTTATTGGCGCGCGCGTACGCGCATTCTCATTCTTTCTTTAATTTTTCCTGCGCGTAGCGCTTTCCTACGGAGGGCTTCGCCCGGAGGAAAAATAAGGAGGCAGAGCATACTATTTCTTTAAAGGAATACAATTTTATAGATGCCCGGGCGAAGCCCTCCCTTCGGGAGCGCGTACGCGCGGGCGTTAATGATAGCATCATGTTTAATAGGAGTTTGACTAACATTAAGAGCTCGTGCACAACTTCGGGGTAAATAATTTCTGTATTTGTTTGTAGTGGCCGCGCCCTTCTTTTTTTTATAGGCGCTTGTTTTTTGTTGAAGTTTACTAACTAGATCTGTAAGTTCCTCTTGATTCATTAGACATGATTTATTAGTATCCAGTGGAGTAGTAGAAAGAAATAGTTCTTTTCGATACCGCGCGCAGCGCATAAAAAAATAGAATGCGCGTACGCGCGCCTTCTCGAAGAATATATCGAGCCCATAGCTTACTCTTACCAGCAATTTTAGAGAAAGAATCTGTATTAGGTAGAATATGAATTAGTTCAAAGGAATTATCTGAGAGATTATATCGGGAAATATATAGTTTCACCCGCCCTGCGCGGGCTCCGGAATAAAAATCGAAGATTTTTATAGGGGCGCTACGCGCGCCCTATAACGGAGCGCAAAATATTTTTATAAGCGCCTGGGCGTAGCCCCTATCTACGGCTAATAAAAATCGAAGATTTTTATAACCGCATTCCGTAGCGCATTTTTATAACGGAGCGCAAATTTACTGCTCGCGCGCCTATCGGCGGGCTTTTAGTTGTTCGTCACTAATTGTACGTTCCTTATTAGAAGGAATAAAAGCCTTCGGCGGAGTAGCAACTAGACTAATATTGACTGATGGTTGAAGAACGAAGAAAAGAAGCCGCGCCAATAAAAATCTTCGGCTGCGCGTACGGAATAAAAAATAGAATATTTTTTATAGGCGAAGATTTTTATAACCGATAAAAATCGGGCGTAGCTAATAAAAATCTTCGCTTCGATTTTTATAAGCGCGGACGCGCCTTCGATTTTTATAACGGAGCGCCGGCGCTACGCGCATTCCGTTAGCGCAAAAATAAGGCGCGTCCGCGCAGGGCTACGCTTAGAAAATTTACTTGTAAAAGGCGCCTACGCGCAGGCGCTTTTTATTAGCGCGTTCTAGAATAGTTAGGAATGTAGCAATATCTAGAGGTAGATTGTAAGAGGGCGGTACAAGATAAATAGTTACTTTACCGCCCTTCTGTAGTGATGTGATATAACTACTAGTTGTTGAAAAAACGAAGATTAGCATGTTCCCGTACACGATGACCTAGAAGAATACTTTGTCCTACATACCCGCCCCCCGCGCGTAGCGCACATTATCAATATTACCATGAATGTGATAACAACCAGCTTTACGCTTAGCAGGATTTTTTTTTGTGGTATGTGGACCAGCGATAAGCGTAAAAGCTTTACTTGCTTCCGTGTTAGCATATGGAAGGTCACATGTAATACTATTTTCTACGATAGTCATACAAAGATCAATAGTCTCCTTAGAAATAGAAATACCCAGTGCCATCTCCAGATTTTCTTTACTATTAAGCGCGGTGTTTTTTGTTTTTCTGTAAAAAGTTTCTTAACAAGGTGCCTTCGGCGTCCTCGATAATGATCTCCTGGTAGACGTGATCGGCTATTACTAGAGTAAAACCGTTTACCAGTTAGTTTACTAGGTGATTTATTGTAATACCGCGGGGGATGAATCTTTCTTATTCATAGAAAGAGTAATAGGTCCAACCATCGCTAGAAGTAGAATAACACTAGCTACGATTAGCCAAAGAGCACCATTAGTATAAAGCACTTGACCGATACTTTGAATTTGTAGGAAACTAGCAAATTGCGTATCAGCAGCGAAACTATTGAATGCTTGGTGAACTTCTGCAAAAGCAAAAGTATCTCCAACTCCTAGAGAAACCGAATTAAACCAATTAAGAATACCTACACCTAGATATTTAAAAATAGTTGAAGTAGTATTAATTTGATAGAAACCATCAAAAGAAGGTACAAGAGAAACTAGTTCAAATAGGAGTAGACTTCCAATAATAGTTGCTAGAGGTAGATTTTGAGTATACTCATTACCAACAGCACTAAGCTCTGTAAGTTGAAGATTAAGCATCATAATAACGAACAGGAATAGTACTGTTACTGCTCCAATATAAACAATTAGGTAAGAGATACCAATAAATCCAACTCCTAGTAGTACAAGGTATCCTGCTACATTAACAAATACAGAGATTAGAAATAGTACAGAAATAACTGGATTTTTAGATGTAATAACTAGAATTCCAGAAAGAATAGCACCAAGTGCTATAAAATCAAGTAGAAAGTTGTTCATAATTTTAATTTAAAGTAAAATACGACCGTATTAGAAAATAAAAATAGTTTACTAAATAAATAAACTAAGTTATATCCTCAAAGAAAAGGTCTTGTAGATCGCTCTTTGCTCCTACTATTAATAATATCCTATATACTAATTCATTTATTGAATTCTATCTTAATAAATAATATTGCACTCGCGCCTTATTTTTATAATCCCCTGCGGGGATAAGAAAAATTAGCATAAAAATATCCTTATATAAAATCTATCTGACGCGCCTACTTTTTCCTTATTTTCCCCTATCCCCGCCGCCTGGGGCTCCCCTATAAAAATCTACGGCGCAGAGCGCATTCCGTAGCGCAAAATCTACGGCTGCGCGGACGCGCAGAAGATTTTTATAACCGCATTCCGTAGCGCAAAATCTACGGCTGCGCGGACGCGCAGAAGATTTTTATAACCGCATTCCGGAGCCCCTTTTTATAACGGAGCGCCGAAGATTTTTATAGGCGCATTAGAAAAATTAGCAAAAAAAGAAATGATTATAAAATAAGGGGGGGCGGTAAATATAAATGCGCTACGCCTCTTTTTTTTTATTGCGCTAACGCGCGGCGCTACGCGCGGCACAGAATTTGGTTTTTTTAATGTATAACTAATTATATGAATATCTGACAGTATCTATATACTATCGTCCTTATAGGATCCTCCTATACAATGTTATGTATATTACATAAAAATGAAAAATAGCGCGCGCCTGCGCGGTTATAAAAATCTACGATGGCGCGTACGCGCTTATAAAAAGCGCCGGGCGTAGCCCTATAGAATATTTTTGCGCTAACGGGGGCGTAGCCCTATAGAATATTTTTTCCTTTATAGGCGCCGATTTTTATTAGCGCGAAGCGCATTTTTATTGGCGCGGCTTTTACTACGCGCGGGGCCTATAAAAATCGAAGATGCGCTAATTTAATAACAATTTTTGTTATTAGTCATATAAAATCTATTTTATAGAGAATAAAGATTTTCAGGGCCTGAAAATCTTCGAGAAGAAATTTAACTAGTTAAATTTATTAGGCGATTTCACTTTTGATAGCGCCGCCCTATAAAATTTCAAAGAAATAGGGCTCCGGAATGCGCTCTGCGCCGAAGATTTTTATAGGGCGCGCGTAGCGCATTCTATAGGGCGTAGCTTATAAAATTTACTTGTAAAAGGCGCCTACGCGCAGGCGCGGATTTCGATTTTTGGTAAGAGGGGCGCCCCCCGTAGTATAGCCCAATAAAAATCTTCGATTTTGCGCTACGCCTCTTTTTTTTTTATTTTAATTTTAATTTTAATTAAAAGGCGCTTACGGAATGCGGTTATAAAAATCTTCGATGGCGCTAGCGCTTATAAAAAGCGCTCTGCGCCGATTTTTATTAGCGCCTATAAAAAATATTCGGCGCTACGGAATGCGCGGTTATAAAAATATTTTTATTAGCCGCGCGAAGCGCATTTTTATAGCCTACGCTTATAAAATTGGAAGCGCTTATAAAAATATTCTATTTTTATTGGCGCAGGCGCATTTTGCGCTACGCCTCTTTTTTTTTTATTTTAATTAAAAGGCGCTTACGCGCGGGCGGTAATTAATATAGGAATCGATGACAATGTTGAATGTACGGTTAAGTAATTAAAGGGATTATTAGGGATGCCTAGCAGATATGTTGAAAAGGAAGTAGAATACTAAAAGTATAGATTAGATACAAAAAGAATATTTATACAATCCTAAGGTAAACCGAACAGTATAGAACGTTGGGAAGTAAAACATTACAGTACCAATAGGAAAGGAAATCAAAAGAGACTCTGGGAGTAATGGTGAGTGAAACCAGAATAGCCAAAATTTTTACTGACAGACATAGTACTTTGGAATAAGTAGACATTAGAATAGTATAAAATACTTCTAATCCCATAGAAGGTGAAAGTCCTGTATGTGATGAAAGTAAGAATGTTAATAAGTAATATGAGGACGTCAGCCTTGTATGAATAAGGGGGTACCATCCTCCAAGGCTAAGTATAACATATCTAGCGATAGTGGAGAGTAACGTGAGTGAAAGGTGAAAAGTAAGTAGATGACTAGTGAAATAGAACCTGAACTAGTAATCCTATAAGCAGTTGGAGTTTAAAGTAAAAAATGACAACGTACCTCTTGCATAATGGGTCAGCGAGTTAGTTTATAGAGCAAGATGAATAATCTAAGCGAAAGCGACTGTAATAAGTGGATCAAAAAAGAGTTTTATGAACTAGACCCGAAGCCAAATGATCTTACCATGACCAGGCTAAAAAAGGGCCGAACAGGTGAATGTTGCAAAATTCTCTGATGAGTTGTGGTAAGGGGTACTAGAATTGATCTTTTGCCCAGGTAAATAGTGATATTTACTATGCACCAACTCATAACGGTGAAACCTAAGATATTAAAATAAACTACTAAATATTATGGCAATACCGTGGGAAGTCATGTAAATAGTGAAACATAAGTATTATAATAATTTACTTATTTGAATATCCCGCGCCTTCTTTTTTTTTAATAAAAAAAAAGAGGCGGAGCGCAAAATATTCCGTTATAAAAATCGAAGGCGCTACGCGCGCCCTATAAAAATAGAAAATAAAAAAAAAAGAAAAATAGGCGCAGAGCGCTTTTTATAGGCGCAGCTACGCCCAATAGGGCTCCGCCCACTAGGGGGCGAAGCCCTATAACGTTAGCGCTATAAAAATCTTCGATTTTTATTCCGTACGCGCCGAAGATTTTTATTTTTATAAGCGCTTTCATTTTTCTAATATGAAAAATGAAATAGAATTAATATTCTCTTTACATTGACCCCGTAACGACTGATTCGAAAGAGGAGACGTTGAAAACCTGGCATTCTATCAATTAGATGTAAGTCCATAAGTAAATGTAACACGTTGGCACTCTACAGTTTCAACTTACTATGATAATAAAAGAAAAAGAATAACTAAATAATATGACCGCCTTCGGCTCCACACAACGAATAAACGAATTTTAAAATTTACAGCCGCGCCTATAAAAATCGAAGATGAAGATGAAGATTTTTATTGGCGCGGATTTACTCAAGCGGATGGTAGCTTCGTAGTGTGTTTCGAAAAGCGAAAACAAGGTGCCCACCATATCGACCTCGTCCTATTTTTGTTCTAACACAACATATTTCGGAGCTTGAAATGATAAAAGCACTACATGCTCACATTGGTGTAGGTAAACTACGAATTAATCGTGATTCTGCAAATCTAGTTATTAATAAACTAGAGGATCTGATTCTTGTAATTCTACCTCATTTTGATAAGTATCCTTGTCGTGGTGGTAAATATATTTCTTACCGCCGTCAGGCATTTCGACAAGTAGTTCTTCTTATGCAAAACAAAGGCTATAAAAATCTTCGGCTGCGCGTACGGAATAAAAAATAGAATATTTTTTATAGGCGAAGATTTTTATAACCGCGCATTCCGAAGCCCTAATAAAATCTGTGATTTTATAACGCACGGTTTTATTAGTATTCTTAATATAGCTTATTTTACACACGGTACTAGCTATCGTACACTTGAAACTAAAGAAGAAATTATGAAAGCGATAAAAAAAAGAATTTCCTAAGATAACAAGTGTTATTCCTACATATAAAGTAGAACTGAAAAATAATACATCAACAATGCTAGATCCAGAATATGTGGGCGCCCCCCGGTCTTGTTGATGGGCGCTACGCGCGGAGGGTTTTATTTTGGGGGGGCTCCGCCCAGTAATAAACGAAAAATTTCAACCTATTTTAAAGGCGCTCCGCGCGGAGATATTACAGATATCTCTGTTATAAATGATCTCATTACTTTTTTTGGTTGCGGACATACTTATAAACTAAAATCTAATGCATGTATTTTCACCGCCCCGGACTAAATAATCTAATGAGTAATGTTCAACCAGTATTTGAGAATATTCACCGGGCGAAGCCCACTGTAAAACAACTATATCTAAAACCAACATTTTTTGTCTGAAATATTCTTTCAACACAAAAAATGAATGATGCGCCTATAAAGGAAAAAATCTTCGATTTTTATTGGCGCATGTTTTTATTCAAGTAGTAAATCTAGTTTACAATATAAATCAGGCAGGGAAATCACGTAAATATACCAAGGAAGAGTATCTATATATTAATGAGGCTTCCATTCAATCAAAGATTGAATTATGCGAATTATAATAATTTATTATTAATTCGGGGCCCCTTTTATGTAAATGAAAGTTAAAATCATAGTATTCTTTTTATATTATCTAAGGTAAGAGTAGAGTTGAAGGTATAGTCTAAACTATAATGAAAATTATAGCTGGCGCCCTATAAAATTGAGCCGCGCGTTAGCGCAAAAATCTTCAATAAAATGCGCCGCCCTTCTTTTTTGGTCTTTAATAAAAAAAAAGAGGCTATAAAAATGCGCCGCCGTAGGCGCGCGTAGCGCCGAATATTTTTTATAGGCGCGGGGTTGCGCGGACGCGCCTTCGATTTTTATTAGCGCGCGTACGCGCATTTTTATAACCGCATTCCGCGAATATTTTTTATAGGCGCGATTTTATAACCGGCCTGCGCGGACGCGCCTTCGATTTTTCTGGCGTTAGCGCTATAAAAATCTTCGGCGCGCCCGCAAAATCTTTGATTTTATAACCGCGCACATTTTATTGGGCGCATATTGGAAAGGCCAATCTAATTTGGATGATAGCTGGTATTCTGCGAAACCTATTTAGGTAGGGCCTTTATTTACACTTTTATATGTACAGCACTGATCATCATACATTAGCTAGATGTTTCTACATCACTATGTTAAATTGGGGAGGTTTAACAACTCTACCATTGATGGTTAACCTCGGAAGGATAATAGTGAATGATAAGGGCACAGTCTATTCATGATAAGGTGGATAGACAAAAGGGAAACAGCCCAGAGCACGTGTTAAGGTCCCAAAATATTGTTAAGTGAATATAAGAAAGTTTAACTCCTAATACAACCATGAAGTAGGCTTGGAGGTACGGGGAGACCGTCAGTGCCTCAATAGTAAGTGATTACTATTATAGTACCAACTCAAAACGGTGAAGCCTAAGGTTTAATTGATTAATTAAATTATGGTAATACCGTGGGTAAGTCGTATCATCGTAGAGATTCTAAAATAAATATGAATGCATTATAGAGCATTCACTTTGATATTGACCCTGTAACGACTGATTCGAAAGAAGAGATAGTAGTATAAATGTATGGACAAGGTGAACCAAATCCGTATTTAATACACTATAACACGTTGGCACTCTATGAATCTCAGTTTACTATATATATTTATTAATAAAAGCAATGAAAACAATGAAAACAATGAAACAACTATTTAAATTTAGTCCTTGGTGGCTGCGCCTATAAAGGAAAAAAGATTCTATAGGGCTTCGCTTATAAAATTGTAAAAGGCGCGTACGCGCAGGCGCGGATTTACTCAAGCTGATGGAAGGCGCTACGCGCGGTAATTATCAAGAAACAACCGCCCGTAGGGCGGTAAATTCCTTTATCGATTTGTACCGCGCGTAGCGCCTTGAACTTTCTCAAAGTATTCATGATCTTGAACTAATGCAAGCTCTTCACACTTATCTTGGTGTCGGTCGACTGGTTATTAATCGAGAACGTGTTAGCATTGTAGTAACTTCTCTAAAAGAGATTATTACTGTAATTCTGCCACACTTTGAGAAATACCGGGTGGAAAGTTTGTATCTTATCTAATCTTCCGTCAAGTTGTTCTAGCAATGAATGATAATTATCATCTAACTGCGCGCGTAAGCGCGGTTTCCTAGATATTCTTAATCTATGTTACTTTATGAACAATACTTCTACTCGGAATCCAGAATCTTTTAAAGTAATTCTAGATACAATTATGAGTAGTTCTTCTGAGTTTGCTTCAGTATATAATGAATCAAAGAATTATAATATGCTAATGCTAGATTTTAGTCAAAAGATGAATACATCAATAACACTAGAATATCTAGCAGGGCTTATCGATGGGGATGGAAGGCGCGTACGCGCGGGTTTAATTTTAGTACAACAAGTTCACGAATTACTAGTTTCTTTCAAGTAACTCCTGCCCGGCTCCGCCGGGCCGCTAATGATGATTATAATGTGCTTATAGCACTTATGGACTATTTCGGATGCGGTGAAGTAAAGAAATATACTAATAAGGATGCTTGTGTATATCGAATTCATAGTTATAAAAATCTACTAGAAAAAATTCAACCGCGCGTAGCGCACTACTATCTATTCACCTTAATACGGTGAAACAGTTCTATGTTGAGCCAACTCTTAAAGCATGGGATATTATGACTAAAAATCGAGTAAAATCAAATGCCGATCTAGAAGAGATTGTAAATCTAGTTTATGATATGAATCGGCGCGTACGCGCGGACTGAAACGAAAAGAGGATAAGGCTACTTTTCTATCAAAAATCCTGAAGTTAATACCTTTGTAATACATTTATTATGGGGAATGCGCGTACGCGCCCCCCTTTCTAACAGAGTGGAGCTTTTATTATAAATATGATCGATGTTTAATTGTAAACAAGGTCTAAGGTAAAAATAGAGTTGAAGGTATAGTCTAAACTATAATGAAAATTATAGAACAATTTGAGCCATCTTTTAATGATAGTGTAACAACTCAGTGGTCTAATTTGAGGAGAGAAGCGTCGAAAATTAACGGGTCTTAGACAATATACCTACACCGTGACTATTTATAATAATATTGATTTATTATAAATAAGGGTAGCAGAACACTCAGTATCTGATTGAAGGAAAATGTTGAATTTTCTGGACAGTACTGAAGAGAAAATGCTGACATGAGTAACGTAGAAAGGAGTTAAAACACTCCTCGCCGAATACGAGAGGGTTTCATGGAGAAGTTAATCTGCCATGAGTTATGCGGACTCTAAGGATTATAAGCGAATGCTTATATCTGATGAGAACAATTAGAATTACACGGAATTATCTATATAACGGTCATTATTTTTTGTTTGGAAATTATCAAAAGTAATGGTTATGATCAAGAAAGAATAAAGTGTCACTATATAAATAGTGAATCCGTACCCTAAACCGACACAGGTTCGTAGGTAGAGAATACTAAGGCGTAGAGATAATGCTTGTGAAGGAACTCGGCAAATTGTGCCCGTAAGTTAGACGATAAGGGTAACCAGAATAGATGTATTTTATTTATTTTGAGTGTCACAAAATCGAGGGCTGCGACTGTTTACCAAAAACACAGCAACTTGCTAAGACAAATAGTATTTGTATAAGTTGTGAACTCTGCCCAATGCCATGTCGTGTAAAGAAGGTGATCTTTTTTGTTATTTCTAGTGCCGCCCGCCCTAGTACTAATAAATAGAGTCACTAACTGATGCCATGGTGAATGGCGGTCTTAACTATAAGGATCTGAAAGTAGCGAAATTCCTGTCTGTCGATCTAGGAAATCGACTCTATGGGTGTAAACTGTCAAACTATGGGGACCTCCTAAAGTTTATGATACCAAGCCATAATGGAAACATTATGTGTGGCTGAAGTAATTACTCAGAGATGGTAACAAGTCATAAAATGAACGAAAGTGAAATGGAAAATCGCGTAGCTAAGTCAAATAGAGGAACCTTCCACTATATAGAATATTCTCTTTTTAGCCAAAGTCTATATAAACTATTTGTAAAAGTGCAACGAGTATACGGCAGTTTTTGTATTGGCTATAATAATATACAGGTAAGATATACTCTAATGGTCCAAGAAATTGGATATCCAATCAAAATCCTTTCTAAATTTTTTAGTACAAAAATAGGAAAGAAACTTCACCCCATGTTTGTAACTGGACTAATTGATGGGGAGGGTCTATTAAAATAGCAAAAACTGTAATTGGATGGCGAGTACAACTGGATTTAACAGTTGGAATGCATATTCGTGATAAAGAACTACTACAACAGATTTATAAATTCTTTAATGTTGGAACTCTTCGTGAAACAAATAATGTTATCTATTATTCTGTTCGATCAATTAAAGATCTAGATGTTGTTGTATCTCATTTTACAGAATTTCCTCTACAAACTCAAAAAGGAGCTGATTTCATCCTATTCGCAAAAGCTTTTCATATGATAAAAAATAAATCTCATCTTACTACGTCTGGTATAGAAGATATTGTATCACTTAAGGCAAGTATGCGCTGCGCGCGGGGGATTAATAATACTCTAATGTGTTATTTTCCTAATACAGTGCCAGTAGAACGATCTATTATTTTTTCCGGCGCTGGCGCGCCATCCCGAATGAATTTCAGGTTTTGTTGCCTACGGCGGGCGCGTACGCGCGGATGTTTCACTACTGTACTACGAAAAAGTAATTCACAAGTGCGTCTTCGATTTAACATCACACAACATGTGCGTGATATTGATCTAATGAACAAAATTTGTGAATATTTTCAGTGTGGTACGGTTTATATTAATCGAAAAACAGCAAGTTATAATGTTTATTCGAATAAAATGAACACTATAATTATTGCGAAATTTTTCATACAATATCCCGGGGCCGCCGATAGGCAAATTTTAAAAAATTTTCTAGGCCCGGGACTAAATATCAACAATTTAAAGAATGGATAGAAGTAGTAGAAAAGATAAAACTAAAAAATACGATAAATTTGATTACCATGTGGCCATTAAATGTGGTGTGCGACCAGATAAAAAGCTGATAATAACAATTCGGTGGGAATCCGACTGAGATGAGAACTTCTCTGAGCCTATTTGGATATGCGTTTTGAGTAATCGAAAGGTATAGAGCTCCAATGAAAATGTAACTCAATGTTCTTAGGAGTAAGAATACAGTGCTAGGCTAGATTGCTATGCTTAACGAAAGTGAATCCATGGTTAACGCTTCGATAGAATGGACTTTTCCAACTCCTTGAAAGGAAAAGAAAAGACATTGGTATTAATTTTACCACATAATTAATACAGTTCTCCGTATAATGTCCGGAGTAGAGTGGGAAGCTAAGGCAATCATTAAAGTGTTATTTTCGGAACTGGGTAAGCCCAATACGTTCCTAATTCATTAGGGCATAAGCTAGCTATAAGCGTCGCTAAGGCTAGAAATGTTAGTAGTGGGTAAAAGACTGAGTACCAAGCTAAAGCTCTCATGTAATGTGATAGATAGAGAGGAGTGGTTATTACTAATAACTATGACATCCCCTACTTTGAATTTTCAATATAGGGTTTTGCTCTCAATCCGAAAGGATGCTGAATTACTCTATGGGTGTCCTGCCTAATTTGAAATGCTGAAAGGAAATCAGATTTTGTGTCTGGTCTAGCTATTCATTTAGCAAAAGTCATGAAATACCATATAATTTATTCTTCATCAGTACGGTCTGAAAAAAGGAAGAACTAGGTAACTAGAATGTTCCTCTGATTCTTAGGCAACTAAGGAACTAGGATAGAATCCTCAATTAAGAGGAGGGAAGAGTCTAGGGAACGAAACCGCCGAAAAATTATAGAATTAACATAAAAATCCGACTACGAGAATAATAACAAATTAATGATGGCAAATAAACTACTATGGACTGAGATCCGTTGGAAAGAGTGTGAAAACAAAATTTCCAAACTGCAACGACAAATTGTGGAAGCTTATAAAACAGAGCGCATTCGCGCGGACAAAGTAGAAAAACTGCAAATTCTACTAATCTCAAGCTTTGCCGGACGGGCACTAGCTGTTCGCCAAGTCACTTCCAACTCAGGACGTAATACTCCAGGGGTGTAACATGGACAACTAATGAGGAGAAAATGTGTGCGATTTATTACCTGAAAGAAGCAACACCAGGACGATATCTGTCAAAACCAGTACGATGGGTAAAGATCCCTAAGGACAATAAATCCATGCGTCCTCTTGGTATTCCTACGATGTTTGATCGGAGTGTTCAAGCTCTGTATAATCTCGTGCTACAACCAATCGCTGAAGCAACGGCGGACTCTTCTTCATTTGGATTCCGACCGGGGAAAAGTACGATGGATGCGGTAAACGCCTTTGTTTATCAACTAAAAAGTAAGTACGCACCACGAATGGTTTATGAAGGAGATATTCAACAGTTCTTTTCAACCATTAGTCATGATTGGATCCTGAAGAATATCCCCCTCCCAACGTCGATTCTTCAACAGTTTCTAAAGGCTGGTTTCATGATGGATGGACTGCTAACTTCTACAGAGGAAGGAGTACCACAAGGTGGAATTATTTCGCCTACAATCTCCAACATGACTCTAGATGGTCTTGATGTGATGCTAACAACATCTATTAAGACAGCCTGGAGCAGCAGTGTTCAGAAATCATTAAAAATTGTTCGTTATGCGGATAAGTTTGTGATTACTGGAGCTGAATCAATAAAAATCCGTTGGCTATGGACTGATAAGGTACTACCAGCACTAACTCAGTTCATGGAAACACGTGGAGTTAAACTTCACCCTGTTAAGAGTAAACTAACTTCAATGTATAAAGATAGTGTAATCTTTCTAGGTTTCGAGATTCGACTAGAATATTTTCAAGGCTATCGACGATTTTTCGTCTATCCAGCACATAAAAATATTCTATCAATTATTCGAAAGGTTCGAAATGTAATGCAGTCACTTGAACTTTCACCGGGACAAGTGATTGAAGTGCTAAATCCTATCCTGCGTGGATGGGGACAATATTATTCTCAGGTATCTGCAACCGAAGCTTTTGCTAAAGTTGACTATGTGGTGTGGCTTGCCTATCTACATTGGCTTAAGAAGAAATTTCCTCGTACTCCAGTGAAGAAACTAGTGCGAAACCATTTCGAAAAGGTTGGTAAAAGTCTAATTCCTGTAGGATCTGTTGTAAAAGATGGGAAAACTATTGGAGTGAAACTATTTCGACTTACAACTATTAAGGTTAAGGCACGAAAACGAACGAAGAATAGCGTGAAGTAGTTGTTTTTTTTTTCAATAATTGATGTATTTACTTTTTTAGTATATCGAGAATATCCCCTGTAAGTGACTAGTATCAATTGATATGAATGCCTCTTTTTTTTTGAAAAAAAAGGCGCGTACGCGCGGTGATTCAATGTTTTGAGCGAGAATTACAGAAAGTATCTGTAATAAAGATGGATGCGTGAGCCGTGTGCGATGAAAGTTGCATGCCCGGTTCTTAAGGGGGGAAAAACTGAGAAGTTCTACCTATCCTAATCCTGCATGAATGAGGTAACGTGGCCCTGCTGTCTCCACAAGCATCTCAGTGAAATTGAATTAGCCGTGCAGATGCGGTTTACCTTCAGTTAGACGGGAGTGCGACAAGAAGTCTATTATAGTAATGAGGTGAAAACCCTCCTGATAATCCATTATCTGAGCTCAAGTGGCATGCTAGAGTAGTAATACTTTAGTGTGAAGCCCACCTAAATCCATCTATCAATCATATTTGAATAGATGGTGAGCTAGTTATCTATGAACAACATAAGTGAATCCACGTTAGAAGCGTAGAACTGACGATTATCCTTTAAAATAATCGATTGTTGAATGTAGTAAAGTGTTCCCGTACTTTACTTTATGGATCTAATTTCAACCTACGTATAGTGGGGTTCTAAGGATAACATTAAAGTGCTTTAATAGAAACTTGGTAAGCCCAATAGTATCTATTATTTATTAATAGAGGTTTTACTGTAAAGTAAAATAACTACTAGTGGGTAAAGGATGCTCTAAAAAGCGAATGGTTTACTGTAATGGTAAATATAGGTCTAGCGCCCGCATACAAAAAAGGGGCGCGCGTAGCGCCCCAGTAAATTTTATAGCGTAAGCGCTTTTTTGGCTAATCCGAAAGGATGCAGACTTAGAGCAGGCATTTTATAATCAATGTAAAGATCCCTTACTGTTTTACAAACTTATTTTCACTAGTTTCATTGTGGAATTAGTATAAAAATCTAAACTGATATGCCTATATCAGGAATTATGTTACACAATATACTATTATATTGTAGAGTACCCGTATAGTTAGTAACTAAAATATTCCAGAATATCGAGTTGCTCCGCTAGTAACAGGCTGACACCCTAATCTACGATAGAGCTTGAAAGTAATAGTATTAGCATAATTTTCTTTTTAATTTACAGTTACAATTTTTTTATTAATTTTATTGATGCTTTCATCACTATAAGTGATCAATTTTCAGAAATGAATATGAATACCACTTATGATTCTAGTTTCTACGAAAAAGATTTCGTAGAAGATACACTACTTGAACAACCACTACTAGATTATTCTCGTAGTATTCTGTCAAAATCTGGAGGTGGTAGTCTTTCTAAACGGTATGTGACAGGATTTACAGATGCCGAAGGTTGTTTTAGCATCAACACAACAACTACAACCACCGACAAACGGTCTTCAATACAAAGTGACACAACTAGCTAGTAGCGAAGAGGTACTACATGATCTAGTAGACTATTTTAAAACAGGAAAAGTACATATCGATAATCGTAGTACAGGAACTCTAAAATATCAAGTACAAGATCTAGTATCAATTCGTGAGCGTATTCTTCCTCACTTTCAAGAATATCCACTACAAACAAGTAAAGCTCTCGACTACAAAGATTGGAGCAAAGCTGTGGATCTACTTACAAATAAGTGGCATTATCAATCGCCCGTAGGGCGGTAAACAACTTCTATTTGATATTAAGGAAAGTATGAATAATGCTCGACCTAAAGCAGATCGGTGGAATTATCTGAATGATCCAGCGGGGCGGGCAGGTGATATCATTAAACTACATCCTAATTGGGTACAAGGTTTTATTGATGGGGAAGGATCATTTCAATTCCGGGATCAAATTAGTCGGAATAGTCATTACATTGCAGCTAATCCAACGCTAGAGATTGCTCAAAGTAATCATGATGTGGTTATTCTAGAAGCAATTAAAAGTTTTCTAGAATCAGGTTATGTAAAACCGCCTACGGGCGTTTGACACGACATCTATGTCAGAAACTCTTGATAGTCGATCTGTTAGTCGATATGTTACTAACAATGAAGGAAAAGTAACTGCTTTTCTGGATGACTATCCGCTAAAAACACAGAAACAACTGGATTATCTAGACTGGAAAAAACAGCGCGTTCGCGCGATATGAAGGCGCTACGCGCGGTCTACATAAAACAGAGCGCATTCGCGCGGACGTGAAGCGATGGAGAAAATTAAATCAATGATGAATCGTTATCGTAAATAATTACTATTAAATAATATATGGGAGCCCTCAGAAAATAAGTTTTGATTAATTGAAATGTTTGAGCTGTATGCGATGAAAGTCGCACGTACAGTTCTTGGAGGGGGAAAGATTCGTGAGAATCCGACCTATCTCAACAGACCCTATGCAGCTTTACTGTAACTTGATATTGTTTCTTCTATAGCTAGGTGTAGTATACAAGGGAGTAGATCTTTTTCTACATCAGTGAAATACCTTGACTAGTCTAAAGAAGAAACTTACCTAACACTAGTAATCACTAGTTTCTTATGAGAATGCTATAATTTTCTAGTTAATTCTCTATAATCTATTAAAGTCTCTTTAGTACGTTTATAAGAGAGCTGTTTTATAAGAAGAAAATCTTTTTATGGGATAAATTCCTGTTTCCTTTCAGGAAACAGGGAAAACTATCTATAGGTAGCTACTAAATTATTTAGTCTGGGAAAATATCAGGTGGTCAGTTTGACTGGGACGGTAGCCTCTAATAAAGTATCAGAGGCCTTCAAAGGTATGCATATATTGGTCAGAAACCAATGAACTATGTAAAGTTTAATAAAGCGTAATAGTATAAGCATGCTTGACTGAAAGACTGATAGGTCGATCAGATACGCAAGTAGGATATAATGATCCGGTGATTCATAATGGAATGGTCATCGCTCAAGAAATAAAAGTTACGCTAGGGATAAACTGTTGTCCCTATCTATTTATTATTTATGTTAAATATTGAAATAGCTACTAAATCTATATTTATAGATTTATAACCGCTATAACATAAAAGTAAGTAGATACAAAATTGGGTGAATTGCAAGGACATCTTATCTAAAGATAAGACAATTTGCAGCTAAGCTTAAGTCAGTGTATATCTAATAATAAAATAAGATAGTGATTTAAGAAAGTTCAACGACTAATCGGTGAGTTGCACTAACAATAATCCGGACACGAGCGCCCGACATTTAACAGTACTAATACAGACTACGAGAAATAAAAGAATAAAATATACAATGAACAATAAAAAACTTACACGAGAAATGCTAGTTTCTATTAAGGAAGAACTAGCTAAACAAGGGGGGTGAAACCCCGCGCGTACGCGCGCCCTAATTCAAATTATTTTAAAGAATATAAAGAAACGCTAACAGGATTTTCTGAATCTCAAAAAGAGAGTGCGCCCGCCCTATTTATTTTAAATTTGCGCTCCGCGCGGGCGGACATCTTCTTGGAGATGCTCGAATTGAACAGGCTAAAAGTGGGCCCTATAAAAATCGAAGGCGCTACGCGCATTCCGGAGCCCGCGCGTACGCGCATTTTAAATTTGCGCTCCGCCTCTTTTTTTTTATTAAAAAAAAAGAAGGGCGGACATCTGATGAAATTTGAATGGGCTAATAAGGAATATGCACAGGATGTTTTCGAGCAATTCAAATCTTATGTTATTACGCCACCACGTGAACAAAAGCGTATCAATAGTAGTGGAAATGAGAATATCACATGGTGCTTTCAAACTATTGTACATCCAGATCTTGATTATCTAGGGGATCTATTTCTACAAGATGGTGCGCTTCGCGCGGTGCTAAATGAGAAACTATATGAACATATTAGCCCTCGAACACTAGCTTGTTGGTTCATGGAGGGCTTCGCCCGGTGGGGGGCTTCGCCCGGTAGCCATTCACATGGTCTTCAATTCCATACACAAGGTTTTAGCCATTTTGAAGTTAATAAACTTTGTGAAGCTCTAAATTCACGGTATAAATTTAATGCTTGGATGGGCGTAAATAAATCTAAACCTGTTATTAATATTCCTGCTAGTCAATATCAACGATTTCTCGAAATTACTGGAGAATATATCTATGATAGTATGAAACATAAATTTCGGATGCGATAATTTATTGATTGTCGCCTCTTATTTTATTTCTTTTTAGAAATGGTGAAAATAAGAGGCGAAGCGCAAAATATTAGATTTTTATTTCGTACGCGCCTTATTTTTGACCAAGCTCTGATTTCAACAGAGTTAGTCTTATGTTAGTAATTAAATGATGACATAGTCTAAACTATATAGTGATATATAGAAAAATAGTATTAAATGTACTATTCGTAATGAATAATGAACAGGTTTATCGTTTGCGAGAGTTCATATTGTCCAAACGGTTTGACACCTCGATTAAATAAAAGAGTCACAGTCGAGGTTAAATCGGGTGAATTGCGGGAAACTCTCATTATCTAACTCAATAGTGAGACAATCCGCAGCCAAGTCTATTAAGGTATTTTAGTATAACTAAATTGTAATAGAAAGGTTCAACGACTAGAAGGTGAGTAATACCAACAATAATCCTTCCACGAGCGCCCGACAATTATACCTTATTTAAATTGTATTTTGATGTGATTAATATAGGAACTGGAAACATCTTAGAGATATCCAGCATCTGTTCACCAGTTGGTGTTTACCGTAATTAATTAGTAATTATTGGCATACTGACGTACTTCTCATACAATTTAAATAATGAAGAAGATTACTAATACTCGAAACGGTTATCATTTCAATTCTAAATATTGGCAAGATTGGAAGGCGCGTACGCGCCTCCCTATGATCAACCCTAAACTATTTCAACTTATTCTAGGTATGGTTCTAAGTGATGCTACAATGTATCGTGTTAGCCATGAAGCTCTAGTTAAGTTTGAACAAGGGGGGCGTAGCCCCGATCAGAAAGAGTTTCTATTTCATCTATTCCAAGAGTGTAAAGAATATTGCTTTATGACTGAACCTGGAATTCGTAAACATATTCATGGAACTAAACAAGGTGAAGTGAAGAGTTACTGGTTTAAGACATTTAGTCATAAATCTTTCTCTGTTATTTGGGATCTATTCTATAATACTTCTAATGATGTAATTAAGAAGACTATCAATGCCCCCGAAGGGGGCGGTACAATTCTTAACTATCTAGATGAAGTTGGTCTAGCATACTGGGTAATAGGAGATGGAAGTCTCCATCGAGAAGGACGAGTACTTACTCTACATACTCAAGGATTTAGTCATGACGAGAATAAAATGATTAGCGAAGAACTAAACCTAAAAGCCTTCGGCGGGTTTAAGAGTAAAGTAGTAAAGCATAAGAATAAGTTTGTAGTACAATTCACTACTAGTGATGCTAATAAGCTACATGATCTTATTAAGCCACATCTTATCCCAACTATGCAATACAAACTACCACGTAAACTGTAGTATAATTGATGATATAGTCTAATCCATTAGGTGACTAATGGCGTAAGTATAAACAACTTACACTCTTCATCAGGGGATAAATATCCCCTTTATATTAGATTCCCATTCATTCTAATAGTAATGAAGAGGAAAATGGTCGACTCATCTCATCCTCCAGGTGTAGTAGCTTGGAAGGGTTCAGCTGTTCGCTGATTAAAGAGGTACGCGAGTTGGGTTCGTAATTACTTACGACAATTATTGTACATCACCACTCTTTCTTTTTATCCATTTATTAACTATGACTAAACTTCAACGAAAAATTATCATTGGGCGGGCTTCGCCCCCTAGGAGATGCTCACATTGAAAAGATCAAGACTAATTGTCGAATGTCTTTTTCATTTGGGACTAATTTCCAAGAATATGCTGCGCCGAAGGCGCGGATCTATTCTCTTTTTACACCTTTCTGTAATAACTCAGTTTACTCTGTTCTAGTTAAAGCTAAAGAAAAGTCTTATACTAATTACCGGCTTAAAACTCGAACAATGGAAGTATTTAGTGAATTTCATAATCTATTTTACCAATATGATCCTGATAAAGGAAAGTATCGTAAAGTAATTCCTGAGCTAATCTCTTCCGATATGTGTGAAATTGTTCTAGCTCACTTTATTATGGGAGATGGAAATTACGGAAAGGATGGTCGAGTACGTATTTACACAAATAATTATACTCTAGAAGAATGTATTCTTCTACGAGACTCTATTAAAAACAATTGTGGAATTAAATGTGAAGTGCTATTTGACCGAGTAGGAAAAAATAAGGAAAATCAGTATATTCTTACTATCGGGAAAACAGAACTGAAAAAACTTCAGTCTCTGGTGAAACCTTACATGCATATTAGTATGCTTTATCGTGTAGGGCTTAACAAAATATCCGGGTGCAAGATGAATAATTAAATGGAAAGAAAAAGAAAGTTGGAATGCAATAAGTATTGAGCCCAAGTAAAACTGGATGAATTGCAGGGAAAACTAAGTACAAATTTAGTTAATCTGCAGCGAAGCTATTATCGGCACCTTATTTTACTATATTATAATAGTGAAATAGGAAGGTAATAGAACGTTCAACGACTAATCGGTGAGCTGTGCTAGCAATAATCCGGACACGAGCGTCCAGCAGAAAATAAGAAATATTTATTTTCTGATGAAATAGTCTGAACAATGGTGTGAATCATTGAAACTGGTTTAAACACTGGTTTATAACATAAATTGTCAATACGACGTGAAATTTAATTAATTAATTGATTTCCCAACGGCCGCACTAGGTTAATTCAAATTATTGTTTAACAGCAAGCATAATAATTAAACATATTATTTTCAATTTATATCATGACAACAGCACTAATTAAAATTATGAAACGAATTTATCTTAATTCGTCAGACTTCTTTATTCCTATTACAACTATTACTAAATATCCTATTCTTTTTACATCTCTAATTCAACGAATTAAAAATATTCAAGAACGTTATTCACTACTTAAATATAGTATTAAAATTTATAATCTTAATACTGATAAAGCTAAGGCTCAAAATGAACTTAGTATGCGCTACGCGCGGTGGTGTTTACGTACTTTGGTGTAAAAGTACAGGTATGTTTTATGTTGGGGGCGAAGCCCGCTCTACGATTCTTTACTAATAAAGGTCGACTAACAGACTACTTTATGCCTGGACGTGTTAAAGCTAGTCTAGAAGGTAATAGTACTAAAGTAAGTAAAGATCTAGCATCAGCTATTTTTACTTATGGAATTGAAGATTTCACACTACGGGGCGAAGCCCCCCTCAATATGATATTAGTAGTAAACTAGATAAAGCAACTATTCAAGGTTGGGAACAACTATGGATGATGCTAAATCCTACACTAAATCGTAGTCGCCCGAAGGGCGGTATCTAGTAATAGTGGAACTATGATGTCTGAAGAGGATCGAATGAAAATTAGTACTATGTTTTATCAATATGAAATTGATAATAACAATGCTATTCTTCCTAATACTGAAAAGATTCGGCGCTACGCGCGGACTTAAAGAAACTAGTCGGATTGGAATTACTAGTCTGGATAACACACATTATCCAATTCAGTATGATACTCTGAAAGGACATTTTGATAATAAAATGAGCGGGTTACATCACAACACAAATTCTATTTTTCAGCTGAACCTCTAACTAATAATCTGATTCTAAATTCTGTAAATGTAAATACAGATGTAGGACTTTCAGATAAACGATCTCGAGGTGCGGGTTTATGACGCTAATACTAAAGAGTTTATTAGTTATGAAAGCAGTGTAAAAGATTGTGAGATGAAATATAACATCAGTCGTACTCACCTAAAACGAGTGCGGAAATATAATCAAGCTTATCAAGGAAAACTATTCTGTAACCATAAACTATAATCAAAATATATTTTATTCGCGCGCTATTAAATAAATTAACATAAACAGAAGATATGACTCGCGTCGTAAGGAAACTGTATGCTGGAACACCTTTAGAGTTCTTAGTACTAGAAAATATTCAGTAATAATCTAAGAAATTAGGCAATCAGCAGGAAACCAATATTTAATCTATATTAAATTAGTAGGATCCTCAGAGACTATGTGTTTCCATCTTTAAATAAATTAAGATAAGATATAGTCCGAACTAATTAGAAATAATTAGAAGTAATATATAAATTATATTACAATAACATAAAATAGGCCATACCATAAATAAACTAATTAGTATATTTATGTATTATATATTATATTAGGAGTCAGTATGGTCCCTATCTTCTGAAGGAAAAAGTAATCGATTAAGGACCTCCGGTTAGTACGAAAGGACCGCTGGGGATGATTCCATGGTGTACCTATTGTTACGTCTTTTTAGATATAGCACCGTAGGGTAGCCACAATCATGAGAGATAAGCGCTGAAAGCATCTTAAGCACGAAGCACACCTTATTAGATTACAAGAAATAAGAAGAAGACTACTTCTTGTTATTTAGATATAATTTTTCTTATAGCTTAGCTTATAAACTAAACTATAAATATGGGAAGTTATATTGTGAATAGCCATAGGGTGCAAATGTAAGTATAGTAATATATTCAGTTTAGCACTACTAATTTATTGATTTACTTAATCGTAAAACATTGTCTACTATTTTATAGTATATTCTATATTATATATTAATTAGTAACGTCCACCTTCGTTAGCTAAAAAAGCGAAGCTTTTTTAACACCGGCTTTTAGATATAGGCTTCGCCAATAAAATCTTCCATTTTCTGCTAATGCGCGTAGCGCTAATAAAATCTTTGATTTTATAACCCGCGGAATAAAAATAGAATATTTTTATGCGCGTAGCGCCTTCGATTTTATAACGCGCATTAGAAAAAGCGCCTTCTTTTTTTTTTCTTAAAAAAAAAAGAGGCGTAGCGCAAAATCTTCGATTTTTATTTTGTAGCGCAAAAAGCTTCGGCGCGCGCGCGTACGCGCGGCGTTATAAAATGCCCTAGAAAATTGAAAAGAGGGCGCCTACGGCGGGCGCGCTCTGCGCCGAAGATCCCTTCGGCGCCCGCAAATTTATTTGAAATTTTGGCGCATTTTATTAGCTACGCTTATAAAATTGACTAGTGGGCGAAGCCCGCGCGCACGCGCTAGTTAGAATTATATATAGATTCTTAGTAAATATATATACAGTTATACTAAAGTAAGTTATAACAGATTGATGGCCTAATGGTTCAGGGCGATCACTTTGGGAGTGATAGTCGAAAGTTCAAGTCTTTCCAGTCTGAGATTTTTGTTTTTTAAGATAGTTTTTTACTCATTATTTATAATAGATACACTATAATGTTACTTAGTGGGGATATATATTATCCCGCGCGTACGCGCTTTATTATATAAGAGTGTTTTTGCGGTATAATATATAATCTAAATAGAAAAATATGATAGGAAGTTCGAATCTTTCCTGTTATAATTGAGATCACTTTTTAATTAAAGTATTCAAGATCGCGCGTAAGCGCCTATTTTTTCTATAGAAAGCCTTCGGCGGGCGCCTGGGCGTAGCCCCTATCTTCGGCGCGGCTACGCTTAGAAGCCTTCGGCGACTAGTCGCCGAAGGCTTCTTAGGGGGCGGGGCGGTAAGAAAATCTATGTGAGGTTATAAAATGGAAAATGCGCTACGCGCCTTAGAAAATTAAGTTTACACTCTAATTCAAATCTCTTCTAGCCATAATGCACTAGCTAGTATTCTTGGTCATTATTATAGCCTTCGGCGGGTTGCTCAAGTTATCAACCGTGGTGGCATGTATCGTAATACTGTTTTTCTTCGCGCGTACGCGCTTGTTTCTTTTTTTTCTCAGAAGCCCCCTATTAAAAATAGTAAAGAGAATATGCCATCTTTGCTTTGATTGGGCCGCGCAAAATCTTTGCGCTACGGAATGCGCGGTTATAAAAAGCGCTCTGCGCCGATTTTTATTAGCCGCGCCTATAAAAAATATTCGGCGCAGAGCGCGCCCTATAAAAATCGAAGGCGCTACGCGCATTCCGGAGCCCGCGCGTACGCGCATTTTAAATTTTATAGGGCGGCGCATTTTTATAGCCTTTTTTTAAAATAAAAAAAAAAGAAGGGCGTAGCGCCAAATCGGGGCGCCCCAGGGCGAAGCCGCGCGTCAGCGCCTTTTTGTTTTTAATAAAAACAAAAGCGGGGCCATCTTTGATAGGGTTCCACCCGGCGTAGCGGGTTACACCCGCGCATTTTTCCGGAGGGCGCGAATTAAAAAAAAGAAGGGCGCATAAGGAAAAATAAGCAGAAAAAGAAAAGAAAATAGAATATTTCTATAAGTTATACAAATAATAGTTGTCGCTAATATAATCGAAGATTATATAAAGCGCTAGAATATGTAGGTACTATAACATAGTGGTAATGTGGCGTACTGTTAATACGTTTAACGAAAGTTCGATTCTTTCTAGTGCCTTATTTTCATAGTTTAACAGTATAGTCTCATACTATAAATAAAAAAGGATTCTTTTTATGCGCGCGTAGCGCAAAATCTTAGATTGCTAATTTTTCTGCGCGCCTAATAAAATGAGGGCCACTAGTAAATTGAATTTTATAAGCGTAGCCGCGCCGAATATTTTTTATAGGCGCTTTCCAAGAAAAAGAAAATAGAAAAATACTTCTTCCTTTCTGGTAATTGTACCTATTTTTAATAGTATATATTAACTTACTACTAAAAATGTAGGGCTTATAAAGTGATATTATTAAAATAATGAATTAAATCATTTTATACATAGCATTTCTTTACCCACGCCTTTGGCGACTTTTATATAACTCAAATGAACATTACTATGCCAACAATTCCTAGTGTTTACCTAAAAAGTAGTGGACGTCTACAAGAGCCACAAATGCAAATGAACAATTATGGTATCGCGCCAGCGCATTCATTTAGTAAACAATCTTCAGGACTAGGTTCAACTCTATCTGGAAATACTTCACTAAATAATAGTGCTATTTGTATTATTAATGCTTATTTTAGTACACTAAATAATAATACTACAACAGCAAATAAAATTAATACTGTTAGTGGTAACGTATCTAATTTTATTTTTATTATTAGTAAACCAAACTTTAGTCATACTAATAGTAAAGTTACTATTCAATTCTTCTATTATACTGCTTCTAATACAGCATTCGGTGCTAAAAATTCATCAACAAATGAACTAGAATCATTCCGAAAAAACTTCTCTGAACTAAATACTACACTTGCTCAGCTATATCAAAAAAAAGTGAATGTAATAGCAACTCGACTATATTATCCATATCTAAATAGTCATATCCTAAGTCAATACCTTGCCTACAATGCACCAAGTAACACTTTTATGGATTTCCAAGAAGCTATTCTAACTAATCCTAGTCTACATAAAACGAATCTACTAGCACATATTAGTGGTATTAAAGTAAAAGTATCTGGACGACTAGTTACTGAAACCGCAATTCCACGAATTACTGTAAAATCTTGTCTTATTGGTTCTTTCCAATGTAATGCTAACAATAGTACACTGGCCCGGGCCTCTATTGATTACAGTAAATTTACAACTAAAAATGAACTAGGTGCTTTTACAGTAAAAGTTTGGATCTGTCAACGATCTTAAATATAACAAATACTTCCCCCGCGCGTAAGCGCATTTCTGATTTAATAACGCGCGTACGCGCCCGCGCAAAATCTTTATTATCAGTTACCGCGCGTACGGAATGCGGTTATAAAAATCTTCGCCTGCGCCAATGCGCGTCCGCGCAGAATATTTTTCCTTTATAAGCGCCATAAGGCGCGTCCGCGCAGGGCTACGCCCCCGTACGCGCAGCCGAAGATTTTGCGCTCCGCGCGGCTATCCTTATTTTATATAGGTATATGAATTATAGTATAGTGTTCTAATGATTAATTAGAATATTAGTAATTATAAAGCTAGTGTAGTTTAATGGTAAAACTTGGGACTTCCACTCTCACATTTTCGGTTCGATTCCGAATACTAGTATAATATGTATAAATAAAAATTGATTATACCCTGTACTGCTGAACATTTTCTTTTTTAATGCGCCGCCGATAGGCGCGCTCTGCGCCGAAGATTTTTCGCTACGCCATGCGCGTAGCGCCTTCGATTTTTATAGGCGCCTTATTTAATTAGCGCCAATGCGCGGACGCGCCTTCGATAGGGGCTACGGAATGCGGTTATAAAAATCTTCTGCGCGTCCGCGCAGCCGAAGATTTTTATAAGGCGCGTAGTAGTAGTTGTAATGCTTTCAATTGGTCTAATTTCACTACTAGTAGCCATTCCTGTTTTCTCCTACCGAATTACCCCAAGTCTATTTAATCGAATTACATCTGTAGTTCTAATCTATTCTGCTCTACTGGCTTTTAATGGTCTACATATTGAGTCACTAGCTTCCGGAGTAGGTATCTACAGTGGACTATTTCATGTTACTACGGTATCACTAGCTATTGAAGGATTTCTACTTTTCATTGGTGCTCTAATTCTACTAGGTTGGGGACCAGTAACAGAGAAATCAATTGTACGACGTGGTACAACAGTAGTTCCAACAATTAGTGAATATTCACTAATGATTCTATTTACATCTATGGGTGCTACACTACTACTAAGTAGTTCAGATCTAGTAAGTATGTATCTAAGTATTGAACTACAAAGTTTTGCTGTATATATCCTAGCAACACTTTACCGAGATTCTGAATCTGCCACAAGTGCTGGTCTTAAATACTTCCTACTAGGTGGACTGTCATCAGCTCTAATCCTACTAGGTACTGCTCTAATTTATAGTTATACAGGTCTAACACAATTTGAAAGTATTTATACTCTAGTACAAGGGGCTTCGCCCGGTGCAGATTCTATTGCTTATAGTGCTGCTTATAGTGGTGGTGTTACATGTGGACTACTTCTAATTGGTATTGGTTTTCTATTTAAAGTAGCAGCAGCTCCACTACATAATTGGGGACCAGATGTATATGATGGTGTACCAACAATTGTGACATCTTGGCTAACAACAATGCCAAAAATATCAATCTTTGTATTCCTTCTAGAACTACAATCTGGACTAGAAGGTAGCTTTGAATCACTAAGTCTTCTTCTAAATGAGGATACAGCTATTAATATCTGGAAAAATCTTCTACTTATTGCTAGTCTTCTTAGTCTTATTATTGGTACTGTTGTTGGACTAAGCCAATACCGAATTAAACGACTTATAGCTTATAGTACTATTAGTCATGTTGGATTCCTACTACTAGCTCTAGCTATCAATACTGAAGAATCAATTGAATCTTTTCTATTCTACCTAATTCAATACTCACTAACAAATGTTAATACATTCCTAATTCTTCTTGCATTTGGATATATTATGAGTACAAGTAAATCATATCAACTATCAAGTCGAACTACTAATAAACAATCAATTAATAAGATAGATATTCAATTTATTGATCAACTTAAAGGTCAATTTAAAGAAAATCCACTACTAGGACTTAGTCTAGCTCTTTGTCTATTCTCTATGGCTGGTATTCCACCTCTAATTGGATTCTTTGCAAAACAAATGGTACTATATTCAAGTACTCATGGTGGATACTACTTCCTATCTATTATTGCAATTCTAGTAAGTGTTATTAGTGCTTCTTACTACCTAAAAATTATTCGAGTTATCTACTTTGATACTCCAAATATTAATACTGATATAGTATATACTGATAATACTATAAATTCACGGGCGCCGATAGGGGCGCGTAGCGCCTTCGATTTTTGCTATAAAAAAGATTCTATTTTTAGCCTACGGCGGCGCGGGCCCACTATTACAACACCGGGTGTATCCCTTACTAATGTACATAGTCTACTAATTTCTATTCTAACTATGATTATTGTACTATTTGTACTTCAACCGTCAATCCTACTAAATAGCTCTCATATTCTAGCTCTATCACTATTCTACTACTAATGAATACAATTACACTATTTTTTCTTTTTATTCCTATTCTAGCTATTATTCTTCTATTTGCTAATCTTCTACTAGCTGTACACCGACCTGATTCAGAAAAAGTAACACCATATGAATGCGGGTTCTCGCCTGTATATGGTCAGACACGTAATCCTTTTTCAATTCAGTTTTATCTAGTTGGTATTCTATTCCTTGTATTTGATCTTGAACTAGTACTAGTTTATCCTTTCTCTGTAAGCCTATACGAGACTGGTAGTTATGGTTTCTGGGTATTTGTAATTTTCTTTCTAGTACTAACTATTGGTTTTGTTTACGAGTTTGGTAGTGGAGCTCTATACTTCACAGATAAACGATCTTCTATTCAAAATGAAGGTCTTGTTAAACCTACTAATTCCCCCGCGCGTTAGCGCAAAATCTTCGGCGCGTACGCGCGGTTATAAAATTTACTAGTAAATTTTCTTAGCGTAGCCCCTATCGAAATCGAAATCGAAATCGAAATCGAAATCGAAATCGAAGATTTTTATAACCGCGCATTTTTTTAATAAAAAAATGCGCTACGCGCCTCTAATAAAAATATTCGGATTCGGCTAATAAAAATATTTTTATAACCGCGCATTCCGTTAGCGCAAAAATAAGGCGCGTCCGCGCAGGGCTACGCTTATAAAATTGTAAAAGGCGCTAGTTATAAAATGGGGCGCGCGTAGCGCCCCTATAAAAATCTACGATTTTTATTCCGTAGCGCAAAATCTACGATTTTTATTCCGTAGCGCGCGCGTACGCGCCTTCGATTTTTATTCCGGAGCCCGCGCCGGCGCGTCCGGAATGCGCGTCCGCGCCGAAGATTTTTATAAGCTTCGCCTAATAAAATAGGGGCGCCCCCGCGCAAAATTTTGCGGGCGCCCAATCGAAGGCGCTACGGTTATAAAATCAAAGATTTTATTAGCGCGACCACACAACTATTAATGAGGTACAGAAAGCTCCTCATACTATTCCGCCCTTCTTTTTTTTAAAATAAAAAAAAAGAGGCGGAGCGCAAATTTCTAGCGCATTCTTTTTGACTCCCGCGTGAAAAAATTAGCTTCCATTTTCTAACGTGGCGCTACTTAATTTTAGTTCTACCGGTTATAAAATCGCGCGGACGCGCATTTTATTAGCGCTAGCGCCTTTTACTAGTGGGCGCGCGTAGCGCCCCCATTTTATAAGCGTAGCCCTATCGAAGAGAAGATAGGGGCTACGGAATGCGGTTATAAAAATCTTCTGCGCGTCCGCGCAGCCGTAGATTTTTATAGGCGCATTTATACTCTTTATTATTAGTATAGTATAGGTGTACTTATACTTTTATTATATAAGAATATTAATTTAACCGCGCTTTTAAATTATAAAAAAAGCTCCGGGAAAATAAGAAAAAGGGGCGTACGCCTATAAAAATATTAGCGCTCCGTTATAAAAATGCGCTACGGAATGCGCGTAGCGCCGAATATTTTTCCTTTATAGGCTGCGCCTAATAAAAAGGGGCTCCGCCCAGTAAATTTTATAAGCGTAGCCCTATAGAATCTTTTTTATAGGCGCCTTCGATTTTTATAAGCGCGTTAGCGCAAAAATATTCGATAGGGCGTAGCTTATAAAATTGTAAAAGGCGCTAGTTATAAAAATCTTCGATTTTAATTAGCGCAGGGGAACGCCCTCCGCAGGAAAGCGCGAGATAAGAAAAAATATCAGCGATATTTTATTTGCTGAGCTGAAAATAATAAAAGAGATAAGGAAAAATAAAGAAGGTGGCGCGAAGCGCATTATAAAAATAAAAAAGAAAAATAAAATGCTAACACTACTACTACTAATCCCTCTGGTTGGTGCTCTAATGCTAGCACCTATGCAAGGAAATACAGTACAATCAGAGTCACAAATGAAACGACTAGCACTAGGAACATCACTAATTAATTTTCTTCTAAGTATTGTACTATGGGGGATGTTTGATTCAAGTACTAGTGAATCCCAATTTACACAAGAATTTAATCAAGTTAATTTCTGTCATCTACACATTGGTGTTGATGGTATTTCACTTTACTTTGTTCTACTTACTACATTTATTACTCCTATTTGTATTCTAAGTAATTGGGAGAATATTAAAGAAGAACTTAAATACTTCCTAATGTGTTTCCTAGTACTAGAAACACTACTAATTGCTGTATTTGTTGTACTTGATATTCTACTATTCTATGTATTCTTTGAAAGTGTACTAATTCCTCTATTCCTTATTGTTGGTATTTGGGGTGGTAGCGCAACACGAGTACGAGCTGCTTTCCTACTGTTCCTTTATACTCTATTTGGATCACTATTTATGCTACTAGCTTTTCTAGTAATTTATTACAATGTAGGTTCAACAGATTTCCAAGTAGTATCACTATCTGAAATTAATCTTGAATCACAAAAACTACTATGGCTAGCAGTATTTATTAGTATGGCTATTAAAACACCACTACTACCTTTCCATGTTTGGCTACCACGAGCTCATGCTGAAGCTCCTCTAGCTGGTAGTGTTATTCTAGCTGGTCTAATTCTAAAACTAGCTACATATGGATACATGCGAATTCTAATTCAATTCCTACCAGATGCTACATCATACTTCTCTCCACTAGTACAAACAATTGCTGTTATTACTCTAATTTATGCTTCACTAGCTACACTACGACAAACAGATTTCAAAGCTCTAGTTGCTTACTCTTCTATTGGTCATATAGCTGTAGTAGTACTTGGACTATTTAGTAATACTATCCAAGGTATTGATGGTGCTCTACTACTAAGTATTGCTCATGGTGTTGTTAGTCCAGCACTATTTATCCTAGTTGGTGGTGTTCTATATGATCGATACCATACACGAACTATTCGATACTACCGAGGTATAACTGTTTATATGCCACTATTCTCAATTATGTTCTTTGTATTTACAATTTTTAATGCTGCTGTACCTCTAAGTGCTAATTGGGCTGGTGAATTTCTATGTCTTGCTGGAGCATTCCAACGTAACCCTGTATTTGCTGTACTAGGAAGTACTGGTATTGTTCTAAGTGCTGCTTACTCTATCTGGCTATACAACCGAATCGCCTTTGGTTCTTGGAGTAAATACCTAAACTACACTACTGATCTTACTCGACGAGAATTTATGCTTCTACTACCTCTTCTATTTGTTGCAGTAGTATTCGGTATCTTTCCTAATATTATCCTAGATTCGGTTCATGCTACCACATCCGGACTACTTTACTCAATTTAATTAGCGCTAATAAAATGCGCCTGCGCTAATAAAAATGCGCCTAAGAAAATTTACAAGTAAATTTTATAAGCGTAGCTAATAAAAATCTAAGATTTTTATAAGCGCGGACGCGCCTTATTTTTTATAGGCGCGATTTTTATAACTAGCGCAGGGCTTCGCGGCTCCGCGGGGCTCCCCTATAAAAATCTACGATTTTTATTCCGTAGCGCAAAATCTACGATTTTTATTCCGTAGCGCGCGCGTACGCGCCTTCGATTTTTATTCCGGAGCCCCTTTTTATAACGGAGCGCAGTAAATTTTATAACGGAGCGCAAAATTTTATAAGCGTAGCTGCGGTTATAAAATCAAAGATTTTATTAGCGCGTCCGCGCAGAATCTTTTTATAAGCGCCTTAGATTTTTATAAGCGCTACGCGCGATTTGTTTTTTTATAAGCGCCTTCCATTTTATAAGCGTAGCTGCGCGTACGCGCCTATAAAGGAAAAATATTCTATAGGGCGTAGCCCTCCCCGCGCAAAGATTTTTATAACGTACGCGCCTGCGCGTACGCGCAATATTCTATTATTTATAGGCGCGGGGCTACGCCCAGGCGCAGGCGCGATTTTATAACCCGCTAATTAAGGGAAAATCTTCGATTTTTATAAGCGCGGACGCGCCTTCGATAGGGCTACGCCCGGCGCATAGGCGCGTAGTCGGAATATTCCCCCCCCCCGCGCTACGGTGCGCTACGCGCGGGGGGGCGCAGTAAAGGTAATTTTATTAGCGTAGCCGCGCTATGTGCCGAATATTTTTATAGAGGTAATCAACCGGAAAAATTAATGCGTTTAACATAATTTAACAAAATCAAGTCCGTCTATATCTGTACATATCTTGGAGATTGTATGATAAATGGAAGAAAACCTAACTACATAATGTATATATTTATAGGGCGCGTAGGCGCGGGGTGAATACACAAGGCGCATACAGGGGGGCGAAGCCCCACCAGGAAAGTTTAGGAGGTAAACCATATTAAACCAAATAATCTAACTCTATATAAGTACATCTATTTGACCTCCCGGGGGCGCGCGTAGCGCTAATAAAATCTTTGATTTTATAACCCGCGCAGAACCTAATTAATGAATTCATTATTCAATAAATAAATAATTAAATATATAAAATAAAGAAATAAATAAAGTAATCTTATAAATCCATTAATTAAGAAATAAATTCAATAAAATAAAAGAAAAGAAAATTCAAGCAAATTAAATAAAATGAAATTAAATAAAATGAAATAAATCTATCAAATAAAGAAAGAAATAAATAAAGAAATAAAGAAATAAATAAGGCGCGTACGCGCAGAAAAAGGAAAGTAAGAAATCGGAAGAATTCTATAAAAGATTGGCGATTAAATGAGGGGGAAATATATTTAATCTAGAGGGGGCGGTCTAAAATTAGGAATATATAAGATTTGAAGAGGTAATACTTAAAATTCTACGAATACTTCTTAAAGTAAATCTACTTATTATTATAATTATTATATAAAAAAGAGAAATAATATAGGATGTGGATCACATCTCATTACTACCATTTACGTTTTTTCTTTATCTCTCTTTTCCTTTTCCGTAAATGGGCCCGCAGCAGCAGGTTCTAAAGAAATCGAGGTGTGATCCACCTAAGCAATATGCTAGAAAGGTGGTTAATAAATTAAAAATTTATATATAAATATTAAAATGCAAGGATTCCGATCATATAAACTTCTCTATTACAATAATCAACTTAGCATAGAGACCATTAAAGAAGGTCTGCTAAATATTGTAAATAGTCAGATTAAAGAAGGGGAAGTATATGTTGTACTTATTGAAATAGGCTATGGAGGGACATATTATAGTGTAAGCAAGGCCCTATTTCTGACAGATGAAGAATCGGTAGAAAGTGCACTTGGGCTGGTAGCAAATACGCTAGAACTGCTAAAGGTGAAGTACAATCTAGAAGGACAACTACATCTCGCTATTAAAGGTCGAGTATTTATAAATACAGACACTTATATAGAACTAAAAGATAGTCAATTCCGAAAGGAAGTGATGAAGAAACTGGATAAAATTCAGAAAGAATACAACGCAAGCACAAAAACATCAGGTAATAGTGTAAAAACACTCCTAGATAAAGTAGTAGATATGTCAAAAGCAGTATCGACAAATAATACAGATGGTAGTATGCTATATCTACATAACTCAGTTTATTCCCTAATCAGTAAACGAGACTATATTACTAGTATAGAATATATAGATAATACAATTAAGGATAGTAATTATAGTAAGAGTACGAAAATTAAAGTAGGGAAAACCGGAATAACATATGAGTTTGTGGATCATCATTATACAGATGGAACAATTAAACGAGAATTTAAAGGGAATATCTTTATCTGAAAAGAGGGAACTCTAATCGATATTATTTTTCCATATAGTTTTCCTACTCTACGTAAGCCATCAAAAGATAAAGTAGTACCAACACATATTGGAGTTATTGAGATTCTAACATTCAAGGATTCTAATAACAAACTAATCCCTTATGCAGCCGCATTTAAAGTAAGTGGAAATCAACATACTTTCTACTATAAAGAAGGAGAGAAATTTAATGAAGTACTAGTATCACTAATTAAATTTATCTATTCTAACTATCCTGGTCGTATTTTCTATGTACATAATCTAGATCACTATGGTATTTATCTACTTAATGCTATTGTATCTAACAGTACTGATGTGGGGAAAGTATCAACAGTAATGAATGAGAATCTTATTTATAAAATCTCTACTCCTCACATTACTATTCTAGATAGTCAAAAACTACTTAACACCACTAAAGCTAAAGTACTAGAGGATTTCAATACTGGATATAAACTAATGGAATGTCCTGGAGACCTGGCTACAGAGTATAATCTATTTTTCAATGGTTATATTAATCGTAGCTATACAGACCTATCAATAACTAAAAAGGATAATACATATATCAAGTTTAGTATGGAAGAGAAAAGTATTCAATATCTACGAAATAACCTAGAGGGACTATTTTCAGCAATTCATAAATTCAGTACTATTATTTATGATAAATACACTATAGATATTACTAAATGTACTACAATTTCCTCACTATCATACAAGATCTTTCTAACCGCGCGGAGCGCCTATAAAACTAAAGATAATGTTAAAGGCGCTCCGCGCGGTGGTATTGTAGAAAAGGATATTCGTAATGCACACTATGGAGGGGTAACTGCGATTAATCAAAATCACGCTACTAATGTATTCTATTATGACATGAATAGTCAGTATCCTTCCGCTATGCGTAACCCTATGCCCGTAGGTAATCCAACACTACATAGTAATATTGATCTGGATAATAGTTTTGGATTCATTTATGCTCATATTCTAGTACCTGACAATCAAATGTCACTTATCCCTTACCGTACCGAACTGGGAGTGATTGAATATCCATCTACTGATTTCTCCGGTTGGTACTTCTCAGAAGAACTAAAGGCACTAAAACTACTTAACTATCAAATTAAAGTGGGGGCTTCGCCCGGATATATTTTTGAGAATTCATCATCAGTATTTACTTCTTTTGTAGAGAAAATTTATCATGAACGAATCTCCGCTAAGAAAGATAACAATCATACTATTGCTAATATCATAAAACTACTACTTAATTCACTATATGGTAAAACAGGTATGAATTCAATTAACACATTCTCTAAGATTATCCATAATGATGATCTACAATCCTTCGATATTCAATATACCGTTATTAAACACATTCACCTTCCTAACGATTATACACTAGTAGTTGCTCATAACCAACAAAATATCGAACTAATTGAACTACTTAACTCTACCATTAATAGTACTAAACCTATGACTACTGGTAAATACACTCAGTCAAGTGTACCTCTAGCTGCAGCTATTTCATCCTACGCACGAATTTCAATGCATCCTTTTAAAACTCTAGCCGAAAACGATTGGATTTACTCAGATACTGATTCGATTATCCTAGAAAAAGAACTGGATCAACAATGGGTATCTCCTTATGAACTAGGAAAAATGAAACTAGAGTATAATGTTAAGGAAGTATTTTGTCTAGGACCTAAATTTTATGCTATGGTTATTTCAGGTCAACCTGACCAAGTAATCATTAAATGCGCAGGTATTGATTCTCAACAACTATCACTTGAGATCATTCAACAACTTATGCTTGGTATTGAGAAAAAAGTCAATGCTGAAGTAATGCTTAAGAAGTACGATGAATCTAATGCAGTATTTGTAGTTAACCGTAATATCACTCTAAAATTCAATCCAAAGTATAACATAACTCCCCGCGCTAATAAAAATCGAAGATTTTTATAACTAGCGCCTTTTACAAGTAAATTTTCTAAGGGGGCTCCGCCCCGCCCTATAGAATCTAATCTTATATTAAGCGCACCGTTATAAAATTAACGTCGTTAATTTAATTAGCGCAGTGCTAGTCACCATACACCATCAATAGTCACCAGAGGGACTAATATCTTTAAATTAGTAGCTACACTATAGACCTTAACTAACATCTATAGCCCTGCGCAAGCGCATTATATAAATAATGTAATAAACCATAGTTATCCCCCTCTTGATGAACATTAGCATGAACAATGATTTCCTCTAACACCACTCAATTATTATTAGGATTAGGATTTATATATCTTTACAATACATGGCAACTACAATTTTTACACTATATAATTAAATAATTAAATAATAAGAAGGCGCGTACGCGCGAAAGGGAACTAAAAGAGGAAAGCTAAAGGATGCGCTACGCGGATCAAAATAAAGTATCAAAGATTGAAAATAAGTAGAGGCGTAGCCCTATAGATACTACAACAATTAATATAATATAATATAATTTAATTTAATTTTATTTAATTTAATTTAATATAATAGAATATAATTATATTCTATTAAATCAAATAAATTTCAATATAATTCAATTCAATTTAATTCAAGCTAATTCGCCGCCGTAGGCGCGGTTATAAATGATTTTATTAGCGCGTAGCGCCTACTATTTTTATCCGATTTTAATAACGTACGCGCCCTCCGGGAATAAGTAGAAATTAGTAACGCAGATAATATTTCATTTTATTTATAAAATGCTTTCAATTCAATTCAATATCAGGGCGCAGCCCAGCTACCTGCTATTCTAGTAGTACAAGTTTCAATTCTTCTAAGTGTAGGACTTCTGGCAGTAATTGAACGAAAACTAGTAGGATCAATGGAACAACGAATTCAGCGGCTGGACACTACGCTCTGCTACAACCATTTCCAGTACGTCTAATGGTATTAGTTCTAATCCTAACCTTTATAACACTAGCTCTCTTCTATAATGTATGGTTTGATCCTATCAACTGTCAAGAGACTGAAGGCCTAGCTACAAATGCAACTAATGGGACAGCTCGGGGCTTCGCGGTCTAATGATTAATGGAACGTGGAGGGCTCTAAACCTGTATGGTAGATACAAACTTTTTCAACTGGCGCCTGCGCGTAAGCGCCTTTAACTAGGGGGCGAAGCCCTATAAGCGTAGCCCTATCGAAGGCGCTACGGAATGCGCGGTTATAAAAATCTTCGATTTTAATTTGCCGAATATTTTTATAGCGCGGCGGAGGGCGTAGCCCTATCGAAGGCGCTAGTTATTAGGGCGCAGTAAATTTTTATTAGCGCGGTAAAGTAGCAGGTCTTACTGGTGTTATCGCTGCTACTAGTAGTGGTGCTGGTGCAATGCGTGGAGTGCTTCTTCATCCTACGGTTTTATACCCGAATGAATGAAGCAATGTCTAAGGGTTTTAGTGATAATGTTCAAGGCGCGGTAACAAACTATCAGGTAGCCTTAATATGAACAGTAGTAGTAATACTACGAATAGCAATCATCACATTCATTCGCCACTTGAGGGGTCTATTCTTGATTGGCTATTTTAACTTCTTCCTAATTCTATGAAGCAGGAACTGCGAAATCGAGTACCTGCAACAGATTTGAGTGAACTAAGCGCTATTGACGTGCTACACTTCCAATACAACATCGTTGTACTTCTAATTGGAGTAAGTGCAATTATTGTACGCGCGTAGCGCCCCTTATTCTAATAACCATCTACCGATACAGTGTAAAATATCGAGAAAGTATCGTTGAGAAATTTACACTACTTAGTAAGATTATCCCATCAGATAAAGTGGTATATAATCTAATTACTGTTCTACAAATTTTTGTAGTTGTAAACATTTCAACAATTGTTGTAGGGCTAAACTTTCTATTCAACCATCCATTTGTATTCTATTAAACTATATAGGGCTACGCCCCCCCCCCCCGCGCTAACAGAGTGACGCGCATTGAAAAATCTTTATATATATATTTTAAATCATTACAGAGTCACTTTTTATTTGATAATAGATCTGTATATATATAGTTAGTATAAGAATAGCAAAGATTAAATATATAAAGTACTTTAGTGTAAAGGTGGCACAGCAGACTCATGTCCTGCTAGACCAGTGTTCAAATCCTGGAATGTACTCAATTAAAGTAAAGAATTATCGCCTTGAAATAGGAATATTAAAAAATGAAGAAATATTATAAAAAGAGGCGCAAATTTGCAATTTTTTCGCATAGTTATAAAAATCAAAGAGGCGCAAATATTCGATTTTTATTAGCTGCCCGCGCTATGCGCAAAGATTTTTTATAACCTCACATCTAGTTGAATATAGAAATATTCTATCATACTTTATTCCCCGCGCGTAAGCGCATCTTCGGCGCGTACGCGCATTCTCCCTATCATAATGCTTGTATTTGTATAGTGCTAAGAAAATTACTAGCGGTTAAAAAAACCAAAAATCAAAGATGCACTGCCCCTGAAAATAAGGGATTTTATAGCCGCGCGTACGCGCCTTTATAAATTGTGATTTATTTTCTCTACTAATAAAGCGCCTGCGCCTGGGCGTAGCCCCGCGCTAGCGCCTATTTTAATTACCATTCTATAGGGGCCCCCGCGCAAAATATTCTATTTTTATTCCGCCTTCAATAGGGCTACGCTTATAAAAAGGGGCTCCGCCCAGTAAAAGGCGCCTATAAAAACTCTTAGGCGCGGGGGGCGCCCGCGCTATGCGAAAATCTTTTTATAGCCTACGGCGGTTATAAAATCGCGCGGACGCGCATTTTATTAGCGCGGATGGTTTTAATTTATGTATATATATATATATAGGTATAGGTCTCTTAGTTTAAAGGTAAAACAGTAGATCTTCATTTTACTAATAGGAGTTCGATTCTCCTAGAGATCAGTAGATTTAGATATATAAAAAAGAGATATGCGCCTATAAAAATCGTAGATTTTTATTCCGTAGCCCTATCGAAGGCGCGTCCGCGCAGGCGCGGAATAGTTTAGGATATAATAAAACCGCCGTAGGCTGTAAAATTGTAATCTTTCTAGTTATAATATAATAAAAATGTCGACTTAGTTTAGTGGTAGAATAGGTAACTTGTAATTACTTGACACTAGTTCGATTCTAGTAGTCGGCAATATACTGTAAATATAAATAGTAGTAACTATAAAAAGACTATATAATCTAAGATCGCGGGTTAGAAAATCAAAGATTAAATTAGCGCTACGGAATGCGCGATTATAAAAATCTTCGCCTGCGCCAATAAAAATAGAATATTTTTATAAGCGCCATATTCTATTTTTTATTCCGTACGCGCAGCCGAATATTTTTTATAGCCCCCGCGCAAAAAATAAAAGAAAATAAAAAAAAAAGAGGCGTAGCGCAGGAAATTTAATAACTAAGCGCTAAGAAGGGCTTCGCCCCGCGCCAAATTTTATAACGGAGCGCAAAATCTAAGATAGGGCTACGCCCTCCGTAGCGCAGGGCTTCGCCCCCTGCGTGTTTAAAAATATTAGAATCTTTTTGCGGTATAAAAAGAAATTTATATATAAACGAATTAGAAATTTCCACTATAGAAATTATATAAATGGAATGTGGTTATCACCTAATAATAGTTAATATAAATGTGCTATCGCGCGTAGCGCGGATCTTATAGATTGTAGTAATAAAGAAGAATACTGTTTAAATTTTACAAATGTGGGCCCTTATAGTGAGGTTCTGTTCCTATTGATATAGTATTCTATTTTTACATAATTGTATAGAATTATAAGTATAAGTGGTAATATAGGATGTCGTCTAAAGGAAAGACATCATTGCCTACGGCGGTAATGAGAATGGTAAAAAAAAAAGTAATAGTAATACTACCTGATAGTAGACTACTATGATAAGAATACTAATAAAGAAAAATGTAGGATGTCGTCTAAAGGAAAGACTTTCTTTTTTGGTGAGAAAAATAGTTGTTCGATTCAACTCATCCTAGAAATAGAAATATATAAAGATAGTAGGGCTCGAACCTACGACGTCGATATTAAAAGTATCGCACTCTAACCAACTGAGTTATACCTTCTTTATATAGGTTACTTATGGACAAACCGCTATTGGCGAGGTGTAGGCGATTGCTAATTGTCTGGAATATTAGAAACTTCCTTAGGAGTTCGAATCTCCTTTTGTCCGTAGTTAGTAATAATATACCTATATATAGGGATACCAAAATAAAAGCCGAAAACTTTTTTAGCAACTCTCTTGATATTAGTATTTACTAAAAATGAAGTCCTATTTTATACAACGCGCCTAATTTTACCCGGGCCCTTCTTTTTGTGCTTATTTTTCCTTATGTTTGCGTAGCGCAAAATCTAAGATTTTTATTGGCGCCCTCCGGAAAGCGCGTTAGAAAATCCCAGATTTTATTAGGGCGCGCGTACGCGCCCTAAGAAAATTTACTGGGCGGAGCCCCCCGCGTCAAAAAAAAGAACGTAATCGAAGATTTTTCGCGGGTCTAACCCGCGCGTACGCGCAGACTTTTGCGCGGGGCTTTGCCCGCGCCTTCTTTTTTTTTAATAAAAAAAAAGGCTATAAAAATCTTCGGCGCGGACGCGCATTCCGTAGCGCAATAAAAAACAAAAAGAGGAAAAATCTACGGGGCGGAGCCCTCCGGCGTAGCCGCGCAAAATCTCCGGCTAATAAAAATCGAAGATTTTTATAACCGCGCATTCCGTAGCGCCTTAGATTTGGCGGGTCTAACCCGCGCTATGCGCAAAGATAGGGGCAACGCTAATAAAATTTACTATGAAATTTTCTAACCGCGGAGCGAGAATAAAATAGTAAAAATGCATTAGTATAAAGCAAAAGATTGAACTAAAAAAGTAAATAGACTAAGAGGATTTCCCACAGCTATTTGCTGTGGTACGATGGCTTTACTCAACAAATGCTAAAGATATTGGTACACTCTATCTAATCTTTGCTGTATTTGCTGCTATGATTGGAACAGCATTTTCAGTACTAATCCGAATGGAACTAGCAGCACCTGGAGTACAATACCTTAACGGAGACCATCAACTATACAACGGTGCGCCGTCTAACACTTGGTATCGTCGATATCGTATCTTTCGTGCTCATTTCTTCAATTATCTTACGTGGTTCGAACGGTTTTACTTCCGGATGTTCCCTCATAAGATCCTTTGCTGGAATAACGTAGATAGCGCATATCCGGTTTACCCAATTGATGGTTCGGAACCTGGTTACGAATGGACTCGATCCCAATCGGGTCACAGTCATGACATTTATGGTCGATTCTTCGAACGTAATAAACAGGGTTCTGATCATAACCGTAAAGCACCTAGCTCAGCCAACTCCGGCCAACGGGGTGGTGAAAATAGCATGCTAGGAAAGCTGCGTGCAATAATCGTAGCGAGCTACGGGCTATATGGTGAGGTTAACAAATCCCTTTCAACATGCAACACCAGTCTTAGTTCTGGACTTACTTGTCTCATTCGAAAAGGTAAGGCTCTATTTCTGGCCGGAACGAATTACGTTGTGTCGTTCTGGTTCAATTGGGCGAGTGGATGGGTCACAAGTAGTGATCACAATGCGTGGGGACACCTAAGTAGCCCAATAGGAGGACGCGTAGCGCAATCGTCTTCCTGCGGTACCAATGTGGAATTCGGGATCACCCGATCGAGGAAACTCGTGGGGTGACGGAGCTCTCGTACTAGCTTCTAATACTGTAACTCGAAACAAGATTTCTAATGCTCGAAATTACAGTACTAAAGTGAAGGGGAGCAGCAATGGATTCGCTGTGGACTCTATGCCGGCGGGTATGGAGAAACTGCAGCAGCTTATTACAAGCAATGTCAATAATAAAGCTCTGGTTAATACCAATATTATGCATATTATGTCTGATCTCGATCTACTTATCGCTGCTTATGCTCGAATCAAAAGTAAACCTGGTAACATGACTCCAGGTATCGACACTGAGACACTGGATGGAATCAACATGGATTACTTCCTACGACTGCAACGAAATCTACGATCAGGAGCATTCCAGTTCCGACCGGCTCGGCGAATCGAAATCCCAAAACCGAATGGTAATGGTACTCGACCGCTAAGTATTGCTAGCCCTCGAGATAAAATTGTTCAGGCGGCTATACATCTAGTTCTCGAAGCAATCTTTGATTCTAGTTTCAGTGTGCACTCACACGGATTCCGGCCTGGTAAAGGCTGTCACACAGCTCTGAAAGAGCTTCGTAATACCTTCACTTCAGTGAACTGGTTTATTGAGGCAGACATTTCCAAATGTTTTGACTCCTTTGACCACAAACTACTAGTGCTAGCGGTCTCTGAGCGGGTGCAAGATCAGGCATTTATAGACCTTCTGTACAAAGCACTTAAGGTGGGATATATCTTCCAGGATAAATATTTCACATCCGAGCTAGGAACACCCCAAGGGTCTGTAGTTAGTCCTCTTCTATGCAATGTCCTGCTGAATAAGCTTGATCTATGGCTAGAAGAGTATATGAGTAGCTTTAATAAAGGCTCTCGGCGAAAGACAAACCCGCGTCGCCTAACTCGTGCAGGGAAACTGTCAGAAGTTCATGCCCGTAATATTGGTTGCCGGATGGCAAATGATCCAGATTACAAACGAATGATGTTTGTTCGTTATGCGGACGACTTCATTATTGGTATTATTGGATCTAAAGAAGATGCTACTGAAACTCGAGATAATCTTCGAACCTTTCTAGCAGATCAACTTAAACTTGAGCTTAGTATGCAAAAGACTAAGATCACACACGCTCGTAGCGAGCTGGCACACTTCCTAGGAACTGATATTCGGATTACTCCACTAGAGCTTCGACCAGTTCGAACAAGTATTCGATCAGGGGAAACTCTTATCAGTAAGGCAGGAACTCGTCCACAACTACTATCCCCTATTAATAAACTGGTAGATAAGCTAGTAGCTCGAGGAATGGCTAAACCTGGAGGGGTACCAACTCGTTGGGGTCGGATGATTCATTTTGAAACTCATCAGATTGTTAAACACTACTGGACTATTTGGCTAGGTATTAGTAATTACTATAGCTTTGTCAATAACACTGGTAGCCTCGGGCGAATCTTTTACATCCTAAAATATTCATGTGTGCTTACGCTGGCGGCCAAACTAAAACTTGGTACGAAAGCGAAAGTGTTTAAGCGATTTGGTAAGGAGATCGCTATCCTAGATGCAAATGGTAAAACACTTGCTTCAATGCCAAATCCTTCTCTTGCCAATACTTTCAAATTTTCTACTAATGATACTAACCCGCGCCAATAAAAATCTTCGATTTTTATAGGCGCATTCGACTTGAACAACTTGGGCGAGCTACCTTCCGGTCACAAGCCGTTCTAGATAGTCCTTGTACGCTATGCGGTACGGAAATTGATGTCGAAATGCATCATGTTCGTGCTATCAAGGATGTGTCAAAGCATCCTAAGGACTTCATGACTGCAATGATCTCACGGATGAACCGAAAGCAGATCCCAGTTTGCCGACCGTGTCACAATCGGATTCATAATGGTTCAGTAACAAAGGCAGATCTTAAAGGGAAATAGTTTTTTTGTTGCGCTCCCTCTTGAAAGAGATATACTTTGTTTGAAACACTTCTTGTAATGGGTATAATTTCTTGTGGAGAGCCGTATGATGCGAAAGTATCACGTATGGTTCGGAGAGAGGATTCGTGGCCTAACAGTCCTGTCTTATACGTTATAAATCTTAACGGCAAGCACGATTCATGGCTAAGTCTACCTACTCTACTAATCATTACAGCACACGCTTTTGTAATGATCTTCTTTATGGTTATGCTTGTACATACTTCATACAATGAAGGACTATTTAATATAACTATTAAAACTAAACGATATAGTACTACTAGTAATCAGAACAAGAAAAATCTAGACCCCGCACCACACCCCAAACATATTATTAAAGATCCGCGCGTACGCGCAATAATCGTGATAGTATTGCTGCTATTGCTAAAAAAGCAGTAGGTGTATATATTTTCACTACTGAAAATGGTGCTTGTTATATCGGTAGTTCTATTTCTCTTTATGCTCGAGTTATTTCTTATTTTATGCCGCCCTACGGGCATCCTTAAGAAAGGAGATCGTCGAGTACTTCGATATTTCCATAAGCGCCTGCGCGGTTATAAAAATCTTCGATTTTTATTAGCCGAAGATAGGGCTACGCTTATAAAATTGTAAAAGGCGCCTACGCGCAGGCGCGGATTTAAAGATGTTACACTAACTCTTCTTATTATGGATCCTAATAGTACTAGTGATATAGCAGTTCAACTAGAACAGTATTGTTTCGAGACTCTTCTACCGGATCTTAATGTGGATCCGCGCGTAGCGCGCTAGTAGTTCCGGTTATCATGAACCGCGTCAAAATATTGGCGTGATTATTTCCGTAAACTACGAGGTACTAAAGTATTTATTTATGATAGTACAACAGCACAACTAGTATTTATGAGTGATAGTGTTCAATATATCGCAGATCATGTAGGTATTCATCGATCTACAGTTCTACGATATACTACTACAGCAGAGCTATATCTTAATCGTTTTCTAATTAGCCGCCCCCTATTACGGAAATGGATAATTCAGAAAGTATGGCTCTTGATTCTTTTCTAGATCTTCTAAATAATGTTCGTAATGATCAAGATCTTGCTAGTGTACAACCTACTAGTAAATCTATTCTAGCATAAAATGTACTATATCCGCCGTAGGCACTAACTAAAAAATATACCAGTCTTCATTCTTTTGCCTGTTTCCTCTAAAAGAGGAAACCGGAAATCAAAGGAGATCGTGCAACTATTCGAAAATATCTGAATGGGCTTCGCCCCCTCTGAGTATAAACTTCTTTATCGAAAGCAATGGAAACTAAGTTATATTAAATAATAAAGGGCTTCGCTCTACGAAATGGCATAGCCGGGTTATAAATTATAACTCGAATCTCGCTATATGCTGGAAACTCCTTAGAGCCTAATAAACTGAAATTTGGTACACTTTTTAAGTCCAATAAATTTAGTGAAATGTATTAGGATTGGACAATCAGCAGGAAACCAACATTTAATCTATTTATTAAATTAGTAGGATCCTCAGAGACTACACGCGAGACGTCTTTAACATAAAAATTAAGTAATTATTTAAGAAATAAGTTAAAAGATGAAGATATAGTCCACCTTTACAGGAAACTGTAAATAAAATCGTATGCCAGCTATGGTAGGTGGTTTTGGTAAAATAAAAATTGGAGAGTATTCTATTCAACGTTCATTTAATAAAATTAATCGATCAAAAAAAGAAAAAATTATTACAAGTATTATCAACGCTAAAGAAAAAATTCAGGATCTTCGGCGCAGCGGTCCTTATCTAGCAGGTCTTATTGAGGGTGATGGTACTTTTGCTATTAAAAATCCTACTAATCAAAGTAATCACTATAATCCTCATATTATTGTAGTTTTTAAAATAGCTGATCTAGAACTAGCTAATTTTCTATGTAAGTTCACAGGTTGTGGAAAAGTAGAAGTAAAAACAAATCGAAATTACGTACTATGGGAAATTACGAAAATTCTGGATGTCTATATTATAGTTTCAGTCATTAATGGATATATGCGAACACCCAAACATGAAACTCTTATTCGTTATCTAACATGGTATAATAATTATAGTATTGATAGCACTGACTATTCTATGAATCTTCCAAAACTAGTAATTCTACCTATTGATATTAGTAATCTCAGTAGTAATAGTTGGCTAAGTGGATTTGTTGATGCGGATGGTCATTTTCCCATTTCTATTACTAAACGTCGTAATGGTAAAATTCGTATTATTTCTCGTTTCTCACTAGAACAACGTCTAAACTATCATCGTGATACTAATCTACAAGAAAAAACAAGTTATTCTAGTATTATGATATCTATTGCTGAAATACTTAATGGTAGTCTATATACTCGATCACGAACTGTAAAAAATAAAACATATTACAGTTATATTGTGATGTGTTTTAATAAAAATAGTAAAGAGCAAGTAATTCACTATTTTGAGAAATATCCACTATGGTCAAGTAAGTATCTAGATTATATAGATTGAAAAATTTCTGTTCAAGCTAATCAAGACACTATTAGTAATGAACAAGTTTCTCTACTGCGAAAGGATTTTAATAGTACTCGTACTACTTTTACTTGGAAGCATCTATCGAATTTTAATAACGCGCGTACGCGCCTAATCGGAGAATAGAATACATCTCTTTAATTTAAATAAATTGCCGTGTTTTCAGCAATGAAAACTTATTACGCTACTATTTGCGGGAAACTCTTAAAGCCATAAGTACTATTTTTCTAAAAATAGCAATATTTGCAATTTTATAATTGCTACTATCGTAGGAAAAAAGTAAAAATCTTATGTGATACATTGACAATCCGCAAGAAACCAAATCTACATTTACTTATATACCGCTTTTATATCGTAGAAAATAGGATCTTCAGAGACTATACGTAGCGCTCTTATTTATAGTATATTATAACGTAAAACTATATAGATACAACAAGTTAAAATCGGGACTACTAGTAATCTTTTTTATTACAGTTATTAACCGCGCATTCAAACAACCTACTTAAATAAGATGAAGAGATAGTCCAAACATAATAGAAATATTATGAGAAAATTGAATTACCTTGTACCTGTTATGATTGGTGCTCCTGATTATAAATATAAGAAATTTATACGACTACTAACAACTATAACATCCCGACGGTGCTTATCTAACTTTGGGGGACACGCGGATTCCTAATACTACACACGCTCCAAGTGGAAAGCGATATACTCCTCATTTTGCAATTACTTTTAATGAAGTTGATTACCCCGCGCCGCGCGGCTACGCCGTTATAAAAATCTTCGGCTGCGCCCGCGGGCTTCGCCCTCTTTGAAATTTTATAGGATAAAAATCTTCGATTTTTATTAGCGCGGGGCTACGCTTATAAAAAGGGGCTCCGCCCAGTAAATTTTATTAGCGCGGATCTTTCTCTATCAATATTCGAAAGAAAACAATGCGCCGAGCCTATAAAAATCTTCGGCGCGGAAAAGGAAAGGATCGAATTGAGGCTCGAGTACGTATTGAACAACGGCAAGAAGACGCCCTTCTTTTTTTTTAATAAAAAAAAGAGGCGGAGCGCAAATTTCAAAGGCGCTACGCGCGGTTATAAAAATCGGCGCTTATAAGGCTCCGCCCTGTAAATTTTCTTAGCGTAGCCCCTATCTACGGCGCGTACGCGCATTCCGTTAGCGCAAAAATATTCGCGCGGGTTAGAAAAATCGAAGGCGCGTCCGCGCTTATAAAAATATACGATGGCGCTAGCGCAGCTACGCTTATAAAATTGTGCGCTCCGTTATAAAAATCGAAGGCGCGTCCGCGCTTATAAAAATCGAAGCGAAGATTTTTATTAGCTACGCCCAGGCGCGGGGCTACGCCCAGCCGAATATTTTTCCTTTATAGGCGCACAGGGAAATCTTACGAATCAATTCTTAAACTTATCGCTGAAACTTTTGGAGTTCAACTAACTACGGGCTATAAAAATATTCGATTTTTATTCCGTACGCGCTTATAAAAATCGAATAGAATATTTTTATTAGCGGTAACATTTCTTATTATGTAATTGCTATTACTAGTCCTGCTAAACTAGCTATTCTAATTAACTATCTTAATGAGTATTCTCTATTTACTAGTAAATACCTGCGCCTATAAAAAATATTCTATTTTTGCGCTAACGCGCTTATAAAAATCGAAGGCGCCTATAAAAAATATTCTATTTTTGCGCTAACGGTTATAAAATCGCGCCTATAAAAAATATTCGGCGCTACGGAATGCGCGATTATAAAAATCTTCGCCTATAAAAAATATTCTATTTTTTATTCCGTACGCGCTTATAAAAATCGAAGATTTTTATTAGCGCATTTTTATAGCCCCCCCTATTTCTTTGAAATTTTATAGGGCGGCGCATTTTATTAGCGCAGCCGAAGATTTTTCTAATTGTGTAGATATGATGCTAAATAAAGAAGATCTCACTATTTCAGGTCGAGAAAAGATCTCAATCCTAAAAGAAGGTATGAACAGTAAACGAACATACTATAATTGTGCGCCCACACCTAGATAAACTAAATAAAGAATCTAAATTGTTAGTAGTAAATTAATCTTATAGCCATAGTCCTTCTATATTGTGAAATATAGAGTTGCATCGGGTGAATTGCAAGGAAGTCTTCATATAATTATAACCCATATTATTTAAGAGAATTTGCAGCTAAGCTTAAGTCAGTGCCTTTCTAATAATAAATTAGATAGTGATTTAAGAAAGTTCAACGACTAATCGGTGAGTTGCACTAACAATAACCCGGACACGAGCGCCCGACATCTAGAAATAAAATACTAGATGATGACATAGTCTAAACTTGATAGAAATATCAAGAGATTATTCTTTAAAATGGAATAATATAAATAATTTGATGGCTTTTCCACGACTAAACAACATTTCATTCTGGCTACTACCTCCATCACTAATTCTACTACTAGCAAGTGCTTTTGTAGAGCAAGGAGCAGGAACAGGATGGACAGTTAAGTGTAAGCTGTCCCAGATTATAATTCTGTTTGTGAGTATTTATAATCTACTAAACATTACTCGATGCGGGAAACTCCTCTACTCGGAGATGAATACTCATTTCGTACTAAAATATTTTAGTACTATTTGGAATGATGTAAAAATGTCATCAACTTGGGGACAATCCGCCTGGATTCTATACAAAATAATTATACCATGTGGAATTACTTTTACTAATCTAGGGGCGGACTCCTATTTTATAGTTATTATAAAATGTATAAGTATACTATTGCTATTTTTAACGTAATTCGTAAGAGTGTTAGTTTTAGTAAGAATCCATCAGAGACTCAACGTAATGCATTTTCTAGTGGAATGATTAATAATAGCACAAATTTTAAAGAATGGATAGTTGGTATTACAGATGGGGGGCGAAGCCCCGGTACATTTTATTTTGCTAAGAATAAAAAAGGAATTTGAACTTTCTCTTTCCAAATTGGTCAAAGTAATTATAATCTACGTCTTCTATACTATATTAAATCTATGCTTGGTATTGGTTCTGTATCAGCAACTGATGCAAAAGATAATACAGCACATTATCGAGTGCGTAATATTCAACATATTATTCATTACATTCTACCTATTTTTGATTCATACCCACTACTTACTAGTAAATATTTTTACTATGATCTTTTTAAGAAAGCTATCCTAATTATAAACGACTCATCTCTATCTAACCAAGAAAAAGATGAAAAAATTGATTATCTAAAAGCACAATGTCTACCGGTAAATTATATTAGCCCTGCTTGGAATAATGTAAATAATCAAGTAACTTCTATTGTAGATGCTATGACTGTTATGACTAAAAGTTGGCTAATTGGGTTTACAGAAGCAGAAGGTAGCTTTTATATTGTTAAGAAAGGACCTTTTCGACTAGTTCATGCTTTTGAAATTACACTGGCCCGGGCCTCACTAGACAAAATTGTTCTAGAAGCTATTGCACTTATTCTAAGTCTAGAAGTTACAACTAAAAAAACATATATAACAGTTGTGACAACGAATTCTAAAGCAATTGAATATATTATTAGTTATTATTTTAAAACTATGAAAGGTATGAAAGCTCTTGAATATCGTATTTGGGCACGATCTTTTACTAAAAAAGGGTCTACAGGTTTTGAATATATGACAAAAATTAAAAATCTTATGCGTAATATTCGAAGTATTCGACTAGATAAGAACTTTAACAAAAAGGAGGGCGAAGCCCAGTAAGAGAAAATGAAGGTATAGTCCAATCCAATATGAGAATATTGGTAATGAATTAGTAATAATATATTATTACTAATTTATTTATTTATGTTACCCTCCTCTATCAGGACTACAAAGTCACTCAGGAGGTTCAGTAGATCTAGCTATCTTTAGTCTACACCTATCAGGAATTTCATCAATGCTGGGAGCTATGAATTTTTGGATAGGAATTGTACTATATGATGTGAATAAACCATCCAACCTAAATGAAAATATTCAAACTAAAAAGCTTAACAAACAAAATACTTCAGCACCTAATAATAATAACTCTAATAAAGATCCTAAGAAGCGCTCCGCGCGGAAATTTAGTGATACTATCCAACATGCTCGGTTTCCCGGAGGGAAACAGGAAGTAGCTAAAACCTTTATTGGTGAAAAACCAAATAGTATTGTAATTAATCAACTAGCCGAAGGCGGTACTAAGATTACCGATAAAGATCTGTGTAGTCTACTTAATGGACCTAAACATGTATTTAAAGAGATAACAGACCATAAAAAGGTACTAGCAACTCTTCGTAATCTAGGAAAACAAAATAGTACTTTCTCAGGTATCTATATTTGAACACATGTCCCCTCAGGTAGTAAATATGTAGGATCAGCTAATCATCTACCGACTCGTCTTAGTTATTACTTTAAGAAGCGCCTATAAAGGAAAAATCTTCGGCGCGTCCGCGCATTGGCGCGGACCCTCACAACTGCCTGACGGCGGTAAATTTCTACCTCTTCTAAAATCGTCACCGCCTTCGGCTAGTGAATTTACTCTAGAAGTTATTTTTACTCCTTCTTCAGATTATCGATCGGAAATGGTTCTAGAACAATACTTTCTTCTACTACCAGAGTTTAATCTTAATACTATCCGGGTATCGAATAATCCTAGTGGTAAAAAAAATACTTCGGATTTTTTTACTGCTGCTAAGCCTCTATTTATGTATAATCGTGACGGTAGTATCTGCTACTATAAATCAACTAAACAAATTGATTTTGTACGTACACTTGGTATTCATAAAGTTACTTTTATGAAACATCTAGAACAAGGTACTTATTACCTAAATAAATATCTATTTTCTATGGAAGAACTACCAAATGCAGAACAATCAGATATGACAGTAGAGCAAGTAGCTATAATGCTAGATATTGATCGAGTTACTAACAATAAGAATAAAACACTAGTATCGCGCCCGCCGATAGGCAAATTTCAAATCAATTTTCTAGGGCGCAGTGTTGCTGTTACTCTAATTAATATTGAAACTAAGGAAGAACACAAATTTCCTAGTCTAGGAACTGCTGTTAAATTTCTGAAAAATGGATCTTATCCAGCAGATCAACGAACTCTTGTTAAACGAATTAATACGAATATTCCATATCATGGTTTTACATGTCATAAGTACTAAATTAGAAAGAGGTCTTTAACACGTCCCTTTCCCCCTATCACTAAAAGATAAGGTTCATATAAATATTTCACTGTATGCTGGAAACTCCTTAGAGCTTTTGTTACTATAAATCAGTTATCTGATTTAAGTAAAAATACAAAAGATTGGATAATCAGCAGGAAACCAAAGATTAATACATTTAATCAAGTAGGATCCTCAGAGACTATGTGTGAAACACCGTATCATAATATATTAGGTACGCTGAAGATATAGTCCATACTTATATTAATATATAAGGTTATTAGTTATTACTACAGTTCTTAACATGCGAAACCCAGGAATGACACTACATAAACTACCACTATTCGTTTGGGCTATTTTTGTTACTGCTATTCTACTACTACTATCACTACCAGTACTAGCTGGTAAATTTGTGCCAGCTCTAAATCTGGCTGTATGCTGGGAACTCTTTACATCTATATTTCTAAAAATGCGCTTCGCGCGATGTAAAAGACAATCAGCAGGTAACGTATGAAAATTTCAATTTTCTATGGAACCTCAACGACTGTGCGCCAGAACTATCTATTTCCCATATGAGCTCTATAATGTTTTTTGGTTCTTATCTTGCAGGTCTTATTGAAGGGGGGCTTCGCCCCGGTACTATTATTGTGCCTAAACAAGAACGATCTACAAAAGGGTCGCGCCAGCGCATAAATTATCCAAGTGTTCAAATTGTATTTCAACTAAAAGATTTTCCACTATGTCAAATTGTACAAAAACTAATTGGACATGGATCTATTAGTAAGAAAAAGAATACTGCTGCTTATATTCTAACAATTAATAATATTGAAGGACTTATTGTACTAAGTAATCTTATTAATGGAAAAATGCGTGGTCCTAAATATTATCAATTTACACTTCTTATTGAATATATTAATAAAAAGTGTCCTAATCTTAATATGAAACCTCTTGGTTTTAATCTATCACCACTAGAATCTGATAGTTGGCTATCAGGATTTATTGAAGCTGATGGATCTTTCCAAGTACGAACTAGTCTTAGTTCTAAATATCCTCGTCTTTCCCTAAGCTTTGAACTAGTTCAAAGTCGTGTTACACGTTATGGGTTTACTATGTTTACTATTATGGAAAATATTGCAATTTTTCTAGAAACTAATGTTAAGGAAATTCGATCTGACCGTAAAAATCCACAATATCGACTACGAACTAGTAGTCTAAAAACAAATCAAAATATTCGAGATTATCTAGTAAAATATCCTCTAAAGGGAACTAAATATCTTGATTTTATAGATTGGTGTAAGGTACTTTCTTATTTTGAACAAGGAACACATATGGAAAATACAGCTCATATTGTAGAGATTAAATCACAGATGAATCAATATCGAACTCTGTATAATTGGGATCATCTACAATAAAGAAATTATGATAGTAAGATACAGTCTCAACTTATATGTGAATATAAGAGTATTTCCCCTTTTATAATACATTATTATAAAGGGAGTATATTTTATTACTAGGATATACATAGATCTCGAGTCTGGAAATCAAGATATTTATGGCTATTACAATGCTACTAACAGACCGTAACTTTAACACATCATTCTATGATCCAGCAGGAGGTGGAGATCCAATTCTTTACCAACACCTATTCTCAAAAATAACTATGTACATTTCTTTTTCCTATCTAATCTATAAATCTGCTCTAGTACTTACTATATTTTTTATTTATATTAATACAAGTAATACAACAGCAGACAACGTTTTCAATTTTTATAACTTCTATCTTGAATACAATAAAACATATCCTAATACTAAAGTACCGCACGTAGCGCCTTCTTTTCTTGAATGGTTTGTGGGCTTTACAGAAGGCGCGTACCCGCGGCTTCGCCCCGGAAGCTTTATCGTAAGCACTCGTGGTAACCTTATGTTTGTTATCACGCAATCTACTGCAGATATTCAAGTACTTCATTATATTGAACAAGAACTAGGTTTTGGTCGTGTTATTAAACAAGGACATAAGACTAGTCGATTTATTGTTCAAGAGATAAGTAATCTATATATTCTAATTCAGCTATTTAATGGTAATATTGTTTTCCCTAGTATACAAAATAGTTTCTTTCAATTTGTTAGCCATTTTAATAAACTATCTAATTTTTCAACTGTTGCTACTATTAATACACTAACACTACCAACTTATTATGATAATTGGTTTTGTGGTTTTACTGATGCGCGCGGATGTTTTACATGTTCACTACTAGGTAATTCTACAGTATACCGATTTCGATTTCTACTAGCTCCTGTTTCCTGAAAGGAAACTGAAGGAGAAATGAATAAAGAGGTGCTAATTTATATTGCTAATCTAATGAAGGGAACAGTACGATCTCATTCTGTAAAAGATGTTTACGAAATTACAGTAAATGGAATTCGAAATATGGAGAAAATTATTGATTATTTTACTAATCATAAACTTTATAGTAAAAAAGCTAAGTCTTATCAAATTTGGCTTGAAATTTATGAATCTATTAAAAATGGTGAACACCTATCTCCAGATAGTCGTAATGATCTAAAAATGAAAACACAACAGATTAACAAATAAATGTACCTAAAAAGCTTAGCTTTTTTGCCCATCGGGAATACAGGAATTGGTTTAATATAATTCTTATCAAATAGTTATTCTTTATGAACGATAAGAAAAAAATTATGAAATATAATTAGGCAGGTGTACTATCTTTTTTTTTATTAAAGACCTATATTATATAAAGACAAACGAATGTAAGTCTACCAATTTCTAGTCTATACCGCAGCAAAATTGTGTAACCTTTAAAGGAAAACAATTACTAAAGGGTATACTAATGCCCACAGGCATTAGAATGAATAAGATCTATTCATTGGCGATACAAGTGAAAACGGTTAATATATCTTCGTATAAAGACCGTCGGCAGTTTAAAATGTCGCTACAGACTGGGTCACTTGTGGGTACCTGCAACGGTGCTTGATGTACAGTCGGCTTTCTCTATCCTATGATACACAAGGTCACTTCCTCTATAAGAGATAAAAGAGATACATGGACTCTTAAGAGAAGTAATAAAATAAATAATTAAGAGTTTGAGAAAGTGGGTTCTTTGGTCGATGGCCTTCTTAGATTTTTCCCGGAATAAAAATCGAAGGCGGTTATAAAATTTACTGCGCCTGCGCCAATAAAAATAGAATATTTTTATAAGCGCCTTCAATTTTATAAGCGTAGCTAATAAAAATCTACGATTTTTATAAGCGCGTCGTTATAAAAAGGGGCTCCGCCCAGTAGCGCGGGGGGCGCGCGTAGCGCTAATAAAATCTTTGATTTTATAACCCGTAGCCTAATAAAAAGATTTTTATAACGTACGGACCCGCCGATAGGCTATAAAAATCTTCGGCTGCGCCTATAAAAAATATTCTATTTTTGCGCTAACGCGCTTATAAAAATCGGCGCTCCGTTCCGTTATAAAAATCGAAGGCGCGTCCGCGCTTATAAAAATCTACGATTTTTATTAGCTACGCCCAGCCTATAAAAATATTCTATTTTTATTCCGAAGCGCATTTTTATAACCGCGCTAATAAAATGCGCCGCCCTTCTTTTTTTTTAATAAAAAAAAAGAGGCGGAGCGCAAATTTAAAAGAGGGCGAAGCCCGCCTACGGCGGGCGCGCGTACGCGCCGAATATTTTTTATGCGATTTTATAACCGTAGCGCCTTCGATTTTTATATATTTTTTTTAATAAATAAAAGCCAATCAAAGATTTTCTTTCTTTGTCCCGCCAGCGCTTTCTTAAAAAGAATGCGCGGGAAAAATCAAGATAAATTGCGCTATATGCTGGAAAACTGTAATTTTATATGTTAAAATATAGATCTAATTACAAGTAATATTATATATTATAATGTATATTACTACTTTTTACAATATGTATATATATAAGTTAATTACTGTGAAAATATTAGTTCTAATACAATAATCAGCAGGAAACCAAAGGAAGAAGAAACTTCTTAGTAGGATCCTCAGAGACTACACGCGCGACAACTTATATTATAATCATTCTAAATTATACTTACAATGACCTAATAAATTTAACTAGTTAAATTTATAACCGCAGAAGATTACAATAGACTTTTAATTTAAAATATAACTACTCTCTTATTTTATCTTAGTATCTATTTAATAATTAAGTTGAAGATATAGTCCAACTTACTAGTTATTTTATTTTCTATATTTATAGAGAAATATTAGAATACGCTAATAAAAATGCGCTACGCGCGATTTTTATAAGCGCGGACGCGCCTTCGATTTTTGCCTACGGCGGCGCATTTTAAGTAATTAATAAACAATTTTCTGCGCTGCTAATAAAATATCGGAGATATTTTATAAGCTGCGCTGGCGCTGCTAATAAAATATCGGCGCGTACGCGCGGGGTAAAGAAAAAAAAACGAAATATATAAATTTAATAACAGCTAAGAGCGAATTTCCACAAATGCAACAGCGCCGGCTATAAATTATTTTACAACAGCGGAGAATTTCTCAATTCTGATTGAAAAACCGTATCTAATTGGGTTTTTCACAACACTAATTACTCTTTCTATTTTTTACTATTTTTGTTCTATTTTTGCGCCTATAAAAAATATTCGGCGCTACGCGCGCCTATGGCGGGGGAAAAAAAGCAACGCCTAAAGCAGTTAAGTTTAGTACTAGTAACACCCCTAATTATACATTCATTTTCATTATTGTATTTATTGTAATTTATATTCTCCTAATTATCTATGCTCAGAGTCCTGTATATTGTATAGGTCCAGAAGAGGTACCTAATACAACTGCTGAAAATAGTTCAACTTTTATGGGCGTTAATAATAATGTAGCAGCTGCATGGATTGCCGCTACCGGGGCAGTAATTGCAACTGTGACAGCACCTCCAGCACTAAAAATGAAACTTCTTGGAGGGCGCGGAGCGCCCCTAGGGGGACTTGTTGCACTAAATATAGCAAACAAAGTTTCTGAACCACAGAACTGGGTAGCTTTCAAAAAAGCAGTAGTAGAAGGTTTTACATCGGATACACTAAACCCTCTAAATCAGAATAATGTGAAAGAAGCTAGTGTGATTCCTTTTCATTTTATTGATCTGATTAAGTCTCTTTTCTCTTATTTCCCTAGTCTTAAGACTATTCTTCTTGAACGACTACCTAATGAATCTTCTGAGAATTTTCTTACGACTTATCAGACACTATTTACACAATATAATCTTATGGTACTAATTAGCCTATTTAGCCTGGCTCTTATTATTTCACTATATACAATGATTTTTTTTCTAAATTTCATTAAAACGCAGAAATTCGCGCGTAGCGCTCTACAAAACTATCCTAATTTCCTAGGAAAGCTAGCTAATAGTCATTATATTGATTATTATATTATTCTACTAACTCTTTGTCTATACCTAAATTTCCTAGTACTAGGTCAGTGTCTTTGCTTTATATTTGTAAATTATATTCCTTCAAATATTGGGAATATTACAGATATTGCACTTCAAAATAAGAATATGTAGAAATTTAAATTCCGCGCCCGCGAGCGCGCTCCGGAATAAAAATCGAAGATTTTGCGCGGATCTCTTTAAAAAAAAAAAAAAGAACGAAATCGAAGATCCCGCGCCAATAAAAAATAGAATATTTTTTCCTTTATAGGCGCAGGGCTTCGCCCCCATTTTATAACTCTTTTTTACTGCGCCTGCGCCAATAAAAATCGAATATTTTTATAAGCGCCTTTTACTAGTAAATTTTCTAAGCGTAGCTAATAAAATGCGCTACGCGCGATTTTATAACTATGCGCCTATAAAAATATTCGATAGGGGGGGGTTTCACCCCGCTAATAAAATTTACTAGGAAATTTTATAACCGTAGCGCGGCCTCTTTGATTTTATAAGATAGCGCAAAGATTTTTATTCCGATAGGCGCGCATTTTTCTTTACTCATTTTTATTAAATAATTAACTAATAAGAAGCACCCAGAAGTTTACATTCTAATTATCCCTGGATTTGGTATGATCAGTCACATTGTTAGTGCATTCTCAGGTAAACCAGTATTTGGTCAAATCCAAGATGGCCCTTGTAATCCAATTTTTTCTATTGATTATATCGCAACATACTATATGCAGGAACGTAATATTATTTACTATAGTACTATATTTAAAATGATTAAGTACATAGTACTACTATCTATTATAGTAATAATCTATAGTGAAGTTACTAATCCGCAAGTAACCAACGCACATTTTCTATTTATAGAAAATATCAGCATGCTAGTAGGAACTTCAGAGACTGTACGTATGTTTTCAAATCGTCTAACTTCGCAAGAAAATTCCGAAAAAAAAATTCGGGAGTGAATTGGTGGTATTATTGATGGTGATGGACACATTCATATTTCTAAAAATCGTTATGTTACTATTGAAATTGTAATAGATATTCATGATATTGCCTGTCTAAGTAAAATTAAACATCGATATGGTGGTTCTATTAAATCTATTAGTCATGGTAACTCTTTTCGTTATCGACTACATCACAAAGAAGGTCTACTACTATTTATTTCAGATATAAATGGTATACTATATAACCCTATCCGAGTGAAACAATTTTCAAATCTTTGTCTACTTTATAATATTGAAATGAAAGTTTCTCCATCTCTATTCTATAAAAGTGCTTACCTTTCTGGTCTATTTGATAGTGATGGAAGTATTTATATAAATATTAAGTCAAATCAGGTATTCCTTACTATTTCACAAAAAAAACGAGAACTTCTTGATATACTACAAACTATTTATGGTGGTAAAGTTTATAGTGCTAATAAACAGAAATCAGCATATAAATGAACTCTTTATAAAAAAGAGGAAGTACTATATCTACTAGAAAACTATTTTCATTGAAATCATTGTGTTTCCGCCAAAAATAAACGATTTAACATAATTAAAGAGTATTATCGGCTTAGTAAACTAGGTGTATTCTCATCGAAGGATCAATCCCTGATCAAGCTTCGTGATAATTTTGTGAAAAAATGGGAAGACTACGCCAATGTAGACTATTTGTTAAAGAGACAGTCCACAATTAGCCTGTAAAGCTAATTAGTATCTTGGTATGGTTTATGCTATGTTCAGTATTGGAATCCTAGGATTCCTAGTATGGAGTCTTCTTACTTCTCTTTATATTAATAAAGAAATGGTGGCTCTCTCCTACTGTGAAGTAGGAGTAATAAATCTCGCTGTATGCTGGAACAGTTATATACTATATAGTACTCTAAGCAGTAAAAATCTATATAGTTATACTCAATCAGCAGGAAATCATCTGAATATTCAGACGAGCTCCTCAGAGACTACATGCGAGACATCTCATAATCATAATTTTACATCGTTTCATTCTCTCTATAAACAACTTGGATTTACTAATTCTATTAGTAATACTTGGGGTTGCGCCCTGCGCCGGGCGAAGCCCTGCGCTAGCGCCTATTTTTATAAGCGCCTTCGATAGGGCTACGCCCTCCGTAGCGCCGGCGCCAATAAAAAATAGAATATTTTTTATAGGCGCATTCCGGAGCGCGGGCTTCGCCCTCTTTGAAATAGGGCTCCGGAATAAAAAGCGCTCTGCGCCGATTTTGCGCTACGCCTCTTTTTTTTTATTAAAACGCCTAAAAAGAAGGGCGCGGTTTTACTGAAGGTGATGGTGCTCTTCTTATCTCTAATGGACGACCGTCCTAACACGTGCTATTCTCTTTCATATTGCTAATTATCTAGGCTTCGGTACAGTCCGTAAATTTACTTCTGGAAAAGAAACCTTTTATCGTTACATTGTAGAAGATTTTAAAGGAGTACTACTTCTAGCTCTAATTTTCAATGGTAATCTAGCTATTCCCGGTTCCCCTCCGGGGAACAGCCGTATTAATCAACTTTATAAATGGATTGATTGTATTAATGGAAAACTAGATAATCCTAAATCCACTATTTTCAACCTAGTATCAACTATTACTCTAATTACTACTGTATTTCTACCTACTCTTACAGATGCTTGGCTGCGCGTACGCGCGGATTTACTGATGCGCCGGGTACTTTTAATATTAATATTACTAAACGTGATAACACTACAACTGGTTATCGTGTTCAGCTACGATATCTTCTAGATCAAAAATATGCTGTACAACTACTTACTCTAATTAAAAATCTATTTAATCATGGAAAAGTAATTGTACGTAAAGAAGATATGTATCGATATTATTGTGATACATTTGTAGGACTAACTCCTATTATTACATACTTTGATGCGCGCTTCGCGCCCTCTTAAAACAAAGAAAGCAGTAACACTAAGTAATTGGAAGGAAGTTTATTGCGCTACGCGCGGTAATTAACAAGGAACATCTAACAGAGCGCGGACTTAACAAAGTTCGAAATCTAAAAAATAGTGCCCGGCTGCGCCAATGCGCGTCCGCGCAGAATATTTTTCCTTTATAAGCGCCTTCGATAGGGCTACGCCCTCCGTAGCGCCGGGCGGAGCCCCTTTTTATAGAGCGATGTAACAAATGAAGATTCTATTTACTATTTATTTACTTATTAGTATCCCCGCGCCTGCGCGGACGCGCCGAAGGCGCTACGCGCGCCTACGGCGGCGCATACTAAATTAAATAATGAACAGAGATGAAGATATAGTCCAACCCTATTCGTGAGAATAGATATTTTATTATAAGTCCTACAAAACACTTGCACCATATGTATGCTGTAGGACTTGATGTTGATACTACTCGAGTGTCGTTTCTGAATGTAAATTCAGTTATAATTATTTGGCTATTTGCTGGAAACTTTCTTATATATGTTTGTCCGAAAACTGTGGACGGAATAATCAAACATTCTAATTTTGAATTCGATGCTAGAAATAACACGAACAAAATTGAGAAACAATCAGCAGGAAACCATCTGAGTGAGCATATAAATAAGCATAAAAAAATCATAAATGATACAGAAATAGGTTATTACCTAGCAGGTCTCATTGAAGGGGACGGTTATATCGGTAAACGAGGTTTCGAAATCCTTTTTTCCGAAAAAGACCTTTCTAATGCTTATTTTATTAAAAATTGAATTGGTTATGGGTCTGTTTATAAACTAAAAGAGAAAAAAGCCTATAAACTTATCATTTTTCATAAAGAGGGTCTAAAAAAAGTATGAAATCTCGTTAATGGTAAATTTCAAGGACCTTTTAAAATTCAACAGGCTATCCTCCACTCTTATGATGCAAAATTTAACACCGCAATTCTTCCAATAGATAATATCCTTAATATTACTAAGACTCATTGGCTAGCAGGTTTCTCAGATGCGCCTAACGGCGGGAATTTCTCTATTTTTGTTTCTAAAAGTAAAACACATAATAATAGTCAAAATATTACTATCCCATTTCGAATTTCCCAAAAAAACAAAGAACTGCTAATCAAAATTCAAGAGGTAATAAAAGGTGGTATTATTATACTAGATAAGAAAGGTGTGCATCGATATTCTACAGTATCTTTCAAAATAGCTGTAGTAATGGCTAATTACTTTGACAGTTTTCATCTTCAAAATCCGAATCAAATTCTTCGATATTTTTATTGGCGAAAAACTCTTCTCCTTATTCAAAATAAAAAAGATCTTTCAGATGAAGGCCTACATAAAATTATGTCTATTAAAAAACAGCTAAATGAAGGAAATATCGGGATCCTCAGAGACTAATACGCCAAACTCCAAAAAATTTCTTTGGATGAAGATAGAGTCCCGCGCCGCATTAGAAAAATCTTCGATTTGATTTTTATAGGCGCATTTGACTCGAGCTTACTTTACAGCTGCTACAATGATTATTGCTGTTCCAACAGGAATTAAAATTTTCTCATGGCTTAAGGGGTCCTTCAGCAAGATCTTTCTGGCCAACTCTAGTAATTCGCTATCCGAAGCAATTCTAACTCTTCGAGAGCGCTTTCCACGTACTAATCTTTACCCGGGGCGGGCGCGCGTAGCGCCCCTTATTAATAGTGAATGTACAGATATAGTACCTTATGGTTATTATCTTACAGGTACTATGCATTATCCTCGATATAATATTATTCTACAACATATGGTAAATCTTACATCTTATCTTTATGGTGTAGTAGTAGGTCGCCTTCGGCGCTATCAGATGCTTGGATGAGTAAAAAGAATATGAATGGTCAAGCACGACTATTTCTTAAACAAGCAATTAAGAATGCCTCTTACCGCGCCTGCGCCAATGCGCGTCCGCGCCGAAGATTTTTATAAGCGCCTACAATTTTATAAGCGTAGCCCTTCTTTTTTTTTAATAAAAGCTAAAAAAAGAGGCGGAGCGCAAAGATTTTTATAGGCGCCTACACTTTTTTTTTTCTACTAAGTCATTATTGTACGCGCCTGCGCGTAAGCGCCTTTTACTGGGCGGAGCCCCTTTTTATAAGCGTAGCTAATAAAAATCTAAGATTTTTATAAGCGCGGACGCGCCTTATTTTTTATAGGCGCACCCTTATATTGTAAATTCACGAGGATTTATTGCAGTAGCTTTTATTACACGTACACTTACTTGTTTTACAAAAGAAGAGCTATATAATTCTTTTTATGAAAACGGTAAAAAATGTCTTCCTTCTGATATTTATAACATGCTTACAATTCAAGGACTCAGTCATTGGATTTATGGTGATGGTACTTTTGTCAAAGGAGGCGGTATTTATCTACAGACACAAAGTTTCACAGTTATTGAAGTAGTACGTCTAATTAATGTACGCGCTAATAAAATGCGCCGGGCGAAGCCCTGCGCGGACGCGCCTTATTTTTTATAGGCGCGATTTTATAACCGTAGCCTATAAAAAGCGCTCTGCGCCGATTTTTATTCCGTACGCGCCGAATATTTTTATTCCGATAGGCGCTTCTTAAATTTAACTGTAAATGTTCTATTCATTATCAAGAAGGTAAACCTGTTATTTATATTAGTAGTCGTTCTGTTCGGAAACTACGTTCAGAACTGCTTAAACATATGCCAAAGA